>Ga0265303_10001331_pt1 | contig 15079 bp, 10 predicted proteins | sample Helome_2_FD_192494 | JGI IMG/M metagenome (GOLD analysis project Ga0265303, IMG submission 192494) | Marine sediment microbial communities from subtidal zone of North Sea - Hel_20160317 (Illumina Assembly) | ecosystem: Environmental > Aquatic > Marine > Subtidal zone > Sediment ... | reverse complement strand
TTGAGATCGATGTCCGCAGCATTGATTTGCTTACCGCTGGATGCCGCATAGCCTTTCGGTTCGGCAACAAAAGCAATTTTTGGCGTGTGCTGACGTCCGGCGGATTCCGCTATATTTTGAATCAGGCCCATGCGCACCGCACCATGTGCGCGGACAGTTTCAAACATGGTAAGGGCTTTTTCGTCACCGTTAATTGCTTCCTGCAGTTCGGTGCCCGTGTAACCCATATCTTCCGCATCAAGGAAGATGGTGGGGATACCGGCATTGATCATCGTGGCTTTCAATGTGCCGACACCGGGCACTTCCAGGTCGTCCACCAGATTCCCTGTCGGGAACATGGCACCCTCGCCGTCGGCCGGGTCCATGAATTCGATCTGTACTTCGGCTGCAGGGAAGGTCACGCCGTCGAGTTCGAAGTCACCGGTTTCCTGAACTGCGCCATTGGTAATTGCAACGTGAGCAACGATGGTTTTACCGATATTGGTTTGCCAGATACGGACGATCGCAACGCCGTTCTCAGGGACGCGACTGGCATCAAGCAGGCCGCTGCTGATGGCAAATGGGCCGACTGCCGCAGAAAGGTTGCCGCAGTTGCCGCTCCAATCGACAAAAGGCTTGTCGATGGCCACCTGCCCGAACAGATAATCGACGTCGTGATCAGCCTCGCTGCTTTTCGACAGAATCACCGTCTTGCTGGTGCTGGAGGTGGCACCACCCATACCGTCAGTCTGCTTGCCGTAGGGATCGGGACTGCCGATAACGCGCAACAAGAAGGCATCGCGCGCTGCGCCCGGCACCTGGGCTGCTTCAGGCAGGTCATCCAGTTTGAAAAACACTCCTTTGCTGGTGCCGCCGCGCATGTAGGTGGCGGGGATCCTGATCTGGGGTACCTGGGCCATGGTATTCGTTGCCCCCGTCATGCAACCGCTGTCGATTCGAGAAAGTCCTGGGCGAATCGCTGCAGCACGCCGCCGGCCTCATACACAGACACCTCCTCGGCGGTGTCCAGACGACAGGTCACCGGCACTTCGACACGCTCACCGTTCTTGCGATTGATAATCAATGTGAGCGCCGCACGTGGTGTCAGTTCCCCGACCACGTCGAAGGTTTCAGTGCCGTCGATTGCGTAGGTCTTGCGGCTATTACCCGCCTTGAACTCAAGCGGCAGCACGCCCATGCCGACCAGATTGGTGCGGTGGATACGCTCAAAGCCTTCGGCCACGATCGCTTCCACTCCTGCCAGGCGAACACCCTTGGCAGCCCAGTCGCGAGACGAACCCTGGCCATAGTCAGCACCGGCAACAATGATCAGCGGCTGCTTGCGCTCCATGTAGGTCTCGATGGCTTCCCACATACGGGTTACCGTGCCGTCCGGCTCGATGCGGGCCAGCGAGCCCTGCTTGATACCTGATTTACCATCCGGGCCATTTTCCTTCACCATTTCGTTCAACAGTTTGGGATTGGCAAAGGTCGCGCGCTGGGCAGTCAGATGGTCACCGCGATGGGTTGCATAGGAGTTGAAGTCAACTTCCGGCAGGCCCATCTTTGCCAGGTACTCACCCGCAGCGCTCGTCGCCAGGATCGCGTTCGAAGGTGACAAGTGATCGGTGGTGATGTTGTCACCCAGTACCGCGAGTGGACGCATACCCCTGAGGGTGCGCTCGCCCGCCAGTGCGCCTTCCCAATAAGGAGGGCGGCGGATGTAGGTCGTCTGTGGACGCCAGTCGTACAGCGGACTGACCTGCTCGCCGTCATCGACAGCGGCCGAGAAAATCGGGGTGTATATCTCGCGGAACTGCTCGGGCTTTACGCTTGCATTGACGATCGCATCTATCTCCTCATCACTGGGCCAGATATCCTTCAGCGTGATCGGGTTGCCGCCTTTATCGGTACCCAACACATCTTTTTCGATATCGAAACGGATGGTGCCGGCGATAGCATAGGCGACGACCAGTGGAGGAGATGCCAGAAATGCCTGTTTGGCATATGGGTGAATACGGCCGTCGAAATTACGGTTGCCCGACAGTACTGCAGTGACATACAGGTCACGATCGATCACTTCCTGCTGGATCTTCGGATCCAGTGCGCCGCTCATGCCGTTACAGGTGGTACACGCGAAGCCCACGATACCAAAGCCCAGCTGCTCCAGGTCAGGCAACAGACTCGCTTCTTCCAGATAAAGCTGCACAACCTTTGAGCCGGGAGCCAGAGACGTCTTGACCCACGGCTTGCGCGTCAGACCCAGTTCATTGGCTTTGCGCGCCAGCAGACCCGCGGCGATCACGTTGCGAGGATTGCTCGTGTTGGTACAGCTGGTGATCGCGGCGATGATGACCGCACCGTCCGGCATCAGACCTTCTTCTTTGTCCACCTTGCCAGCGATACCGCGTGCGGCCAGCTCGGAGGTCGGAACGCGCCGATGCGGATTGGACGGACCGGCGATATTGCTTACCACAGAGGACAGATCGAACGTCAGCACCCGCTCATACTCGGCCTTCCCAAGGTTGTCCGCCCAGAGACCGGTCTCTTTGGCATAGGTTTCGACCAGTTTGATCTGCTCGGCGTCACGACCGGTCAGCTTGAGGTAGTCAATGGTCTTGCCATCAATGTAGAACATCGCCGCCGAGGCGCCAAATTCCGGAGTCATGTTCGAAATAGTTGCACGATCACCCAGGGTCAGGGCAGAGGCGCCCTCGCCGAAGAATTCAAGGAAAGAAGACACCACCTTTTCGTTACGCAGGAATTCGGTCAAGGCCAGTACGATATCGGTGGCAGTGATGCCAGGTTGACGCTTGCCGGTGAGCTCAACACCGATGATGTCAGGCAGGCGCATATAAGAGGCACGCCCCAGCATCACGTTCTCGGCCTCCAGACCACCCACACCGATAGCGACAACGCCCAGTGCGTCGACATGTGGCGTATGACTGTCGGTGCCCACCAGCGTATCGGGGAAAGCCACACCATCGTGAGCGTGCACCACCGGCGACATCTTCTCGAGGTTGATCTGATGCATGATGCCGTTACCAGGTTGAATCACGTCAACGTTTTCAAATGCCTTTTTTGTCCAATTGATGAAGTGGAACCGGTCTTCGTTGCGACGGTCTTCGATGGCACGGTTCTTCTCAAACGCATCTTTTTCAAAGCCTCCGTGCTCAACCGCCAGCGAGTGGTCAACAATCAGCTGCGTCGGTACTACAGGGTTAACCTTTGCCGGGTCTCCCCCTTTTTCAGCAATGGCATCACGCAGCCCAGCGAGATCGACCAGTGCGGTCTGGCCGAGAATGTCATGACAAACGACGCGCGCCGGGAACCAGGGAAAGTCCAGTTCTCGCTTGCGCTCGATAACCTGTTTCAGGGAATCCGTCAGAGAGGCCGGATCGCAGCGGCGAACCAGATTTTCGGCCAGTACGCGCGAAGTGTATGGCAACTTGTCATAGGCACCGGGCTTGATCGCATCGACAGCCGTGCGGGCATCGAAATAGTCCAGCTCAGTACCCGACAAAGGTTTGCGGTGTGCCGTATTCATAATCCATTCCAGGCCTTTTCTTAACCGAGCAAAGGATTTTTCTGCTTGTGTGAAGCTTCCCGGTGAGTAGTAGCTCTAGGGAACCTCCTCGGTTCCGGTCCCGTGTAATGCGCAGACGGGCGGATGATCTTGCCGTCGACACGCTGCCCGATGACGTGTGCCCCCAGCCGGTCACGCGCGCGATGACAAACAGCGGCGTAAACATATCGGTCGGCACATGCATCTGGTTATATGAAACGGCCGAAAACCAGTCGAGATTCGGAAACATCTTCTTGATCTCCCACATGACCGACTCGATGCGCTGGGCAATGTCGAACACTTTCATGTCGCCGTTTTCCTCGGCCAGACCGCATGCGACGCGTTTGATCACGTCATTTCGCGGATCACCGATGGTATAGCGGCCGCACCACCCCTGGTCATTTCGCGGACCGCACGGGCGATATTGAACGCACCGCCCCAACCTGTATCCACATCCACCGACACCGGCAGGGTTGTGACGTCAGTGATACGTCGCAGGTCGGTAAGAACGTCTTCCATGGTCGCAATGCCCAGATCGGGTATGCCGCACGAACCTGCTGCTACACCACCACCGGAGATATACGGAGACTTGAAGCCGCACGACTCGGCAAGGCGAGCATGGTAGGCGTTGATCGCACCAACGCATTGCAGCGGTTTTTCCACTGCGACTGCCTCGCGGAATTTCTTACCTGCTGATTCAATCGTCATTATGTTTACCTGATAGAGGTACGCAGAAGAACCACCGTGTAGGTCGGGCTTTGCCCGACATTGTTTGGCAGGCATAGCCTACGCGTTGCGGCATCTCTGAATCTGGTCCTAGTTGTGCACGGCCAGCAGCCGTTCAACATTTTCACGCGAGGCGCGGATATGCGCGCGCATCATCAATTCCGCCATCTCCGCGTCGCGTCGTTCGATCGCATCAACGATATGTTCGTGCTCAATGAACGCGCGAGGCCCGCGTTTGCTCGACATACCAAACTGGTAGCGGTACAGCCTCACCAGGTGATAGAGATCGTTACAAAGCAAATTGATCATGCGTGTGTTGTGGCTCCCCTGGACTATCCGGTAATGGAAATCCAGATCACCTTCACGCTGAAAATACGCATGCTCGGTATCAAGCTCGATCTGCTCCCCATGCTGCCCCAGCAGGCGACGCAGGTCCGCGATCTCCTCATCGCTCATGTGCTGGGCCGCCAGGCGGGCAGCCATGCCCTCCAGGGCTTCGCGGACATGGAAGATCTCGATCAGCTGATTGCTGCTGAGCGTGACAACGCGTGCGCCCACGTTCGGACGCCGCACCACCAGGCCGCACGCCTCGAGTCGACCAATCGCTTCGCGCAGCGGCCCACGGCTGATGCCGTAGGCACGTGCCAGCTCGGGTTCGCTGATCTTGCTGCCGGCCGGAATGTCACCCTCGACTATGGCCTCCTTGATCACAGAAAAAATGCGATCAGGGATCGTCGTGCTCTCTGCCTCCGATAGGACATTGTCGAAGGGTGTCATTGCGACCATCTCAGGACTTCGCGTAACCGAGCCCCTGAAGCGCCTCCGTGATCTCGTCCAGGATAGCCGGGTCGTCGATGGTCGCCGGCATCTTGTATTCCTCGGCGTCTGCAATCTTGACCATGGTGCCGCGCAGGATCTTGCCGGAGCGCGTCTTTGGCAGACGATTGACAACCGCCACAAGCTTGAACGCCGCAACCGGTCCAATCTGCTCGCGCACCCGCTTGACCAGCTCTGCCGCGACCTCTTTCGAATCGCGGTCGACACCGGCCTTGAGTACGACCAGGCCCAGTGGCATCTGGCCCTTGAGTGCATCGGCCACGCCGATGACAGCGCACTCGGCCACATCCTGATGCCCCGCCAGCACCTCTTCCATGCCACCGGTCGACAGGCGATGGCCGGCCACATTAATCACGTCATCGGTGCGGCTCATGATCCAGAGGTAGCCGTCAGCGTCGCGATAACCGGCATCGCCGGTCAGGTAATAGCCGGGATACTTCTTCAGATAGGAGTCGATGAAACGCTGATCGTTGCCCCAAAGGGTCGGCAGGCATGACGGCGCCATCGGCAGTTTGACCACGATATTGCCCATCTCGCCATCAGGCATCTGGTCGCCCTCTTCGGACAGGATACGGACGTCGTAACCAGGCATTGCCACCGTCGGTGAACCGGGCTTGATCTCCATGGGCTCGATGCCCATCGGGTTGGCCGCAATGGCCCAGCCGGTCTCTGTCTGCCACCAGTGGTCGATAACCGGTTTCTGCAGGTTGTCACGTGCCCAGAACAGGGTGTCAGGGTCACAACGCTCGCCGGCGAGGTATAGCGCCTGCATGCACGACAGATCGTACTTCTTGACGTACGCGCCCTCCGGATCCTCTTTCTTGATTGCACGGAATGCGGTCGGTGCGGTGAACAGCACCTTTACCCCGTACTCACTGATCACGCGCCAGAAAGCACCAGGATCAGGCGTACCCACCGGCTTACCTTCGTACATCAGCGTGGTACAGCCCGCGAGCAGGGGTGCATAGACGATATAGCTGTGGCCGACCACCCAACCCACGTCAGAGGCAGCCCAGTAGGCATCGCCGGCCTCGACGTCGTAGATATTCTTCATGGTCCAATGCATGGCCACCGCATGGCCGCCGTTGTCGCGAACCACACCCTTCGGCTCACCGGTGGTACCCGAGGTATAGAGGATATAGAGCGGATCGGTCGCTTCCACGGCCACACACTCGGCCGGCTGGGCCTCTGCGACTGCCGCATCCCAATCGAGATCACGCCCTTCGATCAGGGGTGCCTCGGCCTGTGGGCGCGCCTTGATGATGCAGGCAGAAGGTTTATGGATCGAAAGCTGTATCGCCTCGTCCAGCAGTGGCTTGTAGACCACCACCCGATTCGGCTCTATGCCGCAGGAGGCACTGACAATGACCTTGGGCTTGGCATCATTGACGCGGGTTGCCAGCTCATTGGCGGCGAAGCCACCGAAAACCACGGAGTGAATCGCACCCAGGCGAGCCGATGCGAGCATCGCGATCGCCGCCTCGGGGATCATCGGCATATAGATAAGCACACGGTCGCCGCTTTCCACGCCCTGAGCACGCAGGGCGCCGGCAAAGGCGGCTACTTCGTCGCGCAGTTGTGTGTAACTGTAGGTCTTCTTCTGGCCGGTGACGGGAGAATCGTAGATCAGGGCGGCTTGCTCACCCCGGCCCGCCTCAACATGGCGGTCAATGGCGTTGTAACAGGTGTTCAGCATGCCGCCGACAAACCACTTTGGCACTGGTTTCGCGTCAAGATCGAGCACCTTGTCCCAGGGCTTGTCCCAGTGCAGCGCTGCAGCGGCTTCGCCCCAGAATCCGCTTGGATCTGCCAGCGAACGTTCGTAAAGTGCTTTGTAATTACCCATATCTCCCCCTTGAATTGATGCCGAGCCCGTCAATGCCTGCGGGCGAATTTAATCCCGATGAAACGCCTTCTCCGTTGTTTAAATCAGACCAGATCCGGTAGATCGACTTAGATTGTCGACAATACTAGCTGTTTTGATCCTTTATTGGGGTGCTGAAGGGATTTGCTATTATTGCATTTTTACTATTGTCGACATTTAGAAAGCATATCCATTGGGCAACCGGGCTGAGACAATGCGCGTTCTCAAGGGACGAAAACCCCGTTGACAACGGATTCTGCACGCACGCCACGAGCCCCGGCGGACCACTGCGACCTCATTCAGTCTCTGGACTCACCGGCAATGTACAGCCAGGTGTCAATAACGGTATCAGGGTTCAGGGAGATACTGCTGATCCCCCGCTCCAGCAGCCATTTGGCCAGATCGGGATGATCAGATGGTCCCTGTCCGCAAATACCAACGTATTTATTGGCCTTGCGGCAGGCGGTGATCGCCATATCCAGCATCTTCAACACCGCCGGATTGCGCTCGTCGAAACTGTGCGCGATCAGGCCGGAGTCGCGATCCAGGCCCAGAGTCAGCTGGGTCATGTCGTTGGAGCCGATAGAGAAACCGTCAAAATATTGCAGGAACTCATCGGCCAGCACGGCGTTCGAGGGCAGTTCGCACATCATGATCACGCGCAGGCCTTTTTCGCCGCGTTTCAGTCCGTTCTCCTCCAACAGGCCCACAACCCCCTCGGCCTCTTCCAAGGTGCGCACGAATGGGATCATGATCTCGACATTGTCGAGCCCCATCTCCTCACGCACCCGCCGGATCGCCTCGCATTCCATGTCGAAACAGGCCCGGAAGCTGGGCGCGAGGTAACGCGAGGCCCCGCGGAAGCCGATCATCGGGTTCTCTTCCTCGGGCTCGTAAAGGGTCCCGGCCACCAGATTGGCGTATTCATTCGACTTGAAGTCCGACATCCGCAGAATGACCGTTTTCGGATAAAAAGCCGCGGCGATACTTGATATGCCCTCCACCACCCGCTTGATGAAGAATTCGCGTGGATCGCCATAGGCTGCTACGCGTTCCTCGATCTCGGCGCGCACATCAGCAGGCACGCGATTGAGTTGCAACAGTGCCTGCGGGTGGATTCCGACCATGTTGTTGATAATGAATTCCAGGCGCGCGAGACCCACCCCGGCATTAGGGATCTGGGCAAAGCTGAACGCGCGCTCGGGATTGCCGACGTTCATCATCAACTTGACCGACACATCCGGCATGCTGTCGAGTTCGATGCGCTTGAGTTCGAAATCCAGCATGCCGTCGTAGACCAGACCGGTATCGCCTTCAGCACACGAGACGGTCACCGGCTGACCGTCTTTCACCTTTTCCGTCGCATCACCGCATCCGACTACCGCGGGCACGCCGAGTTCGCGCGCGATGATGGCAGCATGACAGGTTCGCCCACCACGATTGGTGACGATCGCCGAGGCGCGCTTCATGATCGGCTCCCAGTCGGGGTCGGTCATATCGGTTACCAGCACATCGCCATCACTTACCGAATCCATGTCATCCAGACTCTTGATGACGCGGGCAGGGCCGGCCCCGATGCGCGCGCCGATCGAGCGTCCCTCGACCAACACATCCGACTTGGCCTTCATCTCGTAGCGCTCGACCACATTGCCAGTGCGGCTCTGCACCGTTTCCGGACGCGCCTGAACCACATACAGCTGGCCATCGAGGCCATCCAGGGCCCATTCGATATCCATCGGGCGGCCGTAATGCTGCTCAATTCGTATCGCCTGGCGCGCGAGTTCTTCCACCTGTTCGTCGCTGAGACAGAACACGCGACGGTCGGCCTCATCTACGGAAACCGTCGTGACCGGTTCGTCCCCTTCGCTGGCATAGATCATCTTGATCGCCTTGCTGCCGACGTTGCGGCGAAGGATCGCCGGTCGACCCGCCGCCACGGTCGGCTTGTGCACATAGAACTCGTCCGGATTGACGGCACCCTGGACAACCATTTCGCCAAGCCCGTAGCTTGCAGTCACAAACACCGCATCACGGAAACCGCTCTCCGTATCCAGCGTGAACACCACACCACTCGCACCGATATCCGAACGGATCATCTTCTGGATACCCGCCGATAGCGCCACCTGGGAATGATCGAATCCCTGGTGTACCCGATAGGAGATCGCGCGATCGTTGAACAGCGAGGCAAACACCTCGTGGATTCGGGTTTTGATATCCACGAGGCCGGAGACGTTGAGAACGGTCTCCTGCTGGCCCGCAAAGGAGGCATCCGGCAGATCTTCCGCGGTTGCGGACGATCGAACAGCCCAGGTCACTTCCGTACCGTACTCCTTTTCGAGCCTTGTGTAGGCGTCTTCGATGGCCGAATCCAGGGCGGGGGGAAACGGCGTGTCCAGCACCCACTGGCGAATCTCTCTGCCGGTCAATACGAGTTTTCCCACATCATCGACATCCAGTTCATCGAGGGTCGCGTTGATACGCTCAGCCAGGCCTTCGTGCGCAAGGAATTCGCGATATGCTTCCGCGGTGGTGGCAAAACCACCGGGGACTTTGACACTGCCGTCGGCCGTCAGGTTGCGCAGCATTTCGCCCAGAGATGCATTCTTGCCACCCACCCGGCCGACATCGCTCATCTCGACCTCATGCAGCCACAGGATGTGTTCGCTCATTGTTTTTTTACCTTGCCTGCCTAAAGGCCCTTCTTTATCAGTGAAGCCAATTCTTAAATCGACTGCGTCGTGGAATCCAAAACCGTAACGGTGAAACATATCCTCAGCCATCTGAACTTCCATGTACTTTCAGAGACGAAATAAACCGACCGCGTCAGATCCTCAGTCATACAGGTATTCCAACCAATGCCCATCGTTTACCAGTGCGCTTTTCGCCTCTTGCCAACGTCCCGGAAGCCGCAGGTGCGCGGACATGGATTCATCCATCGACGCTGCGACAGAGCGGTAACCGGCCAGATAGACATAGACGCCGCCCTGGCCCATCAGACGCCACATGGCATCCATGTTCGCGGCCGGGCTCCGCGCATGGTCTAGCGCGGTGGCCGAATACCGGGTTTTCAGCGCCTCAAAGGCACGTTGAGTGGCACCGTCGAAATACTGATCCTGGTCTGCACCCGGCTCATTCAGATAAAGGTTTTCAAGACCGGTATCACGTCCCTCCAGCATCAGTACCTTGCCCATCCAGTCGAGTTTGCGTTCCTGCACCTTGTGCGCCAGCCAACGGAACGGGACCATGCCACAGCCTGCGCCGATTAAAATCATGTTGCTACGCGAGCCCATGGGCGGATAGAAGGGGTACGCAAAAGGACCGTACACGTTCACCGTATCGCCCTGACCCAATCCTGTCAGGTGATGAGCGACTCCAGTCTCATCGGAAACGCCATGATCGCGGACATAAATGGTGATATCGATCGAATCCTCGAATGGCACCTCACCGACAGATTCGATCGAATAGCGGCGCAGACCACGTTGGACGTCTTCTGCAGCGAAGCCGGGCGCCAGAAAACCGATATCGGTACCAATATCAAAAAGTCGTCCGTTCGGTAGAAGATTGAACATCAACTTGATAACCGGCCGGCAACCCGCATGATCCACAACTACGGACCGGTGTACCACCCGCGCGACAATCGGATCATCGACCGCTGCATCAGGTCTGCTCATTGGCTTAACCCCTTAGTGTTGTTTTCGTTTCCATCCCGACACCCGGCCCGGCCTGAAGCATCAGCTTCCCAGTTTTTAGCTCACCTTGAGCGCCACATCCGACCAAGTCAGAACGTCGCCCACCAAGCGTTTGATTCTCGCAATATGCCTTCGGTTTTCTCTACGGCAGCAGGGCTGCAGCACTGCAGACGATACCGTCTTCATCGGCATACAGGTATTCTCCCGGGACAAAGGTCACACCGGCGAAATGAACCACGACATCGCGTTCCCCGACCCCTTTCTTGACGCTCTTGAGAGGATGGGTTCCGAGGGCCTTGACTCCCAGATCCATGTCCGCGATATCGGCGGAATCACGGATCAGGCCGTACATCAGGACACCTGACCAGCCTCTTGCGACAGCTTTGGCCGCAAGCAGATCACCCAACATGGCACAGCGCCTGGATCCCCCGGCATCCACGACCAGCACCCGACCCTCGCCAGGTTCGGCCACCGCCTCCCTGACCAGGGAGTTGTCCTCGAAACATTTTATGGTTGAGATCTGGCCGAAGAAGCGCGAACGCCCACCATAACTCGAGAACCCCGGCTCACAGATCTGAAGTGAATCCGGATACTCATCGGATAAATCCGCTGTCTTGAAACTCATGGTGGGCACTCATTCCTCGCCATAGATGTAACGAAAACGTTTGCTGGTCGAATAAGGAAACACATCCCGTTGCCTTTCATTGTTTATGTCCTGCTGAACGCCCTTCCAGTAATCAGCATCCAGCAGGTCTCGATGATGCTGCATAAATGGCTTGCGAAGCTCAGGATCGATCAGAAGGAAGCTCGCGAATTCCTCCGGAAACACGTCATTGGGTGCAACCGAATACCAGGGTTCAGCGGCCATTTCATCTTCCGGGGTACGCGGTTCCGGAATATGCCGAAAATTCATGTCTGTCATGAATTCGATTTCGTCGTAATCGTAAAAGATCACGCGACCGTGGCCGGTCACACCGAAGTTCTTGAACAGCAGATCGCCCGGGAAGATGTTTGCAGCCGCCATTTCCTTGACCGCGTTGCCGAAACCGATAACAGCGTCTTCCTTCTGTTCTTTCGACGCCGTCTGGAAAAACAGATTCAGCGGATCCATTCGGCGTTCGATATACAGATGTCGCACGATGACTTTGTCGCCTTCGAACTCGAGACTCTTGCCGCACGTCTTCTTCAATTCCGCCATCAGACGGTCGCTGATCCGCGCAACAGGGAAAGCCGCGTAGGAATACTCGAGCGTATCCGCCATGCGACCCACCCTGTCGTGCAGCTTTACGATCTGGTACTTGCGTTTGACCGTTGCTCGGTCCACTTCTTTCGGTGGTTTGAAGTAATCGTTGATCACTTTGAACACATAGGGATAGGACGGGATGGTGAATACGGTCATCACCATGCCCTTGACCCCGGGCGCCATGTCGAGCTGGTCGGTTGAATGTGAAAGATGGTGCAGAAAATCACGGTAAAAATCGGTTTTTCCCTGCTTTTGCAGGCCAATCGCGGTATACAGATCGGCCTTGGTCTTTGTCGGCAACATCCGGTTGAGAAAATAGACCACCGCCGCCGGCGTTTCAGTCTCAACCATGAAATATGCGCGCGCGAAACTGAACAGGTTGGCGATGTCATCGCCATCCACCAACAGGGTGTCGACGTAAACCTGCCCCTTGCCATTGTTGAGGATCGGGATGACAAAGGGCATGACATCGCCCCCGTTGATCGCGCGGCCAACCACATAGGCCGCCTTGTTTCGATAGAAAGGGGCGCGCAGAACCTGCAGATGGAAGTGCTTGCGCAGTTCCATGCCCGTAAGCCGCTTCATCTTGACAAGGGCAACCAAGTGACGGACGTCGCGATTGATATCCTCGAATTTCAGGCCGCAATCACAGGCGCTCAGAATAGCGCGGACCGTCTGGGTCAGACCCTGCCGGGTCGGATAATAACTGTCGTAGACCGGGTCGCTATCGTCAAGGAACTCCGTAGACAGTCCCGGCCTTACAAATATGTTGTCGTTATTGTAATACCGTCGGTGAAACAGCCAGGTGAAAACAGAATTGTAGAAGGTTTCAGCCAGTTCCGGCTGCTTGTGCTCATACAGCAGGCCGATATATCGAAGTTTGACTTCCCGCCACAGTTCCTCGTCGACCTCGCTTTCGAGATCGAAATCCGCCTTCAGACGATCGGTCGCCTCAACGACCCGCTGGGTGTACAGATTGATCCGCTCGCTGGCCGCTTGACGCTGACCCTGCCAGTCACAGGTGTCGAAACGCTGCTTCGCAGCCGCGGTTATCTCCAGAAAGATTCGATAATGCCGGTTGAATCCATCGAGAATTGTTTCTGCAATGCGACGGGCATTGAGTTCAGTCATGCTTCAGCGATCAGTCGAGCCGGCCATTCGCGTGGCCAATGCGGAACGCACCAGGGAACCAACATCACCCTCGGCGGACGTCATGGTAGCACCGACTGAATCCGGCATGGGTTCCGACACGGAAAAGATCCTACATCTAACCGACAGGACTCGGGACCGGACCGGCAGTCGTGTGGCTTCATGCCACTCCCGCCGGTCGGCCCCCAGGGTTCCTCAGCCGAACTGCTCTTCTTCGGTGGAACCAGTCAGCGCTGTGACGGAAGAGGCGCCGCCCTGGATGACGGTGGTCACGTCATCGAAATAGCCTGCACCGACTTCCTGCTGGTGCGATACAAAAGTGTAACCCTGGTCACGCGCCGCAAATTCCGGTTCCTGAACCATCTCGGTATAGTGCTTCATACCTTCGCCGCCTGCGTATGCGTGAGCGAACTGGAAAGTGTTGTACCAGTTGATATGGATACCGGCGAGGGTGATGAACTGGTACTTGTAACCCAGATCAGACAGTTCTTCCTGGAACGAAGCGATCTGGGAGTCAGACAGGTTCTTTTTCCAGTTGAACGATGGCGAGCAGTTGTAGGACAACAACTGCCCGGGACTCTCGGCCAGGACGGCCTGGGCGAATTCCCGCGCAAAGCCGATGTCCGGGGTACCTGTCTCACACCAGACCAGGTCAGCGTAAGGTGCATAAGCGATACCGCGGCTGATGGCCTGCTCGAGACCGTTTTTCACGCGGTAGAAACCCTCTGCGGTGCGCTCGCCGGTCAGGAACGGTTTGTCGTTCTCGTCGAAATCAGAGGTCACCAGGTTGGCTGCTTCGGCGTCGGTGCGGGCCAGAACGATGCTTGGCACACCCATGACGTCTGCCGCGAAACGCGCAGCGATCAACTTCTGTACGGCCTCCGAAGTCGGAACCAGAACCTTGCCGCCCATGTGGCCACACTTCTTGACCGCAGCCAGCTGGTCTTCGAAGTGAACGCCCGCGGCGCCGGCAGCGATCATGTTCTTCATCAGCTCGAAGGCGTTGAGCACACCACCGAAACCGGCCTCGGCATCGGCCACGATCGGCAGGAAGTAGTCGACGTATTCCTCATCACCCGGATTCACACCGCGACCCCACTGGACCTCGTCGGCACGCTTGAAGGTGTTGTTGATGCGACGAACCATGGTCGGAACGGAGTCGTAGGCATACAGCGACTGGTCAGGATACATGGTCTCGGATGTGTTACCGTCGGCAGCGACCTGCCAACCGGACAAATACACAGCCTCCAGACCCGCTTTGGCCTGCTGCATCGCCTGACCGGCGGTGATGGCACCGAATGCATTGACATAGCCTTTCTTGGCAGTGCCGTTGATCTTTTGCCAGAGTTTCTCGGCGCCACGACGGGCCAGGGTGTACTCAGGCTGGATGGAACCACGCAGACGCACAACGTCTTCGGCGCTGTAACCACGCTTGACGTTTGCCCAACGCGGATTTTCGGCCCAGTATTTTTCCAGTGCCTTGATCTGTTCTTCTCGGGTCATCAATCTAACTCCCGTCTTCGCCATCTGTTTTATGGAATTTGCGCCGAGCCGGATAACTGCCTTACGTCGGCGATGCGCATTGTTTTGCTGCATTGCAGCAATCTAGTGAAACTAACCCCACCACGGGATTGAATCAATAAGTAAAACCGCAAGTCAGTGAGCCTACTCATCCCCTCTGTAGAGCGTCTTTAACTATTAACAACAAAGGGTTATTCCAGATTTCGCGATTTTGTGCGGCGCATCATAAAGAATAAATGCAGAACATTGATAAACCCTATCTTCTGGGCGGGGCCGGGTTTGCCGCGCCGGAAGGGAAAAGCCACTCACTATGCGTTTTCGGCCGCGACGAACAGCAGGTACCGAGGATGCCAGGCCCGGGAGCGCACGAAGTCATTGACGGCACGAGGGTCATCGCCGTCGAGATCCGTGCGGGTCGCTGACCCCTCTTTCAGTGCAGTCGCCAGGACCTGCGCCGCAACCACGATGCTGACCTGCTGCAGATCATCGATCGGCGGAAGGATCCT
>Ga0265303_10001330_pt1 | contig 15083 bp, 18 predicted proteins | sample Helome_2_FD_192494 | JGI IMG/M metagenome (GOLD analysis project Ga0265303, IMG submission 192494) | Marine sediment microbial communities from subtidal zone of North Sea - Hel_20160317 (Illumina Assembly) | ecosystem: Environmental > Aquatic > Marine > Subtidal zone > Sediment ... | reverse complement strand
CGTAGGCGCCAAAGGTGCCCGTATCGGTCGCCCGCCTGAAACAGTGCTGGAGATACTGGATTAGCCGGCAACCGATGCATCTTCAACGAGCAGGCCGGCCGTTATTGCGGGCCTTAGGCATCCTGAACAGGTTGCCACAATGAATACCGTTATCTCACAGACAGTCGTCCTCCCCTCACCTGCTGATGCGCTATTTCACATGTACCTCGATCCGACTGAACATTCAGCGATCACCGGTACACCTGCCTCCATAGGCGCCAAACCTGGAGCTGTATTTAGTGCATTTGCAGGCGCGCTGAATCCGCGCCGGCCCACGGGCGCGTATGGTGGGGCCTTAGGTTACAGGAACGACTCCGAGGCGCAGGGTCAGACTGACCTGGGCGCACGAGATGAACGGTGGAATTGAGTGCAGATAAAGGAGAAAGGCGAATGTCTCAGTACGTTATTGTCTATTTAGGCGGCGGTCAGCCATCTACCCCCGAGGAAGGCAAGCAACATATGGCTAAATATATGGAATGGTTGTCTGCATTGGGCGACTCAGCCGTGAGTCCCGCTAATCCTCTTAAGAATACGAGCACAGTCAACCCTGATGGTAGTGTTACCTCGGGAGGTACGACGACAATGTCGGGTTACACTATTGTTGAGGCCGATTCCATGGACGCAGCATTGTCGATTGCGAAGGCTTGTCCGTTTCTCGATATTGGCGGCTCACTTGAGGTGTCAGAGTTAGCAAAGATGCCAAGCCAGAAATAGGTAGAGCAGTCCGATTCACTCGGAGCGCCAAAGGCGCCGCCCGGGTTTTGCGGTGTAATTCTGGAGCATGGAAGCGATACACAGGGCGAGGCATGAATTTCCTGGTGCCTGAAAAGCTGGAAACCGACCGACTGATTCTGCGGCAGTTTCGAGAAGACGACTGGCAGGAACTGCATGAATACTATTCCGACGTACATGCAACCAGGTACACGTTCGGGCGGTCGTTTACCGAGGGTGACACCTGGCGTGTGATGTGCAGCATGATCGGGCACTGGCAGGTTCGCGGTTATGGCCCCTATGCCGTTGAAGAACAATTGAGCCAGAAGGTGCTTGGGACCGTCGGCTTTTGGTACCCCAATGATTGGCCTGAGCCGGAAATCAAGTGGGCATTAGCATCTCAACATTGGGGTAAGGGTTTTGCCTCAGAAGCAGCAAGGGCCGTGCAGGCAGCAGGGAAGAGGTACCTCCCTGACGTTTCCTTGATTAGTATGATACATCCTGACAACCTGGCATCCATCAGGCTTGCCGGCGCATTAGGCGCGAGATTTGATAAAGAGGTCGCCTACGAGGGCGGTATATGGAATATATATCGGCATCCAGGTCAGGCATAACAAGCCCCGGCCCCCGGGCCAGCTAGAGCCAGGCTGCTGGCAGGCGCTTTATCCAGCTAGAGTTGGCTGGCAAGGGTTCACTTCCACGTTCAGTTGATCGGAATATGTATGCCAGGCTACGAGCTTGCACAATTGAATGTCGCAATCATGAAGGAGCCATTGGAGTCGCCTGGTATGGCTGACTTTGTGGCTAACCTCGAGCGTATTAATGCACTGGCCGATGCCTCACCTGGCTTTGTCTGGCGCCTTGAGACTGAAGAAGGCGATGCCACCGCTTTGCGGCCCCTGGGGGAGAACATGCTGGTCAATATGTCGGTCTGGCAGGACATGGAGTCACTCAAGCACTACGTCTACAAGTCGACGCATGCAGAGTTCATGCGCCGCCGCAAGGAGTGGTTCGAGCGGATGCGAGAAGCATATCTGGTGCTTTGGTGGGTGCCGAAGGGTCATCGCCCTGGAGTCGACGAGGCTGCTGAAAAACTAGAACTTCTCCGAACGAGCGGTGCTACGGTCGAAGCGTTCAGCTTCCGACAAGCCTTTCCGGCTCCAGATGCATTACAGACAAAGCCTATAATTGCGCTGGACAGTAAGCGTCCACCCTCCTGAAGCCTGGCTCAAGCGCCAGGGCCGCTTGCGTCAAAGCTCAGGCGTCAAGGATTGCGAAACATCCTTTTTTCGGACCATGTTCCGCGATCTAATCCGGACGGCTATGATGTCAATGTTCGCTGCTTAGATCCCGTTCCTGAAAGCATTACTATCGAGGCTTTCGACGGCCAGAACTGGGAAGATCATGCCCATACTCTTCGAGATCTCAGCAAGCAACCGTAAGCAGGACATGGGGCATGGTCCTCGTGGCCGACTGCAATCGCTGGCCGCAGGAATCGTTATATGGCGCTGTGGCTGACGATAATTGGCCTTTCAGCCCTTGTCGGATTCGTCTGTGGCCACACATTGCGGGGTGCCTGGGGCGGTGTGGCGGCTGCGGCTATCCCCTGGTTTGGCTTGTTGGCCTGGTTGCTCTATAACGAGTATTTCGTTCCATACCAAGGTGGTGGGGCTTCGATGTGGCCGATCGCACAGCTATTTGCTGGCACGATTGCAGCCATTGTCGGCGGCGTCACCTATTCAATCGTTCGCGGCCAGCGCGCAAGACAGGCTGGCAATGACAGCTGAGCAGTGTGAACAGTTACGGCACCGTTGTCGTTGGCCCGGCCTGACTTTGTCCGTTGTTAAAAGGCTCCGCGACTACGCCTGACAGGTCGTAGATATGAACAAAGAAGTACAGCGTTACCTCTCGTCAGTACCGGAAGGGCGACAGCCGCTGGTTAACCAACTGCATACGCTTATCCTGAATCTGTACCCGGACGCGACAATAGACATGTCCTACCGGATGCCGACATACAAAGTGCAAGACGGCTGGGTAGCCCTGGCGAACCAGAAGCGATATGTCTCCCTTTACACTTGCGGTGCCCATCACCTTAAAGAATTTAAGGAAAAGCACCCGGACATAAAGACGGGCAAGGGATGCATCAATTTCAGGGAGATCGATAAATTGCCGATTTCGGCCGTCAAACGCGTAATAAGACATGCAATTGAACATCCGAAGTAGACGCCGTGCCTGCCAAAATTGCCAATTCTCCATCGTGTGACGGCATGCTTGAAGGAGCCTTGTTGCACGAGCTCGGTATTGGTGCCATTCGCTATCTGCCGTCATCGGATGGGCCTGCAGCAAGGCCGCCGTTGCAGGCCTTAGGCATCACAGAATGACCCCGGATCGATTACGCGCATGGATCCTGCTATCTGTCCCGGAGAAAGCGGACGATCTCTCGCAGATTATCGGCCGGGCGGACGGACTGAACAAAGCCATTCCGACATATTCCGAACTGGCTGATAGCCTGGGATGGCTTCTAGCGGCGAATCTAGCTGAAGGCGGGCCCGCCAGATACCAGACAACTGCCGAAGGGAAAGCACTGGTAGCCAGGTTGCAGGAAGATAGTGATGGCGCCTTTCAGTTATGGGACAAGTTGACAGAGACTCTCGGGGGCCGTCATGTGGGGCAATATCGAGTCGACGGCCTGACGGAACAGGACGTGGAGACAGCGTATGCCACGTATCACCGTGAGTTCTGGCAAAAATATGACGAACTCAGCGCAAGTGACTCCGAACTCCCGGAGAATGTGCTCGCAGCAATACGGGCCAATCGTAAGATTGATGCGATCAAGTTGTTGCGTAAGCATCGCGGCCTTGGGCTGAAAGATGCAAAGAATATTGTTGATGGCTATGTTTCGAAGCATCCGTCCCAGGCCTCTCACGAATTGCCGAAAGCGGAATCTGGAACGGGCCGATTGGTGCTTGGGGTCATCTTGTTGGTCATGGGCTACGCGGCGTACCGTCTATACTTGTCGAACTGATTCGCCTGCTGGTACGGCAAATGAAGAAACTAAAGAATGAGAAAGAATTGGTCAGGAAGGCCATTGCTATCGGCGTTGCCTATGGTGAAAAGCGCGGAGCCGTGGAATTCGAGCCCACAGATTCCGCAAACGACAAGCTGGAATATATCTATCGGTTGCTGGTCCATGACAAATTGATCGCGCCGCTGCCAGAGGAGCAGGTTTCGCAGGAAACCATCCGGCATCGCTTGGCCATCTGGGCATCGAAGCAGGCCGACAAAAAATAGCCAAGCCATATCGAATGAATGGCTGGTGCGCACTGCAGGGATCCTTATAATCCCGATCCATGAATTTCGCGTTCTATTTCTTTCTGGACATTTTCTGGCAATTCAAATGCCAGGAGAAAATGGATGTCCAGAACGCATCGTTATCGAGATCGCGGCCCGAATGGGCGGCTGCGACCAAAATACAGGCATCGCGATAGAGGCGTGAGGTTTCCCGGGGGAACCCCGAAATGGTGGCGCAAGCTCTATATGACCCGTCCCGGGCGCCGAAAGGCCGTGGCGCTGTGCCGTTTGGCCGCGAAGGGCGTCGAGGCAGACGCATTGTCTTTTCCGCCAGGCAACAGGAAGCCCCACTGGTATTACTGGTAACGGCTCAAGCGGCCGCGCATTGGGACCGCCTGAAGGCACTTGTTGGTCTGTGATCAAGATCTTTTTGGTAGCCCGATTATTGTTGTCAGTACGGCTAATTCCTGTCGCTGGCTGCCACTCTAGCCGGATGCCAGTGCATTGATTCCTGTCAGCAACCAGACCCGGCGTCGAGTGGAGTCCCTGTTCCACGAAAGCGAATGGCAACGCGTGTTGGATTACCTGCTACGGGAGTGCGGCGACAACCTGCCGCTGGTTGACAGTTCCTACGAGCAGCTGGCCGAAAGAATCCGGTTTGCCGTCCTGAAACTATCACACGGCAACTTTAAGAAACTCAAGGAGCAAACCAGGGAGGCGGGAATGGACTGGCGAGACGTGCTTATGGCCGCAGGGTTTGGCGAAGACACAGAGGCTCACCTGGCGTGGAATCCCGAGCCTACTCAACGGTGACCGATTTCGCCAGGTTGCGTGGCTGATCCACATCGGTGCCCTTGAGTACCGCCACGTGATAGGACAGCAGCTGCAGCGGAATCGTGTAGACGGCCGGCGCCTGGAAGTATGTCACGTGGTCGGGCATCTTGATCACGGTGACACCTTCGCTGGGTTCGATGCCCGCCTCCCGATCGGCAAATACAATCAGCTCACCGCCGCGGGCGCGCACTTCCATCAGGTTCGACTTCAGTTTTTCCACCAGGTCATTGTTCGGCGCCACGGCGATAACCGGCATGTCGTCGTCCACCAGAGCCAGCGGGCCGTGCTTCAGTTCGCCGGCCGCATAGGCCTCGGCGTGGATGTAGGAAATTTCCTTGAGCTTTAGCGCACCTTCCATAGCCACCGGGAACAGCGCGCCCCGGCCCAGGAACAGGGCGTGGTGCTTCTCGGAGAAGCGCTCGGCCAGGTCCCGCATCACCGGATCCAGCGCCAGGGTGCGTTCGATCATGGCCGGTAACTCCATCAGCCTGGTCACCAGGCCTCGCTCACGTTCGGCATCTACGTTGTGAAACTTGCCGAGGCCGAGTACCAGCATCGACAGTGCGGTCAGCTGGGTGGTGAAAGCCTTCGTGGACGCAACCCCGATTTCCGGGCCAGCACGCGTCAGCATCACCAGCTCGGACTCCCGCACCAGGGAGCTTTCCGGCACGTTGCAAATGGCCAGCGTAGACAGGAAGCCCTCGTCTTTTGCCAGCCGCAAGGCTGCCAGCGTGTCGGCCGTTTCACCTGACTGGGAAATGCTCACGAACAGCGTATTGTCCAGCACCACCGGGTTGCGATAGCGGAACTCGCTGGCAATCTCCACGCGGCAGGGTAAACGGCAAATCTGCTCGATCATGTAACGCGCGACGAGGCCGGCGTGGTAACTGGTGCCGCAGGCAATGATGTGCACCGCCCGCGTCTGCTCGAAAACCAGCGATGCCGCGGGCCCAAATGCCGCCTCCAGCAGCCGACCGCCGGCCACCCGTTCCTCCAGCGTCTGCGCCACCGAGCGCGGCTGCTCGTGAATCTCCTTCAGCATGAAGTGGCGGTACTCGCCCTTGTCCGCCGCATCGGCAGACAGTTCACTTTCGGTGACGGGGCGCTGCACTTCCTTATCGTCGGCATCCCAGACCCGGAGTTTGGCGGCCGTGATGTCGGCCACGTCACCCTCTTCCAGGAATACGAAACGCCGCGTAACCGGCAGCAGCGCGGCGACATCGGAGGCCACAAAGTATTCGCCGATGCCTTCGCCGATCACCACCGGGCAGCCGCGGCGGGCCAGGACCAGGCGGCCAGGATCATCGACCGACATCACCACCAGCGCATAGGCGCCGTCCAGTTCCTTCACCGTGGCGCGAACTGCTGCGAGGAGATCGGAACCCGACTTCTGGTGCTGATGAATGCGGTGCACGATGACTTCGGTGTCGGTATCGGTGTCGAAGCGATAACCGTCGGCTTCCAGTTCCGCGCGCAGCTGCTCGTGATTTTCGATGATGCCGTTGTGCACGATGGCCAGGCGGTCGCCGGACACGTGGGGGTGCGCGTTGTCTTCGCTCGGCACGCCGTGGGTGGCCCAGCGCGTGTGGGCAATACCCGTGTGGCCCCGCACCGGGTCGCTATCCAGCGCGGCCTGCAGTTCGGCCACCTTACCGAGGCGCCGGCGGCGCTCTACCTGGCCGTCACCCAGGGTGGCGACGCCGGCAGAGTCATAGCCGCGGTACTCGAGGCGGTTCAGGCCCTCGATCAGAATCGGGATGACGTTGCGTTCTGCAACGGCGCCAACAATGCCACACATGTTGTTCTTCCTCGGCTTCCTGCCGGACGGGATATTGTGGCAGGCGGCGGCCCCAAGGTCATGACCGGCCTCCCAGTTTGCAGCCGATCAGCCCTTTTTTGGCGTCTTGACGGGCCGCTGCCAGCCGTCGATCGTGACCTGTCTGGCACGTTCCAGTGTCAGCTTGTCGTCCGGCGCCGGCTTGGTGATGGTGGAGCCCGCCCCGATGGTGGCTCCGGCGCCTATTTCGACCGGGGCCACCAGCTCCACCCCCGAACCGATGAAGGCCCCGTCGCCGATGATCGTGCGATGTTTGTTGGCGCCGTCGTAGTTGCAGGTGATGGTGCCGGCGCCGACGTTCACGTTGGCGCCAATCGTGGTGTCGCCCACATACGTCAGGTGATTGACCTTGCTGCCTGGGCCCACGATGCTTTTCTTCAGTTCCACAAAATTACCGAGTTTCGCACGCTCGGCGAGTTCCACGCCGGGCCGCACGCGCGCGTAAGGCCCAATCTCGCAACTCTCGCCCATCTGCGCGTCTTCAATAACACAGTTCGGGTGTATGTTCGTGCCCGCACCAATCACAGCATCGCGTATCACGTTGTTCGGGCCAATGTGCACGCCGTCGCCGAGGGTCACGCTGCCTTCGATTACCACGTTCACGTCGATAAACACATCCTGGCCACAGGCGAGCTCGCCGCGCACATCGATGCGCGCCGGGTCGGCGAGTGTCACACCCTGCTCCAGCAATGCCGCCGCCGCACGCGCGCGGCACACCGCTTCGGCTTCGGCCAGCTGACTGCGATCGTTGATGCCCAGCGTTTCGCTGGCCACAGGTGCACGCACCGCAGCCACCGCGTGCCCGCCAGCGACGCCCATCGCGATGATGTCGGTCAGGTAGTACTCACCCTGTGCGTTGTCCGCTTTCAGATTTGCGAGCCAGCCGTCGAGCAGACCGACCGGCACAGCCATCACGCCGGTATTCACTTCGCGCACGTTGCGCTGATCGGCATCGGCATCGCGTTCTTCCACGATTTCCGCAACGTGGCCACGCGCGTCACGGATGATGCGGCCGTAACCGGTGGGGTCGTCCATGTCGGCCGTCAGCAATGCGAGCCGATCCGGGCCGCCGGCATCCAGCAGCGCAGTCAGGGTGCTGGCGCGGAGCAGCGGCGTGTCGCCGCAAAGTATCAATGCCAGGTGATCGGTCTTCAGACCCGGCAGCCCCTGTTGCACCGCGTGGCCGGTGCCGAGCTGTTCGGCCTGCAGGGCCCAGCGGAGGTCGGCATCGGCTAAAGCTGCGCGCACCTGTTCACCACCATGGCCATACACCACGGTGATATTGACCGGTTCAAGCGCGCGGGCCGTGTCGATGACATGCTGGAGCAGCGGCCGGCCTGCGAGGGGTTGCAGCACTTTCGGCAGGCGCGAGCGCATGCGCTTGCCCTGGCCGGCGGCGAGGATGATGACGCTGAGATCCATAACGGGCGTCAGGCAGAACCTGGAGTCACGAAGTGGCTAGGATAGCCAGTCGGGCTTCCGGTGTCTTGGTACTGGCGCTAGGAAAAAGGGGTCAGACCCCATTTTCTTTCAAGCTTGGGCGCTGAAGTTGTCGCCAGCGGAGAAAATGGGGTCTGACCCCTTTTTCCTTTTTCCTAGCGCTTGCCCTTGAGCTTCTGGGTCGCGCGGTAACGGGCCGCGGCTTCCACCAGCTGTTCCTGGGCGTGGGCCAGATCCTTGCCGGTGGCACCCTTCATGGCTTCTTCAGCCGCCTGGCGGGCTTCCATGGCTGCATGCTCGTCGAGTTCATCTGCGTGCAACGCCGTGTCGGCCAGCACGGTGACCAGGTGCGGCTGCACCTCGAGGATGCCGCCGGTCACGTAGAAGAAACGCTCTTCAGCTTCGTCCGGCACCTGCACCCGCACTTCGCCGGGCCGCAGGTCGGTGAGCAACGGCGCGTGGCGCGGCCGAATGCCGACTTCGCCCATCTTCGCGGGTGCCACGACCATCTCGGCCTGCCCGGAAAAAATGTGGCCTTCGGCGCTGACGATTTCGACTTGGATGGTGGCCATAATTTTGAATCGCGGCTGAAGCCGCTCCTACGGTGGGCTTGATTGCGGTGCCGCCTTTACTGGAGGGTCTTGGCCTTTTCGACGGCTTCTTCGATGCCGCCGACCATGTAGAAGGCCTGCTCGGGCAGGTGGTCGTATTCGCCGGCGACGATGGCCTTGAAACCACGAATGGTATCGGCCAGCGAGACGTATTTGCCTGCCTGGCCCGTGAAGGTTTCCGCCACCGCGAAGGGCTGCGACAGGAAGCGCTGAATTTTCCGCGCGCGCTGCACGATAAGCTTGTCCTCTTCCGACAACTCGTCCATGCCCAGAATCGCGATGATGTCCTGTAGTTCCTTGTAGCGCTGCAGTACCGACTGCACCGCGCGCGCGACCTCGTAGTGTTCCTGGCCAATCACGTTCGGGTCGAGAATTCGGCTGGTGGAATCGAGCGGGTCCACCGCCGGGTAGATACCGAGCTCCGCGATCTGCCGCGACAACACCAGCGTTGCGTCCAGGTGAGCAAAGGTGGTGGCCGGTGACGGGTCGGTGAGATCGTCAGCCGGCACGTACACGGCCTGGAACGACGTAATGGACCCGGTCTTCGTCGACGTGATGCGTTCCTGCAGCACGCCCATCTCCTCGGCCAGCGTCGGCTGGTAACCCACCGCCGAAGGCATGCGGCCCAGCAGCGCCGATACCTCGGTGCCGGCCAGGGTGTAACGGTAGATGTTGTCGATGAACATCAGCACGTCGCGGCCCTCGTCACGGAAGTTTTCCGCGATCGTCAGGCCCGTCAGCGCCACCCGCAGGCGGTTGCCCGGGGGCTCGTTCATCTGGCCGTAGACCAGGGCCACCTTGTCGATGACGCCCGAGTCGGTCATCTCGTGGTAGAAATCGTTACCCTCGCGGGTGCGCTCACCGACGCCGGCAAACACGGAGTAGCCGCCGTGTTCCTTCGCGATGTTGTTAATGAGCTCCATCAGGGTCACGGTCTTGCCCACGCCCGCGCCGCCGAACAGCCCGATCTTGCCGCCCTTCGCGATGGGCATGATCAGGTCGATCACCTTGATGCCCGTCTCGAACAATTCCGTGCTGGCCGCCTGGTCTTCATAGGCCGGCGGAGAACGGTGAATGGGCAAATTCTTCTCGGCGCCGATCGGGCCGGCTTCGTCAATAGGGGTGCCGAGCACGTCCATGATCCGGCCCAGGGTCTTTTCACCCACGGGCACAGAAATCGGCTGGCCGGTATTGGTGACCGCGAGACCGCGCTCGAGACCCTCACTGGCGCCCATCGCAATGGTGCGCACGACACCGTCGCCCAGCTGCTGCTCCACCTCGAGGGTGAGATCACGATCAGTCAGCGTCAGCGCGTCGTAAATCTTTGGGATGGACTCCCGCGGGAACTCCACGTCCACCACCGCGCCGATAACCTGTACGACTTTGCCAGCACTCATTGCTCTAACCTCTGTTCCTGTGGTGGCCTGGGCCACCTGAATTCTCTAAACCTTTTCGCCAATCAATCGCGGCTAAAGCCGCTCCTACGGTGCCTGTTCCCTTCCTTGCGGCGGTAGGAGCGGCTTTAGCCGCGAATTTCCTACCAGCCATGCGCACATCCTTGTGCTCCGCGACATAAGGCCGTCCTGGCCACAAAGCCGCTCCTACGGTGCCCGTTCCCTTTCTCGCAGGGGTGGGAGCGGCTTTAGCCGCGAATTTCCTACCAGCCATGCACCATGGACCGATACCGATGCGCGACCCTATACCGCCGCAGCGCCACTGACGATCTCCGACAGCTCCTGGGTGATCGCCGCCTGGCGGGCCTTGTTGTAGACCAGCTGCAGGTCGTCAATCAGGCTACCCGCATTATCCGTCGCGGCCTTCATGGCTACCATCTTGGCGGCCATTTCGCAGGCCACGTTCTCCACCGCGCCGCGGTAAACCTGCGACTCGATGTAGCGCATCAGCACACTATCGAGCAGGTCCACGGCGCCGGGCTCGTAGATGTAGTCCCAGTGCTCTGCCAGTTCGCTCTTGTCCAGCGGCTCCACCGGCAGCAGGGTGATGTCCCGCGGGCTTTGGGTCATCGTGTTCACATACACGTTGTGCACCAGGTACACGCGATCGACACGGCCCTCGGTATAGGCGTCGAGCATGATACGGATTGCGCCCAACAGGGCGCCCAGCCGCGGATCTTCGTCCAGCTGCGTAGTGGCGCCGACCACGTTCACCTTCAGGCTGCGGAAGAACTGCACGCCTTTGGCGCCGATCAGGCACAGGTCGGTCTCGATATTCCTGGCCTCCCACTGCCGCAGTTCAGTCAGCAGGTGCCGGAACAGGTTCACGTTCAGGCCGCCGCACAAACCGCGGTCGGTGGTGATCACGATGTAGCCAACGCGCTTGATTTCCCTCTCCACCAGGAAGGGGTGACGGTAATCCGGGTTGGCCTCGAACAGGTGACCAATCACCGTGCGAATCTTGTCTGCATAGGGCTGCGCTGACGCCATGCGCTGCTGCGTCTTGCGCAGCTTGCTGGCCGCCACCGTCTCCATGGCCTTGGTGATCTTCTGCGTGTTCTTCACGCTGGCGATCTTGTTGCGGATTTCCTTCGCGCCGGACATTAAAAGCTCTTCCCTATCTGTTCCCTGGTTATGGAACGTAAGCTACGAATCAGACAATCCTGGATGCGTAGTCAGAACGTTCACGAAATCCTCAGTAGGCCCCTGAACGCTTGAAGTCTTCCACGACCTTTGTCAGTTCCGCGGCAACGTCGTCATCGTAGTCACCCGAGGCACTGATGCGATCGATCAGTTCGCCGTATTTCTCGGTGGCAAAGGAGTTCAGCGCCGCTTCGAAGGCCACTATCTTCTCTACCGGCACATCATCCATGAAGCCCTCGTTCACCGCGTAGAGCACCAGGCCCATCAGGCCCACCGACAACGGCGAGTACTGCGGCTGCTTCATCAGCTCCGTCACTCGCTGGCCGCGCTCCAGCTGCTTGCGGGTGGCCTCGTCGAGGTCGGACGCAAACTGCGCGAAGGCCGCGAGCTCGCGGTACTGGGCCAGCGCCAGGCGCACGCCGCCGCCGAGCTTCTTGACGATCTTCGTCTGGGCGGCACCACCCACACGCGACACGGACAGGCCCGCGTTGATGGCCGGGCGGATACCGGCGTTGAACAGGTCCGATTCCAGGAAGATCTGGCCGTCGGTAATCGAGATCACGTTGGTGGGCACGAAAGCCGACACGTCACCGGCCTGGGTTTCGATGATGGGCAGCGCCGTCAGCGAGCCGGTCTTGCCCTTCACCTTGCCGTTCGTGGCTTTCTCGACGAAGTCGGCATTCACCCGCGCCGCGCGCTCCAGCAGGCGCGAGTGCAGGTAGAACACATCGCCCGGGTAGGCTTCGCGGCCCGGTGGGCGGCGCAGCAGCAGCGATACCTGGCGGTAGGCCCAGGCCTGCTTGGTCAGATCGTCGTAGATGATCAGTGCATCTTCGCCCTTGTCGCGGAAGTACTCGCCCATCGCGCAACCGGCGTACGGGGCAATGTACTGCAACGCGGCCGATTCGGCAGCGGCAGCGGCGACGACAATGGTGTGCTCCATCGCGCCGAACTCTTCCAGCTTGCGCACTACGTTGGCAATGGACGAGTTTTTCTGGCCCACCGCGACGTAGATGCACTTAATGCCGGTGCCCTTCTGGTTGATGATCGTATCGATGGCTACCGCGGTCTTGCCGGTCTGGCGGTCGCCGATGATCAGCTCACGCTGGCCCCGACCGACGGGAACCATCGCGTCGATTGATTTCAAACCAGTCTGCACCGGCTGGCTAACCGACTGTCGGGTAATAACGCCAGGCGCCACTTTCTCGATGGGCGAGGTTTCAGTGGCGTTGATCGCGCCCTTGCCGTCGATGGGATTGCCGAGGGAATCCACCACCCGGCCCAGCAGTGCTTCGCCCACCGGCACTTCCAGAATGCGCCCGGTGGTTTTCACCGTATCGCCTTCGGCGATGTGCTTGTAGTCGCCCATCACCACTGCACCGACGGAGTCCTGTTCCAGGTTCAGCGCCAGCCCGTAGGTGTCGCCGGGGAACTCGAGCATTTCACCGTACTGCGCGGCGCCCAGGCCGTGAATACGCGTGATGCCGTCGGTCACCGAAGTGACGGTGCCCACGTCTCTTGCTTCTGCCGTGCTCTGGAAGTCTTTGATCCGTTCCTTGAGCAGTTCGCTGATTTCAGAAGCCTTCAGTGCCATTTGCCTTACCTCTTAATGCACCAGCGCGCTGGCGAGCTTGGCCAGCCGCGTGCTTACCGATCCGTCGATCACGTGATCATCTGCCTGCAGGCGCGCACCGCCAATCAGGGTTTCATCCAGCACGAAATTCAGGCGGACGTCCCGCCCGAAACGCTGCTTCAGGGCCGCGACGATGCGGGCCCGCTGTTCTTCGCTGACCGGCGCCGCCGCGCTCAGCGTCACGTCCATGGTGTTTTCTACCTCGGCCCGCAGCTGCTCGAATTCCGCGGCAATGTCTGGCAGCGCTTCCAGGCGCCGGTTCTCCGCCAGCAGCAGCAGGAAGTTCAAGCCATAGCCGTTTTGCGCCAGCGCCACCGCAGCGGAATCTGTCACACAGATGTCCGCCAGCATGCGCGCGATCCGGTCACCTTTGGCGCCCGGCTGGTCCAGGGCCGCCTTGACTTCCGGCGCCAAGACGGCCGCGGCCGCGTCTGCCAGCAGTGCCGACCATGCGGCCAGCGCGTCTTCATCCCGGCCAATTTCAAAAGCCGCCCGAGCGTAGGGACGTGCGACTGATTCGTGCTGTGCCATTCCCGTTGCCTAGATCTCGGCCGCGAGCCGGTCGAGGAGATCCCGGTGGGCCGAGGAATCGATTTCCCGGCTCAGAATTTTCTCGGCGCCGGCCACCGCAATGGCCGCCACCTGCCCGCGCAGTTCGTCGCGGGCCCGGTTCACTTCCTGATCTACCTCCGCCTTAGCGCTGACCAGGATGCGTTCGCGCTCCTGGTTAGCCGTTCCCCGGGCTTCTTCCACCAGTGCGTTACCGCGCTGATTGGCCTGGTCCAGAATCTGGCGCGCCTGCTCACGGGCCTCGGCGACCATGCCATCGATGGTTACCTGGGCTTCTTCCAGCGAGCGGGAACCCTTCTCCGCTGCCGCCAGACCGTCGGCGATCTTCGTCTGCCGTTCCTCGATCATGCCGACGATGGGCGGCCAGACGAACTTCATGCAGAACCAGACAAACACGATCATCGCAATCGTCTGGCCGAAAAAGGTTGCATTCAGATCCACAGTGTCTCTCCATTCCCTGAGTTTCCGGCGCGGTAGGAGCGGCTTCAGCCGCGATCCTTGCTGCGAACGGCGCCGGGCTTCTCAGGAATCGCGGCTGAAGCCGCTCCTACCGATGCCCCGACGATCAGATGCCCAGCGCTTCCAGCGCGCTTATCAGCTGACCGGTAAACGGATTCGCAAACGCAAAGAACAGCGCGATACCAACACCGATCATCGCCACCGCGTCGAGCAGTGCGACCACCAGGAACATCTTGGTCTGCAGCATCGGTGCCAGTTCTGGCTGACGCGCACAACCTTCCAGGAAGCGACCGCCCAGCAGGCCCATGCCGATACCGACACCGAGGGCGCCGAAGCCAATGAGAATCGCGACGGCGATCGCGGTAAAGCCAATTACAGTTTCCATTGTTAGCTCCTAACGAGGCTTGAATCCGAGGTCAAAAGAAAATCAATGATGCTCGTGCGCCTGGCTCAGGTACACGATAGTCAGCATCATGAAGATGTAGGCCTGCAACGTGACGACCAGCAGGTGAAACACGGCCCAGCCGAAGTGCAGCGGCAACTGCCACCAGCCGATCAGCGCGATCAGAATGAACAGTAGTTCGCCAGCATACAGGTTACCGAACAGTCGCAGCGACAGTGACAGGGGCTTGGCCAGCAGTGCGACGGTTTCCAGGACAAAGTTGAAGGTCATGACCAGCGGCCACAGCAGCTTCGGCACGCCGAGGTCTTTCGGGTTCAGGGGCTGCATGGTCAGCTCGCCCAGGAAACCCCCGATGCCCTTGACCTTCAGGCTGTAGTACAGGATCAGGATGAATACCGATACGGACAGCCCGAAGGTGATATTCGGGTCTGTCGATGGCACGACCTTCAGGTACTCGACGCCCATGGCATGCGACAGCTCCGGCAACCAGTCCACCGGAATCAGGTCCATCAGGTTCATGAAGAACACCCAGACCACAATGGTCAGGGCCAGCGGGGCGATCATTTTGTTCTTGCCGTGGAAAGTATCGCGCACGCTGGTGTCTACCAGTTCCACGACCATCTCGACACAGGCCTGCGTGCGCGACGGTTTGTCGACG
>Ga0265303_10001329_pt1 | contig 15086 bp, 13 predicted proteins | sample Helome_2_FD_192494 | JGI IMG/M metagenome (GOLD analysis project Ga0265303, IMG submission 192494) | Marine sediment microbial communities from subtidal zone of North Sea - Hel_20160317 (Illumina Assembly) | ecosystem: Environmental > Aquatic > Marine > Subtidal zone > Sediment ... | reverse complement strand
TTCATTGGATGGGGTTTGAGGCCGCTTGAATTCATAGCCCGCCAATAGTATTCGATTTTACTAATAAATGAAAATTGTATATAATATTCAGTTCATTATTCTTCATTTTTTCCGGAGGTCACAGGTCCATGTCAGAAGATAAAGGCGTCAACCCCAACACCATGTCAATCATCGTTACCAAGGGTAGCCTCGATTGGGCATATCCCCCCTTTATTCTCAGCTCCACCGCCGCAGCAATGGGACTGGATGTCACGATGTTCTTCACCTTTTACGGACTGCCGCTGCTGCTCAAGAAGATGGACCTGAAAGTCACCCCGCTTGGCAACGCCGCGATGAAAATGCCGATGATGGGTGGGCACATGGTGATGCCCAACCTGGTTGCTGCCATTCCCGGTGTTGATGCGATGGCCTCCAAAATGATGAAGAACCTGATCAAAAAGAATGGTGTGGCCACCATTCCCGAACTACGCGACCTCGCTGTTGAGGCCGATGTGCGCATGATTGGCTGCCAGATGACAATGGAGCTTTTCGATTACGGCGCTGAAGACATGATCGAGGGAATCGAGGTCGGTGGTGCGGCCACTTACATCGAAGTGGCTACACAATCACACATCAATCTGTTCATATAATCCGGCTCAACACCGTTACATTACAGGAAATCAAAATGGCTGATAAAGTACTCGACGCGAAAGGGCTTAACTGTCCACTCCCTATTCTGAAAGCAAAGAAGGCTCTGAAAGATGTACCTGAAGGCGGAACTCTTGAGGTTCTTTCTACCGACCCCGGTTCGGTTGCGGATTTCCAGGCGTTTTGCCGGACCACCGGAAACGAACTGGTAGAGCATAGCGAGGAAGGCGGTGTTTACACCTTCCTGATACGCAAAACCTGATAAAGTTTTTACCTTAAAATAAAAACGGCCAGCTTTCGCTGGCCGTTTTTTATATCTGCGCAAGTCCGGGTATCAGAACCGCCAGCTGTAACTGGCTTCCACTTCCCACTGATACATCTCGAAGGTCACGTTCTGCGTCGGATCAAAGTTGTTTGGTCCGGTCACCTTCTTGTCCGGCGCATACATGACGGACATATTAAACTGCCTTCCCTTCGTCCTTTCCAGCGTGAAGCCAGCTGTTATATGGCTTTGCATCACGCCCGGGGCCAGTATATTGAAGGTCATCTGGTCACTGTCTATCGGTTGTTTGCCGTAGCTGTAACCGAAGCGCCATGTCCAGTCTTCCCCTGCCTTGTATTTCGCTCCAGCCTTGTATACGGCCATGTTGTCCCAGCCAAAACCGGCGCCGTTATCGCCGCCCAGGCACTGGCTGAAATCCGTGCCGCCTCGACCCGCTGTCGGGCAGTTGAATATGTTCTGTATGGGATTTCCCACGGCGTCGATATCACTGTACCAGATGTATTCAAAATCTAAATTGAAATCCCATTTTTCATTGGCGTGGAAAGTAAATCCGAGTTTCAGGTCTGCCGGAATGTCCATGTCGCCCTGGTTGGCGAACAGGTCCGCGTAGTCATCGAACTCGTTCATCCAGATCTTGGACTGGTACATGATGCCAAAACTGACACTGTCAGAAAGCAGCGCGTGTAAGCCAAACTTCACTCCAGCGCCAAAAGCCCAGTCGGTGCCGTTGTTAGACAGGTTTTGCGGCATGTCGGGCATCATCGGATTTTCGCTGCGGGCAAAAGTTTCCGTGTACTGGGAGAAAGTCAGAACGCCGTTGGCCTTGAACATCTGTGCAACCAGCACACCAGCAACGCCGAGAGAAACGCGGTCATTGAGTTTTTTCGCCCAGGTGATATCCAGGAACGCCTGGCTGAAATTCACGCCGGCCTTACCGCTGGTGCCGAAAAGTGCTTCGCCGTAGGTTCCATTAAAAGTCATCGGGCCGGCCGGTCCGGGGCCATCGGGGTCAAAAGTGGCTGTTGCGGGCCGCTTCCAGTCGGTATTCATGCCGCCGCGGCCATAGAATGAAAGCGCCCAGGCGCTGTCATTTTCCAGCTGCCAACTCTTGGAAATGTGCGGAATTACGAACAGGCTGCTGTTGCTCTTGACGCTGTTCGGGCCGATGGTGAAAGCACCCATATTGCCATTAAGCTGGCTGTCGGTGGTGCTGTACTTGCGTTTCGGGCCGAACAGAGCCGCGCCGAAGATCAGCTGGTCACCAACGAAAGGCGCAACGGCCGGATTGTTGGTCACGTCAATGGCGTCTTCGGGCAGGGCGATACCTGACCCGGCCATGGCTTTGTTCTTGGTGCCATTGCCGTGGGTGAAATATCCGTTTGTTGCAAATGCACTCCCCGCTGCAACAATGCTGGTCACGGCCACGATGGTCGTGAACCAATTGAATTTCTTACTCATTAGGAGCCTCCGTTAACTGTTATAGTGCCTTTTATACTTTAAGGCATTCTAATGTACAAATAGTCTGACAAACAGGCTTCAATTAGCCGGGGTTTGATCCGGATCATCTATGTGGCTGGAAAAACCGGCTTTTTAACGTAACCGGGGCTATTCGCTACAGTACAACTCGTGCATCAGCTCGACGAAACGAGCCGCCTCACCGCTGGCGATTGAGTAATAAATGGTCTGGGCTTCCCTGCGGGTGACCACCAGGGACTCCTTTCGCATCCGCGCAAGATGCTGGGACAGCGGTGATTGGGGAATATCCAGCAGTCCCGCCAATTCTCCAACGGATTTCTCCCCGGTTGTCAGATGGCAAAGCACCATCAGGCGGTCCTTGTGGCCCAGGGTCTTCATCAGCTCGCTGGCCTTTTGTGCCGCGCTCGCCATTTTTCTGGGGTCGATCTGTGTTGTATCTGTCATTTTCGCTTGTTTTAATCTCATTACCGGACCGTTAACCGGATTAAGGCGTCTCGCCTTGCTCGGCTTATCCAACCGGGGTCGGCGGGTCGCCTTCGGCTCCTCCGGATTGTAACCTGAAATACCCCTGCCTGTTCTCAGTCAAATCGCATGTTTTCACCAGGATGGGCCTGATTTGCTCTTCGAAACCGGAAAAAATTGAATGGTTGTTTCCGGTCCGTAGGCGTGACGTGTGATTCATGCTTCTGCTCTTCGAGGACAAACTCAGGACCCAGTTCATTGCCGAGCTTCTCTGCGTTATATTGAACAATATCCAGACCGCTGCATTTCGCTGGCCCTTCCGGTGCGAACGTGGCAATTATCGCCTGGCCTCCCGGCGCCAGGGCGTCTCTCAACACCCGCACATACCGCTGCCGGTCTTCTGGCGAGGTCAGGAAATGGAACGTGGCACGGTCGTGCCAGAGAACAAACTGCCGTTCCGGAACGTACTCGAGCACATCCGCCTCGATCCATTGAACCCGGGCGGCCCGCTCAGCCAGACGCTCACGGGCCTGGTCCAGCGCCGCGCGCGAAACGTCCAGCACACTGACGTCCCGATATCCGAGTTCCAGCAAGTGATCCACCAGAAAAGAGGCGCCGCCACCCACGTCGATCAGCGAGGCGCCGGAATCGAATCCCGAATTCGAGATCATCGACAGGGAAAAGCGCGGCGTCTCCTGGTGCCAACTGGTTTTTTGAACCGGCCTGGTGCCATAAACGCTTTCCCAATGCCGCTTTCTTGCAAGTTCTGAACGTCCCATACAAGTCTATAATCCGCGCCCATTCACTCTCTGGATTTGATCCAAATCATTCAGGTCCAACAAACATTAGAAATATTGAATAAATACACGTTCATGCGTTTCATATGGGATTAAGCTTGTTGGTTGTAAGCTGATTATGAGGACTAATGATGAAAACCAAACTGATTCTCCCAATTCTTCCGTTCCTGCTCCTTTGTCTGACTGCAGTAGCGGATACCACCTATCAACCGTTCGTGCTGGCCTCTGTGAATGACGCCGGGCTGGAGCAGCAGACTGAAGCCACCGTCGATGCGCTGCTCAAAGCCGGGTTCACGGTCGCTGGCCAGTATTCACCCCTTGAGAGCGCGACCGTGATTGTCGTGACCAGCCCTGAATTACTGAAGGTTGCGGCAATGTCAGCCAAGGGTGGCTACGGTGCCGCAGAACGTGTCAGCGTGACCGAGCGCGACGGCAAAACCGAAGTGGCGTTTATCAACCCCCTGTATATCCAGTATGCCTACCGGATGGAAGGTGATCTTCAGGCTGTTTATGACCAACTGGGCCAGGCCCTTGGCAACGTCGAAACCTTCGGGGCTGAAAAAAAGATGACCGCCAAGAAACTGGGTAAATATCACTACAAGCTGATGATGCCCTATTTCGATGACCCGATGAAACTGGGCAGCTTTGAAAACCACGAGGCCGCCGTTGCCGCGGTTGAGTCAGGCCTTGCCGTGGAAGGAGATCCACTGACCCTGGTTTACCGCATAGATCTTCCAGAAAAGAACCAGACCGTGTTCGGTGTCGGGATGAAGGCGACCAGCGATGAAGACGATGAGGTCGATATTGATGAATCACACCAATTATCCATTGTCGATTTCGAGGGCTACAGCAAGGTTGCCTATTTCCCGTATGAAATCCTGGTCGATGGTTCGAACGTTGAGGCGCTTCCGATGAAGTTCCGGATGGCCGTTCACTTTCCCGATCTGCCGATGACGGGTAAACATGGCTTCACCAAGCTGATGTCTTCGCCCGGCGCAACCAAAGACGCGCTGGAGGGCCTCGTCGAAAACGATTAAACGGTTCCTGTGTAAATCGCACGGCGAAGACAGGGTGAAGTATGTTATATTAGAATAATATATATTAGTATTATCTGAATAATGGAGGTCTGAGATGTCCCGGTTCCTTTCAAGTGTGCTTACTTTGCTGATTGTATTGATTTTTTCGCTTTCTTCGTGGGCTGGCGAAGCCCTCTGGATTGATGTCCGAAGCGCCGAAGAATACAACACCGAGCACGTTTCCGAAGCGGTAAATATCCCCTACACGGAAATAGTCGGCCGAATCGGTGAGGTCAGCGGGGACAGGGATGCCCTGATTTACGTTTATTGCCGGAGCGGCCGGCGCTCCGGCATCGCCCAGGACGCCCTCGAAGAAGCCGGTTATACCAACGTGATCAACCTTGGCGGGTTTCAGGAAGCACAGATCAAGGCTTCAGAGACCGCAGTCCAGTAAATTTAGCGCGGATTTTCGTCATGGCCCCGGTAAATGAACACTTTGCGGACCGTCTTGTCCGGCGCTCGCTCGACGGGGGGATTCCGCTGTTTGTCTTTATCCTGGCGATCGTGGCCGGCCTGGTTGCCCTGCAATACACTCCACGCGAGGAAGAGCCGCAAATCGTTGTACCCATGCTGGATGTGCTGGTATCCGCTCCAGGTCTCAGCGCCGAGCAGGTTGAGCGCCAGGTCACCATTCCTGTTGAGAAGCTGCTGACCCAGATTCCTGGTGTTGAACACGTCTACTCGGCCAGCGGAACCGGCCTTTCCTCGGTGACTCTGCGCTTCTATGTCGGCCAGGACCGCGAAGAGTCCATCCTCAACACGTACAACAAGCTCTATTCCAACCAGGACCAGGTCCCCGGGGTAGTCAGCAAATGGCTGGTGCGGCCGGTCGAGGTCGACGATGTTCCGATTGTCCTGCTGGCGTTGTGGAGTGAAGACTCAGTTCGCTACGATGATTATGAGCTGCGCCGGATCGCCGATGAAGTCACCACACAACTACAGGGCATCCCGCAGACCAGCGAGGTCAAGGTTTCCGGTGGGCGTCCGCGCACAATCCGGGTATTACTGGACCCTGAAAGCCTGGCGGCCAGAAAGACCACCACACAGGAAGTGGCCCGGGCATTGATGCTCTCCAATCAGCTGCAGGATGTCGGCAGGTGGACTTTTGGCAACGAATCCATGGTCCTTGAAAGTGGAGATTTCGTCCGCAGCATCAATGATCTGAAGCGCCTGCCGGTCAACGTCATCGACGGCCTGCCGGTCTTTCTGCAGGACGTGGCGGCCATCGTGGATGGTCCGGCTGAGGCCGAAAACTACAGCTGGATCGAGTTCGCGCCCGGCCATTCCCGTTTCAATCGGAAACACGAAAGTTTTCCGATGGTGACCATCAGTATCGCCAAGCATCGTGGCAGCAACGCTGTGGGCGTGGCGCGCCAGGTGCATGAACGAATTGCCGAGCTTCAGAAGACACTGTTACCGCCGGAAATCCAGGTCGAAGTCTTGCGTGATTATGGCCAGACCGCTAATGAAAAGGTCAATAACCTGGCTTCTTCACTGGCTTTTGCGATCGTAACCGTGGTGGTTTTCATTGGCGTGTTTCTCGGTATCCGCCCGGCGCTGGTCGTCGGCCTGGCCGTACCCATATGCTATGGCATCACCCTGTCGCTTGACCTCGCCTTCGGTTACACGATCAACCGTGTCACCCTGTTTGCGTTGATCCTTTCCCTCGGTCTGCTGGTCGACGACCCGATTACCGGTGTTGACAACATTGAACGTTTTATCCGCAAAAAAGGGGGCGGGCTTTACCAACAGATTGTTGCCGCGATGGCAGAAATACGAACCCCGTTGTTGATGTCCACGGTAACCATCGTCCTGGCGTTTGTTCCGCTCGGTTTTATTACCGGCATGATGGGGCCGTACATGGCGCCAATGGCGTTCAATGTGCCGCTCAGCGTCGCCGCCAGCACCCTGGTCGCGTTCCTGGTCACACCCTGGCTGGCCAGCCGGCTGCTGAAACCGGGTACAGCCGGTGTCAATGCTGGAAACCCGGACCAGGCCGCCCTGTTGCGGGTATACAGCAGGATGTTGTCGCCGGTGCTGAACAGCCGCAAACGCGCCCATCTCGTTTTGTGGTGCGTGCTGGCTTTGTTCATCATCGCGGCCAGCCTGCCCCTGTTCCGAATGGTGCCGCTCAAACTGCTGCCTTACGACAACAAAAACGAAATTCAGATCGTTATCGACATGCCTGAATACAGCAGCCTGGAATCGACCGCGGCACTGGCGAAAGAAGTGAGTAACCGAACCAGCCAACTGCCTGAAGTCCAGGCTATTGCAGCATTCGTCGGCATCTCCTCCCCGATCGATTTCAATGGAATGGTCCGGCGTTATTACCAGCGCAAGGGGCCGCACATGGCAGACCTGCGACTGACGCTGGTCGACAAGGATGAGCGGGTACATCAGTCTCACGCTATTGTCCTGCGCCTGCGCGAAATTCTCGCACCCCTCAACCAGGGGGATGCGAGCATCAAGGTCGTTGAAGTCCCACCCGGACCTCCCGTTCTGAGCACCCTGGTTGTCGAAATTCATGCGGATACCCTCGTCTCCTACGAACAGCAGCGTGAGGCTGCTTCCATGGTAATGGAGCGGCTGGCCCGCGAGCCGCACGTGGTCGAGGTCGATTCGACCGTGGAGCACCCACAGAAACGACTCCGCTTCATTACGGACAAGCAGAAGGCCGCTCTATCGGGCGTCGCCACCGAGGACATCAATGCAACGATTGCACTGGCTAACCAGGGACAGTTGGCCGCTTATATGCAGATACCCAGGGAAACGCGGCCGCTTCCTATCGAATTGAAGCTGGCGACGAACGAGCGCTCTTCGATCAGCGCTTTCAACCGCCTTCGGGTCAAAGGCCGGGCTGGTATCGTTCAGGAAAACACGCCTCAAGGACTGGATACCGCGGCCCAACCATTGGTGTCGATAGGTGAGCTTGGTTTCTTCGAGCAGCAATGGGCTGACCGGGCAATCCACCGCAAGGACCTGCGACCGGTGGTGTATGTAACTGCTGAAGTCTCTGGGCGCACACCGGCCGAGGTTATTGCAGATATCAATGCTGACCAGGGTGCCTCTTTCGGCGGGGATTCCAGCGATTGGCGCAAGCGAAACTTCTTCTCCGCGGGCGCCGGCGACGGCTGGAATGTCCCGGAAGGTGTTGAGGTACTCTGGACCGGGGAGGGTGAGTGGCGCATTACCGTCCGGGTGTTCCGCGACATGGGACTGGCCTTTGCTTTCGCCCTGTTGGCGATCTTCTTCGTATTGAGGCTGCAGACCGCCTCGACTGCGTTATCCCTGATCATCATGTCCTCCATTCCGCTCACCATTATCGGCATCATGCCCGGGTTCTGGTTGATGAATCAGTTCGGTGAGCGCACGGTTGCCGGTGCGCCGGACCCGGTAATGTTCACCGCCACCGCGATGATCGGCATGATCGCGCTGGCCGGTATCGTGGTGCGTAATTCTCTGATCCTGGTCGAATTCATTACCCAGGCCAGGGATGGAGGGCTGGCCCTCAAAGAAGCGCTGCTCCAGGTCGGAGCTGTGCGAATGAGACCGGTGCTGCTGACGGCCGGCACCACCATGCTGGGCAACCTGATCATCACCCTTGATCCGGTTTTCAGCGGCCTGGCCCTGGCCATTATCTTCGGCATTGTGGCCTCTACCCTGTTTACTCTACTGGTGGTGCCGGTGGTGTACCTCCTGGTATTCGATCAATCAAAAAAGGTTTAGCCAGATGAAATCAGTCAACCCAGGTTCGCGTCTGAAGAAGTGGCTTCTTCCCATTCTCGCTGTCGCGCTGCTGTTGTTGATCATCGCCTGGATGGCCGGTTCATTCAGCGACAGAATCGAACCGGGCCGGGCCTTACTGGAGTCGGACGAATCCGGGGAGGCCGTCGCCGTCGTGCTCGAAGAAATCATGGTCACAGAACCGGTTCCAGCCAGCATCGGAGCGCGCCAGGCTACCACCATTTCATCCCGCACCCTTGCTCGCATCACCGATATCACTGTGCGGGCAGGAGATAGCGTCAGCAAGGGCCAGTTATTGCTGGAGCTCGAGCGCTCCGACCTGGAATCACAGTTGCAGCAATCCAGTGAACAGGTGCGTGCTGTTAGCGCCCGCCTTAACGAAGCCCGGCAAAACCTGGATCGCGCCGAGCAACTCTATCAGCGCGACCTGGTAGCGGCTGCGGTGCTCGATGAAGCCCGTGCAAACCACGATGCCTTCACGGCGGAGCTTGCCTCGGCCAGGCAGGCCGTCAGGGAGGCTGAGGTCGCCATTACGTTCACGGAAATAAAATCCCCCATCGATGGGCGGGTGGTGGAGCGGTTTGCGGAACCCGGCGACACGGCCTCACCAGGTGACAAACTGCTGGCCTTGTACAACCCCTTGTCGATGAGGGTAGAGGCCGCCGTACGGGAGGGTCTCGCACTGCAGCTGGAACTGGGCCAGGAGGTCGAGGTAGAGATACCCGTGCTGGAAAGCCGTCTGATGGGGCGGATCGAGGAGCTGGTGCCTGCGGCGGATCCCGGTTCCCGCAGTTTCATGGTGAAGGCACAGGTCAATTACAGTGGCCGGCTTCTACCGGGAATGTATGCCCGCATGCTGATCCCGGCCGGCAGGGAAAGCCTGTTACTGGTGCCGCGTGACCGGGTCGTAAACTACGGTCAGCTCGACATCGTATGGATAGTGCAAGACGGCATTGTGGACCGTCGCTTCATCCGCACCGGGCGCGAAGTGCGCCCGGGCATGCTGGAGGTTATTTCAGGGCTCGAGCTGGGTGAACAGGTTTTGCCCCCGCGTTAAACCCGGGTGATTGGAATGTGTACGCTGCGATCACCAGGAAAAACGATGGCACCCATCAGGATTCTCCTTTGATCAAATCCGCAATTGATTGATTGAACGGCGTGCGCAGATAGGTCACTCCGTTGGTATCCGTTCCGGGTACCACGCCCGCCTGGATGTTTACCTGCAGTGACGGGAATATCAACCGGGGTAATCCGAGCTGCCTGTCTCTTGTTGTACGCATGGCGACAAACTCCGGTTTGGTGGTTTTTTCATTGAAGTGGATGTTCTTTCTCAGTGACTCGCCCACCGTGATTTTACTCAACGGTTTCTCACCCTCTTTCGGATAATCGTGACACAGGAACATCCGCGTATCTTCAGGCAATTGGTACAAGCGGGCGATCGAATCGTAGAGCTGTGCCGCGTCTCCACCTGGGAAGTCGCATCGCGCCGAGCCAAATGCCGGCGCAAACAGCGTATCGCCGATGAACACGGCGTCTCTCACCAGGTAGCTTATGCTGTCACCGGTGTGTCCTGGCGTTTCCATGACTTTAATGTCCAGGCGTCCCAGCTTGATCACATCACCTTCCACCAGAAGCCGGTCGAATTGGCTGCCATCGGTGGCGGTATCTGTCATGTTGAATACCCGGGTAAAATTTTTCTGTACCCCACAGATACCAAGGCTACAGGCAATTTTCGCGCCGGTACGCTGCCGCACCAGGTCCGCCGCGGTCAGGTGATCGGCGTGAGCGTGTGTTTCAAGGACCCACTCGATCCGGTATCCCGCTTGCTCAGTCACTTCCAGCACCTGGTTGATAAAATCCGTTTCGGCCTGTCCGCTCACCGGATCAAACACCAGAACCGGGTCAATGATGGCCGCAGCTTTTTTACTGGAATCGGCAAGGAGATATGTCCATGTGCCGGAATCCGGCTCATAAAACGCCTTTATTTCCATGGTTAACAGGCTACCAGATTATTACATGAGGGATTTCTTATTAAGATATTTGTAATTTAGATAAATTGCAAATAGAATTCGGGTAATGATTGACTCCGGAAAACCCGCTGGAAGTATAAATATGGATTTTGACGCCATGCAGCGTAATGCTACCGACGCAGTCAACCTTCTCAAGGGCCTGGCCAACGAAAGTCGCCTGATGATCATGTGTGTGCTTTCAGAAGGTGAAGTTTCTGTTGGTCAACTCAATCAACGCATCAAACTCAGCCAGTCCGCGCTGTCTCAACACCTGGCCGTTCTTCGGGAACAAGGCCTGGTTCAAACCAGGCGCGAAAGCCAAACCATATATTACCGTCTGGCGGATACGGCAGCCATGAGCATCATCGAACTACTGCACGAGGTCTATTGCGAAGCCTAGGACCGATTGCCGAGGCTCGTGTATCCGGGAACACGACTCCTTTTACTTTCCGATACAGAAACTCGAAAATATCTCGCCCAACAGGTCATCAGGCAGCATTTCTCCCGTAATCTCACCCAGGGCTTGCTGAGCCAGTCGAAGCTCTTCCGCCAACAACTCTCCGGCCTGCATTGATTCCATGACCCGGTGGCCGCTTGCAAGGTGACCCTCTGTTCTCTTAAGGCAGTCGATGTGCCGCTGCCGCGCCGAGAAACTTCCTTCAGCAAGGTCCGTCGCTCCCACGGCGTTGCGAATCCTGCTTCTCAGAAGGTCCATCCCCTGCCCTGTTTTGGCCGAAATCCATACCGGCGCTCCAGTCTCTTCAGTCCGCTTGAACCGATGCCCCTGGTTTGGCAGCAGGTCAATCTTGTTTCCAACGACGATGGTTGTGATTCCGGCGGGTAATTCGGTTCTGAGATCGTTTTCCGGGTCTTCCTCATCACGGGCGTCCTTGATCAACAGGACGATATCCGCCGATTCAAGGGTCTTTCTTGCCCGCCTGACCCCCTCTGCCTCGATCAGGTCACTGGTCTCCCGAATACCTGCAGTGTCCGCGACATGAACAGGAATTCCCTCGATATCGATCTGCTCCCGAAGCACATCCCGCGTGGTGCCGGGTATCTCGGTGACGATCGCACTGTCCTGCCCTGAAAGCGCGTTCAAGAGGCTGGACTTCCCGGCATTCGGTCTGCCGATGATGGCCAGTACAATACCATCTCGCAAAAGGCGGCCCTGGCGTGCTCCCGCCAGCAGTCCCGCCAGATTCTGCCGCGCTGTGTCCAGCCGCTGCAATACGTCGCTTTCAGCGAGAAAATCTATTTCTTCATCGGGAAAATCAATCGCTGCTTCTACGAATACGCGCAAAGCAGTCAGCTCTTCACTCAGTGCGTTGACTTGCGTGGAAAATACGCCCTGCAGGCTTCGTTGTGCCGCCCGGGCGGCGGCGCTGGAGCCCGATTCAATCAAATCGGCGATCGCCTCAGCCTGGACAAGGTCCAGCTTATCGTTCAGGAAAGCTCGCTCCGAAAACTCTCCGGGCCGGGCGGCCCTGGCGCCCAGGTCCAACACGCGCTGCATCAGCTGTTGCAGAATGAACGCACCGCCGTGCCCCTGTAACTCCAAAACGTGTTCACCAGTGAAGGAATGGGGTGCGGAAAAATACAGCGCGATCCCGGAATCGATCACTTTGCCTTCAGAATCTTTGAAGTCGGCCAGGGTTGCGTATCGCGCAGAAGGCAGGTATCCCAGTAAAACCCTTGATAGTTCCGGTACACCAGGCCCGGATACCCGCACGATTCCAAGACCGCCTGTGCCAGCCGGGGTGGCGACCGCGCAAATGGTATCAGCGCTATCCCTCATAAAGATCCGACATCAGTCGGCAGCTGCTATCTTCCTGGTGATGTAGTATTGCTGCGCCAGCGAAAGACCCGCGTTTGTGGCCCAGTACAGCACCAATCCGGCCGGGAAAAAAGCGAACATGATGGAAAAAACGATGGGCATCATTGTCATCATTTTCTGCTGCAAAGGGTCCATTCCCACCATCGGGGTCAAACGCTGCGTAGCAAACATGAAAGCCGCGTTCAACAAGGGCAGAATAAAATACGGGTCCCTGGCAGAAAGATTGTCTATCCATAAAATGAACGGCGCCTGGCGGAGCTCTACGGACTCAAGAAGAACCCAGTACAGCGCAATAAAAATCGGGATTTGTACCAGGATCGGCAAACAGCCTCCAAGAGGATTGACTTTTTCCTTCTTGTACAGCTCCATCATCGCCTGGCTCATACGTTGACGGTCATCGCCATAGCGTTCTTTGAGTTGCTCGATCCTGGGTTGCAGTTTTCGCATACGCGCCGTCGAGCGGTACTGCGCTTCGGTCAGTTTGAAAAAAGCCGCCTTTATGAAAATGGTCAGTATGACAATCGCCCAACCCCAATTGCCGACAACACCATGAATCTTGTCGAGAAGCCAAAACAACGGTTTAGAAAAAACAGTGAAAATACCGTAGTTTACGGTGTACTCGAGGCCTGGTGCGATTTCAGGAATTTCATCTTGAAGTTTCGGCCCCAGGTAAAGCTGGCTCGAGAACTCGGCGCTGTCTCCGGCCGCAATCTGGCGGACTGGAGATACGCTGCGCGCGACGTACCGGGGCCAACCATCGCCCGAGATGGCCTGGGTTGAGTACGTTGTTTCCTGTTCTGCCGGCGGAATCCAGGCAGCAAAAAAGTAGTGCTGGATCATTGCCAGCCAGCCATCTTTCGTTGTTTTTTTGTAGGGTTCTTCGGCAAAGTCGTCAAAATCGACTTTTTCGAATTTGTCTTCAGGATTGTAGAAGCCGGCGCCAACAAAACTGTAGCGCGAGGGATTTGTGAATCCTCCGGAGTCTTCATCCCCTGGTACAGATCGCTGCAGTTGTTCATAGCGACTACCCGACCAACTTTCCCCGCCCAGGTTTCTAACCTCGTGCAAAACGCCTATTTCATATTCGCCGGGCCGGAATACATAGGTCTTGGTAACCTGCACTCCATTATCAGACTCCCAGGTCAAAGGAATGCGCAACTCGTCAGCGCCCTGAGCTAATTCATATTCTGTTTTTTCTGATTGGTATTGACTCGTGTGGTTGGGTGCACCCTGGTTAGACAGCAGTCCCGACTGCGCGATGAACAGGTTGTCGCCTTGCCCTGCCAGAAGGTTGACAAGGTTCTCCGGTTCCTTTTGCTTGACCGGGTAATCCAATAAGCGCGCCGACACGACCGTTCCGCCAACGAGGTCTATTTCCACGTCCAGAACATCCGTTTTGACCGAGATTACGGGGTTTTTACCCTTGGCAACAGCCGCACTTTCCGTGATATCGCCGGCGGGTGGCTTTTCATGAAAATCTACCGGATCTGGTAAATCCACCGCACTGTCGGAATGCTGTGCGGGTGAAGAGGGTACCTCTGGTGTGTCGGATTGTACCTGTGTCTGTGGCGTTGGCGCCTGCGGAGCAGGCCCATAGTCTTTTTGCCACTGAACCCAGATCATATAACCCAGGAACACCAGGCCGATTATCAGAGCCGGTCTTAGATTTCCCATCTGTTCTTATCCTTCAAAATGGTTTTCCAGCCGTGACCAGTGGCGCTGCAACGAACTAAAAAGCCTCTTGTTGCATATCAAGGCGGTTTCCCTCCGGGGTAAGACGACGATATCTATACACCCTCTTTGGGTAGAAAAACGACGACGGAAACTTTCCCTTATCACCCGCTTAATTCTGTTGCGCCCGGCAGCGCGTTTATCCACCTGGCGCGATACAGCCATACCCAAACGCGAGTGTTCCTCTTGGTTTATGCGAGCCAGGATCTTGAAGCACTGATCTGAAGAGACAAAGGGATTTCTAAAAACCCTTTTAAATTCAATTGCTTTTCTGAGTTTGTGCCTGTTGTTGAATGCCGCCCCAGTGGACGGTTTCATTTTCTTCCGACGTGAGACCGCATCGGTCATTTTTGATGCGATAAGGCCCGTCAGGTATCAGGCAGACAGGCGCTTTCTACCCTTCGCTCGGCGGGCCTTGATGATAGACTGCCCGGCACGGGTTGACATGCGTGCACGAAACCCGTGTCTGCGCGCGCGCTTGAGGAGGCTTGGTTGGAAAGTACGCTTCATTACTCTGGTTCCTTCAAAATTCGTTTGGTGTTCCGGCTGTTGATACAAATGGCCGACAAAAGAGGGGAATTGTAACTTTTTTAGCCTCGCCGAACAAGGTTCTCTGGAAGCTCTTTTATTCTGATGGTCAAGTTATCCACAGCGGGTTAGACTAAGCCGTTCAGGGCCGCCGACTGTTCTCTGTGGCTAAATAAGAGAAAAACCAACATAAAAAATCCCGGAATGTCCCAAGCACACTGGCAAAACTGCTTGAAACATCTGGAGCGTGAGCTTCCGGCTGAAGACTTCAATACCTGGATCAGGCCACTGCAGGTCAAGGCCTCGCGGGGCCGTACGGTATTATTGGCCCCCAACGAATATGTTCGTGACTATATTTCTCTGAACCACCTTGAAAGAATCCGCGACATATTCGAACACCTGGGTTCTTCCCGGGAATCTGTCGTGGTGGACGTCAGCCGTCAGAACGGTGTCACCCCAGGTAAAAACAGCCCCTCCCCGCGTCTACCGCAGGTGCCTAACGGACTGGACCGGCGT
>Ga0265303_10001328_pt1 | contig 15088 bp, 10 predicted proteins | sample Helome_2_FD_192494 | JGI IMG/M metagenome (GOLD analysis project Ga0265303, IMG submission 192494) | Marine sediment microbial communities from subtidal zone of North Sea - Hel_20160317 (Illumina Assembly) | ecosystem: Environmental > Aquatic > Marine > Subtidal zone > Sediment ... | reverse complement strand
CGTGACGCGCGCCGTCAATGCATGGTCTCAGCGTCGCGCCCTCGTTTGGGGTGTCGCCGCAGCCTTATTGCTGGTGGCGGCGCTCGGCACCAGGACCGCAAGTTCGGCCTACGTGAGTCACACCGCGTACGAGCACGCCATGCTCACCGACCACGCCGACGACCCCACAATGTTCTTCTACTACGCGAGAACGTCAAACGAGAGCGCCCAGCCCGAGCTCGCACGACAAGCTCTCGCAAAGATGCCCGGGCCGCCCTGGCCGGAAGCGCTGGTCATGCCGGCGTTCGTTCTCAGCATCGAGCTCTCCGATTTTCGGACCCGTGACATCGCGATGGCTCATGCGCTCGAAGCTCACTCCGACAACCCGGTGCTCCGCGCACATGCAATGCGCTGGAAGTACGAGCGAGGCGAGGTCGGCGCCGCACTGGCCTTGGCCCTTTCCTTTGGCGTCGGAGATCCGCTTTGCCCCGAAGTTCGCCGACAACTCGAGCTATGGTCCCGACAATCCGATCTCGAGGCGACGCGCGATAGCATCCACGCCGCCGCGAATGACATGCGCTGCGCAGGCGACCCAGACTAGCGCGAGGCAAGAGCTCGGAGCCTAGCGACGGGCTTTCCCTCGCAGAGCTGGAACTTCGCGTGAGGGCAGGGCAGCGACCTTCGGGCAGCGACCTTCGGGCAGCGACCTTCCCAGGCAGCGACCTTCCCACGTCAGCGACCTTCCCACGTTGAAACGTCAGCTTCGCGATAATATCGGCCCGCAGGGTCGAGATTCAATGAACCTTGCCACGTTGACGCACGGCCGGGTGTGTTGTCGCACGTCGGGGAGGGTGCGGGCCCGTCACGTCGCCCCCTGTCGCGCTCCAAGAGTGCGGCTGCGGCTCGTGCCGTGCGCGCGTTCGCGAGCCTGAGCACAGCTATCCGTGTCGGTCTTTGAAGACGCGACGGGTGTGTTCCGAACTTAGCTCGCGATGCGCGCTACGTGGCGGCCGCGGCCCCGGCGCAGCGAACGAACCACCATGTACCGGCCGGGAATACCACGTCACGCGCGCCAGCTCGCCAGGCTTGATACGCTTCGCGATAGGCGAGACGGAAGGCGCGGAGCTTTTGGACCACGGCGCGCCACGCCTCGTGGGTGAGGGCGGAAAACGTTGGATTACGACCAAACCTCGGCTTCTTGGTGCTCGGTTGGTCGGTCACGACCGTCTTTCGGACTCGCGTGCGCCCGAGGAAGGCTCGGCCTTGGCGAGTAAGCTCGGTGCGTACGACGGAAAGGCGGTGTTCGAGCAGTGCCCCGAGGGCCTGGAAGTAGCCAGCTCGGTCTGAAAAGCACGGCGGGACGGTGAGCTCGAGGCTCACCTCCTTGCGTGCGTTGTCCTTGAACCAGATGCGCGGATGCTTGGCGTGCATCGTGCCGCTGCGGAGAGTCTCGAGGGTGCTCACCGCCCCAGGCCAGCGTTCGGAGGAGCGCACCAATCCCGCGCTCACCGGATTGAGGAGCGTATAGGCGACTTTGTCGAGCACTTCGCTCGGGCCGCTGAGCTCGACGGCGCTGAAGGGCACGTTCGGCTCCCAGACCACTTCATCCCAGCCCCGAAGACGCTTGATGCATTTGGCAAGCTGCCGGTTGAGCCACGCCATGAAGTCCGGGAGCACTCCTTCAACGTCGGTGAGGACGAGGTGGTAGTGATTGCTCATCGCGCTCAGCGCGTGGAGTTGCACGTCGTATTTCGCTGCCGCGACGCCCAGGCAGTAAACGAATACGTTGTTGAGGGCGTCATCGGGGCGCAGCAAGAAGCGGCGGCCGATGCAGCGGCGGGTCACGAGGTAGGTCTGATTGGGCAGGACCTGTCGCGGCAAGGTCATGCCCGGGTATCGGTCCGTAGGCCGCCCCGTTTCCTAAATTCGAACGTGGGAAGGTTTGAGGCTCGTAAATTCGAACGTGGGAAGGTTTGAGGCTCGAAATTCGAACGTGGGAAGGTTTGAGGCTCGAAATTCGAACGTGGGAAGGTTCGGGGCTGAAATTCGAACGTGGGAAGGTTTGGGGCTGGGGGTCGCGAACCTGTTTACTGGGCAATCGCTTGCTCGAAAAACGACGCGACCCACGGTTCTGCCTCCGCAGCCGCGTCGGTCTCCTCCAACCGCCGAACTAGCTCACGCTGTCCCTCCGGGTCCGCCGCCATGAAACGCGAATAGAGCATGAGCGTCTGCGACCGCGGATCGCGTGCGCCCGCCTGCCAGGCCCGGGCGAACAGCTCGTGGGCACGCCCGTATGTTCGTTGCGCCAGGGCTCCCAGGCCGAGCTCCTTATAGGTTTCCGCGTCGGCATCGTCTTTCGCGAGGGCAATCCTCGCCGCTTGCTGGCGCCGCTCGTTGCTGTTCAGCATCCATAGTGGCAGTGTCACAAGCTGCGTGCGTGTGAAAAAAAGGTGAATCCTCGGGAGTAAGACCTGGAAGTCAGGCGGTCTCTCGGTGAGCCTACGGTTGATCTCCGACTGCGCGAGGAAATCCATCGAGCTCGCGCTCCGAAACCGTTTCGGCCAAACCCTGTCGAGCCAAAGGCTCTCTTCGAACCGACGACTCGTGATTTCCGTTTCCGTCCACGGAACATAGCTTTGCAGGGTCGCTGCCCAACCCAATGGCCGGTCAGAAAGCCGCTTCGGGTGATCATCCGTCAAGGGCAGGGCGTCGCCTGCTAGCTCATCGAGGTCATCCGGTCCCGCCATGAACAGCGCGCCGAGCTGCTCGGGCCGCTCGACGGCTACGGCTTCGAGGTCCGGTCCCGTGACGGGATCCGCCCACTGCTGCTCGAAACGCTCGGCGCTGCCGGGGCCCGTAGCCTCGCGCGTGCCGAGCAGAATCCAGTCGAGTCCGGCACCATTCCAAAGCGTGCAGTCCTCGAAGACGTCGCAAAACGCACGGATGATCGATCTGCTGTCGTCTGGCGAGAGGCCGTGCACCGGAAGCCAGTAGCTGACAATTCCTCCCTCACTCAGGCGTTGGTAGACCAACGAGAAGTACTCGCGGGTGTAGAGGGTGACGACCCCGGCCATCTTCGGAGGAGGGGGCTCGCCGGTGATTAGATCGAAGCGCTTCTTCGTGGTTTGCAGGAAGTACCGACCGTCTTCGACGTGGACCACTACACGGGGATCGTCGAGCGGAAGCTCGCCCTCCTCCGGGTAGACGATCTCATTCATTTCGAGCACGTCCCGTGAGATGTCCACGATGTCGATCGACTCGAGGCCGGCGGTATTGGTGAGGGCTTTGGCGGTGTTGCCGACCCCATAGCTGATCAGCAACGCAGTTTTGGCCTCCGGGTTCAGCGCCATCGGTAGGTACACGAAGAGCTTCATGTAGCGCTGAGCCTCGACGTTTGTACCAGACATCGAGTAGCCGTTTGTGACCATGCGATGCCAAATCGGCTCTCCAAAGGCTTTCACCTCTATATAGATGATCGTCTCGGTGACCCCTTCGCGCATCGCAACCACCTCGGCCCCAGGGTGGCGCGTATAAGCGCCGATCACAGGTTGGAGGTGGCGCTCGAGCGTGGCACCGGTGGGAAAGACGAGCAGTGCAACGACCAACGACGCAGCAGCCGCGCCGGTGAAGATGCGGTTTGGCAAGCGATTCGGACGTGCGCCGGCGGCCAGGGTCACCAGCCCCATCAGTAAGTACAGGCCGCTTAGCGCTTGCACTGAGCGGTCGACCCCGAACGTGGGCAAGAGGAAGAATCCGACGAGCAAGGGTCCCGCGGATGCACCCATCGTGTTCGCCAAGGTCAGAAGCCCGGCGGTGCGCGTCTCGCCTTCGATTTCCCTTTTGAGGGCCGTCCCAAGCAAGGTGAACAGGACGCCAGACAAGAACGCGACAGGGAACATGAGCGACAGCCCATGGATGAAAGTCGGGCCCCAGTCGTGGTTCCGTGGCCCGGCCGGAAAGCTCCAATAAAGGACGATGCAGACCAACCCGGTTAGCATCGCCGCACCTGGAAGCAGGCGCAGCGCCCGATCTTCCAATGTAGCGAGGCGCCCGCCCAAGAGCCCGCCAAGGCCGATGCCGGCGAGCACGGTTGCCAGGAGAATCGCGAACGTTCGGCTGCTGCCGAACATGAAATGGAGAAGGAAGCGAAACCACACCACCTCCAGGCCCAAGAGCGTGAAGCCTGCGATGGCCGCCGCCAGGAGAAGCCATCGCGCCGCTGCGGACAGCCCAGCGCGCGGTTCTGCCATTTGAGGCGCAGCGGGTTCGGCAGCGCTCTCGAACCGTCTCGAGGAAATGAACGCGAGGGCGGCCACGGAGAGCGAGATTCCCGCTGCGGCCACGCCGGTCCCGCGCACGCCGAGCACTTCGACCAAAACCAGATCGCCCGCTAACGCTCCTACGACGGCCCCGAGTGTGTTCCAACCGTAGAGTCGGCCGAGGACTCTGCCGAACCTTGGATCTCGTCGGTACAGCGCGGACACCATCACCGGCAAGGTGGCTCCCATGGCGGTCGATGGGACCAACAACAACAGGAATGCAAACCCGAGCCGCAAGGGATTTGCAATCCATGGTGACTCGAGCACCGGCCCGAACACGCTCGCGAGCAACGAGGTCAACGAGGGCAAGCCGATGACCAACGCTAAGCCCGAAATGCCGATGGCGAGCTCGAGGATCGCATACGCCCGGATGGCGCGGAATCGACCAGGCCGAAGGCGGGCTGCAAGCGCGTTGCCCAACGCAAGACCTCCCATGAAGCCTGCCAGCACGAGGCTCGATGCCCACACGGAGTTACCAAACGTGATCCCGGCCTGGTAGAACCATAGGTTCTCGAAGATGAGAGCGGCGCAGCCCGAAAGAAAGAAGATTGCAGGAAGTACCGTCCCAGCCATCGAACCAATCACCAATTACCAATCACCGTGCACGGGGTAGGGAGGGATGAACCGCGACGCATCGACACTCCGAAGGGTTGTTGGTTTTCGGTCAAGTCGGCATAACGAATACATCCGCTCCTCCATCAGCCTCCGAATCGCGCAGAACATCTCGTCTGTCTAGTTTCAGGTCTCCTGAAAGCAGGTGTTGGAATTCAGGCCGCCCCGTAGATCAGCCCCGCAGTCGCCGACGTAGCGAGATGATCTCCCGAAAGGTCTTGGTGATCACCGCCGGCTTACTTCCGGAGGCGACGCCTTGCGCACGGGGTTGGTAGCCGAGACCCACCTGTTCGATGGTCTGGCCGGCCTCCGCCGCACGGACGAGGATTTCGGCGTGTAGGGCCACTCCACTGGTCGTGAGCGCAAGGTCTTGCAGGAGGGCAGTGCGATACATCGCGACGTAGTTCACCTGTTTGAGGTCAAGCCCGAAGAGCAAATTGATCAGAAAAGTATACACGCGCGACTGTACGCGACGACGAAGGGAGCGACTGTCATCGCGAGCGATGTAGCCGAGCAAGATGTCTGAGTGCGCGCGGCGACTCCATAGAGCGTCGATGTCCTCCAGCGGAATCGCCAGATCGGCAGGGAGCAGGAGAAGCCATTCTTTGGTTGCCGCCACGGGACCGGTACGAAGACCGCTGCACGGTCCTTGATTCTCGGGGTGCTCGAGTAGCTTGACCCGGGGCGATTCACGGGTGAGGCGCCTGCCGATTTCCAGGGTGTCGTCGGTGCTGGCGTCGTCGACGATCACGAACTCGAAGTCGTACTCGCGCGAGGCCAGGTACTCGCTCACCTGTCTAACGCTCTGCGCCAAGGCGGCGCCCTCGTTGTAGACGGGCATCAGAACGCTAAGGCCTTCCTTCACAGAAAGTCCAGGTGTTGCGCGCGAAAGGCCTCGGCCTGGGCGGGGTCGGTCATTTGGTAGAGGCGATAGAGATTTCGGTAGGCCTTCACGTACGCTGGGTCATGACTGATAGCGGCCTTGAAGTTCTCTTCGGCCGCCGCGACCTGACCTCGAGCGGCCTGTACCTCCCCCAGGTTGAGGTAGAGCTTGGCGTAGTCGGGCTTCACCGCGAGTCCGTCTTGCAGCACGCGCTCCGCCTCAGAGAGCTTGCCTTGGCTCATGAACAGCACGGCGAGGTTGTTGTAGGTCTTGTGGTACTGGGGGGCGACCTCGATGGCCGTCGCATACGCTCGTCGGCTGAGCTGAACGTCGCCGGTGCGCTGTGCCCAGTCGCCTACGCCCACGTAGCCAAACGCGCTTTCCGGGACATCGCGGATTATGCTCGCGTAAAATGTTCCGTCGTCGCGATAGTCGATGTTTCGCTGATAGACTTGCACGCTCTGCGCGACCACCGCGAGAGCGACCACCGACGCGGGAAGCCAGCGGACCACCGTGAAACGCCCCCTCAGAAATTGCCAGAGAGAGCCGACCAAGGCCACAACGAGCCCGAGCGAGGGCAAGAACAAAAAGCGGTAGGAGTACTCTGGCTTGTGCGTCACGACCACCAACGCAGGCGCAAGAAACGCATAAAACAACACGAGGCCCGGAAAAACGGACGGCCATCGCTTCCGCTGCCACCATGCGAGCCCGAGCAGGCCGATGTGGCACAACATCGGCAAAATGAAAGTCGCCAAACCAAAGCCCCGCATCAGCGGTTGCAGATAGTGCGACGTCAGGTGAGGGCGGTAGAAGAAGTAGCCGAGGTACTTGAGCGCGGCCAGTGGTGCCACCTGGATGAGCGCAGTCACACCTTCTTGGCCGCCGACGAGGTTCCCGCCCGCGACAACGTGTGCACGAAAGGCTCCATACGCGGCAGCGACCGCCACGAACCCAGCAATCACGCTGACTCGCGTGCGCGCCGACCACCGATCTCGAAGCGGCGATGTCCACAGAGCAGCGGCTAGGGGGATCGGGAACAGCGCCGCAGGCTCTTTGCTACCCAGTGCCATCACGAACGCGACCAGCGCCAAACCGACCCACATCATCTGTCGCTCTCGCGCCTGACAATGCGACCCGCGTAACACCGCGACACCGGCCAGCCCCAAACACAGCGACATTAAAATGTCGTGACGCCCGCTCACCCAGGAAACGCTTTCAGTGAGAATCCCCTGCGTTGCGTAGATCGCCGACAAGGCCACCGCCAGGCCCACGCTTCCCGACAGGTCGAGCGCGATCGCATAAATGCACAGGCAAAACGCCGCAAACAGCAGCCAGTTGGTCAGATGCCAGCCGAACGCGTCGTGCCCCCACACCTCAGCGTCGAGATAGAACGACAGCAGCAAGAGCGGACGATAAGTCTTGATCTCCACGGCACGCTCGACGTTGCCGCCTTTCATCTGCATCCAACTCGGTCGGGTGAGCAGCTCGCCCCAGTCGATCGCCTCCGGCGGCTCGAATGCGAGCTGCAGGTTGTCGTCCCACACGAAGCCATTGCCAAAGCTGTTGGCGTACGGAACGAACGCAATCAGCAGCACCAGGGCGGCGCCCAGCGCCTTCAATCGTGGATGAACGGCGACTGACGAAACCATTCGAAGGTCTTGCCCACGCCACTTTGAAGCGTGTGCTTGGGTTCCCACTTGAGGCGCGTGCGCACGTACTCGATGTTGAGACACCGACGTGAGATGTTGTCGACGTCTCGCTTGTCAATGAACTCGAACTGCGGCTCCTTGCCGGCCAATGTGAAAATCTCGCGCGCGAGATCGATGATGCCGATCTCGTAGCCGGTGGCGACATTGAATACACAACCTTCGGCCTTGCTGCTCAAACCCGCCAGGATTGTCGCATCCACCGCATCGGCGACGTAGGTGAAGTCGCGCGTCTGTTGGCCGCTGCCGTGAATGGCCACCGAGCCCGTTGCCAAAATCGACTTCATGAACTTGCCGACGACACCGCAGTACGGGTTGGAAGGGGATTGATAGGGGCCGTAGACATTGGAGTAACGAACCACGCAAGTCGGCTGGTCGTGAATCATGTACTGCACCATGGTGTAGCTCTCGCCGGCGAGCTTTGACACAGCATAGTTCGACATCGGCTTGGCGCGCGCGTTCTCGGAGATGGGGAGGTATTCCGGATTGCCGTAGATCGAGGCGCTCGACGTGTAGAGAACCTTTTTGACGTGCGGGTGCTTTGCCGCGGTCAAGAGCACCTTGAGCGCGCCGAGTGCGTTCACTTCGAGGTCGAGCTGTGGCTTGGTTTGCGCGGCGATGATGTTCACCGCCGCGAGATTAAAGACGTAGTCGACGCGAGCCATCAGCTTGTCGAGAAGGCCTTCGTCCATCACTGATCCCCGGACGAGCTCGATGCGCGGGTCCTCCGCGAGAAAGCGTCGCTCCCCCGTAAAAAGGTCATCGAGCACGACCACATGGGCGGCGCCCAGCTCGAGCAGACGTCGCGTGAGATTGGTGCCTACGAAGCCGCAGCCCCCCGTGACCAAGAATCGGACGCCGTGTAGGTCGAGATTCATCTGCCGTTCGCCCCTCCGTGTGGTGGCCAAAGCCCCCGCCTTGTTCCTCACGTAATTATGCAGATTACGGTCGAGATGGGACACAAAGAGGAGATCGCCGGGCATGGGCCCGGGAGCCTACACTCCAATTTCGCAGAACGTATATTATGTAAACTTTTCTTGGGAGTGGTTCTAACTATGCGCAATTATTGGTTATTCTGTGTTTCGCACGCAGATCGGCCGTCCTTAGCATGGCCTCGCGGGCCGCTAGATGACTGAAATCGTTTGGAAATACGCGTTGCGTCTAGGCGGCTGCGGCACGCCCTTCGGCGCGACTGAGCCGGTGCACGGGCTTTCGGAGCGGCCGGAGCACGGCCTCCATCGCCGGCTCCCAGCGGTCGCTGAGTTGGAGTGCTCGGAGCTGAAGGACTTCGTCGCCGGTTCGGGGTTTCCATCGACAGCCTGAGCGCTTCATGCGCTGGCTCACCAGGCTCTTGCACGTCGCTTCGACGGCGCCGCTTCCAATCGGAAAGCCGCGTCGATGCGCTTCTGCGTAACGCATCAAGTCTTTGCGCGCGCTCAGGTATCGAATCGCATCGCCGACCGGACGACGACCGGTCTCGTCTTGCACGCGCTCTAGACCGCCACGCTCTAGTGCTCGAAGCACACGCTCCACGCCGTGCTCTTCTTGAAGGAGCCAGCCCTTCATCCGCCGAAAGCTCCCGGGCCACGCCCACTCGTGCTTCTCGAGCAAGCGGCACGCTGCACCCACATACTCGAGCGCATGCCAGGCATCGATCAGCGACCGCGGCGCAATACCGAGTGTTCGTTCGTTCAGGTATTCCTCGAAGAGATTCCAGAGTTCCGGTGCGCCATCGGCAAGGAGCACCACCGGTAAGTCGGGACGCTGCGCTCGGAGAGCCGCGACGTCGCGTTGAAGCCCCTCCATCAATCGCTTCACTTGCCGATGGGTGAACGACTCGACGCTGCCTGGGGTCGGCGGCATCCGTCCGTAGCGAATCGTGTGAAGGGCCTTGCCCTCCTCGTCGTGAAGCGTGACCGTGGCGCAGTACGCCATTCGGTAGTTACGGGCGACTTTCGGAGGCGACGCCCTGGCCTGCCGTTCTTGCTCGCGGAGCGAAGCCTGCGTGCGTGCATCGAGCCCCGGTCCTGCGTGGCGTTCAGAAGCAACACCAGGCGGAAGCTTTGCGCACACCGGCGGCGGCTTCGCCGGGACCGGCTCTTCCATCGGCACGGCCGTACGGTCCACGGACACACTGATGGACCGCGCTTCATCGGGCACCCGTAGCCGTTCGATGAGCGCGTCTTCCACAGGCTCTCGACGCCGAAGGTATTGACGCCCGACTGCGTGCCCCACGCGCTCGAAGGTGCTTCGCGAATACGGAAGCCGGCAGAGCTCCCTACTCGTCACCGCCGCTTCGCGCGAAGTGCCCTGTGCGATCAAATGACCGATCGCCCGAGCGGTCCGCGGAAGCCACCTGCCATCGACCGCCCCGACGCGGATGGCGACCGGGTCCAGCACGGGTGCGCTTCGGCGACCCACTTCGCGATAGAGCGCGCGATGCACGCGCGCCGTCCCCGCCATGGTCCCGAAGTTGCGCTCGCTGCTGTGCACCCGGCGATACGTCTTGCCCCACACCCGGACAAACGGCGCATCGATGTTGAGGCCGCTGAGCGCGGTCTCGTGCACTGCACATTCGAGCTCCGCCGTCGCCCGACTCACTTCCTCTTCGAAGGCCCCGTAGTCGACGGCGTCTCCGTCCCTCTGTCCTCGCGCGTAGAGCGCGTCGGCCATCTCCAAGACGGCCTGCATCTTGGCGGCCAAGTTCTGTAGATGCGGCCGCGATTGTACCCAGGTCTGGTCCATCGCCCTTCCCCCTTTCACAGGGGCCAACATCAGAGGAAGGAACAAAATTCCCGGTCACTGCGGCGATCCGTAGCCGCTGTGCCAACAGCTGGGGAATCTGTGGAGCAGGTCTGCTTCGCGGCTAACAACCAAGGCCTTTGCCGAGTTCCAGCAAAGCCTCCGCACGTGGCAGTTCGTCCCTCGCGGTAGCAGATAGCCAGATTGACCGGCGACAGAGAGCACGATCTCTTGGGTGGGAATAACCGGGATTACTCGTGGTTGAAAAGCCGACGCCTGAACCACAATCGCATTTGACGTTCGCTTCGTTGCTGCGCGCCGGGCTACGGCTGTACCTCAAACGCCCCGACGTCGCACATCGTGCCGCCGAGGAGGGCGGTACCGCTCATGCCTTGTCACCGCTGCTCAGTGCCGGAATCCAAGGCAGACCGAAGGCTCTCGATCTCGGGATCGAGCCGCCGCCGTTCCCTCTTTGCCCGCTTCAGACGGACGCCGCTGAAGGCCAGCCCACCGACACCCGCTGCAATCGTAATCGAGCCGGTTGCGACGAGGGCGGTACCCGCTGGGTCACTTCCTTGGCCGCTTGAGAAAAAGTCGGAGTTGATCACCGCTCCGGCGACTACCATGATTGTACCGGCGGTCATCACCAACACCGACACCGCAACCCCAGTCCGCGGTTTCTTCACATTGGCTTGCTGGTAAGCAGCCTCCAGCTCCGCGAGTCGGCTCTGGAGTTCGCTACGCTGCGCGACCTCGAGCTGGCCCGGTGAGACGACCACCGCATCGGTCTCGGCTTGAGCGCTGGCGGCTGGCGCAGTGACGGCGAGAAAAGCAGCGAGTAATGCTACGCCGTGGAATGGGACTAAGTACCGCATGACAACCTCCCTACGCACGTCGGCTCCCTGAGCTCACTTGGGCACCGCCGCGATGACCATGGTTTGTCCAACTTCACATGCCGTGAACTCGTCGGAGACCATCTGTGCGGTCGTCAGGGCGGTTGCTGTCCAAGCGTTGTCCGACACGCTGATGGTGGCCGCATAGGGCTGGGCTGCGTCCGCTGTCGCCTCACACTCGTGGCTCGCACACTCGGCACTGCAGGTGTTTGCGCCATTGTCGATAATGGTGGTGTCCCCAGCTCCCGACGCGAAGGTCATCTGAATGATCTCCTCACAGGTCTCACTGAGCATGAGGACCGTCTCGCCGGTACAGTTGGCAGCAAAGCGGAGCTCGATGCCCGAATCGAAACCCGGTTGGACGACGCCATCACAGGACATGCTGCTGATGGTCCAGTCGCCAACCCAGTCGGCGCACTCCCCAGCTTCAGCATCCTCGCCGCAACCAACGAGCGGAACCACGCCTAGCGCGCAGACACATAGAAATTCGAATAAGTACCGCATGACGACCTCCCCGGTTGCGGCGCAGTGCGCCCTAAGTGGGGTTACGTAGCTGCATCAGGCATGCCAGGTCGCAAGCCCGGTATTGCAGGGGATTCCGCTACCGTGACGCGCAGGGGTTGCGTTTAGGGCCTGGGGGCGCAGCGGGTGCGCTAGCTCGAATAACAACCATTACTCATGGTCGCGAAGCCGAGGCGTGTACGACAACCGGTCGTGCCAACTCATCAACCGCTACAGTTTGCTCGGTGACTCTTTCGCGCGGCTGGCGAGGCGCGGGCGTTCACTTCACTCGGAACCTTCCCAGGAATTTGGGGTCCTCTACTCCGCCCTTTTCCTCGTGATCTCGATCACTTAACCGGTGTTTCGCTGCGCACAGCGAGATCCACACCCCTTTTCTCCGGGGGCTGGTTTTTAGGGCTTGCAGGAGAGCGCGGCGAGTCGTTCTTCGACGTATCGGGCGGTTTCGGGGTCCGCAGCCTTCTCGGCCCAGGTCTCTAGCTGAGCCCGTACGCTTGCGCAGCGCGGTCCTTCGCGGACGGTAGCAACCAGCGCGTCGACCGCTTCGAGACACTTCGCCGCGTCGTTGGCCTTGATGGCCAGGTCGTACGTCGGAACGATGATGGGCCTCGGCCATGGCGGTGGCGGCATGGCCGAGAGATGTTCGCGCAGACGGTCTTCGTCCGCATGCCGTGCGGCGACCCGAGCAAAATAGAAATGGATGCTAGGATCGTTCACGTGGTCGCGAAGAAGCGCGCGGTCGTACGCTGCTTGGCTTGCGTACGCTTGGCTGGCGGCGTGGGTCTGCAGCGCTGAATAACCGAGCAGCCCAAGTCCGAGCACGCCGACGGCGACCCTCCAGCCTCGGCTCCGCGACACGACGCGCACGACGTATGGCGACATCGCCAGCATCGCGAGAATCGCAGGCATGTACAGATAGCGGTCGAAGCCCATCCAGAACGCGCCCGATACGATGGCGACCGGCGCCAACGTGAGAATCGCGCCGATGGCGTACGCAAGCCCTGGTCCATCGCGGCGCAAAATCAAAAACCCGAGAACCAGCAGCACGCCCGCGAGCCCTAGCCAGTCCGAAATCGACCAGGGCCCAAGCAAGACCCAGGAGAGCGACTGCATGGCCTCCGCGCGGAAGCTCAGGAGCGCGACTGCGCCCTTCCCCACGAGCTTTGGAACCGACGACCAGATGTCGGGGTCGGCGAAGACGTTTTCCGAGGCGCCGAGTTGGCCTCGAAATGGCGCAAAAACGGCCCGAAGAACGAGATGAACCGCAATTCCGGTAGCAATCGCACTACCCGCCCACCGCGACTGCGCCGTCGGCCGCCTGCTCGCCCACGCCAGCCAAGCGGCCACCGCGGCGAGCGCAAATGGCAGCTTGGAGCTCGCGCCGAGAAACGCCACGAGTCCCAGCACGAACAGCTTAACCCATCGAGGCCGCGGCGCTGCGCTCATCTGGCTGAGCCAGAACACGAGCGCCACCAGCCAAAATCCTGCCAGCAAGTCGGATCGCCCGCTGATCCACACGTACGACTCCACGTGCACCGGGTGAAGAAAGAACAGCGCAGCAAGTCCTGCCGCTACGACTTCGTTGGTCGCAGGGTCGGTATTCGAGCTGGCGGGACTCTGGCTCCGAAGCACGACGAACAAAAGGAGGCTCGTCGCCGCGTGCAGAACCCAACTCACCGCGTGATGAAGCCAAGGCTCCGGCGCCAACAGATGCGTCGCGATCATCGTGAGCATCTTTACGGGCCGGTAGGGGCCGACCTTGTCCTCGACGAACAAATAGCTCGCCGCATTTCGTTTGAACACCGCCCCGAGCTCGGCCCAATCTCCGTAGAGAAAGTTGTTGACCATGTGCCAATCGTCGCCGACCCAGCTTCCAGACAGCCCAACCCAGGTCGCCGCCCACGACACCGCGACCACCAGGATCGCGACCCCTCCAAGGCGAAGCCCATGCCGTCGTTCCATCCGCAACGATCCTACCGACATTGGCCCGCGCGATGCGAGCTTTCGGCGCCCGCCGTAAGCATGCAGCACGATACGTGAATCGACCTACTCCTCGCGCTAGTGCGCCAAAATGACTTGCGCCAGCCCGTCCAGGCGTCCGAGCAGAAAGCGCTCCGACGGGCTGTAGTCGTTCGTCGGGCGCTTATGGATGACCTGTAGATAGGCGCGCAGGTACTTCCCGCCATGGTACTCGTTGCGACGCACCGCTTCGTGGAGCGCTTCGATCGTCACTGCGGTCATCACGCGCGCGGTCGCGGTGTGCATCCGGAACACCCAGTCGATCCACCTTTTGTCCTTGAGCCCCTGCGCCAGTTGCAGTGCATAGCCGGTTGCCGTGTCGAACATGGCCACCGGGTCGTCCTTGGTGGAATCACTGAGAGGCCGGTGTCGCAGCGCTCGCTCCAAGAGCGCGTCCAGGTGCGGGATCAGGATCCGTTCGGCCTCGTCGAATCGCCCCATCGTGATCGCCTTGGATGCAATGGTCCCGAGGACGTCGAGCGCCCGCGCGGTATGGGTGCTTTCCGAGGCGCCCCATTCACGCTCCGACTCGTCGACCCGAAGGCTTGGAATCGCAGGTCGGTCCTGCTCTCTCCAAGTCGCGCTCGACTCGGATTCCAGGCGCGCACCGCAGTCGCCGCAATACCGCTTCGTGCTGCCGTTGATCGCGCCGCAGACGTCGCACGCGACGTGCCGATCGGTCGTCGCGCGGTCGTTCATCTTGTCGGCGTCGATGAGCACGAGCTCCTGTGAGCCGATGTAGACGCGGTCCATGTGCTGTAGGGGACATTCGCCCTCGATTCGGACGCCATTGACGGCGACTCCGTTTCGGCTGCCCAAATCTTGAAGCACGACGACCTCGGGTTCGACCCGAAGCACGGCATGCTTACGCGAGACCAGCCCGTCGGCCACCGCCAGGTGGCACGCCGAACTCCGACCAATGGCAAACTCTCCGAGCCGCAGCTCGAGGTTGGTCGATTGATATCGCAATCTGAAGCGTGCCACCCCACATTCAAGCTAGCAGTCCAGGAGTCGGACTGACCAACAGGATCCGCTACGGAACACCGGACCAGTGTGAGGGGCTTGTCGCCTCCGTCCTATTGCCAGGCGGATGAAGGTGCGCGACCCGCTAGAACCGGTCGCTAGTTCACCCGCAGGAACAGAAACCGGCCGCCGTTGGAGAGGGCGCCGCCAAAGCCGCCGAGCACCGCCGGTGTCGCCGAAAAGCCTGACCCGCCTTCGGCCCGCGAGACTTCGCGTCCGTCGGCGAGCGCGAGCGCCAGCAGTGAGCCCCGGGTCTCGCCGTAGATGACGGTGCCCGTCTCGGTGACGATCGGCGCTGTCGGTGCGCCCCGCTCCGGGGCCTTCTCCCACTGCACCTTTCGCGTCCGAAGGTCCATGAGCGACAACCCCCGCCGAGCCGAAGAGATGACAAGC
>Ga0265303_10001326_pt1 | contig 15096 bp, 14 predicted proteins | sample Helome_2_FD_192494 | JGI IMG/M metagenome (GOLD analysis project Ga0265303, IMG submission 192494) | Marine sediment microbial communities from subtidal zone of North Sea - Hel_20160317 (Illumina Assembly) | ecosystem: Environmental > Aquatic > Marine > Subtidal zone > Sediment ... | reverse complement strand
CGCTGTCATCGGCCGCCATGACCTCAAAAGTATAGTTTCCGGAAGCGGCGGGACTGCCATTTTGATCGCTGCCGTCCCAGTAAAGAGTATGCTGTCCGGTGGTAAGATTCTGGCTATCGAAGGATTGTACGAATTCGCCGGTATGGTCATAAATGCTGACCACAACCACGCTGGCATCCCCGTCCAATTTAAAATCACATCCGGCCGGTTGGCCACTGGCTAGATTTAGTGCATTGCCGATGGCGGTTATTTCTTTGCCGATCAATGAAACCGCCTGGGAGTTATTGATGGAGGCCTGAAAATTCTGTAATTGTTCTAAATTTTCATTTACATTCCCCAGCTGTTCCAGGGAACTGAATTGGGCCAGCTGGGCCGTAAACTCCACACTGTCGGTGGGATTCAGAGGGTCCTGATTCTGCAGCTGGGTAATTAGCAGGCTTAAAAAGGCATCTTTATCCAGTTCTTTGGACGGCACGCCTGCCGTTGGGCTTGAGCCGGTGGTGACTGGATCTGTGGCAGTTGTTATCATCGGATTAACCCCTCTTTTCTGGTTGATTAGTTTCCTTGTTTGGTTCAGGCAAAATAGTCCACGGTCGATAAGCCTTCCGCCCTCGGAGTTGAGCGATGTTTTTGCTCTTGCTGTTCTTCCTGGGCGTTCCCACGATCACTGGCCTTATTCCCGTGGGATAAGCTGCGGGCGTGTTCAGAATTTTCCTGCTGGTGCTTATTACTATTAGAGTCACGGGAAACAGACACATCGAGTTTGTCGACGTCAAGACCTTGGTGCTGCAAATCAGCTTTCAGCTGTTGAATATTATTTTCGATTATATCTTTGACAAAACCGAATTCCGTCAGAATCTTTACGGTCACCTGCTGGTTTTCGGTGATCACCTGCATGCGAACATGACCCATAAAATCCGGTTTCAGATCAATCCGGGCCTCGTGTTGACCATCTCTCACCTGGATGACCGCCCGGCGGACAATCTGCTCCATGGTCTGGGTTCGAATTTCACGTTGACCGACTTCAGTTTCCTTTGGTGAAAATACAGTTTCATGAGTTTTTTCAGAATGTTGAGTCTGGGAGGCCAGTTGACCGCTATCATTGGTGCCGGCTGTTATTTTGACAACTTTTATGCCAAAATCATCGCCGGGGGGAGTATCGACTTTAAAAGGGCTTTCTTTTTCCACCTGGGCACCATTTATTAATTTCGATATCGGCGAGGGATCGCCCGTCAAAGAATTTTCCTGCAGTGGTTCACTCCCTGAATGTCGTCCGCTGTCGGTGGATGATAGAGACCGGCTGAAACGGGCATTCCGGTTGGAATTAACGGCTTTGCCCGGCATTTCAGCTTCATCGTCATTAAGCGGCCCATGGCCCGGCCCTTTTTCGGAAACTTTAGTTTCCTTGTCGGTCATGATGGTTTCAGCCGCCACCCGCATATCCGGGTTTAGTTTAGCCGTATCTGTCTTTTCAGGATTCTCTGGTGGGAGCGGAATTGGGGAATTTTCCACCGCTTTCATTGATCCTAACGCCTTGGAGTTAAAACCATTTTCCGTTTCCATTGCGGCCCGGGTCATGGCTGAGAGGATTTCGGCAGGTTTTTCACCGCCAGCCCCCTCTCCAGCCAGGGTGCCGTTGACATTGCCGGCATTTTCCTTTCCCTGGTTTATCCCCTTGGCCCAATTGGCTAAATCAACAGACCCCGGAGCTCGGTCCAGGTTAAGACCATCCTTCGGATTCCCAAGGCTGTGAACGGAGGTTTCAGTGGCCAGGGCGTTTGCCATAACAAGCCGTAACCCTTCCGGTTTTTTCGACAGATCGTTACCCGTCTTAAGGTCGTTTGGCTGAATTTCCGCGATCAGCTGTTTTAAAGCCGCTAATCGATTCTGGCCTTTTTCAGGCGGATTGGACACGTTTTCGTCCGTCAATCCCACACCCGGCAGCAGCATCCGCTCTGGGGATGAGCCATTCAATCCCAATTTCTCAAGCAGGGTCAATAGCTCTTTTAACTCAGCCGCAACAGGCGTTTGATCGTTTAGGAACACCTCGTCATTGCCAAGCAGAGACATTATATCAAGCAGGGCATCATTACTGGTTGACCCAAGGTCAATCTCTTGCTCATTTTCCGGGTGCAGATCGGTCTTATCCGATCGGTTCGCAGCAGGCGAAACCGGCTGCCGCGATCCCTCAAATGGGTTCCGATCCCGGTATACCTGCATCAAGGTGGTCAAAAAATTTTCATGTTTATCACCTTCAGACAAACCCGGTTGGTCTGTCTTCGAAGATGGGTCAGATGAAAAAGAGCCGGTTTGGTCACAGTGAAAAGAGGAAGGCGCTTTCTGGGGCAGTGTCGGCATAAAAAACAAATCGGTGGTCATAGTGCAAATTTCCTCGAATCTTAATCCTTAAATAGTATCGGTCTGTCAAATCTGTCTGTCTTATAGCAGGGAGTGTGCCAAAACTTTAATAAGGCTAAACAGATTGTCGCTCGGCTTGGCGCTATATCTATAACATTCTGTAACTAATAAAAATATTTCCAATTTGCTCTATAATTATATTTTTGAAAGACACCCTGCAAAGCCCTCTGCCTCGGCCTGCCCCCCGGCCAAACGGATCGCAGGGGGAAATTAATTCCCATAGATGGCAAACTTTACCGGAGTGGGGTTGGAATTCGAGGAAAGGAGCCGATACCAGAGTCAACTAATGGAATTTGGGGATAACGAGATTAAATCTTCCGAATATGGCCGGTTGCAGCCACCTCGTCGTTGAATTTACGCTCGGCCAGCAGCATTTTCTGCTGGTATTCAAGCCACTCTTTTTCTTTAAGTTTTTCCAGCGTTTTGCGATTTTTCATGATCGCTATTAAATTGTGGCGTTTCTGAGTGACATTTTCCGAGGCCTTAACCACTTGCTGCAGCTGTGCTTCTATATCTCTTGATAGTTGTTCTATATAATTTATAAATATCAAAATATTGGATATGTTGTGACGCTCTTTCTGTCTGGCTTGTAATTTCTGAATGTTTTCACGCTTATCTATTTTTTGGTGTCTTAGCTTTTCTTGGGCATCGTTTAAATCCCGCTGAGCCTCGGCCATCTCTTGCTGGCAAATATCTTCTTGATGGCGGCGATGCTTAAGGAGTGATTGCAGCCTAAATCGGTACATTATTTACACGTCATTCCAGTATTCAAGCTTTTCAATATTCCAATAGGGGAGAACCCCCTAACTTGTGCCTGATGCGGGTTGATCCGCGGAGAAATTTATTGAAGGCTGAGTGTTAATTTCCAATATTCAATTTTTCAGGGTCATCGGTGCTGTTTTCAAACAAAAGATCCATTTGAGCAACGCTGTCCTCAAATATTACGGTTTCCCCGATGTCCTGCCGCAAATAGGCGTTTATCCTGTCAATCATTTTGATGGCATAATCGATTTTGGGGTTACTGCCCGCTACATAGGCACCGATGTTGATCAAATCTTCAGCCTTGCGATAGGTGGCCAAAATCTGCTTGAGTCCATATGCGTTTTGCCGGTGCTTTTCATCGACGATATCGTCCATCACACGGCTGATACTGCCCAGGACGTCTACCGCGGGATAATGGTTTTGCATGGCAAGATCCCGGATCAAATTTATATGACCGTCCAGTATGGATCGCAGTGCATCTGCGATTGGCTCATTGGCGTCATCACCTTCAACCAGCACGGTATACAGGCCGGTAATGGTTCCGCGACCATCTGAAGTGCCGGCACGCTCAAGCAGTTTGGGCAGCACGGTAAATACAGAGGGTGTGTACCCCTTGGTTGTTGGCGGTTCACCCAGGGCCAATCCGATTTCTCTTTGGGCCATGGCAAAACGGGTGACCGAATCCATCATTAGATTAACATGATTGCCCTGATCTCGGAAAAATTCGGCAATGGCGGTGGCAATAAAGGCGCCCCGCATCCGAATCAGCGGCAACCGATCAGAAGTAGCAACCACAAGGACAGATCGGCGAAGTCCCTCTTCACCAAGCTCCTTTTGAATAAATTCATTCACTTCCCTGCCCCGCTCCCCGATAAGGGCAATTACATTCACATCGGCTCTGGTTTTGCGAGCAATCATACCCAGCAACACGCTTTTGCCGACACCTGACCCGGCAAAAACGCCTACTCTCTGACCGCATCCGACGGTTAACAGCCCGTTAATAACCCGCACACCCAAATCCAGTGGTTTATCTATCCTCCTGCGTAGCAGTGGATTCAGCGAAGGGGCATAAATCGGATATTCAGTTTCGGACACGATGGGTCCTTTGCCATCAATCGGATTTCCTAGCCCGTCGATGACCCGTCCCAGCAAACCGGGCCCAACCGGTACGACAGCATTCTGTTGCCTAGCGACAACCCGGCATCCCGGTCCGATGCCCCGAATTTCTTCCAGCGGCATCAATAAAACCTTGTTGTCTTTGAAACCTGACACTTCAGCAGTTATGGTATGGCTATTCTGGGTATAAATATCACAAACGGTTCCCAGGCAAGACACCGGTCCCTGTGCTTCGACCACCAAACCGACGACATTGGTCACGCGGCCGATTGCTCGAATCGGGCAGGTTGATTCCAGGCAGAAATGATATTTTGTTAAATTGACTCCGCCAGACATCAAGGTCCTATAATTCGGATTTATTATTAATTTCGAATTTTACGGAAAAGCGAACGCACAATTGGAGCAGCTCCTGCATTTGCCAGCGGAGGCAATAATTTTGAATCAATCCTCCGCACTCGCTTTTGCCAAGGCTCTTCGAAATGATTCCTCAACGGCCTGGAGCTGCTTTTCTATGCGCGCATCAATTTCGCCCAACTCAGTTTCAATGATACAGCCGCCGCTCTGGATGCTTTCTTCGGCTTCAAAGGTGACATGATCAATATCAGCGATCAGATTGGAAAGTTGATATTTGGTCTCGTTGATAAATTGCAGATCGGAAGGATTCATCTTGATTTTTATTTTGCCGGGATCATCGACTTTTGCCAGGGCTTCTTTGGCAACACATACCACCGTTTCTGGGTCTGTGGAAATCTCCCGACAAATGACTTTTTGAGCAATGGCGAGGGCCAAATCCACCACTTCTTTTTCAATTTGCTGATAGGTTTCTTGCCGAATGGCATTCAGCTGGCTCAAAGCCTCTGTTATACTGCTTATAAGTGGCTCGATTTTTTTGGTTCCCAGTTCAAACCCCGTGTGTTCACCGTCGTTGATGCCCTGGGCCTTACCATCCATAAAGCCCTTGTGGTATGCCCGCTCTTCACATTCGCGGGCAGTTAAGGCAGCTTGGCGGGTTAACGATTTAGGTTCATCAAGACCCCCGGCGGAATCCATACAGGCCGGATCGGTACTGTCATACTCGGTCCTTTGAAAATAATCATGGGCAGACGCACAGTGTCGAACACCTAACTGACCGTCGACCGGAATGTCAGGAAAATAATGCAACCTGAAACCGGTTTGTCTGCTCTGAGATGATCGACCTTGATTGCTAGGCAATGATTTCTTCTCCTCGGCGTCCACTGATAATTATTTCTCCTTTTGCTTCCATTTCCTGGATAATACTTGTGATAGCCATTTGTGCATCCGAGACTTCGTTCATCCTGACCGGACCGAGGTCTTCCATCTCTTCCTGCAACATTGCGCCGGCACGTTCCGACATATTTCTGAAAACTTTCTCTTTGACGTCCTCAGAAGCTGCTTTGAGAGCGATGGCAAGCTCCACCGTCTCGACTTTGCGGAGTAGTTTCTGAAACCCTCTGTCATCCACCAGCACCAGATCTTCAAATACGAACATTTTCTGTTTTATCTGGGCGGCCATTTCCGCATCGGTATCTTCGATTTCGTTTAAAATCAGCTCACTTGAAATTTCATCCGTCTGGTTCAAGATCTCGGCCAGACGGTCAACGCCACCGCTGATATTGGCTACAGAACTTTTTTTGTTTTTTAGAATTTCTTTAAAAACATCATTTACCTCTTCGATCATATCAGCGTTGACCTTTTCCAGAGTGGCGAGCCTTACCGCGACGTCTGTTTTGATCTCGTCCGGCAAAAGGGCCACAACATCACTGGCGACGGGTGTTTCAAGATGAATCAGAATAATAGCGATCGTCTGGGGATGCTCATCTTTGATCAATTCGTAAACTGCATCAGCATTCAGAGCCAAAATGGCTTCCAGTCCTTCAGCCTTTTCAGATGAATCTCCCGAATCCCCGTCATTTTTTTTGGCCTGATCATTTCCGGCCGAAGAAGCCGGCAGGGCTGATCGTGCCTTCATGACCGCATTGGTCATAAACTCTCTGGCCACATATTCAATAACCGGGGCTGAAATGGTGCCCATTTGGTCCAGATGTTGATTGACCACTTTTTTCTCAACTTCGGACAGGCCGTTGAGTAGGTTTCCGGTCAACTCCGATCCCAGAGAACGTATTAAAATAGCCGCTTTTAACGGACCTGATAAATTTCTGATATCCATACTTACCTAAATAAGATAAACAATCTAATCCACCACGAGGAAAGGCAGAGAAAAGATCGGAGTCTGCAATAACTAAACAATGGCCTATGGAGTCGCTAGCTTTCCTTGATCCAGTCACGCATAACCCCTAAAGAAGCTTCTTTATCACTGGCGATTAATTCAGAGGCCTTATCTCTGAATATTAGCTGGTTGGCCTCCGGATTAAAGTCACCTTCGAGCTCACCCACTGTTTTGGGCAGTTGTTTGAACATCTGCATATCCCCGAAAGAATATTCAGTCAGCCATCGGACCAGTGGTTTAACAAAAAACATAAAAGACAGTATTAGGAAAAGACTTAAAAATCCATATTTCAGAAAAGGCTGGTATTTTTTCAGCAGTTCCATCCATCCGTCCTCGACGACTTCGGTGTCTTTAACTTCCAATTGGGTCGTTTCGAAAGGAATATTAACGATGTCAACTTCGTCTCCCCGGGCTTTATCAAAATTCACCGCCCGTTTAACAATACTTTCAAACTTTTGCATCTCTTCCGGGGTACGGGTCACATATTGCCATTCAATCTCCCCGCCGACTTTTTCAATTCGGTTATAGGTACCATCCACCAGAACCGCGACTGAAATCCGGGTCATTTCTCCCACCGGCTCTTTTATGTGACTGATCACCTTCCCGATCTCGTAATTAACGGTGTGATCATTTTTTTCAAATGCTCGATTCATATCGGTAGACCTGCTTTGCTGAGCCGCAGCTGGATCGCCGGGTAGATTGGATCGAATGCCCGGTATACCCTGGGGGCTTGAATTGGGGTCAACTGACATTTCACTTAACTGTTGTTCACTGCGAACCACTTTATTATCCGGCAGGTAATGTTCTTCAGTTCTTTCCTGTTTTTTAAAGTCAAACGAACATGAAAGTCTGACGATGGCTTTATTTTCTCCCAGAGCTGATTCCAGCATGGTCCGGATTCGATTTTCCAGGGCTTTTTCGACCCTGTCCTGGTAATCGAGTTGGTCTGAACTGAGACTTCCGAATGAAGATGGATTTTTTACACCTGCCAGAAGCTTGCCCTTGCTGTCTACGATAGTCACGTTTTCCGGGCTCAACCGTGCAACACTGGATGATACCAGATGTAAAATTCCGCTAATTTGACTCTGGTTCAACCATTTACCGGATCGCAATTTCAGGGCAACGGAAGCACTTGCCGACTCTTCCTCATCGACAAAGAGAGATTTTTCGGTCATCACGATATGAACTCTGGAACTTTCGATTTCTGATATCTGATTGATGGTTCTGGCCAGCTCCCCCTGAAGCGCTCTCTGATAGTTAACGTTCTGCGCAAAAGCGGTCATCCCCAGTTTCGTGTTGTCAAAAATCTCAAAACCGACCCCGCTGCCACGGGGGAGTCCTTCGGCTGCCAGCTGCATTCGCGTTTCATATATATGCTCCTGGGGAATAAGGACCGAGGAACCATTAGATGCAATTCGGTACTCAATTTTTTGCTCTCTCAGTTTAGATAGGATCGCACTGGCATCTTCCGGATCCAGTTGGGCATACAGGGGTTGGAATTCACTTTTCCCCGACCAATTCATCAGAAAGAGGAATCCGACCACAGAACCTAATATTAGGGTCACCAGGGTGATTTTTTTCCCAAGACTCAGATTGGAAAAGGTGGCAATGAGTTGTGACAATATCTGGCGAATAACTTCCATAATTCTCCTGCTATTTAAAACAATCTTTTAAACCGGCATGCGCATAATTTTATCATAGGCGGCGATGAGTTTATTGCGAATTTGCATCAACAGGTCAAAGGATACATCGGCTTTCTCCACTGCGATCATGGTCTGATGAATATCTGCTTGTGTTCCATTCGCCAAATTATTGATAGTTGCATCCGCTTCTTTTTGAAATCGATTGACACGCTCCAGCGATCCTTTCAGCTGTTGGCCGAAAGAAACAGAGGCGGACGGCGGAGTCTGCTTAGCGGTCGCAGAAACCCCCTGCGAGGATAATGTATTGTTGTTTACGGTGATATCATTCATGGCTAACGACCTATCTCCAGAGCTTTTAATGCCATAGCCTTGGCGGCTTTAAGGGCGGTTACATTGGCTTCAAATCCCCGGGTGGCCGAAATCATGTTTACCATTTCCTCCATGGGATTGATGTTCGGCATGGCAACGTAGCCTTGGTCGTTGGCATGGGGATGCGAGGGTTGATGTTTCATTATGGGGGGCGTCAGGTCCTCATAAATTCGGTCAACGTGCACACCGGAAAATTGACTTTTCTGTCGATCCGTCAATATTTTGTTAAAAGTGGAATTCATCGACTGGGCGGCAAATATTGCTTCTTTTCGCCGATAGGGCCCACCCAGCCTGGTACGGGTTGTATTAATATTGGCCAAATTCCCTGAAATCAAATTCATACGGAGCCGCTGGGCACTCAGTCCTGACGAACTGGTTTGTATGGAATTAAAAAAATCCATGTTTAGTTACCTCCCTTGATAACATTTTTTAACCCTTTAAATTTTCTTGAAATAAGCTGAGCGGTGGCATTGTACAGCAGTGTGTTTTCCGCCAGTCTACCCATCGTCCGGTCAATATCCACCGTATTTCCGTCGCCTCTCAAACTGTATGCCGGAGGGGTCACAGCCTTAAGTTTCACCTTGTCTGCGCGATCATTTCTGAGCTGAAGATGGGCGGCATGGGTGCGCGCAAGCTGAATGCCGGGAACTGATCCCTTATTTTTATTCATTTTTTCAGTGACATCGAGTTCAACGGCTTTATAGTTTGGCGTATCCATGTTGGCAATGTTTGACGCCAGGGCCTTGTGCTGGATTGATCGTAAATTCAGAGACTTTGCCAGGTTGGCAATGGTATCGCTAAAAATTTTGTCGGTTGGCATTTTATCGTTCCCTCCATTGGTAAACGGGCCTAGCTAGATAATTCAATAAAGCAAAATCTATACCAGATCCCCAATTTCAGATTCCGGAATGTGGATTGAGGTCTAACTATCGGGCTGTCTGCCAATCTCCAAACCTGCATATTTTTTCAACTCCGCGCTGCTTCCTCCTTATATTCATGCAATTTGTTTCGCAGGGTTCGAATGCTGATTCCCAGAAGCTCTGCAGCCTGGGTCCGATTGTCGTTTACCTCTTTTAGGGTTTGAAAAATAAGTGATTTTTCCATTTGCCTTACGGTGCGCCCGGATTTTATTTCAAAGTGATCGGCGGCCTGGGCGTTGCCTTCCGACGAATCCAACAGCAGGTGTTCGGGTAAAACCGACCGACCACCCCCGATGAGAACCGCTCTTCGATGACATTTTCCAGCTCACGAACGTTGCCTTTCCAATCGTGGCCAAGGAGCATATTTACGGCCGCCTCGTCTATGCCAACCACTTTTTTATGATTGACTAGACTAAATTTCTCCAGAAAGCGACGGGCAAGCAACTCAATATCATCCTTTCTTTCCCGCAACGGTGGAAGCATCAGAGGTATGACATTGATGCGATAATAAAGATCTTCTCTAAATTTACCGTCGCCCACGGCGGTTTTCAAATCGATGTTGCTGATGGCGACAACCCTGGCATCAATTGGGACCGGGCGGGTCCCTCCAATGCGGTCAACTTCTTTTTCCTGAAGAACACGAAGCAGCTTGGCCTGGAGGGGCAACGGCATTTCACTGATTTCATCCAGCACAACCGTTCCTTTGTTGGCCTGTTCAAATTTTCCAATTTTGCGCCCCACGGCTCCGGTAAATGATCCTTTTTCATGACCGAACAGTTCGCTCTCAGCAAGGGTGTCGGGTAAGGCCGCGCAATTGAGGGCAACATACGGCGCTTCCGGGTGCCGGCTGTGTTGATGCACATAGGCCGCCAATAACTCCTTGCCGGTGCCGCTCTCACCCTGGATCAGCACCGTTGCCTTGCTGGGGGCAACCCCTCTGATCTGTTTTAAAATGTTCAGCATGGTCTGGTTTAAAGTAATAATTTCTTTGCCGGCCACACGAAGATCAGGTATCCTGCCGGTGGATAAGGAACCCCCATTTCCGTTGCAGCCCCCGATCGCCCTTTTAACTGTTTTTTCCAGTGATTCCGATGAAAAAGGTTTGAGCAGATAATCTGAGGCGCCTGCCTGCATGGCCTCAACCGCGTTGTGCACGGATCCGTTGGCGGTCATAATTATGACCGGAATCTGCGGTGATGTTTTTTTTATGGAATTTAATAAGTTCATCCCGTCGATTCCCGATATATGTTCATCTGTAATGACCAGGCTATATTTAGTAGTGCTGAACCTTTCAAAGGCCTCCGGACCGCTGGACACATTTTCAACCTGGAAACCGGCTGGTTTCAGGCATTGCAAAACCTCTGTGCATATATCCGGATGGTCATCTACAACCAATATGGGGAACACTTCCGCCAAAAATTATCTCCCTTTTGCATGCCTAATTTTTGATCTTATCAGCCTGCGCTGCAAATACTTATTAAGTTAAAGTAAACCGTCTTATATCGAGCAAATATCATGCCACGCACGATTGAGCCAAAATCAATTTATATCATTTAAAATTAGTAATTATTTCAAATAGCTATATTTTATTTGAAACCCGATCCAACAGGTACAACAGCAGATAAATTTGTCAATATTTCAGGGGTGGGAGTCAGTGTGTTGACACTGGGATGAAAACTTTTTTTTCCATTGCGGCCGGTCGCAGGCGAGGACGGCAATCGTAATCCTGGCATCCACCCATTAGTGGATATCAGATGGATTACAAAACGGCGTCCAAGAGAGGCAAACTCAAACCCTGTTAAATATTGCAGGGTTGTAATTGGTGTCGTTTAATTTTTTCCACCAGGGTGGTGCGGTTTAGATGCAACAATTTGGCGGCCTTATTTTTGACCCATTTGGTTTTTTCCAGGGATTGCAGAATCAAGGCCTTTTCAAATTCGGTGACGGCACTGTTCAGGCAGATCCCTTCATCCGATATCTCGATGATCGACGTGGGTTCGTATTGATGGGCCTTCTTCAGCTCGACCGGCAAATCCGCCACGGTAATCTTGCCCTCTCCTTTTAAGACCACCATCCGCTCCACCATGTTTTTAAGTTCCCGGACATTTCCCGGCCAAGGGTAAACCATCATCATAGCCATTGCATCTTCAGCAATCTCATTCACATGGCGATCATTTTTCTGATTGGACTGCTGTGTAAAGTAAGAAAACAGATAGGGGATATCCGACTTGCGATTTTGCAGCGACGGGAGTACCAGAGGAATCACATAAAGGCGATAATATAAATCTTCCCGGAAATTTCCTTTTTGAACTTCTTCACATAAATCGCGATGGGTGGCGGCGATAATCCTGACATCAACTTTTAGGGTTTTAGAGCCTCCGACCTGCTCAAACTCACCCTCTTCCAGTACCTTCAAAACCTTAACCTGAAGGTCTGAACTCATATCACCGATTTCATCTAATAATATGGTGCCGCCGTCTGCCAGCTCAAATTTTCCCTGTTTGGAGGAAGTTGCCCCGGTAAACGCACCGCGAACGTGACCGAAAAGCTCACTTTCAAGTAAATTCTCAGGAATCGCGCCACAATTAATTGAAATAAAAGGCTTATTATTTCGCTTTGATTTTTGATGAATGGCTTTGGCTACCAGCCCTTTGCCGGTGCCGGTCTCACCATTAAGAAGGATGGTGCTGTCGCAATCAGCTACTTTTTCGACAAGCTCAAATACTTCCCGCATTTTCTTGCTCTGACCAATGATATCATCAAATCCGTATTCCCCCTTCAACCGGGTGGATAAAAGTTTACATGTATCATTGGCATCAGATGAGTTCGATTTTGATTTCAGTAGCGTGGCATTCTGCACGGCGTCCTCCTCACACAAAAATAGGAATATCCTCTCATGTTCCCGAACCTAAATCTTCATTAGTATAAAAGAATAGACATTGATACAATTAGAAGGGGGTTACACGAATGGTACTATCCAGGCAGTATAGGGTGTTAGCAATATCCATGCCGCGATGAGGGTAAACGCTTGCGGTAAGAATCTAACGACTGGATGGTTTGCCGGCGGTCAAAACACATTTACCACATGAAGTATGTTGGATAGATTAGCCGATACTATATTTTGTGGAGTTGCTTTATGAGGCCTAAAAAAAGAAACCCCCAGGAAAAAAACCGGGTAACGAAATATCAAGAATACGACCGCACCGGTACCGGCCAACCACCCTCGTTTTATTGCAAAATGCAAAAATATGTCCGAGTTGGCGGGAAAAATTTGCGCCTTTTTTCCAATTTTTTAACAACCGCTAATCCGGCTCTCAACCCTCGCCGTGACCGCTCGAATTTTGATGGCCGGCATAAATTAATAATCGACCTTTCAATTTAGTCAGTTAGACGGCCGTTGGTTTTAATCCGCCATGCCATCACATGATCAAATTTGCAGTTTGGGTGAACAGATGACCTCCGGGTCTGTTTTATGCAAATTGCAAATTATCCTTTTAAATTTTGCAAAAAGCCAAAAAATGATTGGCCGGCCAGACGGGATGATATGGTTCCAATCCTGATACTCAATATCGGCCGTTTAAAGAAAAACTGAAGTATTTTTTTGAAATTGGGCGAGTTACAGGTTTTTCAATTTGGGCCTGGAACGAGTCTTTCGACCCTGAGCCTTCCGGTCTTAGGCTCAGGGTCGAAAGACTCACGACCGAAGGGCTCAACCGAGCCGATTTGGAACTTCAGATTAGTAGTAATCGCAGTCGAGCTTAGGTAATAAAGGAGCTGATGTCGCGATATTCGCGGAGCATGGTTGCCATGATCGTATCGATGGCACTGGATCTGATTTTGAGGCGTTCCCAGGCGAGTTTGTCGAGAGGTGGAATCTTGTTGTCGCCACCGTAACCGATGTTCAGCGCACGACAAAATATGTCCGCCAGATGCACAATGGCTGCTTCCAAGGCAAAATTGCCGGCGTCGTGGGGTTGGTGATGGAAGGCTATCACCTGCACGAGCTTGACCGGCAGGTTCCATTTTTCAACCAATAGTTTGCCGACTTCGGCGTGATTAAATCCCAAAACTTTATTTTCGGCCGTGGTCATTAAAATATTTTCTTTGTTAACCGCGGCGACGACGTTGGCAAATTCATCCGGCAAAAACATCATTTCGACAATTTTGCCGATGTCATGCAGGAGGCCGGATACAAACAATTCCTCAATTTTATCATGGCGCAGGTAGTTGCCGATGACTTTGGCCCCGACGGCACACCCCAGCGAATGATCCCAGAATCTTTCCTGGTCTTGCTTTTTTTTCCGGTTGCGGTTGGCAAACAGGTCAAATACGGAAGTCGTCAAAAGCAGACTCCGAATCGCATCAAAACCGAGCAAAACAATGGCGCCGGTAACAGTGGATATGCGCTGTGGAAAGCCGTAAAAAGATGAATTGACCAGCTTCAACAGTCGGGCCGTCAATACCTGGTCGTCGGTAATTATCCGGGCCAAATCCTTGGCCGATGACTTCGGGTCGTTGACCAGTTCTGTGATCTTCAGGACGGTGCGCGGCAGGGTCGGCAGGTCGTCAATTTTTTCGATTAATTTTTGAGGGTCCGGCATGCTCATTGTCGTTCTCGTTGTTCTGTGAATCCTTATTCAGCTGCCGGCTGGCGGCATTAAAAATTTCAACCATTACAGGATCATCCAGTACGCCCGCAAATTTTTTTTTTAACTGCATCTCCTCGGGTTCATTTATCCGCAGTTCCGGCTGCCCGGCGCAGTCAGTCGCCCGGGTCACCTCCCCTTTAACGGGGATTTCAGTCACACCCCAGGATTTAAAAATACGGATATTTTTTTTGGTAATCTTAGCCCCAGCCTCTAATAAAAGCACCCCCTGGTTATTTTTAACCGGCTGCTCCAGTATCATACCGGGTTTCAGCTCTTCAATACCCACACGGATCATTACAACCTCTTAAGACTGAATTGGTTCCGCACCTGACAATTCGATTTTTTTTCCAGTGTACCATGTAGCACAACAATTAAAAAATGTCACACGGTCGGGTTTTCGTCCAATTTGGCTTCCTTTATAAATGAACGGTCGAAATCAAGTATAGAAGCTATCATCTGATTATATCGAGCTGCTATCTGTTTATCAACTATTTCAGAAACTTAAAATTAAAAAAAGAAAAAAACTCTAAAGTTCCCCCCAATTCATCCGATAAGGAAATTGTATGGCAAAATACGGGTCCGGAAAGGAGGCGAATAAAATTCGTCGGACCAATCTCTTGCCCTGCAAACATTGTTGAAAATAGTTAATAAACCATTGGCAAGAAAGCCAAAATTAAAAACCTAGAAGAGGAGAAAAATCATGGCATTAAGTACAATTAATTTAACATCCGGTATGCGGGCCAATCTGTTCAGTCTGGTAAAGACGTCCCGTGATATGGAAACCACCCAGAATCGTTTGGCCACAGGCCTGAAGGTTAATACGGCGCTGGATGACCCAATTAACTTTTTCACCGCCCAGGAGCACCGGTTAAGAGCTTCCGACCTCGCCAGCCGTAAAGACGGAATGTCCGAGGCCATTCAGACCATCAAAGCCGCCAATGTGGGTGTCGAGGGAATTAACAACCTGATCG
>Ga0265303_10001324_pt1 | contig 15116 bp, 13 predicted proteins | sample Helome_2_FD_192494 | JGI IMG/M metagenome (GOLD analysis project Ga0265303, IMG submission 192494) | Marine sediment microbial communities from subtidal zone of North Sea - Hel_20160317 (Illumina Assembly) | ecosystem: Environmental > Aquatic > Marine > Subtidal zone > Sediment ... | reverse complement strand
CTGCGCGGGGCTGTTCGGGAGCACCTTGGCCACCAAAGCACCCCGGGGCCGGCGCATCCCGAAGGACTCCGCCAGCTCATGGGTCACATCCTGGATCAGCACGCCCAGCCAGCCCCGGGACACGCGCCCCTTGGATCGGAGCTGGTCTACCACGTTCATCGCCACGTCAATGGGGATGGCGAAGGAGAGGCCCATGAAACCACCCGTGCGACTGTAGATCTGGGAGTTGACTCCGACCACCTCACCGTTGAGGTTAAACAGCGGACCGCCCGAGTTGCCGGGGTTGATGGCCACGTCGGTCTGGATGAACGGCACGTAGTTTTCGGAAGGCAGACTCCGGCCCTTGGCGCTGACGATGCCGGCAGTGACCGAATGTTCGAACCCAAAGGGCGAACCGATGGCCAGCACCCACTCGCCAACCCTGAGGTCGCTGGACTGGCCGATCTTGACCACCGGCAGGTCTTTCGCCTCTATCTTAATCAGGGCAATGTCGCTGCGCTCGTCTGTACCCACCACCTCCGCTCTGAACTCACGCCTATCACTCAAGCGTACTACGATCTCTTCGGCATCCTTGACCACGTGGTAATTGGAGACCACATAGCCGTCCTCGGAGACGACGAACCCCGAGCCCAGGGACTGGGCATCAAAATCCTCTATGCCCTCCTCCCCGAAGAAACGCCTCAGGAAATCGTGCAGGGGACTGTCCTCCGGAATGTTCGGAATCTCGAAACCCTTGGGATTCCTGTGCTCGCGCGCCTTCTTCTGGGTGGTACTGATGTTGACGACGGCAGGACCGTACTCGTCGACCAGACCCGTGAAGTCCGGCAGAGAACGCGCCTCGGCCATCTGAATCGAGGCCAGGAGCAGAGCGGAAATGATGACGTTGAGATGGCGTGAGGCAGACACGAGGCTTTTCATCAATACTCCAGAAACGCTGATCCTAATTCTTGATCGATCTACCGGTAGGTTCGCGGACGAGATTCAGTCCAGCCTTCTGACCAGCACAGGCTGGTAACGATCGTCGTATCGTACCCGTCGGGCGAACCCCCGCACCCAGACCAGGCCACCCAGCATACCCAACAGACCGCCTACGACCGTAAGCGTCTCTCCGGACGTAAGCCCCAGGTTGGACGCAAACACCTGCCCCGCACCCGCGGCGAGGAGCATGGCCAGCACAGGCGCCAAGTACATAGCGATAGAGCCCTGTATCAGCGCGCCCTCAGCCACGCCGATTACGACCCGGTCGCCCTCCCGGGCACCGATGGTGTTGATGGTGCGGATGCGGGTCCTTCGCTGGCCCAGAACCCTGCCCAGCACCGAGGTCCCGCAGCCGCTACGTGCGGCACACGTCCCACAGGCGCTCTGGCGCGCGGTCTCCACCCAGGCGAATGCCTCATCCGCATGCGTAACTGTAGCCGTCTCTTCTAACACTGCACCGCCCCGAAGGCCTGCCGCTCCCCTACCTGCGCCTTACCGCCGCACCGACCCGGTCCACGGTCACCTTGGGCACCTCGCCGACCACAGTGACCTGGTAATTGTCCACCACGACCCCGTAGGCATTCATCGCCCCGATCTGGGAAAAGCCTTCAAACTGCTCCTTATCGGCAGCCAGTCCCTCGATGTAAAGGGAAACAGACGCCAATCCGTCCGTGAACAGCATGTGCTGCACGGGTGCAAGCCGCTTCGGCAGAGGATCCGCTTCCTGGGAGGTCAGCGTGAAGCCCTCCGGGAGCCATGCCACCTCCCAGTCCACTCCCTCCGTCTCGACCGGAGTACCGGAACCGTCGCTGGTAAACCAGGAAAACCCCTCGCCGGAGACAGCCGGCTCAAGCATTTCGTCCGAGATGGCATCGGGAAGATTCATGCTGGTGAACAGTATCTGCTCGAGCACCTTCCCCCCGTCGTCGAGAAGCTCTGACTTGAGAAGCAGCTTGGTCTTCTCGTCGAGCCACAAACGGTAGCCATACCGATACTCATCCCGCGGCTTTATCTCGATGATCCTGGCTGGCCGGTCTGCCACCCGATCATCACCTGCGAAGGAGAAGGTGTAGTAGTCGTCGAGGCCCTCAGGATAGTCATTGAATGGACCTGGCAGCAGCCCGTTTCGCCCGCTCTTGTCCACCACCACGGAGTGGTTGTCAGGGAGTATACAGGTAACCCCGGTCTTGTCTCTCAGTACTTCCCGGGCCACCCCGTTCATGGACACCAGACGCTCCCGCTCTCCATCCGCACCCATCCGGTGGATGATGCGCATGGTCTCCAGCTGGGTGCCCTGGCGGTAGACGAAGGTGCCTTCGTAGGTGAGAGCCCTGGAGGCCTCGCCCATCTTCGTCAGCCATTGACGCGCCACCTGGGAGCTTTCCGCGGCATAGGCCGCGAGGGACAGCAAGATCAGGGTGAGAACAGATACCAGCCGCCACAGCAGGCCGCCGGATCGCGCCCCGGCGGTCTTATCGGTTGGCATTGTACGCAACGACCCGCGCGTACGGTAGCATGCCGCGGGCGGTGTGCTCGCTGTGGTTGACCAGATAGGTATTCAACCGCTCTTCCACCCCTGGCCGGTCCACGTCCCAACGCATCCCACGCGGCTGCGACTGCTCGGGCGTATCCGCGGCCAGTTCGGCCAGCTCATTCCCCTCGCCGGACGGACCGACCACTGCGCGGAAACCGACCACCGCCACCACGGCGATGGACGCCGCCAGGGCAAAGCCGGCTAAGGGCTTCAGTGCCGCCGCGCGGGGCGGTCGCGGACGGAACATCACCGGCTCCGTATCAATCGAATGCCTGACCCGCTCCACCAAGTCCTCTCCCGACACCAGCGGGGGATTGTTGCGCAGCACATCGCTCATGAGATGGTAGCGCTCCCACGCCGCCTTCAGCTCCGCATCGCGGGTAAGCTGGTCGAGCAGCCGGGCGGCCTCCCGTTCGTCCGTCTCACCGTCAACCAGCGCCGAGAGCCCTTCGCGTAGCTGTTCACTCATGGTCTGTGCGAGTCCTTTAGTCTATTAACGGTTCAAGACGCCTGTTGATGGCCTCCCTGGCGCGGAAGATCCGGGATCGCACTGTCCCGATGGGACAGTCCATGGCCAACGCGATATCGTCGTAACTCAAGCCCTCGAGCTCCCGCAGGGTAATCGCCGTGCGCAAATCTTCAGGTAGCTGCTCGATCGCTTCCACGACCGTGCGCTCTATCTCATCGCGCAGTAACAAATGCTCGGGCGTCGCGTAGTCCTTGAGCTCAGACGCTCCTTCGTATTGCTCCGCCTCCGTGGAGTCAATATCCCCGTCGGGGGGCCGGCGGCTCTGGGCCACCAGGTGGTTCTTAGCCGTATTAATGGCGATACGGTACAACCAGGTGTAGAACGCGCTATCGCCCCGAAAGTTCGGCAGAGCACGGTACGCCTTGAGAAAGGCCTCCTGCGCCACATCCATCACCTCGGCAGGATCCCGTATGTAGCGGGAGATCAGCTTGATGAGCTTGTGCTGGTACTTGAGCACAAGCAAATCAAAGGCCCTCTTCTCTCCGCTCTGCACACGCTCTATGAGCGCCTTGTCAACGCCGGTTTCGCCCACCCGGGCTTGCTCCTTCTGGCCGTGGGGCGGTCCCTGCCTACCCACGTAGACAGAGCCGCACCGATATAGTTCGCGTGCTCCGGCAAGTTATGTTTATATTCCGGTACCTTGATGGCTGTCGAAGCTTGAGCCGCACGACACTATTATCAACGTTGCAGTCCACATCACCAAACGAGCGCGCCATAGCGCCCCAGTATGAAACAGATGTCCTCGTTGTCGGCAGCGGTGCCGCCGGCATCAGTCTCGCCCTGAGGCTCGCCGACGCCGCTAGGATCACGGTGCTCTCCAAGGGCGTCCTGACCGATGGTGCCACCCTCTGGGCCCAGGGCGGCATATCGGCGGTGCTCGACCCCGATGACTCTATCGAGTCCCACGTCCAGGACACCCTGACCGCCGGCGCGGGCCTGTGCGACCCGGCAACGGTCCGCTTTGCCGTGGAGCGAGGCAGGCCCGTCATCGAGTGGCTCATCGACCAGGGAGTCCCCTTCACTAAGGAGCGGCGACCCGACGGGACCGTGGGCTACCATCTTACCCGGGAAGGCGGACACAGCCACCGCCGCATTATCCACGCAGCCGATGCCACCGGGCAGGCCCTGGAGACGGCCCTCCTGGACCAGGCACGGACCCGGCCGCGGGTGACGCTCCTGGAGCACCACCTGGCCCTGGACCTCATCACGGGGGCCAAGCTCGGCCTCACCGACAACCGCTGCCTCGGGGCCTACGTCTACGACCGCGAGACGCGGCGCGTAAATGTCTTCAAGGCCCGTTTCGTCGTGCTGGCCACCGGCGGCGCCGGCAAGGTCTACCTCTACACGAGTAATCCGGATGTGGCCACTGGCGACGGCATCGCCATGGCTTGGCGGGCCGGGTGCCGGGCTGCCAATATGGAGTTCATCCAGTTCCATCCCACCTGTCTGTATCACCACGAGGCAAAGTCCTTCCTCATCAGCGAGGCGGTACGTGGCGAGGGTGGCCGCCTCCTGCTGCGCGATGGCACACCCTTTATGCAGAGATTCGACCCCCGGGGTGAGCTCGCCCCCCGGGACATCGTCGCCCGGGCCATCGACCACGAGATGAAGCGCCTGGGCGCCGAGTGCGTCTATCTGGACATCAGTCACAAGCCGGCGGACTTCGTCAGACAGCACTTCCCGAACATCCACGCCCGCTGCAAGGCCTTCGGCTTTGACATGACCGCGCAGCCAATCCCCGTGGTCCCGGCCGCCCACTACCTCTGCGGCGGGGTGATGACGGATCGGCGGGGACGCACGGACCTCGAACGGCTCTACGCCATCGGTGAGGTTGGCTTCACGGGCCTGCATGGCGCCAACCGCATGGCCAGCAACTCATTGCTGGAATGCCTGGTATTCGCCGAGGCTGCAGCCGACGACATTCGGGCCAGGCTGGCCGAGGCCCCGACGCCCGGTGAGCTTCCCGAATGGGACGAGAGCCGGGTCACCGACTCCGACGAAGAGGTCGTGGTCGCCCACAACTGGGATGAGCTGCGCCGTTTCATGTGGGACTACGTCGGCATCGTGCGCACCACCAAGCGCCTGCAGCGTGCCAAACGCCGCGTCGACATGCTGACCCACGAGATCGACGAGTACTACGGCCACTTTCTGGTAACCAACGACCTTATCGAGCTCAGAAACCTGGTGGTGGTGGCCGATCTGATCATTCGCTCGGCCCTGGCCCGGGCCGAGAGCCGCGGCCTGCACTACACCCTGGATCACCCCGCTCCCGATGGACGCGCAGCGCCCGCCAACACCGTCCTCACGCCGCCCAACTACCGACCTCGCCCCCAATCCTAGCCTCGAAGATTCCAGTGTAGGTCGGCAACCCCTTGCCGACGACCCATGTTCAAGGGCAGGAATTTCCTCACACGGAGGCACGGAGGCACGGAGAAGATAGAGATGGATTCAGCACAAAATCAGAGACGCTTTGGTTAACTGCGTCCAGAAAGTGCGGAGGTGACTCGTCCGGGTGTCAGTGGCAAAACAAAATGTTCTCTTTCTCCCCCCTCCGTGTCTCCGTGGCTCCGTGTGAGCCCTGTCTTTCCCTTCGCGTTGACCCATCAGGCGCGGCTCAGCGGAAAGGCGATCACCTCATCGATATGTCCGGCCCCGGCGGCGACCATGACCAGCCGATCCACACCCAGGGCGACGCCGGCGCAGTCGGGCAGGCCGTGGGCCAGGGCCGCCAGGAGGCGCTCGTCCACTGGCGGCTGGGCGAGCCCACGGGCCCGACGCCTTGCGAGTTCCGCCTCAAAACGTGAGCGCTGCTCCCCTGCGCTCGCGAGCTCGTGGTACCCGTTCGCAAGCTCCACGCCACCGACGAAGAGCTCGAAGCGCTCGGCAACGGGCGGCACACCCGCCCGAATGCGCGCCAGCGCCGCCTGGCTGGCGGGGAAGTCGTGGATCAGGACCGCGCCCCGGTCTGCCAGGCAGGGCTGAACGCCGAGGGAAAACAGGAAGTCCAGGCACGCGTCCCGCTCCAGGTCCGTCCCCCCCGACAGGCCCATTGTCCTCGCCAATCCCAGCAACTCGGCGGCCGTGGCAGCAAAGGGATCGACACCCAGCTGTCCCGCGAAGGCCTCCCGGTAGGTCATACGCAGCGCCAGCGAAGTGCCAAGCAGAGTCCCCATGAGTTCGTCCATCTCGTCCATCAGGTGGTGATGGTCGAACCCGGGCCGGTACCACTCGAGAAGGGTAAACTCCGTGTTATGCCACCGTCCGGCCTCGCCGTCACGAAACGCCTTGCAGACCTGGTAGATGGGACCGCTACCCGCCGCGAGCAGGCGCTTCATCGCAAACTCCGGGGAGGTCTGCAGGTACAGGGCATGGTCTGCCCGCGCCCCGCAATGGGTCACCAGACTCTCAATATGGGGATCCAGGACCGTGCCCCGCGACAGCAGGGGGGTATCCACCTCCAGCACGCCACGCTCGGCGAAGAAACGCCGGATCTCCTGCAACAGCCGGGCCCGCAGGCGCATGTGTTCCAGGCTGGCGCTGGGCGCCCAGTCGGGTACCCCTGCCAGGGGCGCGAGGCTCACGATTCAGTCGCTTTCCTTGACGCGCGATACGTACTCGCCCGTGCGGGTATCCACCTTTATGGTCTCACCCTGCTCCAGGAACAGGGGTACCTTCACCACCGCCCCCGTCTCCAGGGTGGCCGGCTTGGTGCCACCGGAGGCGGTATCGCCCCGCACGCCCGGGTCCGTCGTCGTCACCTTGAGGATCACGAAGTTCGGCGGGGTCACCGAGATCGGGGTACCATTCCACAGGGTCGCGGTGCACATGTCCTGCTCCTTCAGCCACTTGGCGGCATCGCCCACCGCATTGGCATCCGCCGCGTGCTGCTCATAGCTGGACGGGTCCATGAAGTGCCAGAACTGTCCGTCCGCGTACAGATACTGGAGATCCATGTCCACCACGTCGGCCGCATCCGTGGAGTCCCCGGACTTGTAGGTACGTTCCAACACACGGCCAGTCTTGATATTGCGATATCTGATGCGGGTGAATGCCTGTCCCTTACCAGGCTTCACCAGGTCCGAGTCCAGGATGACGCAGGGGTCGCCTTCGACCATAATCTTCACCCCTACCCGCATTTCATTCGTGCCGATACTTGCCATTGCCTTCCTCGATCAACGCAGAATATTCGGGCGCGCCCGACAGGGACGAAAGGCCATCAGATGGCTCCGTGCTCCCGACCCTGCCGATACCTTCGCCCAGTGAGTCTATGATAACCCGCACCGTACCTGGCTGGCAGACGGAGCTCGCCACCGCCATCCACGACCCCATGGAACTTCTCCGGCACCTGGGGCTTTCCACGGACGCGCTGCACCCGTCCCGGGTCGTGCCCAACCGGTTTGCCATGCGCGTCCCCCTGGGCTTTATCGGCCGCATGCGGCGAGGAGACCCCCACGATCCACTGCTTCGCCAGGTACTGCCCCTCGCTGAGGAAGGGCTGGACGTCCCTGGCTATTTGCCAGACCCGCTCCAGGAGAGGGGCGCCATGGCAAGGCCCGGCGTGCTGCACAAGTACCGGGGCCGAGTGCTGCTGGTAACCACGGGGGCGTGCGGCGTCCATTGCCGGTACTGCTTCCGCAGGCACTTCCCCTATGCCGAGGGCCACGCCGCCCATGGCCACTGGGATTCGGCGGTGGAGCACATCGCCGCCGATGTCTCCGTGCGGGAGGTCATCCTGAGCGGCGGCGATCCCTTGAGTCTCGGCGACGACAAGCTTGCCACCCTGGCCGAAAGACTCTCGGCCATTCCCCATCTCAGGCGTCTGCGCCTGCATACCCGCATGCCCGTGGTGCTGCCCTCACGGGTCGATGACCGCCTGTTGGAATGGTTGCACACCTGCCCACTCGACACGGTCATGGTCCTGCACGCCAATCACCCCAACGAGTTGGACGGGCAGGTAAGGCAGGCCGTCGAAGGCCTCTCCGGCATCGGCGTGACCCTGCTGAACCAGTCGGTGCTGCTCAGGGGCATCAACGACAGTGAGGAGGCCCTTATCGGACTGAGCGAGGGCCTCTTCGCCATGAGGGTGCTTCCCTACTACCTGCACCAGCTGGACCCGGTCGCGGGCGCAAGCCATTTCGCCGTCACACCGGAGCGCGCGGGGGCGCTGCTCCATGCCCTGCGGGCCGAGCTTCCCGGCTACCTGGTGCCGCGCCTGGTACGCGAGCAGCCCGGCCTGCCCTACAAACTACCGCTCGGGGAAACGGTCTAGCCCAGAAACACAGTCCCCTCTCACCCGGCGGGGGAGAGAAACGCAATCCCCTCTCCCCCGCCTGGGGGAGAGGGGGTTTCTGGATGAAGACTATCTAGTCCAGCACGTGTGACACCAGACCGTCGGCAAGCTTTGGCTCGAACCAGGTGGACTTGGGCGGCATGACCTGCTCGGCGTCGGCCACAGCCATGAGATCCTCCAGCCGCGTGGGGAACAGGGAGAAGGCCGCCGCCACCTGCCCCGAATCCACCCGGCGCTCCAATTCTCCAAGCCCGCGGATCCCACCGACGAAGTCGATCCGCTTGTCGCGACGCGGGTCGCTGATGCCCAGCACTGGCGCGATGAGGTTGTCGGCGAGCAGGCTGACATCCAATCGCCCGACCGGGTCCGCCTGCGGGACCCTCTCGGCTTGGATAACCAGCCGATACCACTGACCTGGCAAATACATCCCGAATTCGCCGGGGCGCGAGGGCCTTACCGGACCATCGGTGGGGGAGACCTGGAAACCCTCCCCCACCCTTTGCAGGAATGCATCCTGGGAAAGTCCGTTCAGGTCCCGGACCACCCGGTTGTAGTCCAGGATCTGGACCTGGTCGTCAGGGAAGATGACCGAGAGGAAGTAGTTGTAGCTCTCCTCGCCGCTGTGATGGGGGTTGGCCTGACGGCGCATCGCCGCCACCCGGGAGGCCGCAGCGGAGCGGTGATGGCCATCGGCAATGTACAGGCAGTCCATGACCTCGAAGGCCTCGGAGAGGGTACCGGCCTGTTCGGGATCCCCGACCACCCACAGGGTGTGCCGCACGCCATCGTCCGCCGTGATATCCACCGCCGCCTCCCCGGCCGTGGCCGCCGCCACCACCCGGTCCACCACATCCGAGTGCCGGTAGGTCAGAAATACCGGCCCGGTCTGGGCGTTGAGGGCATCGACCTGGCGCACCCGGTCGTCCTCCTTATCCGGGCGGGTGAACTCATGCTTGCGGATCCGGTTGCTGTCGTAGTCCGGGACCGAGGCCACCGCGACCAGTCCGGTCTGGCTGTGGGCCCCCATGACCAGGCGATACAGGTAATAGACCGGCGCAGGGTCACGCATCAGCACGCCCTCGGCCTGCATGCGGGCAAAGTTCTCCGCCCCCTTCCGGTAAACCTCCGCTGCATAAGGGTCGGTACCCTCGGCCAGGTCTATTTCGGGGCGCGAGATGTGCAGAAAGCTCCAGGGCTTGCCCGCGGCCCGCACGCGGGCCTCTTCGGTGTTCAGCACGTCGTATGGGGGAGCGGCCACGTCCGCCGCCCGATTGGGGGCGGGGCGCAGACCGGCAAAGGGGCGAATCAATGACATAGCAGGTCCTTTGGGGGGGGGCCAGTGCCCAGGCGCGCTCGCCAGGGCGTCACGTGGGCCATCGGCCGACGGCCTGTGACCCCTATTTTGCAGCGCCGCGGCGCGCGCTTCCAGGGGCAGAGGAGACAGGGATGGCCGGTCCACGTCCAAGGGGCTAAAGTTCCCGCCCAGAGCGCCGCTACACTGGTTGAACGGAACCCCCTCCTCCCTTGTCCGTTCAGCGCCGGGGCCTCGTGCCCCGGCGTTCTTACATATGGCCCCGGTAAACGCGGCACGGGCGCCCTTCCTGTCCCCAAGCACCCGCCACTGGCCTCGCCAGAGGCGTGGACTCGCCTCTGTGACTCCCGCTGCACCCCGTCCGACCGCCGTTCCCAGGCTCAACGCTAGCCCGCATTTCTCACCAGGCGGACCCGGATTCCAAGAATATCCGTTATTCTACAACGCCTTCGGAGCCTCTTGGTCCTTTGCATGACTTGACAGTCAGTCCTATTCGGTTTTTGGCCCACTCCGGCTTTGCACCTTGGTCGATCCCCCTTGAGCCATAGCTGGCTATGCCTCTGCGGGCGATCGACCAATCTGCTTTGCCAGAGCGACCCAAAATTCCGAATCCTGGTGAGAAATGCGGGCTAGTCGCTGCTGACGGCCTGTAGGGTGTCGCGTGCACCACGTGAGGGGGTCAAGGCGCCTAGGTCTTGTACCCCGCGCGGGTGGCTGAGAATCTCCTCCAGGGCCTCGGCGGCGGCCTCCACGCGCGTCTCCAGTTTTTGGAGCCTCCGTTTCGTCGCGGAGGACGGGTCCTCCCCACCCTCGACACGACGGGCCAACGCAGACCAGGCATCGCTCGCATCGAGCCACGCCCGGAACGCCTTCTGCTTCCTCTCCTCGAGCCGTTCTGCTACCTCGGTACTTGGACGGGCACGCCTATCCTTTCCCTTGCTGTTCGGTACACGTTGGCTCATCTCTGATGCCCCTCTTGTCCTGTCGCCGCTGTCTGGCCTGCTGCTGCCAGACCGAGTAGCTTGTAAAGATACCGGGATAGCGCGTACCGCTCTGTGCCGCGGTGCACCCCGGCACCGTGAGCTATTCACAATCCACGGTAACAGGACAGATCTGGACTGTTAGTCGTGCTTGGGGAAGAGCTTGTGTTTCCGCAGATCTCTCAGCGCATCAGCCCGCCTGCTGACCGACGGCATGACCGTCTCGAGCCTTGCCACATTCAGGCACGTGGACTTGTGCTCGGAACCGCGCCTGGCGAACCCGCCGTCCAGGGCGGCCAGCCGGACCCAACGTAGTCGTGGATTTTTTATCCCCTTAACGATCGCTGAACCTGTACTCACAGACGAGGTTGGCCTGGCCTTCATCTATGCGGTAGACGATGAGTGTGCGCTTCTGGTTACGCGAGGCGCTCGCCTTGTCGAAATAGGTGATGCCGCCATACCCGAATACATCGTACATGTTGAATAGATACGACTCGGGATAGTTGGGAAACTCGGCATCCTCTATCTCGGGTGGCTGGTAATCCGCAGTGACCCGCTGCGCGCTGCCCTGCTTGCCCGCGGGCGCATCCACGTGTGCCGCCTGGCCAGCCGCGCATCCCGCAGCAACCAGCCCAACAGATTCGGCTGCCAGCATCCGGCGTAGCAGAACGAAAAACCTTGATGCCGGCATCCCTTGGCTCCGACGCATACGCGCCCCGCCTTCATGAACGATATTGGACGCGGCAGCGTCGGCTTCCCTCGTTGCCTCTCTGTTTCATGCGTTCAGAAATAACCACTGAGCACCCATTTCATGCCGGGAACGGGGCTCGTAAGAACAACTGCGGGCTCACTCAACATGTGCGCCTCTCCGCCCTCCGATACGTCACGCTAACGACCTTTCGTCCCCCTCTACACCTGCGACGAATCAGTGTGTTCGTAAAGTTGCCAAAGGGATTCAAGATCATGCTCATGATGGAATCCTGTCGAGAACTAATGAAAATGGTAAGAACAGTTCGTCCCGAGACTTCCGTTAGGGCGGATTTCTGTTGCTCGCATGGGGGGTATAAATGGCTCATCCACCGCATTCGGCCAATAGGCGTCCTTGTCCCCTCGGAGCTGCGGCGAGGAGGCAAACAATCCGAAAACGGCAGTGCCCTGCCTGACAACGTGGACCACACGTTCCAGTGTAGTTGGCCTAGGTGCTGACACAGCCCATCTGCTCACCTCACAGCCCTCGGCCTTGATTTCGACGATATTTCCACTTCCCCTCACCTCACGCGGCATGGGCTTGCGGCCTGTAAGCCAGTAGGGCTCAATATCGTCCTGCACCAGATCGCCGTAGCCTCTAACCCAGCGCCCGTATCGCTTCCGGTAATGACGGAGATACATTTCCTGGTCGGCCTTGCCGCCGGCAGCCGACTGGCCATCTATGTCGCCGTAGGGCGGAAAGTCCAGACCCGCGCCGGAGTACAGCAGATAAAGCGCCTCGCCGCTGCCTTGCGGGAGCCGCCAGAACGCGTACTGCGGCCACCTGATCTCGTGACGGAGGTTGGGACGCCATCCGAGGTCGTCCGCCAGCCCCACGAACCGCCGCTGCGGGCAGTCTTTGACGTAGCGCTGTAACTCGGGGTCGTACCAGTCGCGCGTCTCCAGGGTGGGCGGGACCAGCTCGACGCCCTGCCCGAACAACACAGCTTCCATCACGCCCCGGCATTGCCGTTTGTGTGCCTCGCTATCGGTGGGCAGCGAAGACAACACCGGGTTGAGCTGCTTCAAGGCAGGCACGACCAGCGTCTCCGATAGGCCCTTCTGCGGAAAGGTGCCACCCGTCTCCGCATACCACTCCAGCACCCACATCCGCCGCCAGTAGGTGTCGCGCACGCATTCGCGGACATCCTGGGGCGGGCGCGCCAACTTGTCTTTTAGACGATGACACGCGTCCCGCTCCCTTGTCATCCAGAGCCTCTGGGAGCTTTCCAGGCGTTCGACCGCTCCCGTCCTATCAACAGCCTTCTGGAATAGGCCCGAAAGCTTCTTATCCAGTGCCAATAACTCGGGGTCCGAGCAGATCAACCTTTCCGTGGCATTACTAGTCTTCTCGCAGTCGAAGAACTGCGCGGAGATACCGGCTGGCCAGGTGGCAACGAGGACGCTCACCACCATGAGCGCACGAATCCCGGCGGCTCTTGCGGTGTGGCTCTGATGTTCAGGCGTTGTGCCCCGGGGAGATTGATGACGATTCGGAGCATTCAGGTAATACATCATGGCTGTTCTCCTTCCTCCCAGTCTTCCTCGGGCTTCGGCCTGTATTCGTCGCCGTAGTAGACGTGAAACTCGCAGCGCGTGCCCATGCCCCGCGGCTTGGTCACGTATAATCGTGCGTCGTAGTCGATTTTCGGATGGTAAACAGACCTGTGGTCGTAATGGTCGAAGTGGGCCTTACCCTTGTAGAAGAACAGGTTACGCCCACCCCTACTCGCCGAAAGACCTTGATATCGCCAGGCGAACCCGCCCTTCTGATGCAGGTAGTCATGGCCGCTCTGGGGCTCGTAGACGACGTAATACTGCCATGTCGAGGGGTTTCGGCGGTCAAATTCCAACAGGGGATCGCACGCGCGCTCGGCGAAGCGGTATACCGTCTCGTCGTCTCCAAATTCCCAGTCGTTATCGATGTTCGCCTCGGTGCGCTCCAGGCGCACCTGGCCCTTCTCCAACGTCTCCAGGAATCCCGGCCATGCCTTCTCTATGTCGTAGCTCTCCTTCCTCACCTTGCTGCGCATCCTGATCATGTCCTCGAAGCTGTCCATGTGCGCCTTGGGGTTCAGCACTTCCCATTCGGGCTGCGAGAAGTCCTTCAACGCCGGGTCTAAGCGCCGCTCACACACCATCGGCGGGAGGTGTGAGAAGCGATTGAGGTTTTCCTCGTAGGCCTGACACACGGCGTACTCCTGGCCTTCGACCAGCCTGTATTCCACTGCTCCGGTGGTCAGCGGCGCCGCGTTCGCGAATATCCCCACCGCGAACGTCAGCAGCACGGCATGGCGTCTTGTCGCGGTGTGATGAAACGATCGGTTCGGCCTACACATTCCTGGTTGCATGGTCTCTTCCTCGGCTGATATGTCCCGGCGCCTGCCGTCGGCACGTTGCCCTCGGCGGAGCGAGCATCCATTGGTTTGTGGAGGAGGTCGGTTCCCCATGACGATCTGCGGCCCGCCTCGGGCGTTTCTTGACCCATCCTTCAACCGCTGGACCCGTTGACCGGGATCGGACCAATGTAGCCCGCTGAAACCGTCTTGCTCTTGATTCCGCAACACCGAATTCTTGGGCGTTCTGAATAGACATCTTGGGGTGGGAAGACCTCTAGGGGCCGGGCCGAGAGTGTGGGTGCCCGGACATGGCTTAGCGCCCAGTCAGTTTGGGGCGGGGCGATGGCAGCCTGGTTTCGGCGGAACGCCCCTGCGGGGCTTCCACCCTACGGGGCTGGGCCCACCGTGCACGGACATGGGTTAGTGCCCAGGCAGCCGGCGGCGGGGGCGATGGTAGTCTGGGTTCGGTGGAACGCCCCTTTGGGGCTTCCACCCTACAGGGTTTGCGCACGTGGGGGTGAGCACGCCCTTGGCGACGGCGCAGGGGGGGACATGGGGGTTGCCAGGCTATCGTTGGGCGCGGCGCTGCAGCGCCTTTGCCCACGGTACCTCGGTATCGGCCGCCAAGCACCCTCTCCCCCCGCCCCTCTCCCGCACGCGGGAGAGGGGCGTCAATGGAGTCCGCAAGGCCCGCACGTGTGTACGGAGTCAAGTGTGTACCAGGACCAGCCCTCAAGGGAGAGGGAGTTTCCGGATGAAGATTAGCCGGTGTGCCTCCAGCCCCCCTCTCCCTGACCCTCTCCCCCGGCGGGGGAGAGGGGACTGTGTTTCTGGAGGGACACTAGCTGGGGTTCCTGGCCTCCAGGCCGTCCACGCGCTGGAAGCCCCGGGGCAGCTTGAGGCCTCGCTTGCCGCGTCCGACCTTGTAGTGGGCCAGGTCCGAGGGCTTGAGGGTGAGGTGGCGCTTGCCGGCGAGCACGGTGAGTGAGCCCTGGGTGCCGACCACCACCATGCCCACCACATGCTCTTCCCGGCTCTTGAGCTTCGCCGCCGGGATGTTGATGATCTTGATCCCCTTGCCCCTGGCCAGGGTGGGCAGTTCCGCCACCGGGAGCAGGAGCAGATGGCCCTCTGAGCTCCCCGCTGCCACCAGATCCTCCTCCGGGCTCATGACCCGCTGGGGTGGCAGGACACGGGCTCCCGCCGGCAGGCTCAACAGGGCCTTGCCCGCCTTGTTGCGTGCAAATAGATCACCAAGCTTGGCAACGAAACCGTAGCCCGCGTCGGACGCCATGAGATAGAGGTCGTCCGGATTGCCCATCAAGACCCCTTCGAAAGTGGCCCCGTCCGGCGGACTAATGCGCCCGGAGAGGGGCTCGCCCTGGCCCCGCGCCGACGGGAAGGTGT
>Ga0265303_10001323_pt1 | contig 15117 bp, 13 predicted proteins | sample Helome_2_FD_192494 | JGI IMG/M metagenome (GOLD analysis project Ga0265303, IMG submission 192494) | Marine sediment microbial communities from subtidal zone of North Sea - Hel_20160317 (Illumina Assembly) | ecosystem: Environmental > Aquatic > Marine > Subtidal zone > Sediment ... | reverse complement strand
GACAGGGGACTGAAGGCCCTGCCCGACGATATGGGCTTCGAGGCTGGTGATCGCGAACGTGTTCAGACAGCGTTTTTCACCGCCACCTTCTCGGTGATGGGCCGTATTGCGAAGGCGGATGGTCGGGTCAGTCCGGATGAGATCCGCATGGCCGAGGCGGCCATGGATCAGATGTCGCTGGATGCGGTTATGCGCAAGACCGCCATCAGCCTGTTTCATCAGGGCAAGTCCGATGACTTCGATCTGGACGCGGTGTTGGAGCAGTTTCGCCGTGAATGTCATGGTCGCAGCACCCTGATCGGCATGTTTATCGAGATCCAGTTGCAGGCTGCCTATGCCGATGGGGAGTTGGATCCCGCCGAGGACCGCATGCTGCAGCATATCTGTGGCATGGTCGGGGTGTCGGAGTTGGACTACCGTCGCCTCGAGCGCATGGTGCGTGCAGAGCGGGGCTTTGGTGGCGGCGCCGGTCAAACGGGGTCACGCCGCGCCGCGTCGACCGGTCGTGCGAGTCTGCAGGAGGCCTACCAGGTGCTGGGTGTGGACGCCAAGGCCAGCGATGCCGAGGTCAAACGCGCCTATCGGCGTCTGCTCAGTCAACACCACCCTGACAAGCTGGTGTCAAAAGGGCTTCCGGAGGAAATGATGAAGCTGGCGGCGCAAAAGACCCACGAGATCCGCCAGGCCTACGAGAGTATCCGCGAGGCGCGTGGCAACTGACGGTCAGTAGTTTGCAATGGGCCGATGCGGTGCCAATCCGCATCGGCCGGTTCTTCTGGCAGCCGTCAGCTTATTGCTGCTGCCAGTACGGCGTGCGGTAGCCAGGGTAGGCTGCAGGGTAACGCGGTCCATAGGATGGCGGTGCAGCAGGATATGGATAGGGCGCATACGGACCACGGTTGGCGCGTAACGCCCGATTTTTTTCCATCGCGGCCTCGTGCTGTTCACGCTGGCGTCTGGCATTTCCCTCCATCTGCATCTGGCGCTCCTGCATGTATTCATCGAAGCGCGTGCGCATGTTCTCGCGGTAGGCTGCCATGGCATCTGAAGACTGGCCCGCGGCAACGGCCTCCGGCGATGAGTTACCGGTCTCGCCTGCTGCAACCGCCTGAGCCGGCGGCGGCTCGGGCGCCGCGATCTGTTCCACCGGTGCAAAGTGAGGCATGCGATCGGCGGCTGTCGTGGCCTTGGCCGGTGGGCTGGGTGGTGCCGGCGGGGTCGGAGGCGCTGGCGGCTTCACCGGGACCGGGCGTGCTGGGGGCTCGGTGACTGCGCCTGTGGCTGGTTCGGGCATTAGGATTGGGGCTGGCGCTGCGGGTACGGCTGCCGTTACCGGTACCGGCGGCACGTCGGCTGCGGGCTTTGGCGTATCCTGGGCCGGGCGTTGCCGCTCCGCCTGCAACTGTACGTCGACCTGTTGTTGCTGCGCCTTGGCTGCTTCCTGAAGGCGTGCGAGATTGGCCTCCGATGCCTGCTGCATGGCTTCACGCCGTGCCTGCAGTTTCTCCCGCATCTCGGCGTGACGGGCTGCTGCTGCGGCGTCTTCGCCGCCAGCGGCTTTCGGCGGCGGTGTGGCCGCGGTCGTCCACGGCGGTTTTTCGGGAAGCTCGAAACCCTGTTCCCGGGCGCGTTTTCTCAGTTGTTCATACTGCGCGTTGCGATAGTCCTCGCGGGCCTGGCCCTCCAGCTTGGCCATGGCCGCAGTGTGAGCGTTCACCTCCGCCTCGCTCATGAGCAAGGTGGTGGGCGGCGCGTCGGTCACTACCGATGCACTCGCCTGCAGAGCGATCGAGATACCCAGGGCCAGGAGGCCGCCGACGAACTGCTTTTGCTGGATCATGTCACATTACCTTGCTGCGATGCGGGGCCCTCCATTCTAGCTCGGAATGCCCGGATTGCTAACCGCCCCCGCCATACCCGGTTGCACAACCCCGGCGGCTTCAGCCAAGGCGCTCGATACCCAGCTTTTTCATGCGCGACCGCAGGGTGCTCGCGGGGAGATCGAGAATCTCCGCCGCTCCGCCCTTTCCGGCCACGGCCCAGCCGGTATGTTCCAGCACCCGGCGGATGTATCGGGCCTCGTTTTCCGCCAGCGCCACGAAATCGTCCGTGGCCTGTGGCTCTTCTGCGTTTGTCGGTACGGTCAGATCAACGGTGGTGTTGATCCCCGAGTTGACCAGGTGTGGTCCGATCGGTACCACTTTGTCGCGGGCCAGTATGGCCGCGCGCTCGATCACGTTCTGCAACTCGCGAATATTGCCGGGCCAGTGGTAGGCCATCAGCAGGTGCATGCCGTCCTCGGAGATCCGGGTGAATTCGCGCCCCTGGGCCCTGGCCTGATCAGACAGGAACTTGTTGACCAGCAGCGGGATGTCCTCGCTACGCTCGCGCAGCGGCGGTACTGTCAGGGGAAAGACATTGAGGCGATAGAACAGGTCCATCCGGAAGGACCCCTTTTCGACCATTTCGACCAGATCGCGGTTGGTCGCGGCGATCACCCGGACATCGACCTTGATCGCGTTTTCGGAACCGAGTCGGCTGATCTCATGCTCCTGCAGCACACGCAGCAACTTGACCTGTGCATCCAGCGGGAGTTCACCGATCTCGTCGAGAAAGATGGTGCCGCCGTCGGCCAGCTCGAAGTGCCCCTGGCGTTGTTTGCTTGCGCCGGTAAAAGCCCCCTTGTCATGTCCGAACAGCTCGCTCTCGATCAGCGTCGGGGTAATGGCGCCACAGTTCACCTTGATGAGTGGACGGTCGCTGCGCGCACTGAGGTCGTGGATTGCGCGCGCCAATGCCTCTTTGCCGGTCCCGGACTCGCCGATCACCAATACCGAGCTGTTGGTCGGGGCGACCTGGTCGATCTGGTCGAGTACGGCCTTGAGCGCCGCGCTGTCACCGACGATGCTGTCGAAACGTCCTTCGTTCCTCACCTCTGCCTGCAGATAGGCGTTCTCCGCCTGCAGGCGGTCGCGCAGGCGCTCCACCTCGGCCATGGCATCGCGCAGCGCATGCTCCTGGCGCTTGCGCTGGGTGACGTCACGGAATGCCAGCACCGCACCCTGGACCTCTTCGCCGGCACGCATGATCGGGGTGCAGGTCCAGCTGACCGCAAAATGGTCTCCGGAATGGCGCCAGAAAACGTCACTTTCGCTCTCTTTGGCAATGCCCTGTTTCAGGGTCTGGTGGATACCGGTTTCGATGAAGTGATAGGGGCTGCCATCCCAGCGCGCGTACAGGTGTAGCTCGTGGACCGAATGACCGATCAGCGATTCTTTGGGGAATCCCGTCAGGCGCATCGCCGCCGGGTTGGCGAAGGTGATGTTGGCATCCAGATCAAGGCCGTAGATTCCGTCGCCGACGGCGTCGAGGATCGGCTGATTGGCGGCTTCGAGCTGACGGTTGCGCTCTGCGAGTTCGGTGCGCAGGCGTGCGATCGTCAGATGGGTTTCGACCCGCGCAATGACCTCTTCGGCCTGGAAGGGTTTTGCAATGTAATCGACAGCGCCCAGCGACAGGCCCTTGATCTTGTCGTCTGTGTCGTCGAGCGCGGACAGGAAGATGACCGCGATATCTGCTGTCTGCGGGTTCTTCTTCAATTGCTCACAGGTCTCGAAGCCATCGATGCCCGACATCAGGATATCGAGCAGGATGAGGTCAGGCTGCGCCCATTGGGCGACCTTCAGTGCATCTTCTCCGCTCTTGGCTACCAGCAGTTTGTGGCCCAGTCCCTTCAGGGTCCCGAACAGGAGCTGCAGATTGGTCGGGTTGTCGTCGACCAGCAGTATGGTGCTGTTGTGCGGTAGCGGTGGATTCAAGGTATCTGCACTGGGAGACTGCGATTCGACCCATCATAGGAGAAAAGTCGAACCACTGTCATGCGGGGCTCAAACTGTATCCAGCATGCGTTCGGACAAGCGGCGCAGGCCGTCGAAATCGAACATCCGTGCCATCAGCGCGAGATTCTCGGCATCTGCAGGGGGCGCGTCCGGATTCTCTGCCAGTTCTTCGGCGAGCTGAAACAGGCTGGCGATATCGCCGAGTTCAATGGCAGCGCGGATTTTCTCTGCCGTGTGGACCGCCAGCTCTTTGGGCCACTCGGGTTGCAGTTCGAGCGGGATCTGCTGTTGCGCGGGACAGGTTTCGAAGTGTATGTCCAGCAATCGCTCGATCAGTCCGAACAGTTGCTGATCGCTGAATGGCTTGGCAAGGAAGGCATCGAATCCGGCCTGTCTGGCCAATTGTTCGCTGTCTTCAAGCACATTCGCGCTCACGGCGACGAGTTTTGCCGATCCGAACGCGATGGCATGACGTAATGTCGACACCGTCTCTGTTGTTCCCCGACCTATCTGACGCAGGTCGATCAGGATCAGGTCAAAGGCCCTTTCGCCAAGGCGGCGGATGGCCTCTGCCTCGTCAGCCAGCGACTCGACCTCGCAGTTGGCCAATCGGAGTAGGGACTCCAGTACGCCGCGGTTCTCAGTCAGTCGATCCACCACCATCACGCGACAGCTCATTCCTGCGACCAGCCGCTGTCTGCCACCGGCGGTGAGGCCTCCCGGATCGGCCTGGCGGCCCTGGGTTGCCGGCCGGCAAGGGATCCGAAAGCCAAAACGACTGCCCACTCCCGGTTCGCTTTCGACGCGGAAGGATTTTCCACCGAGCAGGCTGATCAGGCGTTGGTTGATGGCCAGGCCCAGTCCGGTACCGTCGATCGCCTGGCCTTCCCGCGCCTGATGGAAGGGATCGAAGATTGAACTGATCTTGTCGGCCGGGATCCCGATACCGGTATCCGAGACCTCGAAATGCAGCTGCTTGTCCGGGTCGAGTTGCGCCTGCAGGGTGACCGTGCCCTGTTCGGTAAACTTGACGGCATTTCCCAGTAGATTCAGCAGGATCTGCTTCAGTTTCACGGCGTCGGTATATATCGCGCAGGGTAGGTCGGCGGCCAGCGACATCCGCAGCAGGAGGCCCTTGCTGTCCGCACGCTGGGCGACGATCATCCGCACGTCTTCCAGCAGCTGTTGCAGGTCGGTCGCCTGGACATCCAGTTGCATCTGGCCGGCCTCGATCTTGGTCAGGTCGAGGATGTCGTTGATGAGGGTGAGCAGGTGCTGACCGCAACGTTCGATGGCCTCGAGGTTCTCTCGCTGCCCCGGACTGGTGGCCGCATCGCGCTGCAGGATCTGCGCATAGCCGAGCACCCCGTGCAGCGGGGTGCGCAATTCGTGGCTCATGTTGGAAAGGAATTCGGACTTGGCACGGTTCGCCTGCTGCGCCTGTTCATTGGCCAGGCGCAGCGCCTCTTCGGTACTCCGCGTCTCCTCGATCTGGCGCACCAGCCGCACGTTGCTTTCCTGGAGGGCGGATGTGCGCTCGGCTACCCGTTGTTCGAGCACCTGGTAGGCACTGTGAAGCTGGGCCTCGCGGTCGGCAATGTGGGCGCCCATGCGCCGTATGGCGGTCGCCAGTGCGCCAAGTTCGTCGCCGGAGGTCACTTCCGGGGCGACCGTGAAGTCACCCTGGGCGATCTGGCGGACGCTGGTGTTCAGCTCTGCCAACGGCCGGGTGATCTGGCGCGCGACGGTTCCGATGATCACCACCACGACCACCAGAGACAGCAGCAGGGTCACTGCGACGATCGAGGCTTCGCGCTGTGCCGGCTGCAATGCCGTCCGGGTGAGTGTGACAGCGGTGATGTGCCAGGGAGATCCGGGTATATTTGTACTGACCAGCCAGTAAGCGGTGTCGGTCTGGGTGCCTTCTCCTATTGTCTGCACCTCATCCGCCGGAGTGTCCAAAGGAATCATCGCTGCCAGTCTGTTGAACTCCGGGGGCATCCCGGCGGGCACCAGTACGCTACCGTCATCGTGACTGACGAAAAGGGTCACGGAGGATCGGCGCAGGCGTTCGATTTCCGAATAGACGTCCATGGTCTCCAGTTCCACCCATGTGTCGCCTACGCGCTGGCCCTGGCGATAAATCGCGCGGTTGAATCGAAGCCTCTCCCCGTCGGTCTGCCAGCCCGCCCGCCGCACCGGTGTGGGCTCATAGGTCACAGGCAAGGCCTCCCCGGCCAATTCGCCGCGGTGCATCAGGGCTCCTCGTTCCGGGTCGCCGCGTGCGATGGCGGCAGTCCGGGCGATCGGGGTGCGGCGCAGGCCGTCGATCAGGTGGGCATACAACAGGGTCTGGGACTGGCCCGGTTCGGCCAGCACGAGGTCGCCGAGACTCTGAGCAAGGAGCGGGACTTGTGACAGCACGAGGGCGAGACGCGAGGCCTGATGCTGTGCGTGTGCGACCAGCCAGCGTTGTGCATTCGAGCTGAGGTGGTCGCGTACATGCGATACGCCGAGCCAGAAAAGGATCGAGAACACCGCGATGACCGGCAGGACCGTGAAAAGAACCAGTTTGCTCCGAATGGTAAGCCGCACGTTAGAAATCCCGTTGGTGCATTGCCCGGGTCAGCTTCGACGCGGCCGGGGGCTTTTCTCTCAATGATATCGCAAGGCAAAAAAAACCCCCGGGGAATACGGGGGTTGGAGTCTGTTGTTACGGAATGTGTCGTTGTTTTTACTCGGAGAACAAGACCTATCGGAACAAAATCTGTTGCGAAGTCAGGCGTGCCTGCGCCGCTGGTCGTTTTCGCGTTTTCCCAACCCGATCAGTCTGGGCAGAGACAGGACGGAAAACGCACCGGAGAAAACTACCATTCCCACAATGAGCAGCGGTGGTACTTCGACACCAAGCAGGGGGCCCGCGATGGCCAGCAACATGGCGGAGAGCCACGCAACAAGGCCGGCCACACTCAACAGCGTTCCAGCGCGGTCATCGGGCTGGTTTGCTTCCGCCGGTGAATAAGAAGTCTGCATATCGTCCACCTTAATTTCGATCCTACATTGCACCGCATTTGACTGTGCGGTCGCTTTCAATTGGGCGAGTTACCATAAGCAAGCTTTGCGCCATATCGATAAAAACCATTTGGAACAATGAGTTAAATTGTTTTCTAATAGACTTTTAAGGTCTAAACGCGGACTGTCGACACGAAATATCGCGGCCATCATGCCATAGCGCGATATCTCGCGCCAATCGTGATGTTGCGTATCGAGGATGATCCTGTTCCCTTGCGGCAGGGCGGGGTGTGTCTCGGTGGTCTCGCCAGGGACCCTCAATCGGCCTGATCAATGAGGCGGGATGTTGTCTGTGTATCGCTCCCCGGAGGGTAGGGCTGCGACTTTATTATGATGCGAAATCACGCGATTAGTCGTTAAGTGTCCGATAAGTTGGTGATTTATCTGCTTTCGTTAAGACTCTGGGGAATGCCAGGCTTTGTGTGATTCGAATTTCCGGGGCCGCTGGCAGCGCATCCAGGGACAGGGTTGAAAAACATGAGCCAGGTCACAAAACCATCGTTCCAATGGTGGCTGCTCCCGCTGTCAGCGGGAGGCTAATTGCTCAAAGCGCGATATTTCGCGTAATCGCGAAATATCGCGCTCAGTTGTCGGCGTGGGGCCTTACCTGGCCTGCGATGTCACTGGCCTTGCGGCGTGCCGAGTCGGTGTCGACGTCGCGGCAAAGTGCCACGCCCATACGCCGGTGCACATAACTGGCCGGTTTACCGAACAATCGCACTTCGCTGTCCGGAATGGCCAGTGCCCGTTCTAGTCCGTCGAAGACGATTCCCTCTGCATCCACACCGCCGTAGATCACGGCGCTGGCACCGGTATGGGCCAGGCGCGCGTCCACCGGCAGGCCGAGGATGGCCCGGGCATGCAGTGCAAACTCGTTCTGATATTGCGTGATCATGGTGACCATGCCGGTGTCGTGGGGGCGCGGGCTGACCTCGCTGAACAACACCTCGTCACCGCGTACGAACAACTCGACCCCGAACAGGCCGCGACCACCCAATTCGGCAGTGATGCGACCGGCGATATCGCGTGCCTGGTCACGCGCGGTCGTTGACATGGTCTGTGGCTGCCAGCTCTCGACATAATCTCCGCGTTCCTGGCGGTGCCCGATCGGTTCGCAGAACACGGTCTCAATTTTTCCATCAGCACCGATCGCGCGGACCGTCAGCTGGGTGATCTCATAGTCGAACGACACCATTTCCTCGACGATCACCCGTCCATGGTTGACCCGTCCGGCGCTCAGCGCATATTCCCAGGCGGCGTCCAGATCCGAGGCGCTGCGCACGGTCGACTGGCCTTTGCCCGAAGAGGACATGATCGGCTTGATGATACAGGGGAACCCGAGCCAGTCGGTGGCTGCGCGTACCTCCTCAAGGCTGTCGGCAAAGGCATACCCGGAAGTGGGCAGTCCCAGCGTCTCGGCCGCCAGCCGCCGGATTCCCTCCCGGTTCATGGTGAGCTGAGTGGCGCGCGCGGTCGGGATCACTTCGGCGAGTCCTTCGGCCTCGATCTCGGCCAGCATGTCGGTCGCGATGGCCTCGATCTCGGGCACGATCAGGTCGGGCCTTTCCTGTTCCACCAAGCCCCGCAGGGCCGCCCCGTCGGTCATGTCGATCACATGGGCGCGGTGCGCGACCTGATGCCCCGGTGCGTTTGCATAGCGATCGACCGCGATCACCTCTACGCCCATGCGTTGCAGTGCGATGATCACTTCCTTGCCCAGTTCGCCGGCGCCCAACAGCATCACACGGGTCGCGGTCGGACTCAGGGGGGTGCCAATACGCATCGCTCTCTCCAGTTTGAACGAGTCCGCAAGGTTAACGATTGAATGCCGATTTTGCGAGGGTCGGAGGTATAGTCGCAAACGGGATTGTTACTGGGGGTTTCAACAGTGGTACGGCGTCTCTTCGTCGCCCTGATGCTTATGGCTGAAACGGCCGCCGCTGATTCCTGCCTTTCGGATGCGGATCAATCGGGCATCGGTGTCGGTGTCTATTTCGATCAGGATATGTTTGTTCCCGGCGCCAACGACGATCGTGACTACACGATGGGCATCGCGGTGGAGGTCTTTCAGGACAGGGGGCCGCTGTATCTGATGGGCGGCCTGCTCGAGCGGCTCGACCCGCTGGTTGGCTTCGACCGGCGCTGCGGCCGTGTCTACCGCAGTTTCATGCTCGGGTCGGTGACTTACACACCCGACGATATCGGCAACCCGGAGCCGATCTTCGACGACAGGCCCTACGCCTCCCTGATCTATCTCGCGAACAAACAGGTTGTGGCCGACGACAAACGTGCCCTGGGTGTGGAGGTCATGGTGGGTGTCCTGGGACTTAACATCGCCAATGAGGTACAGACGAAGCTGCATCGCTGGTACCGCGATGTCAGTGGTGAATCCGAGCCGGTGGACCCCGAAGGCTGGCGCTACCAGATCTCGGATGGCGGCGAACCCACGGTGCGCCTGCGTCTGAGCGACTCGCGCCGCTTCGCCAGTGGCCAAAACTGGGATCTGGCCCATTCCTGGGATCTGAGCCTCGGCTTTCAGACCAATGCGAGTATCGGTCTAAGTGGTCGTCTAGGGGGGCTGAACAGTCCTTTCTGGAGCACCCCCTATGACCCGATCAACCGCGGCAACTTTGTTCCGGCGATGAAGGGCGACGAGCTCTATGTCTGGACTGCCGGCCGGTTGCGTGGCGTGGCCTACGACGCGCTCTTGCAGGGGCAGTTCCGCGACAGCGCGGTAACCGTGGATTATGACGATATGCGCAAGCTGGTATGGGAGGCCGGGATCGGGGTCACCGGGGGTTGGGCGGGGTTTCAGGCGACCTTCTCAGTCAATGCCAAGGCCGGCGACACGCGGCTCGACAAGGCCCCGGATTCACACCTCTGGGGTGGGCTGTACCTGAGCCGGCAATTTGACTGACGCGCAGCAAGGCGCAAGCCGGACTGATAAAGGCTAGAATCCAGCCGTTCCCTGCAGATGGATTGAGGATGAGTAAAGAGTTGGGAGTCACGGTCATTGCGGACCTCATGGCTGAAAGCGGAGTCGGTTTCGGTACCAGTGGTGCGCGTGGGCTGGCGGACGCGATGACCGACCGGGTTTGCTATCTCTACACCCTGGGTTTCCTTCAGTATGTCGAACAAAGCGGCGCGATTCGTCGCGGTGACGCGGTGGCGCTTGCGGGAGACTATCGTCCCAGCACCCCACGCATCATGGCTGCGGCGGCTGCGGCGGTTGCCGACCTGGGCTACCGGCCGCTGAACTGCGGCAATATTCCCAGCCCGGCGCTGGCCGGCTATGCCATCGCGGGAGGCATGGCCAGTCTGATGGTCACCGGCAGCCACATCCCCGACGACCGCAACGGAATCAAGTTCAATCTGCCCGTGGGCGAGGTGTTGAAGAAGGACGAAGCCGGGATCCGGATTCAGGAGGTCCGGGCTGCGCGCGGGCTTTTCGACGAGAAAGGGCGATTCATGGCCCCTGTCAGTCTGCCGCCGGAAGACCCTGCTGCATATCGACACTACCTGGCGCGTTACCTCGATGCCTTTGCGTCCGGATGTCTGTCCGGCAGCCGGGTACTCGTATACGAACACTCCAGTGTCGCGGCCAGGGCCTTGAGCGAAATCTTTGCCGGCCTGGGTGCCGACGTGGTTCGCCGCGGCTATTCGGACAGCTTCATCCCGGTCGATACCGAGGCGGTGCGTGCCGAGGATATCGCCCTCGCGAGGGAATGGGCCGCGAATGGTGACTATGATCTGCTGGTCTCCACGGATGGTGATGGTGACAGGCCACTGGTTGGTGACGAGCAGGGCAACTGGCTGCGCGGTGACGTAACCGGCATCCTCACCGCGCATTATCTGGACGCCGACGCGGTGGTGACACCCGTCAGCAGCAATTCCGCACTGGAAAAGTCCTCCTGGTTTCCACGCACCGTGCGCACCCGCATCGGATCGCCCTATGTCATCGAAGGCATGCAGCAGGCGCTCGAAGAGGGTGCCAGCCGCGTCGTGGGTTACGAGGCCAATGGCGGTTTTCTGACCATGACGGCGGTCGAGGTCGGCGGGCGCAGGCTGGATGCCCTGCCGACTCGAGATGCGGTTATCGTCGCCCTGGCAGTGCTGCTCCTGGCCAGACGCCATGGTCTGCGGGTTTCGCAGTTGGGCACGCTGTTGCCGGCGCGGTTCACCGCCAGCGACAGGCTGAAGGATTTTCCCACCGAGTTGAGTGCACGGCATGTGGCGCGGTTGGCGGCCGGCGAAGATGCTATTGTTGGGCAGTTCCCGATGCTGGGGCCGGTTGATCAGATGGATCAGACCGACGGGCTCCGCGTTACCTTCGCCAGTGGCGAAGTGTTGCATCTGCGTCCCTCGGGCAATGCGCCCGAGTTACGCTGTTACACCGAGGCGGGTACGGCAGAAAGGGCACAGGCGATGAACGCCGAGTGCCTCGGCCTACTGGATTCTTGGCGAGAGTCAATCGAGGGTACACGGTGATGTAGTGCGTGATCATGCCCTCACCGGAGAGCAGAGGTAAGCACATGCAGGAATACAATGAAAAACGAAACTATCCACGCATGTCCATCGAATGTCCCGCAAGTTTCGAGATAGTCGATGGAGATGGCGGCGGAGCCATTGTCAAGAATCTCAGTGGTGGCGGATTGTTGATGTGGATGGATCGCGATATCGAGGCAGGTCTGGAGATGAGTATCGAGATCAAGCCGGTCAGTGACATCACGCCCCCGATGGTCGCCGAGGTGCGGGTATTGCGTTGCTCGCCGGCCGGTGAAGAGGAAGGCAGTTTCGCCGTAGCCTGCCAGATAAGCCGGCTGCTTGGTTGAACGCGGATCTTGAAGCGCTTGTGGCGGAGATCGCCGCGGCGCCGAATTCAGCAGCGGCACTGACACTTTACGCCCTGGCCTCGACCCTGGAATTCGAGCGGGCCGGGTATCTGTTCAAGCTGGCCAAACTGCGCGATCTATCCGGGCCTCAGCGCCAGATGGCTTATCGTCTGATGGAGATGATGGCCGAAGGTCGAAATTCAGGCGACGACTGGCAGAAGGCCAAGGCGCGGATGGATGCCTTGGTGCGGGACGGTTGAGCATCGCCGGCGGTATCAGTCGCGGTAAGCGCGGCTTGTCAGGGTTGCGTCGGGTTCCTGGTGACGCCTTGCGGCATGACGAAGTCGCGTGGCGCCTGGTACTCGAAGACTTCTCGTAGCTCGTCGTCAATCAGCACCGAGAGACCGAACTCCGGGTAGAACCAGCTGACGGCGGTCTCGCCTTCCTTCAGCCAGGCCGCCGGCTCGCCGAAGCGGCTGCGAAAGAACTCTGCGTCCAGATTACGGGTGCCCGGCAGGTAGGTGATCAGCGCGATCTGCCGCCCGGTGTGCATCTGCGGTGCATCATTCAACGGGTATTTCCAGTCGCCGCTCGGCGAGCCTTCGCGGTTGCTGGCACGGCTGCGCATCTCCTCAAGCTCCGGTCTGGTCGCCGCCAGACCCACGATCACCTTGGCCTTCAGGGGGCCGAACTGGACGTTGCCGAAGTACGCCTCGAGCGCCAGCCAGCCGTCATCGTGTTCAAACACCGCCAGTCCTTCCAGGGCGCCGAACTTGGACATGGCGTCTGCCAGGGTGGCATTTCCGAGTTCGATGTCGAACACGCGGGCGCTGCCATCGGGATTCACGGTAATCTGCCAGGGCAGGTCGGTCCGTGGCTTCAATGCATCCGGTCCGGGGGCGGGTGCAAACAGCTGGAAGGCGAGCAGGATCAGGGCGACGAGCGCCAGTATGCCGAGCGGTATCTTCATTCGTCGGCCTCTCGGTCCCGTACGCCGAGCAGATACAGGATGCCGTCCAGACCCAGGGTAGAGATGGCGTGCCGGGCGTTTTCCTTCACCAAGGGCTTGGCGTGAAAGGCTACGCCGAGACCGGCGATCGACAACATCGGCAGGTCGTTGGCACCGTCACCCACTGCGATGGTCTGGCGCATGTCGATGCCCAGGTCCGCCGCCATGGTGCGCAGCAGCTGGGCCTTCTTTTCGCCGTTGACGATCTCGCCCTTCACCTCGCCGGTCAGCCGGCCGTCGACGATATCCAGTTCGTTCGCGGACACGCAATCAAGGTCGAAGTGCTGCTTGAGGTGGTTGGCAAAGTAGGTAAAACCGCCGGACAGGATACCGACGCGGTATCCCAGGCGTTTCAGGTTCGAGATCAGGCGTTCGGCCCCCTCGGTGATCGGCAGATTGCGGGCGATCTCGGCCAGCACGGATTCATCCAGTCCCTTCAGGGTGGCGAGACGCCGTTCGAAACTCTCGTTGAAAGGGATCTCGCCGCGCATCGCGGCCTCGGTGATCTCGGCCACCTGATTGCCGACCCCCGCGGCCCGGGCCAGTTCGTCGATCACCTCGCATTGGATGAGGGTCGAATCCATGTCGAACACAATCAACCTGCGGTTGCGGCGATAGATGTCATCGGCCTGGAAGGCGACATCGACCTCGTCGTCGCGGGTGATAGCGAGCAGATCGTGACGCAGCATCTCGGGATCATCAGGGACGCCACGGATCGAAAACTCTACGCAGGCGCGCCGGTGCAGATTGCGTTCACGTAGCGAGAAGCGCCCCGACAGGCGGGTAATGGCGTCGATGTTGAGGCCGTGCCGTGAAACGACTTCGGCGACGTGGCTTATGTTCGCAGCGCTGAGTTTGCGTCCGAGCAGGGTGACGATGAAACGGGGGCGACCCTGACTGCCGACCCAGGTTTCATAGTCATCCTCCTCGATGGGGGTGAAGTTCACCTCGAGCTTGTGCTGATGGGCCAGAAACAGCAGTTCCTTCATTACCGCGCCGGATGCTGCGGCGTCGGGTATCTCGATCAGCAGGCCGAGATTGAGGCGGTCGTGGATAACCGCCTGGCCGATGTCCAGTACGTTGACTTCGTGCAGGCTGAGGGTCTCGGTGAACGCGGCAGTCACGCCGGGATGGTCATTGCCATTGATCGTCAGCAGAAACAGTTCGCGCATCGTCAGTGCCCTGGGTACGGTTACGGCTGGTTCCGGAGAGGTCTAGTCCAGATTGCCGTGGTACAGCTCCGGCTGAAGTTGCGGTGGCATCTGCAGATGGAATCCCTGGTCACCCAGGTTGGCCATGACCTGGTTCACATCTTCGCGTGCCAGCTGACGCTCGGGGCTGAGTTCGAGTTCAATCACCAGAACGGGTGCGCCGAAGCGTTCCATAAGCGGTTCTGGAACCCGGTCAAAGCCATCTTCACCGGCGAGGTAGAGATACATCTCCTGTTTGCGGAGGCTCCGGTAGACCCAGCAATGCAGGTTGTCTTCCGCCATGTCGTGTTACCTTTTGTGCAAGCGCGAATTATACGTACTGGGCAACGGTTGCGCGCCCGGGTTCTTTAGCAAGGCACCTGATGGCGGGTGACTATTGCGCCTTTTACTGACCCCGCGCAAGGAACAACCACTGGGGGAATCGTGTTGCCGAAGCGGTATGGAACGACGACGCTTGCCCTGATCTGCTGCGTGTTGGCGGCCTGTGCCGGCAACACGCCCAGGGAACTGGCAGAGCAACTGCCCGAGGCACCTTCGCCGACGCAGGTGCAGGCAGACCCCGGACGCCACCTGGGCGAAGAGGTGCGCTGGGGGGGTGAGATTCTCGGCCTGCGCAACGGTGTCGACGCGACGGAGATCGAGGTTTTTGCGCGGCCGTTGTTTCGTGACGGTGAGCCGCGCCCGGATGGCGGCGACCGCATTCGTTTCATCGCCAGGGTGAGCGGTTTTCTCGATCCGGCCGAGTATCGCTCGGACAAGCGCCTGACGGTGCGTGGACGACTCGGCGAGGCGGTCACCCGGCCGGTTGGCGAGTTTCCCTATCGCTATCCGGTGGTGGAGGTGGATGTTTTTCATCTCTGGCCGGCATTCCAACCGCCGCCGCAACAGGTCTGGGTGCGGGATCCGCTGTTCGATCCCTGGTGGCCCTGGCGTCCCTATGGTCCCTGGCCGAATCGCTGGTAAACGGTTCAGCCACAGATGTTCGGGTCAATCAGGAGCGTCGGGTGATCACCAGCTGCCGGGATTCGAGGTGTGCGAGCGCGACCATCAGAAATTTGAACAGGGTGATGATCCGCGGGCGCAGATTGATTCTGTCTGAGCCTGACGCGAGCTTTTTCAGGGTGGCGATGCGCTCGTAGAGATTGCTGATCAGC
>Ga0265303_10001322_pt1 | contig 15118 bp, 16 predicted proteins | sample Helome_2_FD_192494 | JGI IMG/M metagenome (GOLD analysis project Ga0265303, IMG submission 192494) | Marine sediment microbial communities from subtidal zone of North Sea - Hel_20160317 (Illumina Assembly) | ecosystem: Environmental > Aquatic > Marine > Subtidal zone > Sediment ... | reverse complement strand
CGCTCGACACGGCGCCTGATGCGCTCAGCTTCCAGGTGTTCGCCGGCAGCGGTTCCGCCGGTCAGAGCTTCGATCTGACCGAGACCGATACGGTCGACTCACCCGGATCGGCGGAGGACTCTTCCACCGCGACAATCATGGTGTCGCAGTACCTGCTTGAGTTCACGCCACCGGTGACTGATGGCGCGGTGTACCGGCTCAACCGGCAGATTCCGATCACAGCGAAAATCTGGGACGGCAATACCGGGCAGCCGGTAGACGGCCTGACTGTCGGACTCGTTATCTACGATGAATCGATGAATGTCATCGTGGATACCGATTTCGGACCCAACAAACCGGGTAGCGTCACCTACACATGGCCGCTGGCGGGCAATGCGACCGGTCAGTACACGATTGCGGCTACATTGCCGGATGGAGCGGTGCACAAGGTGAAGGTCATCCTGACGGATTGATCGACCACCGGAACAGGTCTGCGGTCGGAACGTGAACCCGGCCGCAGACCGCTCAACGAACAGGGGCCGCATCAGCGGCCCCTTTTTTTGTGCCTTGCATCGACAGCGCCATGCACGACGGCGGCGAACGTCACACGAGGCATCAGTCCTCGGGGCTCTGGCCTGCTCCCTCCACGATCGCCGACAAGCCTGTGCGCAGGGTCAGCGGAAATATCTCCTCCAGACCCGACGACCAGCGTACCCGGAGATGGCGCGGCGCTGATCCGGCAGCCAGGCCAAGAACCACCCGTAGATCGCCTGCGCTCAGATAGCTGCCGTCGCTGCCGGCACGCCTCCGGATCTCGCTGCCGTCTTCGAACACGAGTGTCAGCAGCGCGCCGCTACCATCACGGGGCGAATCCGTCCCGCGGAGTGTGACGACGAGACTCTGACCCGCATCTGCGGCGCGGTTGAGCAACAGTCGCGCCGGACCATAATTGTTGCTGACCAGCACATCGGTATCGCCATCATTGTCGACGTCACCAAAAGCGGCGCCGCGACTGATTTCGGCGATGTTCAGGTCAGGCCCCGCGCGGTCGCTGATATCGGTAAAACGCCCTGCTTCGTTCAGAAACAGCTGGTTCGGTTCGGCATAGGGATAAGGATCACCTTTCGGTGCCCCGCGCACCAGCGTCACCGCACCATTGGCGATAAACAGATCCAGATCGCCGTCGTTCTCCAGATCAAACCAGGCGGTGCCAAAACCGGTGTAAGGGCGGCTGGCGGCGCCAAGCTGCAGGCGGTCGGTGACGTCGAAGAACTGGCCACCGCCCTCGTTGCGGTAGAGCGTGTTGGTCTGGCCGCGCAGATGGGTCATAAACAGATCCGGATCGCCGTCGCCGTCGAAGTCTCCGGCGGTCACGCCCATGCTGGCCTCGACTTCACCGGTGGCGTTGTAGGCGCTGCCGGCCATCACCCCGGTCTCGCGGAACCGACCGTCACCCTCATTCAGCAACAGATGATTCGGCCACTGGTCGTTGGCCACATAGATATCATCGCGGCCATCGCCATCGAAATCGGCCACGGTCACACCCAGACCCTTGCCGCTGACCTGGTCGAGACCGGCCACGGCGGTGACGTCAGTAAAGCGGAAATTGCCGTCATTGCGGAACAGGCGATCGGTGGTTGGCTTGAAACTCTCCGGACTGCAGAAATCGCGGCGGCCATCGTTGGAAAAGCAGGTCTTGTTGCCTTTGACCGTGAAGACCACATAGGCAGCGACAAACAGATCCAGATCACCGTCGTTGTCGTAATCGAGAAAGGCCGCGCTGGTGTTCCAGCGTCGATCGTCAGCGCCGGAGACGGTGGTCACGTCGGTAAAGCGGCCATCGCCGTCGTTGCGGTAGAACACGTTGGCGCCAAAATTCGTGACATAGAGATCCGGATCGCCATCGTTGTCGACATCGCCGACGGCCACGCCCATGCCATAGCCGCGGTCACCGACACCGGCCACTTCGGTCACGTCAGAAAAATGCAGCTTGCCGTCAGCGTCGAGGTCGTTACGGAACAGACGGTTGCCATCGGGCGTGTTCGCGTCCAGCGGGATCAGCGGCTGGCCTTTGCTGGCACCAGGGATGTCGCCGGACTGGACCAGATAGACATCGAGATCACCGTCGCCATCGTAATCAAATAACGCTGCGCCGGCGCCTACCGGCTCGAGAAAGAAGTGCTCACCGGTGGCGCCGGGATAATGAGAGAAGGCGAGACCGACCGCGGCGCTGACATCTTCCAGCAGCGGGCGATCCGCAATCGTTTCGGTGGCTCGGCCCTGCTCCGGGTCTTCGGCCGGTCCGCAACCACTGACGGCAGCGGCCTGGAACAACACGCCGCTGGCCAGGAGACATAACGGGGGTCGCGCCGTGTGTGCCATCAGCCCGCCGGCAGTCGCGCCAGGTCACGCTCGATCTGGTCCGCCAGCTCGGTCTGTCCCAGCTCCTGTGCGCGGTCGCGAGCCGTTTCAAGCGTCTGCCGGGCCCCGGCGACGTCCCCAGCCTGTCCATGGACACCGGCCAGCACGCGCAGCATTGCCGGCACCCCGGGATCCTCGCTGGCGGTGGCTTTTTCCAGATGCCAGATGGCTTGCTCGTATTCGCCCGACAAGGCCAGCCGGCGGCCCAGCAGGAAACGCGCGGATACGTTGTCCGGGTTGAGGTCCAGCGCGGTCCTGAACTGCTCGGCGGCCAGCGGACCCTGGCCGGCCGCGTCCAGCAGACGGCCATATTCGACATACGGCTCGGGTCGGGATGGATCGGCGCCAGTCGCGCTGCGGAACGCCCGCTCCGCGTCCCGCGGGCGACCCAGATAGGCCATGACGACGCCGTAATTGAAGTGGGCCTGGTAGTACTCAGCGTTGATAGCCAGCGCTGCCCGGTATGCGTCCTCCGCCTGCTCCGGCTGACGCAGACGTCCATAAACCGCGATCAGGTTGGTCAGCGTCGACAGATTGTCGGGATTCAGCGCCCGCGCCTGTTCCAACTCGCTACGGGCACGCTCATAGTCGCCGCTTGCAAGCGCACGCTTGGCCCGATCCACATGCCGGCTATCCGATACGACCAGGGCACCGATCTCGCGGCGCGGGTCGTCAGCAGCCGTGTAGCTTTCGAGTGTTGCCGATTCGAATGCCTCCATCTGGGCCGCCGCCTCGTCCATCAGCGCCTGGGCACGCAGCGCTTGTGCCAGCCCGTAATGCGCCGGCTTCAATCCTGGCGCCAGTTCCAGTGCGCGTGCGTAGAAATCCGCGCTGGCCGCCGGCTCGCCAGATGACATGGCGAGCGACCCCGCCTCCAGCAGCGCGTCGACGCGCTCCGGATGCTCGTCCGTCACGCGTCGCAAGAGCGCCAACGCCCCGTCTCGATCGCCACCCGCAGCCATCGCCCGGGCCTGATAGACCTGTATCACGACCTCGGTGCCTGCGGTATCCGCGGCACGAAATGCCGCCATGGCGGCATCGCCTTCACCCCGATCGAGCAGAATCAGACCATGGAAACGCGGCCAGCGGGGATCGGAGTCGGTGTCGCGTAGATGCTGATAGATGGTGTCTGCTTCCTCGAGATACCCGTAGGCCTGAAGGCGCATCGCATAAGCCGCGAGGACATCAGGATCGTCCGGCGTCGCCACGGCCGCGGCCCGGGCATCCTCGAGCAGGTTACGGGCAGCGGCGCCGATTTCCTTCTGCGGCAATGGTGGCAGTGCGAATCCGCCCGACTCCGGCTCGCCTGGCGAGCAGCCGTACAGGATCAGCCAACATGAAGACAACACCAGCCACAACTGTCGACGCATCAGACCCCGCTCAGGTCCCGTCATCGTAGCCCCCGACACGGGGGCTGCCGGCGGCGGGCCTCTGGATGGTGGCGGGTGGCGCGCACAAGAACGGCCTGCCCGTCCGGCCACCGTGATACTCGTAGACCGTCTTGCCATGGGCGAAACGGATCAGCACCCCCGGCGTGATGACCTGCGTATAACCGCGGTCGGGCAACGGGCAACCCATCGAACTGTCCCGCCATCGCACTGCAGCCGCCTCCAGCAACCGGAGATCGTCCCTGTCGACACCCAGGTGGGCGGCCAGATCTTTGTGGGCAAATTCAACTTGTTGCTCGAGATCCATCATCGCTCTCTGCTGCTGCCCCGGCGCGGCCGGGTTTTGCTGGCCGGTACCGCCCTCGACCGCCGGCTCGGTGGAACTGCCGCAGGCTGCGAGACCCATCACCACGGCCGATATCACCACTGCTGCGGTGGCGCGCCCTCTGGCTCGGCGGCTGTATTCGCCGGCTAAGAAAAACATTGCTTGCATCGGTTCACTGGACTCCTGCCACCGGGACTTTCTACCACCATGGGCGAGGAACCGGAACAAGACCGCATTCGACCGCGGACTCGCCGGAGCCATGGTGCCGCATTTCGGTCATCTCAGGTTGCGGCTGACACGATATTAGTTTAATTGTAGGTGTACCGCAGCGCAGCGATCGATCGCACATGATGCGCGCCGTCCAGAATGTGGGCCCCGGCGCGGGCGACTCTCCAACAAGGATAAAGACATGACGAATGAATCGGGCAACAAGGGCTCGGGACTATGGAAAAAGCCGTCGACGAAATGGCTTCTGGGGATTCCGATCGGGGGTTTCTTGATGGTCATTGTCGGTGCGGCCGGGATGCTGGTGATGAACACAGTCCTGCATGCCACCAGCACCACTGAATTCTGTCTCAGCTGTCATTCTCACACCGTCAACACCACAGCCGAATATGAGGCATCATCCCACGCCAATAACGCCAGTGGCGTCCGTGCCAGTTGCGCCTCTTGCCATCTGCCAGACCCGGAAGAGCACTGGTTCAGGTATGTCGGTATGAAGATGATCGTCTCCCTGGACGTCATCACCGAGCTACGCGGCACTGTGGACGCACCGGCCGATTATGAGGCGCATCGGGGCCCGTGGGCGAGGAAAGTCTGGACAGAGTACCGCGAGAACGGATCGGAATTTTGTATGCACTGCCACGAGTTCGATCATATGGTGCTCGACGACCAGGCTCGCATGGCTCAAAGGCGTCATTCCAAAGCGCAGGAGCGCGGCCAGACCTGTATCGACTGCCATCAGGGCATCGTGCACAGATTACCCGAGGACTGGGACCAGATATGGGCCGAGGTCGAGGCCGAAACTGCGCATCTAACGCAGACACAGTAGTCGGGGCCGAGCGCGATATCTATGTGTGGCTGACCCGACACGGGCTGCCTTACCACCCGGGGTTGGACAGCCGCTATGTCTCGATTGGCGATGTCCACACGACGAGGCCACTGAGCGCAGTGGGCGATCTGGAGACGACACGTTTTTTGGTCTGAAACGTGAATGCGATCTGCATGGCGTTGCAGCCGGCAGCGCCTATATCGTCTGAGATTTCACACGGACTCGGAGATGATCTCCTCGCAGCGCCCCTTGAGCGGCAGCGGCGTTTCCGCGAACGCCGCATCTACCGCCTCCTGGGTGTCCAGCATCAGCGCCTCACGCACGCTGCGCGGATCCAGATGACCGGCGAACAGCTCGATAAAGTCGTACATGTACCTGCGCAGGATCAGATCCCGTCGAAATCCGAGCCAGGTCGTACAGCGGGGGAACAAGCCCGCCGCGTCCAGCGACACCAGTCGATCTTCTTCGCTACCCCCCTGCGCCATGCTGGCGACGATGCCGATACCGAGACCCATCCGGACATAAGTCTTGATGACATCTGCGTCGCGAGCGGTAAACACGACCTCCGGCTCAAAACCGTGTTGGCGGAAAGCCTGTTTCAGTGTGGACTCGCCGGCGAAACTGAACACGTAAGTGACCAGGGGGAAGCGCGAGAGATCCTCCAGGGTCGGGCGCCGATCGAGACTGGCCAGCTCATGATCCGCCGGTACCAGGATCACGCGGTCCCAGCGGAAGCAAGGCAGCAGCACCAGATCAGGGAATCGCTGGCGTGACTCCGACGCGATGGCAAAATCGATCTGACGCTTGTCCATCATCTCCGCAAGCTGCTCCGAAGTCCCCTGATGGAGATCGAGCGTGACGTCCGGATAGCGCTCGCGGAATCGACGGATGACATCCGGGAGCACATAACGCGCCTGGGTGTGCGTCGTGCCGATAGACAGCCGTCCGGTGGCTTCTTCGTAGATCTGCGGCGAGATGCCGCGGATCCCCTCGACTTCGCGCAGGATCCGCGCGGCCCGGCGCACGACCTCGGCACCTTCGTCGGTGAGCTCGGCCAGGCTGCGCCCCTTACGCACAAACAGCTTGAGACCCAGCTCCTGCTCCAGCAGTTTGAGCTGCTTGCTGACACCGGGCTGCGACGTATGCAGGCGTTCGGCGGCGGCAGTGATATTGAGGCCGTTGTCGACCACCGCCACCAGATATCTGAGTTGTTGCAGTTTCATCCGTCTCCTGTCCCCGCCGCTGCCGGCGCACCCTGTCTGAGAGCCCGCTGTGCCCAGTCCGGCTCAGCAGCTGGCGGCCTATGAGTTCAGACAAAGAAACCACCGGCGGGGTTCGCTCGGCGGCTCTTGATGATTTCTTGTTCCGGATCCGTTCTCCCTAGGTCCCGGAAATCAGCGCGATCGCCATGCAGGCTGCATCGTGTCCACAAAAGCGCATATCGTTCAAAATCATCAGTATCGACAACACGGCCATCGACTTTTTGCATCAGGCGCCGTTAAACCCCGAGCCATCGAGAGCATATAACGAAATGGCATGGATCAAGAAAAAATCATTATTTCCGGCGATTGGACCGGCCCACCTATGCTCGCCCCTCGTCTTGTAGAGGGCCCGGATTCCAGCTCTCACGATCCTCCTGATATCTGCAGCAGCGCGCCCCGCTGATCTCAGGCGGTAGCGAGGTGGCCCTGCCCGAGCCGGCCTGCGGGTGGCGACAGGGGTCGTTTTTTTTGCAGCACGGGAGGTCCCCGGTGACGCCGATTGCTATGATCCCGCACAGCATGAGCCCGAAAAACAGAGCAGTCGGCGTTGCGCTCCAGGCACTTCACCCGTTCTTCGATGACCATCAGAACAGAGCGCCGGCAGTGATGGTCGTCGGCGAGACTGTTGGGATGGCATCATCGCGCGATGGGGCCACCGCGGTAATCTCAACAACGCATATGTTGCAGTCTGGCGCTGGCCGGATGAGGCCCGAGCTCCGGCCTCAATCACAAGGAGAACAGAAATGATTTACGACAGCATCCTCGACACGATCGGCAATACGCCGATTGTGCGCCTGCACCGGGTGGCGCCCGCCCATGTCGACATGTATGTCAAAGCCGAGTTTTTCAATCCGATGGCTTCAGTCAAGGATCGACTCGCGATCGGCATCATCCTGGATGCCGAAAAGCGCGGTACGATTCAACCGGGGCAGACCGTGATCGAGGCCACCTCGGGTAACACCGGTATCGCGCTGGCGATGGTGTGCGCCGCACGCGGCTATCCATTCGTCGCGGTGATGGCCGATAGCTTCTCGGTCGAACGCCGCCGGCTGATGAAGGTACTAGGCGCAAAGCTGCTGCTGACACCTGCCGCCGAGCGGGCTACCGGCATGGTGCGTCTGGCCGAAGAGCTGGCCGCCAAACATGGCTGGTTCCTGGCGCGGCAGTTCGAAAACGAGGCCAACCCGACCTACCATCGCAATACGACCGGCCCGGAGATACTCCGCGACTTCGCCGGACGCAGACTCGACTACTGGGTGTCCGGATGGGGCACTGGCGGTACCCTGACCGGGGCCGGTCAGATGCTGAAGCTGGCGCGTCCCGAGATCAAGGTCGTCGCGACCGAACCGGCTGGCGCCGCGCTGCTGTCGGGCAAGGAATGGCAGCCACACAAAATCCAGGGCTGGACCCCGGACTTCATACCCGCGGTGCTGGACCGCAACGTGGCCGATGATCTGGTGCTGGTGACCGATGAAGAGTCCATCGCGACTTCGCGCGATCTTGCGAGCCGGGAGGGGATCTTTACCGGGATCTCCGGTGGCGGAACCGTGGCGGCGGCGCTGAAGGTCGCGGCCAAGGCGGAGGAAGGATCGGTGATCCTGGCCATGCTGCCGGATACCGGCGAGCGTTATCTCAGCACGCCGCTGATGGCCGATATCGACGAGACGTCGGATGACGATTGGCTGGCGTCACTCTGAGCGGCCTGGTCGGGAGGATCATTCGTCGTCTGCGCGACCGCCGTCCTTTAGCCGCATCCGCCGCTGCTGTTCGCTGATACGCCGGCGTACATGGGCAAGAAACCGGCGCGCCCAGGCGAACTCCAGACTGAGCACCGCCAGACCGGCGGGGATCACCACGATGGCCGGCCCCGGCAGGAAAATCAGCGCGACCCCGACCAGCAGCAGCACCGTGCCGGTGATCAGGACCACCAGGCGTCGGGCCTGCCGATAGGTCACGTCGATCATTGCCTTCCACATGGTCGGATCTGCCTGGGTGGCTATGGCATCAGGATGCCGGATAGACAGGCTGATTCTCTCTGTCCCGGCACGTCACGACAACACAAAGGTTTTCATGGGCCACTCCGGTCCATGCTGATATGATTGGAACATGTTGATTTCACTGAACCCACGCGCCGTCCCGCTCGTTGTGATCGGCTGCCTGTTGCTGGGCGGCTGCCTGTCGGCGCGTCCCTGGTACGAAAAGGAACTCAAGGCCTGGGAAGGCGCGCCCGTCAGCGAGCTGGAGAATAGCTGGGGACCGCCCCGGCGCACCATCATCGGCAAGTCCGGCCGCCCGGTGATGGTCTACGAGAGTACGCTTATCCGGGATGAGCGACAGGAAGTAAAACGGGATCCGAATCAGCTGATCTCGGACCGGCCGCCGTCGGCCCGACCGCAGGTCGACGAGCTCGACTGTTCGATGTATTTCGAGGTGGACAATGACGTTGTTGTCGCCGTCCGCTACGAGGGCGCAGGCTGCACGGTGATACCCAGACCAGGCAAGTCGCCGGGCTCCTGACGCGGGCGCGGGTTGCCGCCCCGATCATCCCTTCCCTGACAGAAAATCCTGGTCCTCGCCCTGGGTTCGGGACGCATAGAGCGTCACCATGTCCCTGGTGCTGCCGGCCACCGGCCTCCCCGCAGCGTCCACGGCAATGAGCCCATACTCGAATCCATGCTGGTCCGCCTCGGCGATAGTCCGCAAGACAGCAAGATCCAGGCCGGCGCCGTCTTCAACCCGTATGACAACGCGGACTGCAGCGCCATGGTTGACGATGTGTTCTCCGATCCCGGTGCAGGACACACCCGCTGCCTGGCTGGCGAACGTGCCCGCGACGGTGGCGCTGTCGCTGACACGGCCGGGCAATTCATAGCCCACGCCCCCGGTTGAGGTGCCGGCGCAGATCCGGCCGGCCTCGTCCAGTGCCACGGCTCCGACCGTACCCGTGTCACCCTCCAGATGCTGACGATGTTCCTCCAGACGATGCTCGGTAATCGGGTCGAAGACGTCCATCCCCAGTTCGCGCGCCAGCGCGGTGGCCCCGGATCCAGAGACCACTGTATGCTCGCGGCCACTTAGCGCATCAGCAACATCGATCGGATGACGGACACGCTCGATGTTGACCACGCCGGCGAAGACGCCCTGCTCCGCATCCATCAGCGCCGCGGACATCCTCACCGCACCATCGCGCTGGATCCGCGAGCCGAGACCGGCATTGAAAATCGGATCGTCCTCGAGTAGCCGCACCGCGGCCAGCACCGCCGCGCGCGCGCCATCGGCGCGCAGCGCCCGCCATGCCGCGTCGCGAATGATCGACAAGCTGGTCTGATACTGCGGGAAGCCCACATGGGCTCCCTCGCGCGCGCCCGCACCACCATGGATGATCAATGTCGGACCCGGCATATCGTGGATTCTCGCTGTGGCCAAAGGCTATGGTAATCGCATCCGGGCGGCGGTGGCAGCCAGCCGGAAACCGATCGACACATCGGTCAATATGATCTGTCAGGCCTGGCGGGTGGTTTTCCTGCCGGGCTGGTGTACCGTTAGCGCCAATAGATCGACGCCCGCACGGGGCAACCAACAACAAACAACAGACCATGGGGAGGTCGGATTTTGGAACGAGGGCAAAAGCTTTCGCGCAGCATCCTGAGAGTACTGTCGACAGTAGCCGCGGGGGTGCTGGTCATCACGAGCGCCTCGGAGGCTCTGGGCGATTGCACGCCGAACAGCGGCATACAGACGTAAGAGATCGTCGTGATCTACCAGAATGGGTGGACATTCGCCGCCAACCGCAAGGAGGAAGACATCGTTGTCGGTAAGGGCAACACCGCAGAGCTGTTGTTCAAGATCGATCCGAAATACGTGCGGGCGGCTCGCATCCATGACATTGCCATCCGCGCCGAGGGTGGCGCAGACGCGCCCGCCGACGAGTTCGTGATCCCGCCCACGGACACGCAATCGGCCAACCGTGACTTCAGCAAAAAATCGACCCAGTCGGTCGCCGCAACCGAGGTCAAGGTCGTCAACAAAAACCGGCGAGAAGCAGTCTACGACTATACGGTGCGGATAAAGACCAACCGTGGTGACGTTCGGGTCGTGGACCCGAAGATCCGTAACGGCGGCAGTGCGAACCGAATGCGGATGACTCGAATCCGGTGCGCGCACGATGATGCAATGACGCGCCGGCCCCGACCTGCGTACCCGGAGGCTTTGTGAACAGACTCAAATCCGTATTCGTCCTGTGGTATCCGGTGGCGGTGGTGCTGATCGTGCTCAGCGCCGTGGCAGCCCTGCTGACCGGCGGTCCGGACATCGCCTGGTTCGGTGCCTTGCTGACCGCGTTGCCGTTTGTCGGGCTGTATATCCGCGCCACCACCTCTCGCAGTCTCGCCCGTACCAGCCACAACTTACCGCTGCTTGTGCTCATTACGCTCGCCGGCGCCGGGCTCGCCGGCTATGGTTACTGGCACGGCGGCTACACCGCTCACGGCGCCATGTTTGCAGCATTGGTCGGGCTGGGTGGCTTCTTCCTGTACGACTTCTGGTATTCGAGCTTTGGTCGCCGGGTCAATGACAGCCTGGACACGGGCAAGCCGCTGCCCGGGTTCACCGCCCGGGATCTGGATGGCAACACGGTGAGTTCCGCCGAGCTGCTCGGCAGCCCGGCCCTGTACATGTTCTACCGTGGCAACTGGTGTCCCTTCTGTATGGCCCAGGTCAAGGAGATCGCGGAGCGCTACAGGGAATTGTCTGAGCGCGGCGTGGAGATCGTGTTGATCAGCCCGCAGCCGACCGAACTCACCCAGAGGGTGGCCGGAATATTCAACATCCCGGTCCGCTTCTGGGTCGATCCGGATCTGGCTGCCGCGCGAATTCTGGGTATCGTCGGTGAACACGGTGTCCCGGCCGGCCCGCTGGCGAAGACCTACGGCCCACATACGGTCATGCCGACCGTGATCATCGTCGATGCCAAAGGCCGCATCCTCTACACCGATCAGACCGACAACTATCGGGTACGCCCGGAGCCGGACGTGTTCTTCAGGGTACTGGCGGCCAACGGTCTTTGAACAGTCGTCTGGTCTATTTCCCGGACGAGAATCACTGGATTCTCAAACGCGACAATTCCATCTTCTGGTATCAGCAAAAGCAGGCGTGGCTAAAGGAATCTATCGGCGCCGGGCCATCGCCATAAGGATCGGGCGAGCTAGACCTCAAAATCCTCCAGGTAATTGAGTTCCCGGCTCAGGCTGCGGCTCTCGGCCAGCGCCTCAAGCGCTCGACGGGCCGCGGTGCTGGGACCGCTACGGCACGCTTCCCGTTGCACGATATCGCCCATGTCCCGGTCCGGATTGAAACCCGGACCGAGATCGAACTCCGCATCGGGTACGATCTCCGGATCCGTCTTTTTTAACTTCCTGGCTGGCCGTTTTCTCGTTGCCATCGTGTCCGCCACCGATTGATTGCCGACGTCGGGATTCTTGATCCTACCCTGATCTTAGACACATTCTAAATCATGAGTTCCCGGCCGATAGCAGAGCCGGACGGATTCTCATATAGTGCGACGCTTGGGGTTTTGCAGCGGCCCCTGGAGACGGCAACGTGTTGAAGGCAAGGCAAAAACTGGGCAAATACCGGATCGAGCGGCGGCTCGCCAATGGACCGCTGGCCGCGGTGTACCAGGCCTATGACACGGTTCACGGTCTCAGCGTCGCGCTCAAGATCCCCCACCGGCGCTTTATGGACGAATATTTCCTGCAGGACTATCGCAAGGAAGCCCGCCTGGCGACCAAGCTGGAGCATCCCTGCATACTGCCGATCCAGAATGCCGACTTTATCGGCAGCTATTTCGTCATTTCGATGCCTTTGGGAGAGGAGACCCTCGGCGATCGCCTGTCGCGGAGAATCTCCACGGTAAAGGCGCTCGGGCTCACCGATCAGATACTGGATGCGGTTGCCCACGCTCACTCACAGAACATCATCCATTGCGACATCAAACCGGAGAACTTCATTCTCTTCCGCAACGATCGGCTGCGGCTGACAGACTTTGGCTTTGCCAAGCTCGGGCGTGGGCGTATCGACGCGTCGGGCTCTGGTACGGTCGGCTACGTCGCCCCGGAACAGGCCATGGGCAGGCCGATGTTCCAGTCAGATGTGTTCTCTATCGGCCTTGTGCTGTTCCGCATGTTCGCCGGACGCCTGCCCCGCTGGCCCTATGACTGGCCCCCGGCCGGGGCCGCCAGGCTGCGCCAGAAGCTGAGCCCTTCGATGATCCGCCTGATCCGGCGGGCCATCGAGCTTGACCCGGAGTATCGATTCAGTGACGCCATGCAGATGCAGGCGACCTTTAAACGGATGCGCAATCCCGCGGCTCGCAGGGTCGTCGGCTGACCTTGGCCAAGTCGCTACCAGTCTCATCCACGGCGTCTGTGATCCATGACAGCCTGGAAAATCGGTTGGAGGGTGTGCTGAAAATCGGCTCAGGGGCAGCCGCATTCTTCTCGGCACCGTCGCCAACCGGCTCGGGTCTGAGCCAGGATGCTTTCGCACTGGTACCGGTCGGCGCGGACGCGGCGATACTGGCGGTAGCGGACGGCATGGGCGGTTTGCCCGGCGGACGAGAGGCAGCTGCCTGTGCGGTTCGGGCATTGGTAGACGCGCTTGCCAACCCGACAAGCAACGGTTCCGGTCTTAGACCGATCATCATGGACGCGATCGAAGCGGCCAATCAGGAGATCATCAGCACTGGCCTGGGCTCTGCGACGACGCTTGCGATCGCCGAACTCGGGCCCGGATTCGTGCGCCCGTATCACATCGGCGACTCGGAGATCATGCTGTTCGGCCAGCGCGGTCGGCTCGGGTTCCAGTCCGTGCCGCACTCACCCGTAGGTTTCGCCTATCACGCGGGCTTACTCGACGAATCCGAAGCGATCTCTCACGCCGATCGTCATCTGGTCTCCAACGTGCTCGGGACACGGGACATGCGCGTGGAGGTGGGCAGCCAGATCCCGATGAAACCCTCTGACACGCTCATCCTCTGCAGCGATGGTCTGGTCGATAATCTGCAATTCGCCGAGATCTGCGAACTGCTGCGGGCGGGGCCTCTGGACCGGCAGTTCAGGCGGATGATGGAGATAACCGTGGAGCGCATGTCCGATGAGGACGCGCGTCAGCCGAGCAAACCTGACGACCTGACCGTGATCGCGTTCAGACCGAAGCCGGACCGCCGTCTGCGCAAGCGGCTGGCGATGTGAGTCGGCCCTGCCCCGGCCGCTGACCTAGAGGAACAGCGAAAGCTCCGGCTGCCCGGTGAAACCAGGGAACACCTGCCCGGTATCGATTCGCCCCAGCCGCTTGCGCAGCATTTCCGCCAGCACGGTGCGCAGATCCGTCTCGATCCTCAGATCTTCGCCAAGGGCAAGATCATCGTCGCCAAGTCCTGGCCAGTTTCCGGCCACCTGGCCACCGTTCACGCCTCCGCCGAGGAGGTAGGCGGCGCTCGCGGTCCCATGGTCGGTGCCGCTGGCTGCGTTGTCAGCCACGCGGCGGCCGAACTCGGTCTGCACCAGCACGGTGATGTTGGCCATGCGCGCACCCATATCGGTGTCAAAGGCCTGCAGACAGGCTGCCAGATCGCCTAGCGACTGCGGCAGGAAGTTCGGCAGATTCTCATGATGATCCCAGCCACCGACATCCATGCAGACCACCTCGGTCCCGAGTGGTGACTTGATCAGTTGCGCCGCCTGCGAGAGCTTGTTGCCTAACTCGCTCTGCGGGTAGGCGGCACCATTTTCCGCGGCATAACCCGACGGATCCGCCACCAGCAGTTCATCCATCGCGGCAATCGCCGCCTGGGCCGGATCACTGAAGGGCACACCCTCCTCATACCAGTCACCGAGCAGAGCCTGATAAGTGGATCCGGTCAACTCGCCGAGACCGAACTCCTGTATGCCGCTGATGGCGATCGGCTCTTCGGCGCCGGTGAGAGAAAACGGCACGTTGCCGCTGATCGAAACTGCCCTGAAGGCGGATTCGTAAAGCGCCTGACTGGTGGCGAGATGGCGGCCGATCCAGCCTTCGCTGAGGTCGGTCTTTGACACGACCGCGCCCTCTACCAGCGCCTGAGCGTCGAAATGTGATCGGGATTGATGCGGTATCCCGGTCGCATGGACCATCGCCAGCCTGCCGGCGTCATAGAGGGGTTTGATTGGCGCCAGCGCCGGATGCAGCCCAAAGAAGCCGTCCAGATCGATCACGCCCCCCGGTTCGCCTGGTGACGGCAGCGCGATACGGGGCCGTTTGGCCGCATAGGCCGGATCGCCGTAAGGCACGATGGAGTTGAGCCCGTCAGCTGCGCCGCGCTGGAAAATACACACGAGCACGTCGCGGTCCGGGCTGACGGCGCGCAGGCTGATGATGTCTCTGCGGGTAAAGGCCATGACGGGGCGCACTCCTAGCGCAATTGGAAATAGACCGAGCTCAGGAGGAGGCTGACGATGATCGGCAGCACCTCGGGGATGACCGCGGCGGGGATCGGTGCGTCCGCCTGCAGGCCGATAGTCTCGGCCGCCCATTCGATCAACAGTTGCAGGTCCGAGGGTGCCATCGGACGCATCAGGACCTCGTCTGCCAGCCGGCTGACGATCGTCGCGATGGTGTCTTCACCGTCGACCAGCGCGCTCAACGGGAAAAAATT
>Ga0265303_10001321_pt1 | contig 15118 bp, 13 predicted proteins | sample Helome_2_FD_192494 | JGI IMG/M metagenome (GOLD analysis project Ga0265303, IMG submission 192494) | Marine sediment microbial communities from subtidal zone of North Sea - Hel_20160317 (Illumina Assembly) | ecosystem: Environmental > Aquatic > Marine > Subtidal zone > Sediment ... | reverse complement strand
ACCGAACCCCGCCAGGGCCGAGGATTTGAATGAGCGCCGGACATATTCGTTGACCATCTTCGCCGTGCCCTCGGTGGTCTTCAGCGCAATATTGCCGGTAAAGCCGTCGGTTACGACCACATCGACTGTGCCCTTGGCGAGATCGTCGCCCTCGACGAAACCGACGAATTTGCCCTGCACATTAGCTTCGCGCAGGATCGTGCTGGCTTCATGCAGCGCCTCATGCCCCTTGATCTCTTCCGACCCGACGTTCAGCAGGCCGTAAGTCGGCTCCTGAATTCCCAGGGTGATCCGCGCAAAGGCAGTGCCCATGACCGCAAAGTCGACCAGATTGGCCGCATCGCAGTGCACGTTGGCACCGAGGTCGAGCATCACGGTCTCGCCCTTGAGCGTCGGGAAGAGCGACGAGATAGCCGGCCGGTCAATGCCGGGCAGGGTTTTCAGGACGAACTTCGCCATCCCCATCAAGGCGCCGGTATTGCCGGCCGAAACCACACCGTGAGCCTTGCCTTCATGGACCGCGTTGATTGCCAGGCGCATGGAGGAATTGCGTCCCGAACGCAGCGCCACGGACGGCTTTTCGTCGGCGCGCACCACATCGTCCGTATGGACGATGCTCGAGACGTCCTTGAGCTTGCTCATGCCGGAGAGCAGCGGCTTGATCTTGTCCTCCTGGCCGAACATCAGGAAGTCGACCTGGGGAAAGCGCTGGCGCGCAATATTGGCGCCACGGATCACCACCTGGGGGGCGTTATCACCACCCATGGCATCCAGAGCTATGGTCAGGCGACCGCTCACGTATCCCTGTCCTCACAAAAGATCATGCCGGCCGGCCCCAATGCCAGGCCAAGCCGGATCAAGCGACCTCTATCTCAAGGACTTCGCGGCCGTCATAGGAGCCACAAGAAGCACATACGTGGTGTGGACGTTTCAGCTCGCCACAGTTGGAACACTCGGCGTAGCTTCCCGGCTTGAGGGCGTCGTGCGCACGACGCTGGTCGCGCCGCGACTTCGATACCTTCTTCTTTGGAACAGCCATAGTTTCAATCTCTCGTTTTGTGCGGCTTTCGCGATACCGCTTACTAGCTAAAAATGCGGCCAGCAGCAAGTCCGACCACTCAGAAAGTGCCTACCCTAGACCGCTATTTCCGCCCCTTAAGCGACTCAAGCACCGCGAAGGGAGACGTGCCATTCTCGCCCCGGCCTTCCCCCTGGTCGAGTCGCTGCAGTTCGGCGCCCTCGGCCCTCGGGTAAGGGTCGAGAGCCAATGCCAGCTGCTCGGCTACAACCTCACCGAGGTCGATACCGCCAGGCGCAATTGGCTCCGGCGGATCCTCCTCATCGAGCTCAACCGAGATCTCGCTCGCCAGGTGATCCAGCCCAGCATCCTCGCTAAATAGCAGCGAGAAGCTGTCATCCACTTCGCTGGTCACCGGTACCAGTGTCACGACGCAGGCTTGCGTCACCTGCGCCTGGAACCGACCGGCAACCCGGATCATCTTTTCGCCCTCACGTCGCAGCCGACACTCCGCTGTCAAACGTTTAAGAGATAACAGCCCAAACCGCTTGGCCAGGGCCGTTCGCTCCGCCGCCGTCGCCTCGATAACCTTACGGAACTCGGTCTCCCCGATTCCCTGTACTAGGACAGGGCGGGGGAACTCGATTTTCGTTAAGATTTCTGCTGCCATGTGACTCCTCGCCGAGGCGCGCGGCGGCGCGCACATTAGGCAAGGGCAGGCTTGGGGTCAACGAAATTCCTGCTCTGATCAGTCGTCATCCGGCCCTGAATCGGCCAGGTTAACGGCCGGCGGCGGACCGAACTCTATTTGACCCGTCACCAGCTTCGACACCGATTGAGCGGCCAGGCCCGCAACCTCCCCCACGACATAGTCGGCCATGCCCCGGATCGCGGCAGGGCTTGCCTCAACGGTACCGAAGAGGTTGCGCGCCAGGGCCTCGGCCAATACCTGAGGCCCATCATCCAGCCCGCCCTCATAGGCTGCCACTCGGCCATAGAACCCCTGGGCCATGGCCTTGACCCGGCGCCCGACCCCCAGATCGCCAACACCCATCTCGCGCAGGCTGACATCCATATCGAAAAACAGGATGTCGAACAGCTCCTGAGCCAGACCGGCGGTCCGCTCGTGGTCCCGCTTCAAGCGATGCATCACCAGGAAGCTATGCAGTGCGATCAACTCGAACCGGCCATCAAGGCTATCAGGCACACCACAATTGCTGTAGAACGCCGGCTGACGGGCCTGATCGACGACTGCTTGATAGAGCGCCCGGGCGGGAGCCGTGCCAGGGTTGGCTTTGAACAAACGTGATAACACCTGGGCACCTCGCCTGCGGTGGGTTTTTTGGCCTGCCTCTGGGTCGCCGACAACCACAAGGCATAAACACCGGCCTTGAAATGAACCGATCCCAGGGTTTAATCAAGGGCTACGGCGTGTAATACGCCAAAACAGGATCGCAGTTACGATGTACGGCGGTATGTCACGATCAACCAAACGCGTTTGCCGTGCCGCTTTCCTAGCGGCAGCCGTCGCTGTGCTGCTTTCCGCTTGTTCCAGCAACATTCGGGTTCACGGCAATATGCCCGAGCCCGAGACCGTCGCGGAGATTCGGCCCGGCGCATACGGCCGCGACGATGTCGCCCAACTGCTCGGCTCGCCGTCGGCCGTGTCGACCTTCGAAGATGCCCGCTGGTACTACATCGGACAAAAGACCAAGCAGTTGGCTTTCCTGAAGCCCAAAGTCCTGGAGCGGCGCATCCTGGTGGTGTCGTTCGATGACGATGGCCAAGTCAACAATACCCGCACCTTTACCCTGGAAGACGGCCGTGTGATCGACCCGGTCAGCCGGGAAACGCCGACCGAGGGCCGTGAGTTGACCTTCTTGCAACAACTGTTCGGCAATATCGGTCGCTTCCCGTCGGAAAGCCTGCAAAACCAGCGGCGTTGATCGGACCAGCCCAGCCGCCGGGTTAACTCGATTTTAGAAATTTTCTGGCGACTATTACTGTGTCGCTACAGTATAACAACGTTCTATGCAAGCTGTTTACTGAAGACTGAGGCACGATTTGAAGAAAATGTTTAAGCTGAATTAAGCAATCAGGAAACAGCCCATACTATGACCCATTTTCTGACAGGAAATTCTTTCGACGTCGAATTTTTTTATATTTCCTCTTTCTATATAATCGTATACGGATCAATATTATATATATACCACCGCACTTTCAGAAGTAATTGGAGCAGATTTCACGCGGTCCTGAAAGGCTCCGGCTTTGTCTGCCTGATCGCCCTGCCAATCTATGGGTTCAGTATCCTCGACGCCGCCCAATTGCTGCTGAGGGGCCGCGATCTCGGTGGCGCCCGTGTTCATCTGTCGGTCGATCCACCGGAAGGCGCCGTGCTTCCCGGCGATCGCTGTGGCGTCCTATGCCAGGAACTGCTGCTGGAAGACCGCATGCGCTTCGCCGAAATCGTTCAATCGGATCGAAAGGCGTCTGCCGGCAGCCTGTCCATGGTGCGCTATGAAAAGCGCACAGACAGCGCCGCCTGCAGCACACACCAGGACCCGACGGAGACGGCAAACACCGAGGGGACGGCAACGAGCGGCCTTGTTGTCCTGGAGCGGGAATTTCGCGCCGCCGTGGCGCTTGGCACCTGCATCACCTACCAAATCGTCGAAGAACCCGGCGCGGCCGTCGTGGTGCGCACTTGGCCAGAGGCTTGGCACAGTGCGCCGATCTACCTGGGCGAATCGCACACCGAGCATCACGAGATTTTCCGGCGTGGCGAGGGTCTCGCGGTCAAACAGATGCTTGCCGAGAGCGAAGCAGCCTGGACCAGCGTGCTGGCCTTCCCACCCAGGATCAGGCGATCGGACATACCCGGAGAAGGCCTGACCTACTCGACCAGACTGTCCTACGGCGCGCCGCCCTTGGAACAGCTGATCAACCAAACGCTGTCGCTCGAACTCAACGGCCGCTTCGATGCGCCCGCCACGGCGTTGCCGCAGTTGATCGCAGCGCTGGATCATGAGGAGCCTGAGGTGAGATCGGCTCTGGCGAAGGTTATCGGCGCGCAGGGGCCGTCGGCCGCCAAGGCGGCACCAAGTTTGATCGTACGATTGGCCGATCCGGATGAAACCGTCGCCGACGAGGCGCGCCTCGCCCTCGGGCGGATCGGTTCCGCGGCTGTCGGGCCCTTGACGCGGGCGCTAGCCCACCCGCGTGCCCAGGTCCGCGTCGGCGCGGTCCGGGCTCTGGGCGCCATAGGGTTGGAAGCCCGGGCAGCCGGGCCGGCCTTGGCGAAGCTACTCGAGCGCGAGGATAGCCCGCGCCGTGCCGTCGTAGCCTGGGCGCTCGGCCAGCTGCGCTGGACCGAGGCCTTGCCGGCTCTTCTGGCCACTTTGGAAAGCCCGGAACGGGAACTGCGGGACAGTGCCAAGTTCGCCCTAGCCCGCATGGGCGAGGCCGCCGTGCCGGGGCTGATGGCCAAGCTCGACCACGAAGACCTGAGTGTCCGGGTGTACGCGGTGGAGGCCCTGGGTGCGATCGGCCCGGCCGCCGAGCAGGCCTTGACGGCGCTGAGGGCCGGCATGGGCAGCGAGATGGCGCTCAGCTACCGGTGGGCGATCGAACAGATCGAGGGCCCGCTGCAGGCCCCATAGGAGTAGGCAAAAGGGTCGCCCCACCGTCGTCATACGGTGGGGCGATTGTCATCAACGCAAGCCGCCGCTCAGTGCGCCAGCACGGCGAGCAGCAGCAGGGCCACGATGTTGGTGATCTTGATCATCGGGTTGACCGCCGGGCCCGCGGTGTCCTTGTAGGGGTCACCCACGGTGTCGCCGGTCACGGCCGCCTTGTGGGCCTCGGAGCCCTTGCCGCCGTGGTTGCCGTCCTCGATGTACTTCTTGGCGTTGTCCCAGGCGCCGCCGCCGGCGGTCATGGAGATCGCCACGAAGAGCCCGGTGACGATCACGCCCAGCAGCATGGCGCCGACCGCCGAGAAGGCCGCCGACTTGTCAGCGATCAAAAGGATCACCACGAAGAGAACCACCGGCGCGAGCACCGGCATCATCGAGGGGATGACCATCTCCTTGATCGCCGCCTTGGTCAGCATGTCGACGCAGCGCCCGTATTCCGGCTTGCCGGTGCCTTCCATGATGCCGGGGATCTCCTTGAACTGGCGACGCACCTCGACCACCACCGCCCCGGCCGCGCGACCGACCGCGGTCATGCCCAGCGCCCCGAAGAGGTAAGGCAGCAGGCCGCCCATCAAGAGGCCGACCACCACGTAGGGGTTGGACAGGGCAAAGTTGACCTCTACGCCCTGGAAGTAGGGGAAGGTGGTCGCGTTGGCGGCGAAGAACTGAAGGTCCTGGGTGTAGGCCGCGAACAGCACCAAGGCACCCAGGCCGGCCGAGCCGATGGCATAGCCCTTAGTCACCGCCTTGGTGGTGTTGCCGACCGCGTCGAGCGCATCGGTGGTCTTGCGCACCGCCTCGTCCAGCTCCGCCATCTCGGCGATGCCGCCGGCGTTGTCGGTCACCGGGCCGTAGGCGTCGAGCGCCACGACCACACCGGTCAAGGCCAACATGGCGGTCACCGCGATGGCGATGCCGAGCAGCCCGCCCAGGCTGTAGGTCGCGATGATCGCCGCGCAGATCAGCAGCGCGGGAACCGCCGTCGCCTCCATGGAGATGGCCAGGCCCTGGATCACGTTGGTCCCGTGCCCGGTCTCCGAGGCCTTGGCGATCGAGCGGACCGGCCGATACTCCGTGCTGGTATAGTACTCGGTCACCCATATGATCAGCCCGGTCAGCAGCAGGCCGATCAGCCCGCAGCCGAAGAGCGCGTTGCCGGTGATCCCGGAGTTGCCGATCTCGCCGGTGCCGATGATCCAGATGGTGATCGGATAGAGCGCGATGGCCGAGAGCACGCCGGTCACCAGGAAGCCCTTGTAGAGCGCCCCCATGATGCTCTGCGAGGAACCCAGGCGGACGAAGAAGGTACCGATCACCGAGGTGATGATGCAAACCGCCCCAATGGCCAGCGGATAGAGCATCATCGGCCCCATGGCATCGTTGCCGTTGAACAGGATCGAGGACAGCACCATGGTGGCGACCACCGTGACCGCGTAGGTCTCGAACAGGTCCGCCGCCATGCCGGCGCAGTCGCCCACGTTGTCGCCCACGTTGTCGGCGATCACCGCCGGGTTGCGCGGGTCGTCCTCGGGGATGCCGGCCTCGACCTTGCCGACCAGGTCGGCCCCGACGTCGGCGCCCTTGGTGAAGATGCCGCCGCCCAGACGGGCGAAGATCGAAATCAGCGAGGCGCCGAAGCCCAGTGCCACCAATGAATCGACCAGTTCCCGCCCATCGGCACCCGACGTCAGCAGAAAGCTGTAGTAGCCGGCGACCGACAGCAGCGCCAGGCCGGCGACCAGCATGCCGGTCACCGCACCGGCCCGGAACGCGATCTCCAGGCCCTGGGCCAGGCCTTTGCGGGCCGCCTCGGCCGTGCGCACGTTGGCGCGCACCGAAATGTTCATGCCGATATAGCCGGCGGCGCCGGACAGGAGCGCGCCGATCAGATAGCCGATACCGACCTTGACCCCGAGCGCCCAGGCGATGATCACGAAGATCACCACCCCGACCAGCGCGATAGTGCGGTATTGCCGGTTCAGATAGGCGTTGGCGCCTTCCTGCACCGCGCCGGCGATCTCCTGCATACGCTCATTGCCGGCATCCGCGGACAGCACCGAACGGGCGGCCCAGACACCGTAGACCAGTGCCAGCACGCCGCAGGCGAGTACGAACATCAACTCAATAGACATGTGGAATTTCCCTTGATCGAGAAGCCGGTGCGAGAAACATCGGCTGGATACTCCCCCTGGACTCTGTACTAGGGTCCGAGAAATGCGGGCGGAAAATGCCAGACTCGACCAGCGAAGGCAACCGCCAGAGTCAAACGCTCGCGGTAATTCTTAGACCGCTGCTTTCAGGTTGCCAAAGAGGTCTTGTGCCGACCGAGCCAAAGCACGGAGATGAAGCACAGCAGTACGGGCAACACCACGGCCAGGTTGACCACTTGCCAATCGAAGGCATTGAACAGCGCGCCCGACAGCAAGGCGGTGCAGGCGACCGTGCCGAAAACCATGAACTCGTTGAGCGCCTGGACCTTGGCCCTTTCCTCCGGCCGATAGCACTCGGTCAGCAAGGTCGTGCCGCCGATGAACATGAAATTCCAACCGAGCCCGAGCAGCACCAGGGCGACCCAGAACTGACCGACCGCAACGCCGCTGAGGTTGCTGGCGACACAGCCGAGTATCAAGATCGCGCCCACGCCCAAGATCGGCACGGTGCCGAAGCGCTTGATCAGGTGTCCGGTGAAGAACGACGGACCGAACATGCCGACGATATGCCACTGAATGACGAACGCGGCCGTGTCGAACGAATGCTGACAGGCGATCATCGCCAGCGGGGTCGCTGTCATCACCAGGTTCATCGCGCCATATCCGAACATGGCGCAGGCCACGGCGACGATAAAGGCCGGCTGCCGCGCGATCTCGCGCAGCGGGCGGCCGCTGTTCCGCCGTTCCGCCGCGCTCGGTCTCCGAATCTCGATGAACTGCAGGATGATCAACGACAAGGCGGCCAGCCCGGCGATGCACAGGTAGCAGCCGGCAAAGAGGACCGGCTCCAGGAGGTCTATCGACCACTTGGCGAGTTCCGGCCCGAGAAAGGCGGAGAGCAATCCGCCGGCCAACACCAGGGAGATAGCCCGGCTTCTGAAGACCTGGCTGGCGGTGTCGGCCGCGGCGAAGCGATAGAACTGGACGTGGGCCGAAAAGGCGCCGAACAATATCGTGCTCACGCAATAGAGCGTGAAGTCGCCGGCAAGGATCGCCCATGCGCCGAGCAACCCGGCGAGGCAACCAAAGCCGGCCCCCACGCTGAACCCAGCGCGCCGGCCAAATCGCCGCATGAACAGAGACGCCGGCGCGGCGCTCGCCATCATGGCTACAAACTGTAGCGCAAGCGGCAGGGTTATCAGGTACTTGTCCGGCGCCAAGCTGTTGCCGATCAAGGCCGTGACCGAAAGAGCCAGCGCCGCGCAGCTCATACCCAGAGCCTGGCACAAGGCCAGTAGGACCACATTCTTGGCAGTCGGATCAGTCCGCATTCGACCGACAGTAGGCTATTTCGTCACCCACAGGAATCTAAAACAGCGGACCTAGGGCAATGGGCCTGGGAAAGAGCAATTCAACTTTAAGTCGGTTGCCGCCGGGCCAGCTCGGAGACCAGTACCTTGAGAATCACGCCCCTGCCCATAAGGCGTTCGCCGACCATGAGAAGGCGCTCGCCGAGGAATCCGGGCATGTCCCCCCGCTCGCGGACATATCGCATAGCGAGCAGGCTATGCAACTCGCTGAAAAACCCATCGGTCAATTGCCGTTCCGCGAAGATTATGTCGTCCACGGCGCCGGGGCGGACCTCCAGCACGACCTGGAGCGTTAGGTGGAAGACGACCGTGCCCTCCTGAATCAGCGGCAGAACCATGGGCGTCAGCTCGACGAACTCGGGCGGCGGCGGCGGCGGTTGCTCGACCACCCGCGGTTCCTTGGGCGCATGGAGAATGAACCACCAGGCCGCCGCACCGGCGGCAAGCAGGAGCAAAATCGGGACGATGATAAAGAGTCGCTTCATTCTCGTGCGATACCGCCGGACCCGGCGTCCTGGAAGATGCCCCAACCTGCCTATTTGCCAGAGTCGCCGTGAATAAAGCGTAAAGTGTTGAAAATGCGCCCCATCGACGCCGGAGGAAAACAGGGACTGGGTCCTGTCCCGGCTTGAAATCGCGAGAACGCCATCGACCCAACAAGGCCATTCACTTCACCAGGCTTGAATGCCCGGCTCGCCGGCGAAGATCCGCCTCCGAGGCCGCCCGGCCGAGACTCATGATACCCATGTCCGATCAACGGCATATGCTCTAACATGGCGGCACAGCCGGGTGTTTTGGGGGAGCAGGCAGCATGAACCTTGAAAAAGTCATCTTCGGTTTCTTCATCGTCCTCGCCCTGACGCTGAACTTCGGGTTCTTCCTCGGCGACATGGACAACCCGGACCACCACCACATCATCGAGCTGTTCCTGGCGATCGTCGTCAACTTGGTCGCCACCGGCCTGAAGCTCGGCGACCGCTCGCAGATCGGCGCCGTCCTGTTGTCAACCAGCCTGGTGGCGGATCTGCAGCTCATCGCCGCGGCCATCGTCTGGACGGTCGTCGTGCACGTGTCCGGGACCGGCCTCGTCCCCAGCGTGATGGCGAGCATCGTCTCGCTGTCGGGCGGCGCGCTGGTCGCCAATCTCGTCTCCGTGACGGTTCTGGTCATCGACACGCTGATGCTGCGCCGCTAGTACCGAGGAGCGCCGCGCGATGACGACATCGAAGCCCAGCCGGATCACCTTCATCGTCCTGCGCTACATGCGCCGGCCAATCCTGATCCTTGTCGGGGTTTACGCCACCTCGATGATCGGCTGGACCCTGATCCCCGGGGTCGATGCCGCCGGTAATCCGGAGAAGCTGAGCTTTTTCCACGCCTTCTATTTTCTCACCTTCACGGTCACGACGACCGGCTTCGGCGAGCTTCCCTACCCTTTCACCGAGGGCCAGCGCATGTGGGGCATCGTCTCGCTCTACGCCGGCGTGGTCGCCTGGTTCTATGCCCTGGGCTCGATCGTCGGGCTGGTGCGCAACACGGATTTTCAACAGTCCATGGCGGAGCGGCGCTTTACCAAGCAGGTCGCCCGGATCACCGATCCCTTCTATATCGTGTGCGGTTTCGGCAACACCGGCGCGCTCTTGACCCGCGGCTTGAGCGACGCGGGCTTGACGGTGATCGTCATCGAGCGCAATGCCGCGCGCATCAACACCCTTTACCTGCGCGACTATCGTGGTGAGGTACTGGGGCTCTGCGCCGATGCCCGGATCCCCGAGCATATGATCGAGGCGGGCCTTTTGAAGCCGAACTGCGAGGCCGTGGTCGCCCTGACCCAGGACGAGGACGTCAACCTCAAGCTCTCGGTGACCGCCCGTCTGCTGAACCCGGCGGTCTGGGTCGCGACCCAGTCGACCTCGAAGAGCCACGAGGATACCCTGGCGACTCTGGGCGAAAACGTCCACATCGTCGATCCGTTCCAGACCTATGCCAAGTACCTGGGCGCGACCATCGCGAACCCGAACATCCACACCCTGAACCAGTGGCTGGCCGGCACCCCCGGCGCCACCCTCACCGGCACGGTGCGTCCGCCCAAGGGTACCTGGATCCTCTGCGGCTTCGGCCGCATGGGCCACTGGATCCGCGACTCGCTGGAACTTCAGGGCATCGAGACCGTCGTCATCGAGCCCAACCCCGGCCCGCAGGACCGGAGCCTGGCAAAGTTCATCGTCGGCCGCGCGACCCAGCAGACCCTGCTCGAGGCCGGGATCAAGGAAGCCGCCGGCATCGTCGCCGGCACCAACAATGATTCCGACAACCTGGGGATCCTCCTGAACGCCCGGGCCTTGAACCCAGACATCTTCTTCTTGGTGCGGCAGAACCGCTACCGCAATGAGGTCGTGTTCCAAGCGGCCAAGGTGGACTTCATCATGGCGCCGAGCCTGGTCAGTGCGCGGCGGATTCTGTTTCTCCTGATCGCGCCGCTCTTGAAGACCTTCTTTGAAACCCTGCGCGAGCGCGACGCAAAACAGGACGGCCACTACATCAACGAGGTGATCGCGCAGCTGCAGGAGATCGTGGGCGGCACTCAGCCGCGCCTCTGGACCGTCGAGACCGGCGAGGCGGCCAGCGGCGCGCTGTGCCGCCGCACCCGCTCGGGGGCCACGGTGACCCTGGGCCACCTGATGAGCGATCCGTCCGACCGGCGGCAGCGGCTCGCCTGCGTGCCCCTGGTGCTGCGCTCGGACTCGGTGACCCAGGTCCTGCCGGCGCTGTCGACGCCGGTGCGGCCGGGCGACGAGATCCTGTTCTGCGGCACCCCGCGCGCCGCCCGACTTGTCGACGCGGCCCTCAACAACGAATACCTGCTCGGCTACCTGATGACCGGCATCGACGAGCCGCGCGGCTATGTGATGAACTGGCTGATACGACGCTTCCCAGCCCTCAAGGGAGCGGCCCAGGCGTGAGCGGCTAGGCCTCCCGTCATGATTCTGTCGCGCAACGTCGTCCCCTGGCAATCGCACCCGGCGCCGCGGGCTCGCCGTGACCTCTCAACAGGTTGTCGCCGCCTCACCATGCCGACCCCCGTCCAAACCGTTGTCTTTTTGCCAAGGACCAGCGGAAATCCTAAAGACAAAAAGAAACTGTCTCCGGCACCGCGTCTGGCCGGCCCGGTGGAAGCGGGCATTATCAATGACCGTCGGTATTCTAGAAGTGCGTCCAGCCGGAGCGGGTGAGTGGAACCTCGCGGCCGTCGCCGTCGAGCAGCCTCAGGCCCGCGCCTTCGCTCAGCCGGCCGATTTGGCTGAGCGGCAGGTCCAGCCGGTCGGCCAAGGCCGCAATTTCCGCGCCCCGCCCCGGCGCCACGGTGAACAGCAGCTCGTAGTCGTCGCCGCCGGCGAGCAGGTCCCGCAGGAGCGCCGGGCGCGCGGCCAGCGCGGCGCGGGCCGGATTGGACAGGGGCAGCCGTTCCGTCTCGACCACCCCGGCCAGCCCGGAGGTCTCCAGAATGTGGCCAAGATCGGCCACCAGGCCGTCGGAGACGTCGATCGCCGCGTGGGCTAGGCCGCTTTCGACCAGCGCCCGGCCCAGTGCAAGGCGCGGCCGGGGCAGCCGGTAGCGGTCGATCAGCGCCTCGCGCTGCCTGGCCGGGAGCTTTGGCGCCGTGTCGTTCAACACCAGCAGGCCCAGGGCGCCGTCGCCGATGGTGCCGGAAACGTAGAGCTCGTCGCCGGCCCGCGCGGTCGACCGCCTGAGCGCCCGGCCCGCCGGCACGGCGCCCAGGGCCGTGAGCGAGAGCGTGAGCGGCCCGGGCGTCCGTGTCGTGTCGCCGCCCAGAAGCGCCACCTCGAAGGCCTTCTGATCGGCCGCCAGGCCGGCGGCGAAGGCCGCGATCCAGGCCTCCTCGGGCGAACCCGGCCAGGCCACGGTCATCAGGTAGCCGAGCGGCCTGGCGCCCATGGCCGCCAGGTCGGAGAGGTTGACCCGCAACAGCTTGCGGGCCACAAGGCCAGCCGGATCGTCGGGGAAGAAGTGGACGCCGCTCACCAGGGCGTCGACGGTCAGCACCAGCTCGCAGCCGGCCGGCGGGGCGAGCAGCGCGGCATCGTCCTTCAGCCCGAGTGATCCCGGATTGTCGGCGGCCAGCGGCGCCAGGTAGCGTTCGATCAGTTCGAACTCGCCCGGCACGGCGGTCAGCCGGCCGCCGGGGCGTCCGGCAACGGCTCGTCCTGCGGGGCGTCGAACTCTTCCGGCCGCAGGCTATGGGCCATGCGGTCCAGCACGCCGTTGGCCAGTCCCGGCTCCTTGCCGTCGAAAAAGGCCTGCGCCAGCCTGACGTACTCCGTGATAATGACTCGCGCCGGAATCTCCGGCAGATAGCCCAGCTCGTAGGCGCCGGCGCGCAGGATCAGCCTGAGCAGGGTCTCCAGCCGTTCAACCGGCCAGCCCTCCGCCAGGACTGCGGAGAGCATGTCGTCGAGCAGCGCCGATTCCCCGGCCACGCCGGAAACCAGCATGGCCAGAAACTCCGGATCGGCCTCGGTCAACTCGGCTTCATCGAGCTGCTCGGCCAGGCGATGCTCCAGGAACTCCTGCACCACCGACTCCGGCGCGCCGCCGCTGAGCTCGATCTGATAGAGCGCCTGTACCGTGGCCAGACGAGCGGCGCTGCGCCGCCGGGCGTTGGACCCTATGGCGGTGGATGGGCTGGCGGACGGCATCGGCTAGTCCTAGCGCGGGAAGAGGTGAAAGCGGCGCTTGAATTCGACCATTTCCAGACAGGTGCGTGCCGCTTCACCGCCCTTGTTGCGCCCGGTCAGGCTGGCCCGTTCCTCGGCCTGCGCCTGGTTTTCGCAGGTCAGGATGCCGTAGCCAAGGGCCAAGGTGTAGTCGCAGGCCAGATCCTGCAGCTTGCGCGCGCTTTCGCCGCAGACATAGTCATAGTGGCTGGTCTCGCCGCGAATCACGCAGCCCAGGGCGACGTAGCCATCATAGCGCCGCCGGCCGCCGAAAAAATCCATCGAGCGGATCGCCATGCGGACCGCCGCCGGCACCTCGAAGGCGCCCGGCACGGTGACGGTCTCGTGGCCCGCGCCCGCCTGCTCCAGCTCGGCCACGGCGCCGCGCACCAGTTCGTCGGCGATGTCCTTGTAGAAGGAAGCCGCGACGATCAGGACATTGGGCTGCTCATTCATCGGTCACCTCGATCGCGCGCTGCCCGACCACCCGCAAACCATAGCCCTCGAGGCCGACGATGGTGCGCTGGGTGTTCGACAAGAGAATCATGTCGGAAACGCCCAGATCCAGGAGGATCTGCGCACCGACGCCATAGTCGCGCAGTTCGACGGGGCCGGGCTGCCCGTCTCCCAGTTGAGCGCGCACCAGGTCGGACAGGCTGGTCGGTGTCGGCTCGCGGATCAGCACCACCGCGCCGCGGCCGGCCTTGGCGATCATGCGCATGGCCTCGTAGAGCTCGCCGCCGCTGCTGCGCTCGCCGTTGCCGAGCACGTCGTTCAAGACATTGAGCGCGTGCATGCGCACCAGGACCGGCTCCCCGGTCGAGATATCGCCTTTCCACAGGGCGACATGCTCGGCGTAGGCCACCTTGTTGACGTAGACCGCCATGTTGAACTCACCGCCATAGCGGCTGACGAAACTGGTCTCCAGGGTGCGTTCGACGATGCGGTCGTAGCGCCGCCGATAGGCGATCAGGTCGGCGATCGTGGCGATCTTCAGGCCGTGGAGCTGGGCGAATGCGATCAGGTCGTCGCGCCGGGCCATGTTGCCGTCGTCGTTCATGATCTCGCAGATCACGCCGGACGGGATCATGCCGGCAAGCCGGGCCAGATCGACCGCCGCCTCGGTGTGCCCGGTGCGCGCCAGCACGCCGCCGTCGCGCGCGACCAGCGGGAAAACGTGGCCCGGGGTGCAGATATCGCCCTTACCTTTGTCGGGGTCGATGGCGACCGCGATGGTGTGCGCCCGGTCCGGCGCGGAGATCCCGGTGGTCACGCCCTCGCGGGCCTCGATGCTCAAGGTGAAGGCGGTCTGGTGCCGTGACTCGTTGTGCTGCGCCATCAGCGGCAGCTCGAGCTGCTCGATCCGCTCCCGGGTCATGGCGAGACAGATCAGGCCGCGGCCGTGCTTGGCCATGAAGTTGATCGCCTCGGGGGTCGCCATCTGGGCCGGGATCACCAGGTCGCCCTCGTTCTCCCGCTGCTCATCGTCGACCAGGATGAACATGCGCCCGTTGCGCGCCTCCTCGATGACCTCCTCGATCGGCGAAAGCATCTCGCTGAAGGTCGCGCGCCAGGGTTCCTGCTGCGGTTTCGCCATATCCACTCTACTCGGCCCTTTCCGTGAGACGCTGAAGGTAGCGCGCCAGGAGGTCGATTTCCAGGTTCACGCGCGCGCCCGGCGCCAGCCGGCCGAAGCTGGTCTGCTGGGCGGTATGGCGAATGATGTTGACGCCGAAACTGACCGCGCCGCCGGCTTCGTCCTCGACCTGGTTGACGGTCAGGGAGACCCCGTCGAGGGCAACGGAACCCTTGGCCGCTATGAACCTGGCGAGTGCCGCAGGCGCGCGGAAAGTAAAGCGCTGGGAATCGCCCTCGGGCGCCTGCTCCAGCACCTCGGCCACGCCGTCCACATGGCCCGATACCAGGTGTCCGTCCAGTTCGTCGCCCAGCTTCAGGGCACGTTCCAGATTGACCTCCGTACCCGGGGCCCAGTCGCCCAAGGTGGTGCAGGCCAGGGTTTCGGCCGAAGCCTCGACCGCGAACCATCCCGGGCCCTTGTCGGCCACCGTCAGGCAGGCCCCGGAACAGGCGATCGAGGCGCCGATGGCGATATGGTCCGTATCAAAGGCGGTCTCCAGCAGGAAACGCG
>Ga0265303_10001320_pt1 | contig 15120 bp, 9 predicted proteins | sample Helome_2_FD_192494 | JGI IMG/M metagenome (GOLD analysis project Ga0265303, IMG submission 192494) | Marine sediment microbial communities from subtidal zone of North Sea - Hel_20160317 (Illumina Assembly) | ecosystem: Environmental > Aquatic > Marine > Subtidal zone > Sediment ... | reverse complement strand
ATGCCATGGCCGCATTGCCGCTGGCCGTTAACCCCATTCAGAAGATTCGTTTTATTCCTTATGCTTACCAGCGATTCAAGAGGTTTCTGGTCAGCTGGAAGGCATCTCTATTCTGCTAAAGATATCAGGAAAGTGAACTTTGCTGCAGGAATGAATCGAAATCGTAAAATGTAAGCGGCTGGTGTTCACAAGTTGTGGCGAGTGTTCCGTTTAAGATGTCGATGCCTTTTGTGCCACCTTCTTCCTCGTTGTACCGGCCAAGGTGAAACGTTTGGTCGTCCAGTACGCGAATGATGCGGTAGGGCTGGTATTCGCCGCTCCAAATGTCTCCTTGGTTCAAATATACAAATAGGTGAGGGCTTGCTGCATCGGCGACAACGATCATTTGGTCCTGCCTGGCAAAACGGAGTCCGTGTGGACAGTCCATTCCCGCCAGGATAGCTACGGGGTCGGTTTTATTGTCGAGTTCGCGCGTATTGGCGTAAATAAACACGGTTCCGGGCGTATGATTGCTGACGGCTATCCACCTTCTGCTGGCGCTGACGCTTATGCCATCGGGAACATCCAGCCCTTTGTCCAGCAACACCCGGTTTTTGCCTGCACTCAGACGGTTTCGGGCAGTCAGGTGAGTGACAGTCACTGCATGAGCATAGTTATCGCAAATCAGCAGACGGTACTTGTCCTTGCTGATGGCGTAAACGTCAACAGAGCCGGGAGAGTCCAACTTGCGAAAACGCTTTTTCCGGATGATTCCGAGCGGTTTGATTGCAAATTCTTTCTCAATGCCCCCGAATGCCGGAATTCTGAAAACTGATACAAATTGCGAGCGGTTGGCAACGACCAGGGTCTCCTCATCGATGAATGCCACTCCGTGAGGATGCTCGATATCTGCAGATGAAAACCTGACGTAATCGGTGATGGAAATTTTTGTTCCGGCAGGTGAGGGTGCAATGTCAATTTTCAACAAAACGATTTTGCTGGAGTTGAAAGCCGCGATAGCCAGAGAATTTCCACCGGGAGAGAACCGGAGGTCTTCAGTGCGTCCCAGTTCAGCAATAACCCGATGTACTTCCGGTGTCGATTCATACTCAATCATGGCAAGATCGTAAGGGCCTGGAGGGGCAGTCGCAAGTCAGGGTTTCAGGCAGCGGATTTGACGTTTATTGGTGGTCTGTTGATTTACGTTAAAATCAGGTGGTTAGCTGATCAGGAGTTTTTTTTGAAACACTTTGCCTGGATTTTGTTGTTCTTTGGTTTAACCGTTCAGGCCGCAGGATCGGGTGGCATCAATGCGCCGGATCAGCGCGATAAACCGTACCTGGTTCTGGTTTCAATCGATGGCTTTCGCTGGGATTACCAGGATCTGTACAACACACCGGCACTGGATAGAATCGCTGCGAACGGAATCCGTGCTGATGCCATGATTCCCGTTTTTCCCACGCTTACTTTTCCCAATCACTACTCCATCGCCACAGGCCTGTATCCGGCAAACCATGGCCTGATCGGCAACAGGTTCCCCAGCCAGGACCGGAGCCGGTTCTACAGTCTTTATGACCGTGAATCGGTACAGGATGGAAGCTGGTATGGCGGTGAGCCGGTGTGGGTGGCCGCCGAGCGCAACGGCATGGTGAGTGCGGCCTACTATTTCGTTGGCACGGAAGCTGCGGTCAATGGTGTTCCCATGACTTGGTGGCATGCCTTCGATGCATCGGTTCCGGGACTGAGCCGCGTCGACCAGGCGCTTGCCTGGCTGGCCATGCCCACGGAACAGCGCCCGCATCTGATCACCCTTTACTTCGAAGACGTTGACAGCGCCACTCATCAATATGGGCCCGGTTCACCGCAAAGTATCGCGGCAATTGAGCGGGTGGACAGTTACCTGGATAAACTCATGGCAGGAATCAGCGAATTACCCGTTGCGCAGGATGTGTATCTGGTGGTTGTGTCCGACCATGGCCAGTCGGGAGTCAACCGGGATGCACAGCCACTCATTCTCGATCAACTGGCAAATCTTGATGGCCTGACGGTGGTCGATCATGGCACCGCTGCCTATCTATACTTTCCCGAACCGGATCGTCAGCGTGCCGAAGAAATTCATGACACGATCAACGCATCCTGGGGGCAGGGCAAGGCTATTCTGAGTTCCGATGCCCCGGATGAATGGCATCTAACGGAAACTGCTGGATTTGCTGACATCATCGTGCAGGCCGATCCGGGCTTCCTGGTTTTTTCTTCCAGGCAGGAGGCGGGTAAGGCGAGCCCCGGCGACCATGGCTGGGCCCCCGGTTTTCAGGACATGCACGGTATTTTTCTGGCCCGCGGACCAGGATTGCCCAAAGGCGTTCGCATTCCACCAATTGAAGTCGTCGATGTTTACCCGCTGTTGATGGAAGTTCTCGGGCTCCCCATAAGTACAGCCATCGACGGTGATCCGTCTTTGCTGCCCGGTTTACTCGTTGAGTATCCCAAAGTCCGGATTCTTGGCAAAAAAAAATAATCAGGGCTACAATAATATCAGGGTTTCTGGTTATGAAAGCGCAAGAGCAAAGACCTCAGCCATATCGCCGCGAACAATCGGTAGCCGAAGGTTCTGCCGGCGACCACGAAAATCCGGTCATCAGACGTGGAGAGTCATTTGTGCCGGGCGGCTCAAAGTCACCTGCCGCAGACCGCTATGTTGCGTCCAAAATACTGTCTAAACTGGGTAATCCCGAGATTCAAATTCGACTTTGGGATGGTACTGAACTGCAGGTAGCGGGCGATGCGTCAGCCCCTGTCCTCTGGTTCCGGGACCGCGGCGCCCTGTATGCTTCCCTGCAGAATCCTGACTTTCAAATTGGTGATCTCTACAGCGCGGGCCGCATCGAGGTTGAAGGCGATTTACTCACACTGCTCGAGCGGGTTTATAGCGGAATTCTGCGGCAAGCCGGTCCGGGGTGGTTTCGACGTACCGTAGACAGGATATCCAGGCGAATCAAGCACAACACCTTGCAGCGGTCGGCCGAAAATATCCATCACCATTACGATATAGGCAATGATTTTTACCGGCTTTGGCTGGATCGTGAGTACATGCAGTATACCTGTGCTTACTATACTGGCCCGGCCATGGGTCTCGAGCAAGCCCAGGCGGCCAAGCTGCATCATGTTTGCCGTAAATTGCAACTCAAGCCTGGAGATACCGTTGTCGAGGCAGGCTGCGGCTGGGGCGGCCTGGCGCGTTTCATGGCCACGCACTACGATGTGACAGTACGGGCCTATAACATCTCCCGCGAGCAAGTGGCGTTCGCCACCGACGTGGCACAGCGGCAAGGGCTGTCCGGCCAAGTCGAATATGTGCTCGATGACTATCGGAATATTTCCGGAAAATTCGACGTATTCGTGTCGGTGGGGATGCTCGAACACGTTGGCGTACAACAGTATCCCATACTGGGTCGGACCATCCGCAACTGCCTGAAGCCCGAGGGCCGTGGTCTGATTCACAGCATCGGGCGTAACCGCCCCAAACCTTTGAATGCGTGGATTGAACGGCGTATTTTCCCCGGCGCGTATCCGCCATCCCTGCATGAGGCGATGGAAATATTCGAACCCAACGGCCTGTCTGTGCTCGACGTGGAAAATCTCAGGCTGCATTACGCACTGACCCTGGGGGCCTGGCTAAGGCGCTACCAGGCGCATGAGTCCCGGGTCGCTGAAATGTTTGATGAGCATTTTGTGCGGACCTGGCGTCTCTACCTGGCAGGCTCCCAGGCCGCCTTCAGAGTGGGTGAACTACAGCTGTTCCAGTGGGTGTTCACTCATCGTTGCAATAATGACATCCCGTGGTCGAGGGCTCATCAGTATCCGGGTCATGAAGACACCGGTACCGTCGAATAAGTTGTCAACTGCATTCGCATTCGAAGTGCTTGTGGTCGGCGGTGGTCCGGCCGGGTCGACGCTGGCGCGGGCACTTACGCGATGCGGTCTGCATGTGGGCGTGCTGGACAAAGCGCAATTTCCGCGCCAGAAAGTATGCGCAGGCTGGGTAACGCCAGCGGTAATGGAAGAGCTGGAAATCGATCTTGAGGATTATGCACGCGACCGTGTTTTGCAGCCTGTCAGGGCATTCAAAACCGGGCAGATTGGGCAGACACTATTGCAATCCGATTTTCCGGGTGAACCGGTCAGCTACGGCATCCGCCGGATCGAATTTGACGACTACCTGCTGCGTCGCAGCGGCGCTGAATTGTTGCTTGGGCAGGCATTCAGATCCCTCTGCCGCGAACAGGACGGCTGGCGGATAAACGACAGCATCAGGGCAAAACTGGTGATCGGAGCAGGAGGTCATTTTTGCCCGGTGGCACGCACCATTGGCGCCCGGGATACCAGCGAGGTTGCAGTCGCGGCCCAGGAGATTGAGTTCGAAATGTCGCCGGAGCAGCAGACCGCCTGCCCGGTTTCTGAAGAGATCCCGGAGCTGTATTTTACAACCGACCTGAAAGGCTACGGCTGGGTGTTCCGCAAGGGTGATTACCTGAATATTGGTCTCGGCCGAGAAGATAAACAAAAGTTGTCGGGTCACGTGCGGCGTTTTTGTGATTATCTCAAGGCCGAGGGCAGGATTCCACAGTATCTGCCTGATAAATTCAAAGGGCACGCTTACTTGCTTTACCACCACGCCACACGATCCCTGGTCGAAGACGGGGTACTGTTGATCGGTGATTCGGCTGGGCTGGCTTATCCGCAAAGCGGAGAGGGCATTCGCCCGGCGGTGGAGTCTGCACTGCTGGCCACGCAGGTGATCCTGGACTGCCAGGGCGACTACCGCCGTGAAAACCTCCTGCCCTATGTCGACCGGCTTGAGGCCCATTTTGGCCAGCGTGAACCGGCGCCGGGATTAATGGAAAGACTGCCGGCTGGTTTCAGGCAAACCATCGCCAGGGCGCTGATGAAAAACCGCTGGTTTGCCCGCAACATTCTTACCTCCCGTTGGTTTTTGCACGCGTGGGATGAGCCGCTGCCGCCTGGCGTAAAACATTCCGCAAATTAGTGCAGATCAAAATTTGTGGAAGTTTCCGCTCCCGGCGCGACAGAATGGGCAGAGGCGCCAGAGCCGCCCATTCGCGTGCATGGAACGACCGGGGCATCAGCCGGCGCAGCATTTATCCTTACCGGGGGGTCGGAAATTCCCGGTTCTACCGGGCAGAACCGGGCGACCCAGGTCTATACGCCTGCCCCCGACCGTCTGTCCGGTCAAGTCAGCCGTTGAGCCGGAAGTGAATTAAAACCCCGAATCTTCGACTATGTTTAAGAATGCAGAGAAGTAATTTGCGCGATAAGCTTATGCAGGGGGCCGTCAGGTGAATATGTCAAGATTTATAGTCCAGGCAGGGATTCTGTTTGCCATTCTTTTCCTGAGCGTTGAGCTGCCAGCTCAAAGTGATGTTGCCCTGGCGACCCGCTCCGCCAAGCTAATAGAACTCTCCGAAAAACTCAAGAAACGCGACAAAGTGGGAAAATTGCAGGCACAAAAAGCGGCCAGCAAGATGGGCATAGCCAGCCGGCGTGAGTTACCCAATGGCAGGATTCTTGAGTTACAACGCATTGTTCCGGGAATCGGTCCCATTTTCTACATCACCAATAACGTTGATGCCGCTGACACGGTCTCAACCGATGAAGTGTGGCCCGGCGGTTCAGCCGGCCTGGACCTCGATGGCAGCGGAATGGTCATTGGGGAATGGGATGGCGGCGCTGTTTATTCTGACCATTGGGATTTTGATTCGCGACTGACCCAGGTGGATGGCGCCCCCATCGTCAGTGCACATTCCACGCACGTAGCCGGCACCCTGATAGGCTCAGGGTTGGGGCTGGACCCCAGATCGCGAGGCATGGCCTATGCCGCTCAACTGAATGCGTATGACTGGGAATCCGATACTGCGGAAATGGCGGCTGCAGCGGCGGCCGGCCTGTTAGTTTCAAATCACTCCTACGGCATTGCCGCCGGCTGGATCTACATGGGGTTTGTGCCGCCGCCGGATACCTGGTGGTGGATTGGCGGTTCAGGGCAGGAAGACCCGAATTTCGGCTATTACGACAACGAAAGCGCCTTGTGGGATCAAATTGCGGTGGATGCCCCGTATTACCTGATTGTCAGAGCAGCGGGCAATGACCGAACCGACGTTGGCCCCCCCCTGGGTGAACTTTACACTGTTGTTGATCAAAACGGTGATTTCGTCGAAATAGCGACTGCAAACGGTTCACATGATCCCGATTGCGCTCCCGCAGGCTACGATTGTATTGCCAGCGCAAGCACGGCAAAAAATATCCTGACGGTGGGTGCGGTTGATGATCTCTACGGCGGCTATTCCATTTTCTCCGGACCTTCTTCGGTGATCATGGCTGATTTCAGTGCCTGGGGCCCAACCGATGACGGCCGCATCAAGCCCGACGTCGTTGGTAACGGCATGTTCCTGATTTCGGCCTGGACTGGAAATCCTTTTGCATACGCTGCAGCGGCGGGGACTTCGATGGCGTCTCCCAATGTGAGCGGATCCCTGTTGTTGTTGCAGGAGCATTACGAGAATGAAAATGGCGGCGGCAACTACATGCGAGCGGCAACCTTAAAGGCCCTGGCCATTCATACGGCTGACGAGACGGGAAATTCGGACGGTCCGGATTACGAATTTGGTTGGGGTTTACTTAATACCAGGTCTGCTGCGAAAGTTATTTCGAATGATGGTGGCTCGCATCAAATTATCGAGGACAATCTTGCTGCAACCACTTTGAATACCGTTGAGGTCAATGTCACCGACGCCGATGCCCTGATAACAGCTACTCTGGTTTGGGCAGACCCACCCGGCGAACCAATAATTCCGCAGGTTCTCGACCAGGGCAATAGCATGCTGGTGAACGACCTGGATTTGCGCATCAGGAATGGACCCGCAACCCATGAGCCCTGGGTGCTGGATCCGGCATTTCCAACTCTGGCGGCAACCCGGAATGACAACTTTCGCGATAATGTGGAGCAGGTCGTTATAGATGGAGGCTCGGCGGGAACCTACTTTATTGAGGTGAGCCATAAGGGCGGTTCACTCGACGGCGGCAGCCAGGATTATTCACTGATTATCTCTTCGGTACCGAGGCCTTCAACCGAATCCAATATTCTCATTAACGAGGATTTTTCCGGGGGGAGCTTGCCCGCGGGTTGGTCGCTGGTCACGGATTCGGGTATCCCATGGAGCTTCAACGCATGGATACCGGGTGACGCGCGGTATGAAAACCAGACTTATGGAAGCGGTCACTACGCGATGGCAGACGTGGACTACAGCCACAATATGGACAGTAAACTGCGTTCGCCAACCTTTGACCTGGCCGGCGCCGATGCGGTGGTTCTCAAGTTCCAGAGCTTTTTCTGGGTGGATGAGGGTGAACTGCCAAATGTTGAAGTCAGCACCGATGACGGCGCTAACTGGACGGAAGTGTGGAGATACACCGGTTTTGGTATCAGCGCAGACTCAGTCAATAAGGACCTGACCGCTATTGCTGCCGGACAGTCCAGTTTCGCCTTTCAATTCCGGTTTAACAGCGGGGGGTCATTCTCCGGAAACCTGTGGCAGATTGATGACGTTGTGCTGCAAGTATTCGGGGGCGAGCCTCCGGCAGACCCGCCGGGACCGGCTTCGAGTCCGATCCCGCCTGACGGCGCTACGGAACAGGCGTTGTTCGCCAGTCTCTCCTGGACAGCAGGTGCGCTGGCAACATCTCATGATGTATATGTTGGCGGCAACCCCGTGCTGGACGCCAGTGATTTCCAGGGTAACTTCACAGGCGCTGTTTTCGATCCGGAAACACCTGGCAACGATACCACCTACTACTGGCGTATTGACGAAGTCAACGACTACGGCACCGCCGCCGGAGCAGTCTGGAGCTTTACCACGGAAGCGGCCGTGCCGGTTCCGCCGGGCCAGGCTTCCAATCCGGTTCCTGGCAATGGCACTTCAGGAAACGGCCTGGACACCGATCTCAGCTGGACGCCCGGATCGCTGGCTATCAGCCACGAAGTGTATTTTGGCACCAACGCGACTCCTGGCGCGGCTGAACTGCAGGGCAGCCAGGCGGGAACTGTTTTTGATCCGGGTACAATGGCCAACGAAACCACCTATTACTGGCGCATCGATGAGGCAAATAGCGACGGAACAACCGCAGGTCCGGTCTGGAGCTTTACGACTGAGCCGGCGCTTCAATCTACGGAAATGCACCTGAATGATCTGACACCTTCCTCGATTCCGGGATCGAAAGGACGGTGGACTGCATTGGTTCAAATCAAAGTCGTTGATAGCGTGGGGGAGGTCATGCAGGGTGTCCAGGTCAATGGAAGCTGGAGTATGGGCACCAGAGGCGATGCTTCGTGCGTGACAAATTCAGGCGGTGTTTGCTCAGTTCAAAAAAATTCTCTCAGATCAAGAGTTGAAAGCGTTTTGTTCACCGTTACGGATTTAATTGCGACAGGCTATGCCTATGTTGAAGGCGCTAATGAAGTGGCGCCTGCAATTACCGTTTTGAAGGACGCAGGGACCGGCAATCAATTACCCGTTGCCAATAACGACAGTTTCAACACCGCTGTGGATACGGCGCTCAGCGGCAACGTGCTGGGTAACGACGACCCGGGTGATGCGCCGGCAACGGTAAGCAATTTCGATGCCGTATCCTCAGCAGGTGGCTCAGTATCCATGAACCCAAACGGTGCATTTACATATACGCCATTCACCGGATACCTCGGTTCCGACAGCTTTGGCTACACCATTACGGATAGCAACGGCGATAGCGACTCCGCAACTGTGTCGATTATGATTGGCCAGGTGCCAACCGGCCTTACGCTGGCAGCCGTACCCCGCCAGTCAAACGGCAGATGGTATGCCGACCTTGACTGGTCGGGAGGGGCGGGTAGCGGTTTTGTAACGATCACGCGCAATGGGTCCGAAGTCAGAAAAACTCCGACTCAGAATGACGGTTCGTTTACCGACGTACTGGGCAAAAGAGTCAGAGGAGCATACGAGTTCGAGGTCTGCGAAATTGATAGTGGTGAATGCGGCAGCGATACAATCCAGTTCTAATTTCAATTTGGGGATTCAGAAGATGTCCACAGGGTAGTTTTCGCCTGTTGGAAGAGGCTACAATCCCAGCATGTCGCGACTGGCCAGCTACTTATCGGATCCGTTGTTAAAAAGTATGTACGACCTGGTTCGTGAGACCGGCCCTGTGCGTCCGGTATCCCTGGATATCACCAGCAAATGCAATCTTCGCTGCACCGGATGTTATTACTTTGAGGAAGGCATGGACAAGGTGCCAGCGCGCGCAGACGACGCAGCGTTCGATGTCTTGCTGGAGAAAGAAAAAGCCCGGGGCACCAATTTCGTAACGGTCGTGGGTGGTGAACCCGCGCTGGTCCCTGACCGTCTTCGCAAGATCTACAAGCACTTCAAAATGAACGTTGCTACCAACGGCGTGATACCCATTCCACACGAGGGCCTGGAGAACATGCCGCTGGGAATAGCAGTCTGGGGCGGTCACACCACTGATGCTCAATTACGCAACAATGGCAAAAGTGATCTTTTTGCCATTGCGCTTGAAAATTACCGGGATGACCCACGGGCATTTTTTTACTATACCGTGGCACCGGGCCATGCCCACGAGATCGAATCGGTGGTCGAGGAGTGCATAGAAAACGGCAACCGGGTGCTGTTCAACTATTACAGCGACGTTGCTGAACTGGGTGGCGAGCTTGATTATCGGCAAGGATTTGACGAAGTACGAACAGAAGTTGAACGGATGATCCAGCGGTATCCTGACATGCTTTTAACGACCCGCTACCTGAACCAGGTAGTAACAAGCGGGCGCCTTGCTGGCCAGGTCTGGGGTTACGACGTCTGCACCAACTTGACCGCGGACCACCCCGTTAATGCGGATCGGATCCAGAACGGTAATCCCTACAATCGGCACTTTCGAGCGATCAACGCGGATTTTCAGTCCACGCGGCGTTGCTGCACGGGCGTGAACCGTGATTGCCGGTCCTGTTTTGATACCTGGGAGCATTTTTCCTGGGTCATGATCAATATGCGCAAGCACCTGCATTCAAAGCAGGCATTTACCGACTGGTTATCGACCATGTTCGCCTTTTACGTTGTGAATCGGCTGGTGGATTATGAGAAGGGGCTGGAATACCTGCGCCGGGTGCAGGCTGCCTGAATCTCAACCGTATGACTTGCGAATCATTCGCCAGGCAATCCAGGCCGTAGGCACCACCACCATTGGGCCGGCCAGGACCAGCATTGATTCGCCGCTTAGCCAGTTTATCCCGCCGCCCGCCGCCAACGTACCGGTAGTCTCCTGGAAGGGCCTGATGTAAATATTGAGCAGGATCGTGCACATGGTGACGCTGTATACGGCCAGCACCAGCGGCGCAAATCGGGTGATCCTTAATTTAGCCGGGCTTATGTCTGTTTCAGGAACCTTGTGCAACTGCAACCGGTATTTTGTTTCCTCGCGGCTGACTTCACCGAAATAGGACAGTACCAACACGACCGTCAGGCTGACCAGGCCACCCAGCAGAATCGGGTCCAGCCAGAAAGGCAATGTGATCCACTCCAGGTATTCCAGTGCTTTGGGTATGGCATTGAATGTGAAACCACTGATGATTCCCCAGAATGCGGCGTCAGCCGTAATTCGATTGCTCCAGACGCTCATTAGCGCAACCGCACCCCAGGACGAAGCGTATAACGTTCCAACGAAATAGGTCAGCCAGAAAATGTCGATCGGGGAGAAAAATGCGATGATCAAAACTACAATTCCAACGGCCAGCATGGACAGCCGGCTAATCTTGAGCATGGATTTTTCGTCGACCGCATCATGCAGAAAAAGATCATTGCTGACACTGAATCCCACCAGCGACAGGAAGGTCGAGGCAGAGGACAAGCCTGCCGCCATGATTCCAGCCAGCAGCAAGGCGCCTATCAGTTCCGGCAACAGGTTCAATGCGGCATAAATCATCACCTCCTCTGACGGTTGAATATCGGAGTCGCTAAGATTGATTACTGCGCCCGCGAAATAAAGGACCAGTTCCATCAGGATCAGAAAGATGGCTGCGATGCAGGCTGCACGCATCACTACGTGTTCGTCGCGTGCGATCAGGGATCGGCTCGACTGCCACGGGCTAACGGCGTAAACGAGCCCCCACGCCAGTGCAAGCGTCAGGTTCCACAACGCGAAATCCAGTGCGGATGTGAAGGGTGTGTCATCACCAATTAATCCGTGCCAGGCCATCAGGTCCGGTTTTTCCGAAAGTGCGGTCAAGCCTTGAACAGACGCCACCCATCCCCCGGCACTCTGTACCAGGAAGACCAGGGCCACCATGGACACGGTTGTGAACAGCAGGAACATCAGCGTGTCGGTCAGGATTACACCACGCGAACCGGAATACATGGTGAAGGCAGTGTAGCTGACCCAGCAGATGATCAGTGCCTGGGCGAAGCTGAAATCGGTGATATGAGTGAGCAGGAAGGCCGCGCCCTGGGTCACAGCAAGCAGGTAGCCTCCCACCCCGAAAATAATGGTGATGCCGGCCGCCTGCTGGACCCGGTGCGAGTTGAAACGTTTGCCGAAATAGTCTGCCACTGTCAGGGCACGGCTGCGACGAAGGTAGCGCCCGAATAACAACGCGCCGAAGATATACCCCATTGCGCCAATCGGTGGCCACAGCAGGTACGGCCCTGCCTGGCCTTCGTACACGAAGCCGGTTTCGCCAAGGAAAATATTGGTGCTGAGTACGCTGGCTACCAGCGTGCCGACTATCAGCAAGGTCGGCGCACGCCGTCCAGCGACGAAATAATCATCGAGTTTCTTTACCCGGCGGCCAGCGTAGTTGCCGACAGCAATATAAACAATGAGGCTGATCAGGATCGCGCCGGAGTAGATGTCCATTATTGTCGCTTATTCTTGGTGTGAACTCGCGACCAGTATAGAAGAAACCAGGAAAAGGATTTTGCCAGCGGGGTCAGAATTCCCACAAAATCCCGATCGCGGGAATGATCGGCAGCCAGTGATCAACGGTACGATCGAGGAAAACATTACCCTCATCGTCATCATCGATGTCGTAGTCGATGCAACACTGATTTTTACGGTTGGTCGCGTTGGTGACTTCGAAAAAAGCCGACAAACGCCCGGTTTTTACCGGGTATTCACGGCTGATACGGAAATCGAATGAGGCGAACGTGCCGAGTTGTTCGGCGTTCCTGGGCCCGGGAATCGGGAAATACTCATATTCCTCATCGTCGTCTTCGCCTGGAATCATACCCAGGGCCAGTTCAGTGATCGGCCAGCCCGTATGGACACTGATCGCCAGTCCGGTTTCCCACGGACCCCGTCGCCAGGCCACGCCGGCCTGCAGCGCATGCCGCTGGTCCCAGCTGCGCCGCTCATTTACGCCGTTGATCTTGTCGGTTGCTTTTGCCCAGGAATAGGTGGCCCACCAGTTGAGCGCCTCACCGCCACGGTATTCGAGGGTCAGTTCCACACCCCTCGCACGGGCTGATTCAGGATCCAGCCGGACCCGGTCCGGTTGTAATTCAGGGACCAGGGCCAGCGAGTCAAACAAGTTTTCAAAGCGCGGTTTCAACCGGTCATAGTCCTTGAGGAATGCCTCGATGCGCAGACGATAGTGGTTTGGAAACAAAAACTGTGCACCTGCGATCCAGTGGTTTACCCGCTGTGGCGCAAAAAAATGATCCAGGCCATCTTCGACCTGCAATTGCTGGATTGCCTGGGACTGGTAGTAACGCCCCCAGGTCAGGCGGAGTTCGGTTGCGGAATTCACCGAATGCAGCAGGCTTGCTCGCGGACTCCACTGGTCATCAAAATTTGGATCAGTGTAGGTCTGCCGGTCCCAGCGCATACCCAGTTCAATGGCTGTGGCAGGTGTGACCCGCCAGCGATCAGACAGGTAGATGGCATACGCATTCCCTTCGGGCGCGGCTTTGATATCTGACTCGGTCGGGTTTTCAATACCCGGGTAAAATTCGAAAAATTCGCGGTATTCGGCGCGTGAAGAATAAGCATACCTGGCTTTCTCATGGAGAATCTCAAAGCCTCCGCGCAGGCTATGGTTGTTGTGGGCATCATAAAGCCAGTCCTGGCGCAGGCCGTATACTTCCGCCTTTCTTTGGTCCGAGACGGCACCGAGCAGTTTTTCCGGATCATTTACTTCGGCCAACTGGCGGTTGTTGAGCGCGCTGTAGCTGACTACGGTGTTGCTGGAAAGCGAGGGCGTCCACTGGTTTTCCAACAGCAACCAGAAATGTTTATTCCAGGCGTTGCTTTTAGACCGCTCCAGCTCATCCGGGTCACTTTCGGTTATGACGATAACCTGGTCGTCTGCATACATGGCGTTGACGGAGAGTCGCGTATCATCGGAAATGTTGATCCCCAGTTGTCCAAATACATCAAAGTACTGTGGTTTTCCAAGGTCCCGGTTAAGGATCAGGTCCAGGTTGCTGCGCCGTGCTGATACCAGCCAGTCGACCCTGGCTTCTTCTGTGTAGCCGCTGGACAGCAGGGAAGTGTTGTAAATACTCAGCCCCAGTTCCGTGCGCCGTGGCTTTTCCGGTTGTTGGGTATCCAGCAGCAGCACACCACTCATGTGGTCGCCATAATTGGCTGGAAAACCGCCGGTATAGGCCTCGACCCCGGATATGGCCCGAGCATCAATGGAACTGAACATGTTGTGATAGTTGCGTATGTGAAACGGGTCCATCAGTTTCAGCCCGTTCAGGAATATCGCGGTTTCATTGTGCTCGCCACCCCTGAAGTGCGATTGGGACGACAACCCGTTGGCCGCGGCCCCGGGCAGTCGCTGGACCGAACGGATCGGGTCTTCACCCAGGTCCGGGAGCGCCTGGATCGCCCTCTGATCGATGAAAAACTGCGAGTTGGAAAACAGGATGTAGCGGCTGGCCGTTACGCTGAGCTTTTCCAATTCCATCGGGCCCGGCTCCAGGTTCACTCGCAACACCTGGGTCTGGTAGGCCTTCAATTCAACAGACTGTTGCAGGGTCGTGTACCCAACTGCGGCTATCTGAACCAGGCAATTACCGGGTTCTATCCTGCTGAACTGGTACACGCCCGGACGCAGTAGTTCAGCGCCAGGCATTGCCGGGATGGTGTTGATCGTGATCATGTCCGGCGCTGGGATGGCGTCGATATTGGTGATGATGATTAATAACGAAGCCGTTTCGTTCGCATCAGGAGGATTTATCTGTCGAACCACCAGGTAGATGCCATCGACTTCGTTCAGGGTCAGCCCGTATGGAGCGAGGATTTCGATCACCTGTTGAACAGGGTCGCGGCTGACAGGTGGCTTGACCACCAACAAGGTATCGCTCACCAGGCCCGTTGAGTAGACCAGGGGAAGACCTCCCTGTTGCAACTCGTCCAGTATTTCGTGAACCGGCCGGCCCTGGTAGGAAGGCTCTGCGGCGTTGGTGGTGGTTGAAATAATCGCCAGGACACAGGTACAGACAATCAGCGAAAAGATCGTTTGGCCCGATTTGCCAATGGAACTGACCCGACTCACGAAATGTCCTGCAGTTTCGCCATAACTGCCATAAAGTGTGCACTGCCTGACGATCTGAATCCAGCGGTACAGCGTATTGCGCAGCACAGGACAAGTGAGTTGCTGCGAGATCAGTTCTCCACCAGCAGCGCTACAACAATAGAGCCGGCGTCTATTTCTGACGTCAGATCACTGGTTTGCATTACCAGGGTCAATGCGCGCATCGGTTCCAGATCCACTTGTCCTCGCAGCTGTGTTTCGGCTGCCAGTTGTTCTGCCTGGGGCGATGAAAATTCGACCACGCGTCCGGTCTCATGAGCTACCCACGCCACGAAATCAGCTATCGTGCGTCCATTGGAAATAAAGGCCGGTGCGAGTTCTTCGGTCCACTGCCAGCGGGGGCCATAGGTCACAACGGGTTCCAGCTCGTAGCCACCCGCAACATTCACATTCAGTTGCTCTCCAGCGGATGCCTCGGCAGCCCATTTTGAATGCAATACCTGTACCCGGCCTTCCCGGACACTTACCGAAGTACCACCAGC
>Ga0265303_10001319_pt1 | contig 15122 bp, 11 predicted proteins | sample Helome_2_FD_192494 | JGI IMG/M metagenome (GOLD analysis project Ga0265303, IMG submission 192494) | Marine sediment microbial communities from subtidal zone of North Sea - Hel_20160317 (Illumina Assembly) | ecosystem: Environmental > Aquatic > Marine > Subtidal zone > Sediment ... | reverse complement strand
TGTAAAATTGCCAACAAATACGGTCATGGCAATGTCTTTTTACCCTAAAGAGGGCTTACCGGTATGGAAGGAAGAATCTACAAAAGCCATAAAAAATGCACTTGAAGTCTATTCTGATGCTACTTTTGATTACCCTTATCCGGTAGCTATTTCAGTGAACACCTCCAATATAGGTATGGAATTCCCTATGATTAGTTTTAATGGAGGCAGACCTAAAAATGGCAAGATCAGTAATGCTGCCAAGCAGGGTATGATTGGTACAATTGTTCATGAAGTGGGTCATAATTGGTTTCCCATGATTGTGAGTTCAGATGAGCGTAAATGGATGTGGATGGATGAAGGTTTAAACACATTCCTTCATCAAAGAACTATTGCGGAAAGATACCCGGGATTTAGCAGTACAACACCTAAAACCATTGTTCCTTTTATGAGCGGTGATAAAGATATTATGCGCCCTATTATGACAACCTCTGATAGCGAATTACTAACTCAGTTCGGAAATAATTTTTATATGAAACCTACTGTTGGTTTACAGATGCTAAGAAACTCAATTGTTGGACGCGAATTATTTGACCAGGCATTTAAGGAATATGCCAATCGCTGGAAATACAAACATCCAAATCCCGCAGATTTATTTAGAACGCTGGAAGATGCAAGTGCAGCAGACTTAGATTGGTTTTACAGAGGTTGGTTTTTTACAACCGATAATGTTGATATGGAACTCACAGATGTAAAATGGTTTAAAGTAAATGAAGAAGAGTTCAATACTAAAGATCAGAAACAGACCACTAAACTAAAGATTGAGGGTGAAAACTCCGGTGAAAAAGCAAAGGATTTTTCCAGCGGTCCCGAAGCTATAACTATGACCTCAACACCCGATGCAAGCTATGGCGGATTTTTATCAAGAATGGATGAGCCCGAACTTCGCAAACAACTTACAGGTAAAAATATTTATGAAGTTAGTATTAAAAATGTAGGTGGACTGGTAATGCCTGTTACGATAGAATGGATATATACCGATGGATCCAGTGAGATTGATAAGTTACCGGCAGAAGTATGGCGCAGGAACGAATACGAAATTAAAAAGACTTTTATAAAAGAAAAAGAAGTTTCAAAAGTGAATTTGGACCCTAATTTTGAGTTTGCCGATACTGATATGAAAAACAATAGCTTTCCTAAAGTAGAGACTCCATCAGAATTTGATGAGTTTAAAGCGAAGAAGACTAATAATTAGTGTGAATTGAAATATGTAAACCTTATCGAGAAAGCGAATAAAACAAAAAAAGACAGCCAGATAGGCTGTCTTTTTTGATTCTAATCACAATTACTTGTGATTTAAAAGAATTTTTAGGAGTTGTCCTCAATCGTAGCTTTAGGTGCATTTTTTTTGACCGATGCAATCCCATTTGCCATAGAGGAAGGAGACGAATACCTTTGACTGTCACCTATAATCTGCCCATTAGACGCTTTTAAACTAAAATAAGGGCGTCCGTTCTTTGCCTTTTTTTTGTCGTACATTTTATCATTTTGTGAGTTTTTCCTAACGGATTCAATACCGTTATCACATGCAGATTTAGAATTATAAGCTTCACTGCTTAGAATTACCTGTCCGTTTGATGCTACTAAATTGAATCTTAGCTTTCCAGCTTTATCCTTTTTGATTTCAAATTTTCCCATTGGTGTGTTTTTAAATACTGATTATAAAAGTAACAAAATATTTGCATTTTTCTTTGTTTTTTTATGCTGCATATAATTTTATCCTCCCTGATTATGAATAACTTGGCATTAAAAATCAAGGCTTTTATTATTTCGGCATATTGTCTTAAAAAGCTAGGCTTCAGGCGGGATTTTTACTACGTGGCCCATTAACAAAATACATTTTCATTTTGCCCCGGTTCTTAACTGCAATTTCTCCCCTGTACTCACAGTTAAATTCATCTTTTACAAATTCGAAAGTGTGTTCACTGATATTGATCTTCCCTGTTGCGGAATTTGTTTCCATCCGGGAAGCCACATTTACGGTATCTCCCCAGATATCATAGGAGAACTTTTTACTTCCAACCACCCCCGCAACCACCGGACCAGTATTAATCCCTATCCGTACATCAAATGAGAGTCCATCTTCTGTTCCGCCGGATTTTGCATCTTCTACAAATTGTAAAATCTCGAAGGCAGCCTTCACCGTTTTTATGGCATGATCCTCTTTAGGAAAGGGCAGTCCGCCTGCGCACATATAGGAATCTCCAATAGTCTTGATTTTTTCCAGGTCATATTTTTCAATAATGTCGTCAAAGGCGGTAAAGTAATACCCCAGCCTGCTGACCAGTACTTCAGGATTTACGCCTTCTGAATGCGCCGTGAACGCCTCAAAATCTGTAAACAAGACGGTAACAGATTCAAATTTATTCGCCTTAACTACCCCTGATTCTTTTAATTCCAGGGCCGTTTCTTCCGGCAAAATATTAAGTAAAAGACGATCGGATCGGTCCCTTTCTTTTTCTATAATAGTTTTGGTTCTTTTTATGTACAAATTACGTCTGAACAATCCGACTGCCAGCAGGAAAATCAGAAATAAAGCAGTTCCGATAGAGATTGTCACTATCTTTTGTGTGCGTTTCTGTTGATTCGCTAAATCCAGTTCTATTTGTTTTTGAGCAACTTCCATCTCGGCCATTTGTTGAACTGAAGTGATGTTTTGCACACTATCCCTGAAAGCAATGTAATTTCTGTAATATTTCAGAGAAGCGGAAGCGTAACCAGTCCTTTCATACAACTCCGAAAGCTTTAAGTAAGCGCTGCCCATTTCTGCTTTTAATCCATATTGTTTGGCCAGGTTTAAAGAACGCAAAGAGTAACCAAAGGCAGCATCCCAATCGTTCCTATGGGCATAAATATCGGACATGTAGGTAAGGTATGTTGTAATAGGTCTGTAGTCTCCTAGTTCTTCAAGGATGGCGATTGCCTCACTGATATTTTCCTCTGCCTGGGCTTCCTGTCCTTTTTGAGCAAAGGCCAGGCCTTTGTTGCCAAGATTATATGCCAAATATTGTTTTCTGTTTTGAGCTTTAAAGATGGGGCCTGACTTGTTGAATAAAAGAAGGGCAGAATCTGGTTGAGCCCATTCCAAATAGGAGTCTCCGAGGTTTTCTACTGCGATTGCGTAGTTAATTCTTGCGTCCAGGTCCTCGAAAATTTTAATGGCATTGGTATAGTATTTTTTGACATTCTGTTTATTTCCCATTCCGGAATAAACTGCGGCTATTTCCGTGTACAAGTTGCCCAGTTCTCTTTTTTCTCCACGTGCATTGCTGATATCTACAGCTTTAAAATAACTTTCAAGGGCCTTGCTCAAATCACCTTTATCCATCAGGGCATTTCCCATTCTCAGATAACCCGAATAGATATATCTGCTGGAATCCATACGAATGGCCTCTTTTAAAAGTAAATTACTGTATTTTAAGGATTCTTCAGGGTCCGGATTAGAGATGGAAATTTGCCTTAACAATTCCAGATGCTGTGAAGGATCATAGTTGCCGGACTCATAAAGTTTCACTAGACTATCAGAAATTACCTCGCGATTTTGACTTAAACACGGCGTTAGGGTAAGCAGAAGTATACTAAATAAATAAATTCCCTTGAATACAAACACATTTATCTTTTTAACGTAAGGCTTCATAAGATAGGAATTGGGTTTGTCAATAACTTTTTCTACTCTCCGATTTGGATTTTTGGGTCAATGGTATATATACCGGAACCGGAACCTATACTAAATTGAATTTGATATTTGTAAGGTGCTTTACCGCCGCGTATTACAGTGGCCTGAACAAGCTTATCACCCTTGATGGTGTCTGACGTAAAAATTCTTGGGCCACTAATATATTTAATAGCTGTTATCCTGACCGGGGTGTTAGGTTCCGTAGAAGATACCCCTTTCCATATAATATTATCACCTACCTGGGCGAAAATAGTAAAGGTCTCCGGAGAACTGTTATTTAATACGGTTGTACCCTTACCCGCCATAAAGAAGCAAGCTTTTCCGGGGTTAGGATTCTTTGTGTCTACGTTAAGGGTTATTTCATGTGCCGCCTGTGCATACAAATTATTTGTAGCCACGAGTACGGTCAAAACAAAGACAATCCAGTTAATTTTATTCAGTTTCATTTACTATAATTATAACTATCAAACAAAAAAAGAGGTTATTCAATACTTATCCTATTTATTTAAAGAGATTATATCAGAAATATTCTATATATCTATAATTACTTGCATTCGCCAAAAAAGAAAGCCCGGGTTGGCCCGGGTTTTCGTTACTTGAAAGCTATTCACATGTAGGCCGCAATGGCCAAATTGTATATCCGTATTATTATTCAACTCTAATTTTTGGGTCAATATTAAAAGTTTCTTCAACACCTTTTACTTTGAATTTTATGTTGTATTTAAAATCCCCTTCTTCATCATTTGTTTTTTTCTCCGGTTTTGCTCTAACTTTTTCACCATTAGGGTTCCCATCTCCTTTCAAGGTTTTGCCATTGAAAATCGGCGTCCCGCCGCTACCTTTAATTTGAATTATATTTACTATTTTATTATCCTCAGAAGAAGTGGATGCGCCACGCCATTCTATATAGCTGTTTATATCAATTGTAATAAGCCAATCTAAAAGCTCCTCACCAGATCCCGACTCGCTCGTATTTTCATCTGGAGTCGTCCAGGTAAAATAGCATTCGTCCAATACATTATCATCATTAATGTTTTCCGTATTGACATTTAGTGTGACGACATTTGTCCCTTGCGCATAGGAAACAGCACTGCCAAAAAGGAAAATAGCTAATGCAACAATAAAAGAATTTTTGATTTTCATTTCGAGTGGTTTTTGATTAGTTAGTTGTCTTATCCAATTTTAGTTAGATCTCTTTTTAGAATTCTCAAGATAAAGATTAAAATCGAATAATATTGTAAGGTTATCCCTACATATTGGTTTCGATCTGGAACCAGTCAACTACAGAATGTACGATGAATTTCTGACATCAAAAAAGGCTGCCAACAGACCTTAATCTATTGGGTTTAAAAAAACTAAACCATAATCCTGCTTAACATAGAGCCTGGATTTCTTCCAAGTAAAGATGATCCTGATCATTTCCTGTATGTTTCCTATTTCAGAAATTTATTGCTTAAAGGAAACCGAGTTCCAACCCATATTACAGTGCGCCAATTTGGGAAACAGTTTCTCACCGAACCATAGATAAATATGCTAATATTTTTTAAAAAAATCCGACATCGTCTTTTAACTGACAAGTTCAGCAAATATCTGCTATATGCCATGGGAGAAATTATTCTGGTAGTGGTTGGGATACTAATTGCTTTGAGTATAAACAATTGGAATGAGGAACACAAAGAAGAAGTGCTGGAGCTGGAATATTTGGAACGGATTCTTACTGACCTTAATGCAAATACCGGTTATTTTAATCGACAAATAGTGGAATGTAACGAAGTTATGGATTTGAGTTATCAATACATCCACAAGGCCTACGAAGCACAAAAGAGTAAGGAAGAATATGTTGCACTAATCGAATTAATTACCGATAGAACGGAAAATTTGGTGGTCCAGAATTCAACTTATTTGGAGCTTAACAATGCGGGCAAATTAAGTGTCTTTAAAAATAAACAACTAAAAGACAGCTTAATTGCACTGCACAGAGATTATGAATATGCCGCTTCAAGAATTAGGGAATTTAATGATTACCATTCCCGTTTATTAAGTTCGGCTAGAGTATATAGCAGTAAGTATTCAAAAAAGCGTGCTTTTATCTTTGACAAACCCTATATGTTTAACCCTAAAGAATGGGAATATATTAATGACCCAACTTCACAAGAATTTAGAGAACAAGAATGGATAATTACCATGTATCTAGTAAAACATATGGAGGCCATGGAGTTTCATAAGGTCCTTCTGAGCAAAATTGAATTTCTTCGCACGCTTATTGAAGAAGAACTGGATAATAGAAAATGACCTTGTTCTTTATCCCGAAAATGTCATTTTACCGTTGAAATGCATAAAAAGTACGACTAAACCACAACTTTTAGCCCTTTCACAACAATTTGGTCTGTGGTCACCACACAAATCGTAACTTATTAGTACTTAATCTAAAAAATAATTGCTATGAAATCAGATTCAAACAAGCACCCCATTTTAAATTCTATTCTTTCTGTATTGAATATTAGCTTAGAAGTATTACTGGCATTAATTGCCCTTGGTTTTCTTATTGGCCTTTGGGGGATATTGAGCTAAATAGTCCTTCAATTTATAATAGCTTTAATCTCTTATAATTCTTAGCAGAAGCAAGGACCGCTATGATGGTGAACTTTGCCTCCGGGATCTCTCCGGAAGGGGAGAAATATTGGACCCTGGTTGGCTACAAAGATTTTAAAGGAGCCATTGGCGGTGCCGGCTGGAAAACCTTCCTGGAGAACATGGGAGGCGTACGAATGGTACGTTCCGGTCTCAGGGTTTGTTTGAGACAGTGGAAAACGATCTTATTAATAAAACAAAAAACCTTCAATTTTCTAGGGGTTTTGCGGTCAGGGACAAGAAGTATTAGGGATAAAATACAAGGTACGAAATAAGAGTTACTAACTTGCAACTTCCTACCTCCAACCTCGTATCTCTAACTTCCTATCTCTACTTTATTTTCAACCACATTATAGAGAGTGACAGAAATAGCATTGCGGAAGCGTTACACTCGCGCTAGCAAAGGGGTAATATCCCGATGTAAAAGGGTTAGTGTTTCGCAATCAGCAGGACTAACATCCAATGATTTATATGCGTATCCTGCCAATGTATATTCAGGTCTGTACACTTTTAATCTAAATAGGAAAAGAAGTTTTGGCTGTTAAAATTAGTTGCTAAGCTCTTTAATTATTCCTATCTTATTAGTGTTCCTCCCATATAAAGTTTCCAAATGGTTGTAAGATGAAAATATGTCATCAATGCAGGCAAGAAAACCCCGATCAGGCCAAATTCTGCAATACCTGTGGTGCACGTCTTGTTATTTCAGGAGGCAGTGAAAAACGGAGTGGAAAGAATGTTGCCGAGAGAAGGCAACTTACCATTCTTTTTTGTGATTTGGTAGATTCCACACCACTTTCAGAACAAATGGATCCGGAAGACTACAGGGAACTAATACTAAATTATCACCAAATAGCAGAAGAAGTAATTACGCGCTACGGGGGTAATGTGGGCAATTATTTGGGGGATGGCCTTTTAGTATACTTTGGTTATCCGGAAGGAATGGAAGATGCTTCCAAAGTTGGAACTCAGGCAGGGTTAGCCATTATTGAGGCCGTAAATGTTGCAAATAAACGATGGGTAGATGAAGGTAAGACTGCCATAAAAATCCGCCTTGGTATTCATACCGGACTTGTTATTGTAGACGACCATTTAGCCTTGGGAGAAACAGTTAATATAGCCGCAAGGCTTGAAGGGTTGGCGCCGCACAATGGGCTGGTTGTAAGTCCGCAAACCATGTCTTTAATACAAGGCTGGTTTGAAGTAAAAAGTACAGGGACTCATATTTTAAAAGGCATCTCCGAGCCCATGGAAGTATTTCACGTCCTGAAAGAAAGTGGCGTAAAAACCCGACTTGATATAGCTAAGGGCAAAGGGCTTTCACCATTGGTGGGACGAGAAAATGAACTCACACTTCTTAAAAAACTCTGGACACAAGCAAAAAAGGGAAATGGGAGCGCGGTTTTGATAAACGGCGAAGCGGGAATTGGTAAATCCCGCCTGGTGGATACTTTGGAAGAGTATATAACCAGGGAGTCAGATGGCCTTCTTTTGGAGGCAAGGTGTTCTCCTTACCAAAGTAACAGTGCCTTTCAGCCTATTATTGAATTGATTCAAAATGGATTACTACAAATTGAACCCAAAGACGATTCAGAAAATAAACTTCAGAAACTGGAGCTTTTTCTAAAGCATTCAAATCTCGATTTTGAACTGGCCATGCCTCTGTTCGCAGAATTTTTGTCCATTCCATCAAAAAAATATCCCCCCCTTCTTATGAGCCCCTTTGCAAAGCGGCAGAAGATCATGGAGGGTGTTACACAGGCTTTGCTCTGCGAGGCAAGGAACAGACCTCTACTGTTCGTAGTAGAAGATCTGCATTGGGCAGATGCTTCTACCCTCGAATGGTTGGCGCTGTTTATAGAACAACTCTCAACCCAAACCATATTTGCACTTTACTCCACGCGGCCTGGTTTTCACCCCGACTGGTTAGGGCATTCCGGAGTTTCGCAAATTACACTTGAACGGCTGTCGTCTGAAGATATGGCGGAAATCTGTCTTCATCAGACAAAAGGAAAAGAATTGCCTAAAGCGATTTTGAAGCAAATTGCTGCCAAGACAGAGGGAGTTCCATTATTCGTAGAAGAGCTCACTAAAATGGTTTTGGAATCCGATTTATTAGTTGAAGAGGATGAGCATTTTAAATTGATTGGATCAGTATCCTCCCTGGCCATCCCTTCTACTTTAAAGGATTCCCTTTTGGCACGTCTGGACGGTTTGTCCGAAGTTAAAGAGATTGTCCAAATAGGATCGGTATTGGGGCGTGAATTTACCCCGGAAATGCTGCAGGCATTGCTTCCATCAGAAATAAGAGATTTCGAGGAATCCTTATCCCAATTATTAGATTCGGAAATATTTTATAAAAGCCATCAAGGAAAACAATCTGTATTTCAATTCAAGCATGCACTGATACAAGATACCGCCTATGAATCACTTCTGAAAAGCAGAAGGCATCAATTGCATCTGCAAGTAGCAAAGGTATTGGAGGATCAATTTGTGGAAATCGCCAGGAACCAACCGGAGATTTTGGCGCACCATTACACGGAAGCCGGGCAACCACTAGAGGCCATTCCAGTCTGGTTAAAAGCCGGTCGGCAGGCCAGTCAGCAAAATGCAACTACTGAGGCACTCGCTCATTTGGAGAAAGGGCTAGGATTATTGCCTCATGTTAAAAATGAAGCGGAACACAATAACCTGGAACTTGATTTTCAGTTGATCCTCGGTGGCACCTACGTTGTTTCTCATGGATTTCCGCATCCTAAAGTGAAAGAAACTTTTAATCGGGCGAGAGGACTTGCACAAAGTATAGCGATAAGTCCTAAACTTGCATTAATACAATTTAATTTACTTTCTTACTTTTTTAACACAGAAGATTATAAGGCGGTTGATGATTTGTCCGCCCATATGTTTAAACTATCCAAAGATCCTAAGCATGGATATTGGTTTGAAATATGCGCCAGCCAGATCATGGGCACCTCAAGGAGCGTTATCGGAGAATTTATAACTGCCAATTCCTATTTTCAGCGTGTAATAGATATGTTCAACCCTTCTTTTCCATTTCCATGGGAATTGGCCCCAAGCGGGCATATAGAAATTGGCGCTAAAGCCTGGCAGATGGTGTGCCTTCAGATATTGGGTTATAAAGATCAGGCAAAAAGCCTTGCCGATAAGCAACTTTCTTTTTCCAGCGAACACAGAGATTCCATGACGCTTTACCACATTTATACGTTTCCTGCCTTGTATAAGTTGCAAGCAAGGGAATGGAAGGCTTCCGAGGAAATTCTGGAGGAATATCTTCCGATAGTAAGAGCTTTTGGGGACCCTATTTTCAACTTGACCGCCGAAGTATATTATAATATTTCCAAAGCATTCCAGGGAGACAAAGCTGCATTCCAAGTAGCTATAAATCTCATCAATACTTGTTTTGATATCGGTTTTAAGGCTTTTGCAGTGACCATGGCCCCTTACATTGGAGAGCAGTATTTTCGGAATGGTGAACATGAATCCGCTTTATTGTGGATTGAAAAGATCTTGACACATACCAATGAGACCGGCTCTCATATTCAGAATGCTGAATTATTCAGAATCAAAGGACTTACTTTGCAGGCTATGGACGAACCCGAAGAAACCGTGGAAAAAATCCTAAAGCAAGCGCTAAAACTTTCAAGAAAACAAGCTGCAAAAACATTTGAACTACGTTCTGCCAGGGATTTGGCCCGAATTTGGCAAAAACAGGGTAGAGCAGAAGAAGCATATGACCTTTTAAAAAGCGTTTACAATTGGTTTACGGAAGGTTTTGACTCAGTTGATCTCTGCGAGGCAAAAATACTACTGGAAGAACTTAACAGTGAATTATCTTAAACGGTTTTATGATAAAGTACGGGAGACAAAATTATTGACCCACTCATTGTAGAGAGCAACAAGTTGTAGGTTTTATTTAAATATGACTAGTCATTATTTGGAATTGCTTTATTCCTCAGTGCTATTGCTTCTTTAGAAGCATCATTATCAAATTCGAATACATTTCTATCGAATTTGGCATATAAATTTTCAATGATCTTCATCGATATTCCATTTCTAATTATATCCAATTGATATTCATCACCAATTTTCATTTTTGTAATGCTCTCAAATAGGCCTTGATAAGTCCATTCATTTAATTCCGTACCATTAATGTGGGTGATAATATCTCCTATCTGAACTTTCGTACCCGTATAGTCTGAAGACATTGACATTATTGTAGGTTGGTTGTTATTGACTGGCCGGATAGTCAATCCCATGGTAGGAAGATTTTCAGAATTAAGCCTTTTTCTATAGTACTTAATACCCAGCGATTTCATTTCATTTTCGAAATCAAATGGGGTGTTATTTTTGATATGATTTTCAATAAAATCGGCTATTTCCGGATAAGTCATTTCAACTAATGTGTCGAAAAATGTGGTATTATCAAATGGAGTTTCTTTCCCATATTTTTTAATTAAACTGAGGTATACTTCACGTAACCCTTTACTTCCGTTTGAAAGCTGCAACAGTTTAATATCTAGCATTGCGGCAGTAAGTGCCCCTAACTGATAAATATTTCCATATTGTTTATTGCCTTCATCTGTAGACCATTCACGACTAATTCGTGTTAGACTATATTCTGCATTGTATTGTTCACTACTATTTGCCTTTTCAGATAAATAGTTCAAATAGTCTTGTGAAGTAGCAATTCCAGATTTCACCTGCATATTGTACGAAACCCATTCAGTAACACCTTCATAGAGCCATACATGTTGGTCTTCTGAAACAGGGTTGGAATAATCAAAATCAGCTAATACATTACTGTGTAAATGAAGAGGGCTTAGAATATGCATAAATTCATGAGCAATAATGTTCTTAAGCAGAGGCAAATATTGAGGCATATCTGGTAACGCATAGGTAGAACTTAAAGAATGCTCTAATGCCCCACCGCTTTGAAACACTGGCATTGCCTGAATATCTTTGGGAGAAGCGAAATACATCAAAAATGTGTATCTATCCACAGGAGAATATCCTATAAAGTTTTCTGCTGCATAAAGTATATCTGAGGCTTGATCCAGTACCATTTGAGCAGTAATTTCGTCCGAAGGAGAATGAACATACACTTCAACTTGAATATTATCAACCGTTGTGTACGCATAGGATAACTTATTTCCCATTAATATCGGAGAGTCTGTCAAATGGTAATATGATTCTATCTCATAATAACCATTTTCACCCACATTCAGGGCAGTGCCAATTTTTTTTGTTTCTTCAAGCTTAATTTTCAACTTTATTGGGGTCTTTTTTAGATTTTTAAAATAGCCAAAGACACCGTGAGTATTAAGTACTATATAGTCCTCATTAATTCCCGTTCCGCTCATAGGGTATATAGGGTGATACTCTGTACTCATATCAAAGGAATCGTCAATTTCATATTTGATTTTGGAAACCTTTTTTGGTTCAAGAATTCTAAAATCGTTAGTGGAAATTTTATTGGTCAAGAGTTCATTCCCAGCTTTATCATAAACTTTAAACATTTTGACGAATCTTCCAAAATCCAAAGGCTGATGTACTCCTGGAGCATACGAAACAAAACTATAGACAGCATCATTTTCTGACAATTGTGGGACTGTTAATGTTACATTAAAGGCATCGTTCTTGTTTGTGAAGTCAACTTCGTAAACAAATGAATTCTCTTGTGCATAAATGTTGAAAGATATGAGTGATAGGATTAATATTCTAAGCATAATATATTATTTAACTTTCTCTTCCTTGTTGCCAACGTTTGGCTAAACTGCGTTTTAATGCAGTTTAGGTTTTGTTACCTGCTTTACAATTCACTTTTGGATTTGTTTTATCTCAATTGATCAACTTATCTTTAATTTCCCTCCACGTAATTAATTGAATCTTTTCTTCTTTTATTATTTTTTCACAAGTTTCACTAGTAAAAAAATCGAAGTCTTGTTGTCTCCAGTCAGCTCCAAAGTCCACATGATCTACAGTGATTGCTTTCATTTCTTCATCGCTATAGGCTGCATGAAGCAATATGACATTTAATCCTGGAGACAAAGCTCTCATTGTTTCAGAATAATAATTTTCCATTCCTTTTTTATAGTCCTCAGGAAATGCCATATATAAATTATCAACCACAATATCTTCTTTGTCTATGTTCCGCTGGATGTCTAATCCGAAAAAAGTTAAATACTCTTTATTCAACAAAATGGGAAGTTTGTATTCCCTACCTAATTTTTTATATACATCCAAATATTCGGGCTTGAGATACAAAGCGAACATATGAGAATCAAGATGAGTTACCTGTATTCCATACTTCAAAGCTGTTTCAATTTGAGAACGAAGTTCTTTTTCTATCTCCAATGCACTTGCATGAGTTTTGAGGTCATCCCAATTATCAAATAGTTGATTATTGTCATCCACTAATCCCGGGACCTCATTTATCATAGTTAAAGGTCCCCATTTATAATATTTCCATTCACTGGTAAGCGTAAGGTGCAAACCAAAATCAGCATCTGGGTTATCTTTAGCATATGCAGCGATTTCCCCAAACCAAGGACATGGAACCATTATACTACCAGAATTCACTGAACCATATTCCATGGCATAAATACTTGCTTTATTCTCTGAATGAGATACACCGATATCATCGGCATGGATAATCAGTAATTTGGTATCTTTTGTATAGCCCAACCTTTCCTGGATAGTGACAGATTGAGCTGATGCGCTAGAAAAGCATATATAAAATAGCAAGATAAAGTAGGCTGATTTTTTCATAATATCAAATTATAATTATCAAAAATATTGCAGGTAACAAGCGGATATAGTTATTAACTATATCTCACTTATATAAACTAAGATAATATATCTTAATTACACACAAATATGATTAGTGACGAGTTATGTACTACATCATATTTTATTCTATGTTTACACATTAGATAGAACTAAAGATGTCACCTTGGTCTTTGCGAGCGTGACGCTCGCACTAGCGGGGGGGGGGGGGGGGTTGAAGTACAAAACCCCAAATTCCAAATCCCAAATTCCAAAAGTGCAGAGTGCTACTATAAGTAATACTATTTGTAACTTGTAGTTTGGAATTTAATTAAAAAATAGTGCTTGGCCCTCTCTAAGGTATCGAAATAATTGGTGAGGTTTTGCGGTCAGAGTAAAGAAGTATTAAATACGAAGCTCGTATTTCCAACATCTAAGCTCGCACTATATTTTCAAGTGATCTATATCATTTCATAAGTGCCACAATATGAATTCCTTTGGGACTCATCAAAAAATCAGGATTATGAAAACCAGGACACTTCTATTCATTTGGTTATTCCCACTTTTAGCGTTCTCACAATTCAAATCCGGGGAGGATGTTAGCATTTCAACTCCGCAGAACGACGATATATACCTGGCGGGCGAGGATATTAGTGTTGATGCAAAGGTCAAAGGCGATGTGGTAGCTGCCGGCAGCTATATTACCATAAACGATTCCATTGCCCAGGATCTTATCGTGGCCGGTAGAGAGATTATTATCAAAGGTTATGTGGCAGATGATATACGTATGACGGGTGGAAAACTGACCATTGACGCAGAAGTCGGTGATGATGTCATTGTTGCCGGCGGCGAACTTACGATTACCAAAGATGCCATCATAAGGGGCAATTTGATAACCGTTGGGGGCAAAACCAGAATTAAAGGGCTCATAATAGGAATGCTAAAAGCAAGTGCTGGCGAACTGGAAATGGATGGCATAGTGGAAGGCGATGCCATGATACAAGGGGGGGAAGTGGAAATAGACGGAAAAATATATGGCACCTCCGAAATCGTAGCCGAAGATTTGGAAATTGGTGAAAATGCCCAATTTCATCAAGATGTTATGTATTGGGCGGAAGACGGTGAAATCGATTTTAAGAATTCGCTGGTCAATGCAACGGCCAAACTAGATGAAGGCCTGATGGGCGAACATGAAGAAATTCCCTGGAAATTCTTTGGTATTGCCGCTTTTGGATTTTGGGTCTTCTATATACTTTCGGCATTTTTGGTCATCCTGTTATTGAATTATTTTTTTAAACCTCTTTTTACCGAGGCAGTTACCTATATCCAAAAAGATCTTTTGCGAAGTTTTGGCTACGGACTGATTTACCTCTTCGGCCTGCCCTTACTTATCGCTTTTTTCTTTATGATCATCATCGGCATCCCCATCAGCTTGTTCCTTCTGTCGTTCTATCTATTTAGCATGCTGTTCGGGCATTTAGTCGGGGCCTTACTGCTGACCTATTATTTGGAGAAACGAAATGGCCAACCCTGGGGTTATTGGAAAACGTCGTTTATAGCCCTGGGCTTCGCAATTGTTATACGATTATTGACTTTTATTCCCTTCTTGGGATTTCTAATTGCATTCCTTGTACTGGCAATAGCCTATGGTTTATTGGCCTACACGATATGGCAAAGAAGAAATAAAAAAAACATAAAATTAGCTGAAGAATAATAGCATCCGAAGAAATACACAAAACCGTTATCATTATTATCGAAAGTACCGCGGGCACGCCGGCCTTCACCAAAATGCCGGGAGGGCCACGTCCTCCGAAATAAAACGAAGGAGGGCAGGCCCCTATTGGATTTCGACAGCTTCTTCATTAGCCTTAAATTCAATAAGTCCTTGTACTATTGCCTTAATACATTCACACGGTGTAGGCCCTCCCTCCCACATCCCCTTACAAGGTTCTTCAATTAACTCAGGTCGGTTCTGATTCATCCACTCCCTGGC
>Ga0265303_10001318_pt1 | contig 15125 bp, 8 predicted proteins | sample Helome_2_FD_192494 | JGI IMG/M metagenome (GOLD analysis project Ga0265303, IMG submission 192494) | Marine sediment microbial communities from subtidal zone of North Sea - Hel_20160317 (Illumina Assembly) | ecosystem: Environmental > Aquatic > Marine > Subtidal zone > Sediment ... | reverse complement strand
GAAGAGGCCCGCATCTACATCCCGGATTTTGTGCGTATTCAGCGTGAAGAGTCCGTCGAGCGCAAGCAGGTGAAACCCGACAAGGTGCCGCCGGCTGAAACCTCGCCGGAGAACGCCGTATCTCCCGACCTCGCGGAGACGAACGAGGGCGTCGGCGTCGGCGTCGACTTCAGCAGTGGGAACCGATCGCTGGATTCAGGTTTCACCCTGAATGTCGCCGGCTTGACCAGCTTCGAGAATGCCGATGCAGACTACATGCCGCTGGTGAAGGTGGCACCTATCTATCCCCGACGCGCAGCGGCCAGGGGGCTCGCCGGCTGGGTCCTGGTCCGCTTCACGGTCACCAGCGCGGGCTCCGTCAAGGATGTTGAGGTGCTGGAGTCTACCGACCCGATCTTCGAACGTGCGGCCGTGCAGGCGGCGCTGAAATTCAAGTACAAGCCGCGGATCGTGGACGGTGAGGCGGTGGAGGTCACCGGCGTGCTGCACTACATTCGCTTCGACGTCGAAGAATAGCCGCACCCAGCAGCCGTGTTTGACAAGCCCGCGCACGTCGGGCTGACTGCCCTCATGCGGCTCGTTGCCAGGTTCCAGTGTCCAGCGCCCGTGTGGGTGACAGTCCTGTGCGGGCTATTGGTTGCCTGCAGTGAACCTGGGGCGCCTGCACCACCACCCGAGGCCCCCGACGCCGGTGCGTCGACTTATGTCGGTGCGGTGGCGTGCGCGGAGTGTCACGCCGACCAGCTTGAGCTTTGGCAGGGCTCCCATCACGACTTGGCCATGCAGTTGCCGGAGCCGGCGCGGGTACTCGGCGACTTTGACGCGGCAACCTTGAAACGGCAGGGCGTCGAGAGCCGCTTTGAGCGCCGTGGCAATGATTTGTTCGTGACGACGGACGGTGCGGACGGGGCGGCAGCCGAGTTCCCCGTGCGCTATGTCTATGGCGTCGACCCCCTGCAGCAATACCTGCTGGAGTTACCCGACGGCAAGTTGCAGGCGCTGTCCCTGGCCTGGGACACCCGCCCGGCAGACGCAGGTGGCCAGCAATGGTTCCACACCTATGGCGATGAGGTGATCGACCACACGGACGTGCTGCACTGGACCCGGTCGAGCCAGAACTGGGAGACCATGTGTGCCGACTGCCATTCCACCGCGCTGAACAAGCAATACGACGTGGAGACCGATCGCTTCGATACGAGCTTCGCCGAAATTAACGTCGCGTGCGAAGCGTGCCACGGGCCGGGCAGCCGCCATGTTGCGTGGGCGCAGGCCCCGGACGGTGACGCGGCGCGCGGGCTGGAGCTGCTGCTGGACGAGCGGGCCGACGTCACCTGGATCCTGGATCCCGAGACCGGCAACAGCCGGCGCAGCGAGCCGCGGCGCACATCCCGGGAGCTCAACACCTGCGCGGCGTGCCACTCGCGCCGTTCGCGCATTGGCGAAAGCACCTGGTCGGGTGGGGAGTTCCTGGACAGCTACCAGCCGGCGCTGATTGCGCCTCCGCTGTATCACGCCGACGGCCAGGTGCGCGACGAGGTCTACGTCTACGGCTCGTTTTTGCAGAGCCGGATGTACGAGCAGGGCGTGACCTGCAGCGATTGCCACGAACCGCATTCACTCAAGCTGCGCGCGCCCGGCCAGCAGGTTTGCCTGCAGTGTCACGACGGTGAGCGCTACGCCGCTCCCGAGCATCACCTGCACGAAGCTGACAGCGCGGGCGCCGACTGCGTCGAATGCCACATGCCGCCCACGACCTTCATGCAGGTGGACGTGCGCCACGATCACAGTTTCCGGATCCCGCGCGCCGCCCTGGCGGTGGAGTTCGGCACGCCGGTGGCGTGCCTGAATTGCCACGCGGACAAGGATGCGGAATGGGCGGCGGCGGTGCTGAAGAAAGCGGGGCTGGAACCGCCGGTCGAGCCGGTGCACTGGACCCGCCGGCTGGCTGGTGCAGAGGCTCTGCCGCTGGAGGCGCGCAACCTGCGCCTCGGCCTGGCGGCCGACGCGCTGACACCGAATATTATTCGCGCGTCGGCCATGGCCCGGCTGGATCTGTCTGCGGACTCCCTCGCGGCCACCATTGTCGGTGAGCAGTTACAGAGCCGTGACCCGCTGCTGCGTCTCGGCGCCGCCCGGGCTCTGCAGACCGCAGCACCAGCTGCCCGCGTGCAATTTGGTCCCACAATTCTGGACGATCCGGTACTCGCGGTGCGCCTGGCCGGGGTCATGGTGCTGGCGCCCCTCGGAGCAGAAGTGATTCCGCCGTCTTCACAAGCCGCTTTCGAGTCGGTGATTGACGAGTACATCGCGGCGCAGCTGGTCAACGCCGAGCGCGCCGAGTCGCACGTGAACCTGGGTAATCTCCAGCGGCACCTCGGCCGCGGCGACCAGGCCATCGCGGAATACAGGACCGCGCTGGAACTGAACCCCCAGTTCATACCGGCCTACGTGAACCTGGCCGACCTGTATCGCGCACAGGGCAACGAACCGGTGGGTGAATCGCTGCTGCGCGCAGGTCTCGAGGCCGCGCCCGGCCAGTCTGCACTGCACCACGCCCTCGGCCTGAGCCTGGTGCGCCAGGGCCGGGCCGAGGCGGCCTATGAAGAATTGCGCATCGCCGCCGAGGCTGACGATGCCGCGCCGCGTTTCGCGCTGGCTTACGCGTTGATTATGGACGCGCAGGGCGAGAACGAGGCTGCGCTCGCCTACCTCGAAGACTCCCTGGTGCGCTTCAGCGACGATCCGTCGCTGCTGGCCGCGCTGGCCAGCCTCTACCAGCGCGACGGTGATACGGAACGCGCGCTGGAACTAGGAGGTCGGTTACGGCGTTAGTGCGCTGGCGCCCGCCTGGTGCCGGAACTCCGCGAAGATCTGCGGCACAACGCGGTTTGCGGCACCCTCCAGGTCGTCCAGCGCGCTCTGGCGAATGCGCCCGACCGCCACGCCTTCCCACACCAGCTGCTTGCGGGCCGCATCAACAAGGTCGATGCTCAGCGTACCTTCCGTGTATTGGGTCACGGTGGTTTCGTAGCCACCGCCCCAGGCGCCGTAGGCGCCGCGACGGTAGCCGTAATAGCCGCCGCCCATGGTGGGCGTCGACGTCGAGCGGATTTTTTCTTTCGTGTTCACGTAGAAGTTCACGAGCAGATCGGGATTGTCCGGCGACAGGGTGTAGCCGCGGGCCTGCATCTCCCGATTGACCGCAGTTTTGAGGTACTTCACCAGGAAGCTCTGGTAACCGAAGTCGTCGCCCGCGAGTTCCGGGACGTAGTCATAGGTCTTGAAATTCGCAAAGTTGGCGGCCGGGTCTTCGTTCGAGCGAATGGTCGGTGCCGGGGCTGCGCAGCCGGCCAGAAAGGCCACGGCGATTGCGGCAAGGACGATCTTGTTTATTCGCATCTGTGCGCTCCTGGTGGCAATAGACGCTAAGAATAGACAGGCTGCCGGGGCTTTTCCACCGGCGCCCGCGACCGTGGCCCGTCCACGGCGCGGCGGCCGGGCATTTGGACTTGAAAGGCCGTGCAGCGCTCGGCGATGCTCGATGGTCGGAAAAGCGAGGATCCCGCGATGACCCACGACCGCAAGTTCAGGCTGGACCGGCGAGAACTGATGACCCTGCTGGCGGCCGCGACGGGCGCCACGACCAGCGGCAAGGCCGTCGCTGGCGGCGGGGCGACCGCAGCGGCCGTGGCTGCAGCCACCGGCGCCCGCAAGTACAAGTCCATGTTTCCGCATGACAGTCTCCGTGACTGGATGGCAGACCTCGAACGCCGCGGCCTGGTCATGCGCCAGAAGCGGGTCGACCAGGACGCCTATGAGATGACCGCGATCGCCTACCGGATGATGGACTGCCTGGGCATGTACGAGGCCCCGGCTTATCTCGCGGAAGAAGTGAAGATCGATGGCAAGTGGCAGAAGGGGCCGGTGATCTTCAATAACATGGGTCCCTGGGATACCGAGGCCATTGCGCTGGGCCTGGAACCGATACCCAATCACGGCATCGAAACCTACCGCATCGCGATCCAGTACATGCTGGACCTGCTGGAGAACAACGGCGGCAAGCTGCCTCAGATCCCGCCGGTGGAAGTAACGCGTGAGAAGGCGCCGGTGAAGGAACAGGTCTATACCGGCGACGCCATCGACATCACGCGGTTCCCCTTCATCACGTCGAATCCCGGTGACTCGGGGCGCTACGTCAATACCGGTTCGGTGTTCACCGAGGATGTGGAGCTCGGCAAGAATTTCGGCACCTATCGCTGCGAGATCAAGGGCCCGCGCAAGATGGGTGTAAACCCGGAGCCGGGGCAGGGTGCGTGGAAGATGTTCATGGCGAAAAAGGAGCGCGGCGAAAAGGAGGCCGTGGTTTCTATCGTGCTGGGCCAGGACCCGATCGTCTGGACCATCAGCGGCTCCGCGATCGCGAAGAGCGGCAAGGAAGACGAGATGGCGCTGGCCGGCGGCCTGCGGGGCAAGCCGGTGGAGGTGGTGAAGTCGGAAACCAACGACATGCTGGTCCCGGCCAATGCGGAAATGGTGATCGAAGGCATCGTGCCGCTGGATGCGCCGATGGAGCCGGAAGGCCCCTTCGGCGAGATGTACGGCTATCTCGGTCTGAAGAAGAGCGAGAATTTCTTTATGAACATCACGGCCATCACCTGCCGTAAAGACCCGTGGATCCTGAACCAGTTCACCGGCGTGACTCGCGGGTTCGTCACCGCGCCGCTGGAAGGAGCGTCACTGGCACGCCTGAGAAAGCTGTCGCCGCAGATCGTGGCCTTCCACTCGCCGGTGGAGGCCACCGGCTTCGGCTTCCTGAGCATCAAGAAGACCAAGCCGGGGCAGGCTCTGAGCATTGGCAAAAAGATCGCGCGCATCGTGCCCATCTCCAAGATCGTGGTGGTCGTCGACGATGATCTCGATGTCTACGACCGCACTCAGATGATGTTCGCGATGGGCTCGCGCTGGCAGCCGTTCCCGGCTACCGAGATCATTGAATCGGCGCGCGGCATGCCGCTGGACCCGAGTTCACCGAACCGGCCGATGAGCAGCAAGATCATCATCGACGCCACACGCCAGTGGCCGGAAGAGGGTGGGCCGGAAGAGTACCCGGCGCTGAACCGCACGCTGCTGGAAGACCTGGCGCCGGAGTCTTTCGAACGCGTGGATGCGGAGTGGGGCGACATGCTGGAAGACTGGCTGCGCTTGCGGCGGCGGCGCGTCTGAGTGGGGACATTCTGCTTTTTCAGCACGAGCCTGCAGGGCCGCTAACGGCGGGGGAGAAAAAGCAGAATGTCCCCTAGCTGCCTACTTTCCACCGTTTTTCTTCGCGAAGCGTTTTTCGGCCTCTTCCACCACCTTGCCGCACGGATCCGGTGACCGCCAGGCCGAGTCGAAGGCTGCCTGTGCGAGCAGCGACAGGCCGGCGGTAAAAAACGCGGCACCGGCCGTCAGCGCCGCGCCGGTCCGGTCGAGCGTCACTGCAGGTTCCGCCATCGTCCCGCCGATGCGCACAAACGGGTTGACCAGGCTGCCGGCGCTGACGCTGAGTCGTGACCGGGGCTTGGAGTTAAAACTCAGGTCTAATCGTTCGGTCTGCAGGTTCACGTCGCCCCGGCTGATGATGTTCAGCTTGTCCGTCTGCACCACCACCGAAGGGGCGCTCGTCATCACGCCGTCTTTGAAGGTGAAAGGGAATACCGCGCAGGTGATTTCCGTGTACGGTTCTTTCCTGGCAAAGGGATTCACCGCGCCGACGATGCTGCTGAACAGGTTGCCGAACAGGGCACTCGTGGCTTGACTGTTCTCCAGCCTGCCGGACGCCGAGTGCACCTTGCCGGTGCCGTCCAGGTTGGTGGCCAGGTCGCGAAGCGTCTTGCCGCGGGTCGTGACATTAATGTCCCAGTCGCCCTTTGGCATCATGCTAAGGTCGGCGTTGTCCGGCTGCAACAGGCCGGTGACGAGATCCACACCTTTCACGCGCAAGCTGACATCGGCGCCGTCGGCGGCGGGTGTCACCTGCAGTGCGACATCGAGGCTGCCGGAGTCGCCGCCGAAACGCCAGGGTGCGACGGCCAGGGCACCATCCTGCAGCACCACTTTGAGATACCAGTTCTTCACATCGAGTTGCTGGCGCAGCACTTCGTCGGCGGCGATCGACAGGTCTACATTCAGGCGTTTCATGCCCTCGAGGGGTAGTTCCCAGTCGGGAATCAGGCGCCCGTCCTTGCGCTGCTCGGCTTCACGCGCGGGCTTGTCTTCGAGTATTTCCTTCTTGGCGGGGTCCGTAATCCAGGTGAGGTCGAGCAAAGTCGACGTTAGCGTCGCTTTCAGGCTGGGCGGCGTGCCGAAGGTGTAGCTGATGTTGCCCGCCAGATTGCCCTTGTTGGTCCGGCCGAGAAAATTCGACATGGTGAGGGTGTCGCCCCTGCGTTCCAGCGCGCCGCTGAGCTCGAGGCTCCGGCCGGGCAGTAACTCAATGCCCATGATAGTGCCGAGGCGTTCTACATACGGTGACTTGGCCTGGATATTCAGCTTGCCGCTGTCCCCGGTACGTCGAATGGCTCCGGTAGCCGTCAGCTCGGTCTGGCCGATTTTCAGCTGACCGTCGTCCAGCTGCCAGAGTTCGTCGGTGACTTCTCCGCGCAGGTCGACGGCGAAGGGTTGTTTGCCAAACACGACGTCATAGCGCCCTTCCCAGAAGGCGGAGACATCGGGCCCTGACACCTCGATGTCGAACTTGCCTTTCAGGGTATCGAGGGGCAGTGCCAGTTCCCCGTCCATTTTGCCGCTGGCACCCGCTACGTCGATCAGGGACTCGGAAACCCGCAAGCCGCCATCGGTGCGCTGCACGCGTCCGGATACCGTGAAGGGTCCGGCCGGCAGATTCACGTCACCCAACAGGAAAGCCAGCCGCTCGAGTTCCGGGCCGCGCATCGACACTCGCAGGTCCGTGCCTCGACGGTCCTCCGCGCGCCCCAGTTGTCCCCCCACCGTGAAATCTGCCTGGTCGATCGTGCCCTTCACGTCACTGAAGACGAAATCGGCGGGTCTTACCTGCGTTGTTCCGGTAGCGGTCAGTGCACTTGACGGGAACTCCTGCTTGAGCTCAGCGACCCGCGCCAGGTCGGCGATATCCACCCCGCTTAGATCCCAGTCGAGGGTGGTGCCCTGGACGAGGGGATCCGGGCCGAGCAGGCCCGACACATGCATCGACGCGGCGCCGATCTTTATCGCGGTGCCGTCTTTCAGCTGGTAGCCGTCCTGCATCACTTCGAGTTCGGCGCTCAGCGTGAAAGGCTGCGCCGTGAGGCCCGACACACCGAGCAGCTCGGCAAGATGCCGGAAGTTCTCGCCGTCGCCGCGCAAGCTTGCGAGTGTGCCCACGTAGTCCGGCGCCGTCCCGAGGGTGCCGGCCAGCGTGGCTGTGCCGAGCTCCGTGCGGGCGTTGACCTGGAACTGGTCCTGGCCGGACGGCGAGCGTCCCAGCGACCCGTCGAGCGAGAACTCACCCTTCGCGACGCCGGGCAGGCCGAAGACTTCGCGGAAGCGGGCCACGTCATCGCCTGTCACTGACAGCTCGAGGTTGGCGTCGTTCAGCGACGGGAAACGGTTTATGTCGCCCGTCAGCTTGAACAGGAAGTTGCCGATCGTGGCATCGAGTTCCTTGATGTCCAGGTCCTTACCGTCACGCGTCAGGTCGCCGGAGAACTTGAACGCCGCGTCCGGCGCACCGCGCACGCCGAACAAACGCAGTGCGGAACGGAGATCCGGACCATCACCGGTGGCACTCAGGCTGATGCCGTCCAGCGTGGGCAGGTCCCTGGCGCGCCCCTTGACGTCGACCTTCGTCTGACCCCACCTGCCGCCGGCCGTAAAGTGCACACCGACGTCGACGGGCGAGATATCCGCTGTCAGGTCGATATCGCCGGACACCGTGACTTTGAAACCGAGCATGTCGACGACTTCGCCGGCATCCGGCGCACTGATCGCCAGCTTCAGCTTCGGCTGCCGCGGATTGTCCAGGTCGTCGATGGTGCCCGAGCCGTTGATCTTCAGGGTGCCGATGCTGGCATCGAGCGCGAAGCGGACATTGGTGCCGTCGAGCAGGTTCCGGAACGGGCCCACCTGTCCCTGCGCGCTAACGGGTCGCTTGTTGTACTTGCCGGCGAGGGACGTTTGCAGCAGCCCTGCCGCGTTCTCGACCTGCTTCAGCGTGTCGATCTCGAATGCCACGGCCTCGAGCTCGTAGCGGCGCACCTCCAGTTTGGCTGCCGTGACCTCCAGTTCCTGGATCAGGAAGTTCGCGCTGCTGCCATCGTTGTCACTGCCGAAGGTCCAGTTATTTCTGCCTTCCGCATTGCTCACCAGTTCGCCATCGAGGTTCCGGATGGTCAATGCGGTGAGGATCAGGGGGGCATCTCCCAGGATCGTCGCCAGATCGATGGCCACCTGAACCTGGTCGGCCTTTAACATGACCGGGTTCTTCGCCCAGTCCGGGTTCGCCAGCCGGACAGACTCGGCTGTCAGCCGCAGCGGATTGCCCAGCTTCACGCTGAAGGCGCCGTCCACACTGATCTGGCGAGCCATGTTCTCGCTGAGCCAGCTTTCCGTGAAGCGCTTGATATTGGCGTCGGTCAGCAGGGCGGTGCCCGCGCCGGCGAGCACGATGACCAAGACCAGCAGAATAATCAGGAATCGCTTCATCAGGGTTTGGAGTTGCTGGACGGGCCTGGCCACGCACGCGGATCGTAGGTATATGTCGCGTGGTTCATGGGGCAGGCCGCCGCTAGTATCGGCGAAAAAGGGCACGCAGCATAGCGCAACAGGAGGGGTTCCGGCATGAACAGGACAATGCAATGGCGGCTGGCTGTGGTGGGGCTGGCGCTGGTGGTCGGCATGCCGGCCCGGGCGCTGCCGCCGATTCCAACCGAATCCGGTTTCCGCGGCTCACTGCGCGTTTCCATGAACGTGACGGATGCCGAGACCAACCTGGTGAAGGGCATTCCCCTCGGCGACCTGGGCAAGGAGCGTGTCACGTCCGTGACCCGGAGCCCGAAGTCCAACGACGACGTGTTCGTGTCCCCGGCCGGCAGTTTTTCCTACACCTTTGCCGACCAGCAGCTGCAGCTGTTCCTGTCCGGTGGCCCCGAGCGACTCGTGACCCTGGAAACCCTGCAGGAACTCGGCGTGCGCAAGGCCTTCGACACGCTGGGGGTCTTTTCGCTCGGCTATATCACCTCCGGTGTCGTCCCGCAACAAGTCTGGGAGGATCCCTACGATGCGACAACGGCCCGCGATGACACGGACCAGGAATTCGGCGGTGCGCGCTTCGTGTGGGACAAGATCCTCGGCCTGCCCATCGAGTTCCTGTTCCAGTGGCGCGACATGGACATCGACAAGGAGCGCAGTGGTGCCGCACTGGTATCGGCCGGCACGCTCACCGCGGAGCAGGCAACGCTGCTCGAGCGTGACGGCGATGACTATCGCACCGAGCTGCGCTACACCTGGCAGAAATCGCGGCGGGAGGTCTTCAATCCCTACGTTGGCTACACGAAGGCGGATCGCGATGGCGATGCCTTGAAGAACGAAGGTTTCTACGTGGGCCTGGACGCGGCGTACTTTGGCGGCCCGCTGCGAGTGCTGGGCCGGCTCCGGGTGGGCAACCGGGACTACGATGCACGCAACCCCGTCTACGGGCGGCGGACCGACACCGACTGGTACGAAATTGCGCTGAATACGACGCTGGCGCTGCCTTTCGGCAGCGGTCGCTGGTCGGCCGTGGGGGGCATTGCCTATGCGGAAGACAATTCGAACGTTCGCTTCCACGACCAGCAGATTCTGCTGTTCCAGCTAGGCGCCCAGTACCGCTTCGGCAAGCTTGCCAGGCGCGGGGGGCCGGGGGGGCGCCCCGGAGCGGGCGGCGGGCGGCCGTAGCGCCGGCACCAAATAGTCGCCGCCGGGCCCATCGGCCCCCGTATGGTGGCAAGGCGTCAAGTCGGCGGCAGCGACCGCCAGGCCTCGCCGAGGCTGCGCGTGGCGCTTCTGCCGCCCCGCGTTTAGAATGCGCGGCGTGAGAGCGACATAAACTAGGGAGGAGGCTCGGGTATGAGCGTCACAAGAATGGTTCGTTTGACTGCGTGCGGGTTGGTATTGGCGGCCACGGCGCAGGGGGCCTATGCCCTTGAGGACATCCCGACCACGTCGGGCTTCAGCGGCACCCTGGGCCTCAGTGCCGGTTATACGGATGCTGAGACCAACCTGGTGAAGGGCAGCTCGCTCTGGGACATCGGCCAGGAGAGCGTCAGCTCCGTGGACCGGAGTCCGAAAGGGGAGGACGATGCGTTCATCTTCCCGCGCGGAGAATTTGCCTACACCTTCGGCAGTCAGCAAATTCAGCTGTTCCTCGCCAGCGACATCGAGGAGCTGGTCGATCTCGAGGTCCTGCAACAGCTCGGCATCCGGAAGCAGTTCGAGACGCTTGGGATCGTGTCGCTGGGCTACGTGACCTCCGGCCTGCTGAATCAGGAAGTCTGGCAAGACCCCTATAGCTCCGGCTCTTCACGCTCGGACACCGACCGCGAATTCACCGGTGTGCGCTTCGCGTGGGACCGGATTGCCGGTTTGCCCATCGGCTTCCTGTTCCAGTACAAGGATGTCGAAATAGACGATGAAAACAGCGGCCAGGCCCTGGGGCTGAGTTTGTCAGACCAGAACGACCTGAGTCGCGAAGGTGACGTCTACCGCGGCGAACTGCGCTACACCTGGCGCAGGTCAGCCAACGAAGTCTTTATGCCTTACGTGGGCTACACCGACGCTGATCTTGACGGTGATGCCACCAAGTACACCGGCTTCTATGTCGGCCTGGATGTTGGTTACCAGAATGACACCTGGGGCCTCGCCAGCCGCGCCCGCGTCGGCAGCAAGGACAAGAGCGAGCGCAACCCGGTCTATAGCGATCGCACGGATGCCGACTGGTATGAAATCGCTCTAACCGGCAACTTCCGGCTGCCGTGGGGCGAGAACTGGTTTGCGAAGGGCGGCGTTGCGTGGGCGAAGGAAAACAACGACGTGAGCTTCCACGACCAGCGCAACCTGCTGTTCACGGCCGGTGCGGAGTGGCGCTTCGGGCAAGACAAGTAAGGCTGGCCCGCTAACAACAAAAACCCGCGGTGGCTCAACGGCCACCGCGGGTTTTTTGCGCCCGCAGCCGGGCCGATCGGAGCTGTCAGGCGGTGCTGGCCTGGGCCCGGGCCCTGGGATCCTGGACCTTGATGGTCAGTGCGTAGAGGCTGATCACGAAGAACAGCGCGGCGCCCGCGAAAAAGGGCGCGCTCGGCGCAATCTGGTAAATGCTGGTGCCCACCAGCGGTGATGCGATCGCACCCACGGTGTTTGACGCACTCAGGTAGCCCGCCGCGGCCCCCTGCTCATGCGGCTCCATGGCCATGCTCGCGCTGCCGTTGATGCCGGGCGTTGCGAACGCGAATGACAGGCCGAACCACGCAAAACCCGCCGCGAGCACCGGTACGCTTTTCGCGACAGCGATCAGCAGCAGGCCGATGCAGAAGGCCGGGCCACAGAGCCGCAGCAGGATGCGCGGCGACACCCGCCAGATCTGCAGAATGACGCCCTGCACGACGGTGATCACCACCGCCATGCTGATCAGCACCAGGCTGGCGATGCGGATCACGCGCGTCCTGTCGGTGACCCCGAGTGCGTCCTCGATATAAAAAGCCGTCAGCAAATTCAGGGAAATGAACACCAGGAAAAAGCAGGCCCAGATGATCAGGAAGGGCCTCAGCCTGGGGTCCCACCATTTCAGGTCAGAGGTCTTCTTGCGGCGGCCTTCACTGTGCACGGCAGGTTCGCGCAGCAGGAAGACGGCGGCCACCGCGCCGAGCACGCAAAAACTCGCAGCCGCGTACATGGGCACCAGCGCCCCGGCAAAGGCGAGCCCGGCGGCCAGCAGTGGGCCCAGTATTGCGCCCATACTGTTCGCACTGCCGATCAGCGCCATGCCCCTCGCCCGGTTCTCGTAGGTGGTGACGTCCGCGATGTAGGCCGCCGCAGAGGGGTATATGGCTGACGAGGTCAGGCCGTAAAACGTTCGCGCACCGGTGATCGCGATCAACAGGCCAAGCGTAGACAGTGCCCCCGCCATCCCCTGGGCCAGGGTGAAGGCCAGCAGCCAGGTGCCAATGCCGCTGCCCACCAGGCCCATGATGAACACCGGCTTGCGGCCCAGTACATCGCTGCGGCGGCCCCAGAAGGGTGCGGCGAAAATCATCGGCAGGCTCGCGATCGTAAACGCGAGGCCGAACTGTTGTTCGGTGAGCCCGGTGGCCCGCGCCATCGGCGCGACGATGATGAAGTTCAGCGACTGGCCAATCGCAAACAGTGTGACGCCGGCCACCAGCAGCAGCCGGTCAGTCAATTTGTTTTCTGTTTCCGCCATGGTCACTAACTTATTCGGCGTGGCGGGCTATTCTGATTTGCCCGGGCCTCAACGCGAGGCTTTGGGTAGCGCGAAGGCCGTCAGGTAGTCACCGGGTCGCGGGTAGATAAACGGATGGCCACCGGCCGCGATGACGACGAACTGTCGCCCTGCCACCTCGTAGGTCATCGGCACCGCGAAGGCGCCGGTAGGCAGCACGGCGCTCCACAGCTCCTCGCCGGTGTAGAGATCGAAAGCGCGGAACCGGTTGTCCTGCGTGCCGCCCATGAAGATCAGCCCGCCGCCGGTAATGATCGGCCCCCCGAAACTGGCAGTGCCCCAGCGCAGGGGCAAGGGGATGGGCATCAAGGTGTCCAGGGAGCCCAATGTGCTTTGCCAGGCGATCTCGCCGGCTTCCAGGTCCACGGCCACCACGGCCGACCACGGTGGCGGGGAGCAGGGCGTGAACATCGGCGATACGACGGGGCCTTGCTCCAGCGCGTATGGCGTTCCCAGCAGCGGCTTTGCCGCACCCATTACGTTTTCGCCAGCAGCCTCGGTGCCAGCCGGCAAGTCTTCAATCGGGGTCAGCCGGGCGAAGTGCGCCATGCGCAGGACCTTCGCAACCAGCAGCTTCGAACGCGGGTCCACGGCCACGCCACCCCAGTTCACGCCGCCGGCCGTGGACGGCGAGATGATCGTGCCCTGCAGGCTGGGTGGGGTGAAGATCGGCCCCGTGCGGAAGTCGCCGTATTTCCTGCGGCACTGACCGCGATCCAGGAACGATATCCCCCAGAAGTCGTCGGCAGCGAAACCGTGGGGCACCAGCGGCGGCGGTCTCACCGGAAAGGGTTGGGTTGGCGACAGCTGTTCGCCGGGCACGCCGTCCTGCGGGACCGGCCGTTCTTCGATCTCGAAATAGGGCTCACCGGTTTCGCGGTGAAAGATGTACAGCATCCCCGTCTTGGTGGCCTGGATAACCGCCGGGAATGCCAGGCCGTCGCGTTCGAGTTCCACCAGCGTGGGCTGTGCGGCATTGTCGTAATCCCAGACGTCGTGGTGAATGGTCTGGAAGTGCCAGGCCACTTTGCCGGTCTCCCCGCGCAGCGCGACGAGGGAGTCGGCGTAGCGGTTGTCACCGGGCCGCGTGCCGCCATAGAAATCCGGTGAGGGTCCGGACGTGGGCAGGAACACGAGATCTCGAGCTTCGTCCACGCTCATCAAGCCCCAGACATTGCCACCCCCGGTTCGGCGAGCGGCCTCCGCCGTCCAGTTGCGGTACTGCGGATCTTTTGCATCGCGCGGCACCGGATCGAAGGTCCAGCGTAAGTCGCCGCTGCGCAAGTCGAAGGCCCGCACCGCCCCGCTCGGCGCGTTGAACCGATGGTTGTCGCGCACCGATGAGCCGACCACCACTACGTCATTCACGATCACCGGCGGCGACGGAAACTTTACCTCGCCGACAGATGCCGGCGGCTCGGCGCCCAACACCAGCGGTTCGACATTTACCGTGCCGGCATCACCGAAACCGGCGCACGCTTCACCGGTAATCGCGTCCACCGCAATCAGTCGCAGGTCGTGCGTCGCCATCAACAGGCGATGGCGGCACGCTGAACCGGCCGGCGTGCGGGAATCCTCGCGATAGGCAACGCCCCGGCAGTTGTTAAACGCCGGGCTTGCAAGGCCCTCGGGATCTTCGGGGGACGCATAACCGCCGACACGAATCTCGGGGTCGTACACCCAACGCTCTTTGCCGTTGCCGGGGTCCAGCGCAATCAGCCGGTTGAAAGGCGTGCAGATCATCAGGTGTCCGCCCGCCGCGTCGGGCAACAGGATCGGGTTGACCTGCACTTTGGCAGTCGCGTTCTGGAACTCGGTACGCCGCTCCAGTTCCCCGCTGCGGTATTGCCACGCCACCTCGAGTTCGCCCACGTTGTTCACGTCGATCTGGTCGAGACTGGAGTACTGCCCGCCGCCGGCATCACCGCCGTAGTGGGCCCACTGCTCCGCCTGCAACTGCACCGGCACCGCACACAGCACGGCGACGGCAAAGGAAATTCGGCTGCGCTTCACGCGTTCTCCTTGGTTATCGCGCAACTGCCACTTTAGCGTGCTTAAATGCGCTACTGGTAAATAGGTGATGTTCAGCCAGTCCAGGCGGGTCATCAGGGGCGGTGGTCGGGCGCTGTGGCGCGGGGCAGAGTGTCTTCCCGGCTTAACCTCCATCGGACATCCCTGTCCTCAGTCGGATCGGCCCTCCGTCGTTCCCGCCATCCATGGCTCCACTCCTCCGGGACGACGCCCGGAAGACACTCTGCCCCGCGCCACAGCGCCCGCGATACGGCGATGGGGGTTCTCCGATGGCGAGCGTTAATGGGTTGGCGGGCTGACGCGGAGACGTTGTTCCTCGCTGCGGTTCTTTAGTCGCCGGTAGAATACTCCCGGCACGTTTCTCGGACCCAGTGGCGCTGGAATCTAGGGAACTCCCACACAGCTATCGCCGGCGGCGTGGCGTGAAGAGGATTCTCTTCCAGGCGTCGTCCCGGAGGAGTGGAGCCATGGATGGCGGGAACGACGGAGGGCCGATCCGAGGGAGCACAGGGATGTGCGAGTGAGGTTTAGCCTGGAAGAGAATCCTCTTCACGCCGCGCCGCCGGGCCCGCAGCGCTTCAAGCCGGCTGGTGACAAACCG
>Ga0265303_10001317_pt1 | contig 15144 bp, 17 predicted proteins | sample Helome_2_FD_192494 | JGI IMG/M metagenome (GOLD analysis project Ga0265303, IMG submission 192494) | Marine sediment microbial communities from subtidal zone of North Sea - Hel_20160317 (Illumina Assembly) | ecosystem: Environmental > Aquatic > Marine > Subtidal zone > Sediment ... | reverse complement strand
AGGTATTCCTTTACATCCAGCTGCTGGGTATGCAGCACATACAATCCGTTTGCGCCAACCATGGCGGCCTGTTCTTGCATTTTCCCAAGCATCGATTCAAGCGTAAAGTAGCCGCCGGTCACGCGGATATGCGCCAGAGTCTCAAAGTTGCAATGCGGACGATCGATATAATAAATAACGACTTCGCCCTTGCTGATACTCGCAACTGGCTGGCCGATGACCAACGGTGGCGCGGCACAGCCGAGTGACAGTAAACTCGATAACAGTAAAACCGGGGTCAGGTAATTTTTCATTGCAGCCTCCCCCCTTTTTATCGGCCGCATTACTGAAATCTTAATTGGCCTGATGCCCAAGAACCCCGACTAGTCTTTCGCAGAGTTGCTCCAGTTCCGTATCCGAGATTATGTAAGGCGGCATCAGGTAAACCAGTTTACCAAACGGGCGAACCCAGATACCTGCGTCGACGAATTGGGGAACAATTGATGCCATATCGACTGGTGACTTCATTTCGATAACACCAATTGCGCCCAGACATCGAACCTCGGCTACCTGCGATAGCGTCTCGCAAGGTGAAAGTAGTTGCGCCAGTTTCTTTTCTATTTGTTGTATCCGCGCTTGCCATTCGGACTCCAGCAGTAGCTCGATACTCGCGTTAGCGACTGCACAGGCCAGCGGATTGGCCATATAGGTCGGCCCGTGCATAAATACACCCGGATTGCCGTGATCGATCGTGCTACTGATTTCGGTCGAGGTTAAGGTCGCCGCCAGGCTCATGTAGCCACCGGTGAGTGCCTTGCCAACACACATGATATCGGGTGAAATCGCGGCGTGTTCGCAGGCAAATAGTTTACCGGTACGCCCAAACCCGGTTGCGATTTCATCCGCGATCAGCAATACCCGGTAGTGATCGCATAACTCGCGTGCGCGCAGTAGATAATCGGCCGAATAAAAATACATGCCCCCTGCCCCCTGTACGATCGGCTCGAGAATCAACGCGGCGATCTGTTCATGGTTTTGTTGCAGTAAATTTTCGAGTACGCGTGTGTCGCTATCATCACAGGCTTCACCATACCTGGATGTCGGCCGTTCGACATAAAATTGCTCGGTCAGGACGTCATTGAACAGGCTATGCATGCCGGTTACTGGATCGCAAACTGACATTGCTCCCATGGTGTCTCCGTGATAACCATTGCGTAATGTTGCAAAGCGCTGTTTGCCGGGCTCACCTTTTGCATTCCAGTATTGAATGGCCAGTTTGAGCGCGACTTCTACCGCAACAGACCCCGAGTCCGAGATAAAGACCGACTGCAATGCCTGTGGCGTCAGCCTTACCAGCTTTTCAACCAGTCGAATCGCAGGTTCGTGGGTCAATCCACCAAACATCACATGTGCGACCTGCTGCAGTTGCTGCTCCAGTGCCTGGTTTAACCTCGGATGATTGTAACCATGAATGGCACACCACCAGGAAGACATTCCATCAATTAACTTTTTACCGTTTGTAAGATGCAGGTGTACGCCCGCAGCCGAATCGACGTGAAACACCGGGGACTTGCTATGCATCGGGCTATAAGGATGCCAGATGTGCTCATAATCGATCGCGATTTGCGCTCCGAGAGAAAGTTCCGTCATCGCTTCGTTTCTAAGGAAAAAAATAAATTATGGTCCATACTCATCTGATAGTGTTTACTCGCTTCTGATTCAATTCAACTTTCAATAATCGCCATATGGCTTTGATTCTAAGGAGAAAGTACTTAGGAGTTTAAGCCCATTTGTAATGCCATCAGCTGTTGATAGAGGATGGCAGACAAAAGTATATGAAATGTAGGCCTCAAAGGTATCATGCAATTTAAAAAGCAACCCGCTATTTTAGAATTTTCGGCCGTTAGCCTGACTGGTACCGCGCATGGATCCGGATCGGCGAAGCAGGACTTGATACCGGCAATGATCCTGCCCGCCTGTCGATATAAACACCAGGATCTGCGGTGAGTAACTGGATACTCTACGACGATTTCGTCGAGCTGGTGAAGAATCATCATCACAGTGCCTTCAGCGGTCTGATTACCGGTGTTAGCGACAGCAACCATTCGTTTCAAATTGGATTTGATCGTGGAGATATCGTACTGCTGACCTACCGTATTAAAAAAGGTAACGCGGCACTGCAATTAATAACCCAGATTGTACGTGCCAAGATTACCGAGCACCCCGGTCGCAATATTCAGAATACCGGCAGTGATGTTCCCGATACCAGTTCCGTACTGCTACAACTAACTGCCAACACCCTCAACGAAACGACTAACATTACTATCGATATCAATAATATTTCGGCTCGCCCTTAGGGCCAGCGTGTCTTGCGGGTTCGTTAGGACCTACTCACCGTCCATTTTCTACAGTTACGTGGTTTGCCGAATTGGCTTCCACCCGTGGTCATGACTTTTCAGCGCCTCGATAAATAATTCGACACCCTGAATCGCGCTGCGATATTCCAGGTAGGCGCGGTCTGCCTTCTCGTCGATATCGCTCAACGACGCCTTGGCGATAATGTCGCCCTGATCGAATTGTTCATTGAGCAGATGCAGTGTCACGCCGAATCTCGATGTTCCCCTGGCAAGTTGCTGCTCGATGGGATTCGGCCCTCGGAAATCTGGTAATAGCGATGGGTGCAGATTGAGCGCGGCCTTTCGAGGACTTGTAATCAAGGCTTCGCTGATCAGGTAAGGCCAACAGGCAACCAGTAGAAAATCGATTGCAGTTTGTTGAACCAGGCGGGCAAATTCTGCCTGTCGAGCTGCGGGGGCATAGCCAATTTCGATATCCTGACCCAGCTCTAAAAATCGACGTTGGGGCACGGCCGTAACAATTTCTGTTCCGGGATCCGACAATTTTTTTGCGGGCGGATACTCTGGCACTACTAATAAAGTTGGCAGAAAGTATTTCTCGCGCAACGCCTGTAACACTTCGCAGGAAAAATTAGCGCCGCTAGCAAGTAACGCAAAGCGATCCCGAGGCAGTTCGGATTCAGGGCTCATCATCACAGGGTTGAAGCTCGATAAGGCCTTTTTCCGTCAGGGTGTCAATAAAGCCGAAGTGGCGCATATCCAGGATTCGAAACGGGTAAAGCACACCATCGAGGTGGTCACATTCGTGCTGTACCACGCGTGCGTGAAAGCCTGATGCTTCGCGATCGATCGGGTTGCCGTACTGATCGAATCCTTGATATCGAATATCGCGGAAACGCGGCACGATACCGCGCATCCCCGGTACACTGAGACAGCCTTCCCAGCCATCCTCCTGAACCTCGTCTTGCGGCGTGATGACCGGATTAATCAGCACGGTTTCTGGAACTGGGGGGGCATCAGGGTAACGGAGATTAGCCTGGCACCCAAATATCACCACGCGCTGCATGACTCCAATTTGCGGGGCTGCAAGCCCTGCACCGTTTGCATCAGCCATGGTTTCCCACATATCTTGCAATAGTGGTTCCAGGGCTGCAGTGTCTATGGGATCGACCTCGGCGGAAATTTCTAACAGCTGGGGGTCACCCATTTTCAAGATGGTTCGTATCGCCACTTGCGTTACCGGTCGATTGAGTCGGTTTGATTGTGCCAGATATCGGTGATATAACAAATTCGCCCATAGTAACGAGAAATCAAAATGGCCAGGACACCCCCGATCGAGCCAGTCAGCGGCACAGTAGTTCCGAGATTTGCCGGACCATCGACATTTTGCCGGCTGCCGGAACTGCGCGACGTACCCTATTGCGACGTTGCGATACTCGGCATTCCTTTCGATTCTGGCACCAGTTACCGCCCGGGCGCTCGATTTGGACCCCAGGCAATACGCCAGGCCTCGCGCCATTTACGCACTAATTTTCATCCAGCCTACGACACCGAGCCTTTCAAGACGATACAGGTTGCCGATGCCGGGGATGTCGCCTGTAATCCCTACAATATCGAGGAGGCGATTGCGCAGATCGAGGTTGCAGCCGATGAGCTTTATCAAAATGCGCCGGTCATTATAAGCCTGGGTGGCGATCACACCATTGCGGTACCGCTATTGCGCTCCGTGAACAAGGTTGCAGGCCAGGTTGCATTGGTGCATTTCGACGCACACCTCGATACCTGGGATACTTACTTCGGTGCACCCTACACCCATGGCACCCCCTTCCGTCGTGCTGCCGAAGAAGGATTGTTTAACGATGATGCGTCGATGCACGTCGGCATTCGCGGACCTCTTTACAGCACAGATGACCTGGCTAAAGATGAGGAGCTCGGCTTCAAGATTGTGCACTGCGACGAACTGGAGGCGCATGGTGTTGACCACGTGGTAAAACGCATCAGGGACCGGGTCGGGGATAATCCATTATACCTGTCGATTGATATTGATGTACTGGATCCGGCGCATGCACCCGGCACCGGAACACCAGAGATCGCGGGTATCACGAGTCGTGAACTTGTCGGTATCATTCGCGGTCTGCAGGGGTTGAACCTGGTGGCTGCCGATGTGGTTGAAGTCGCTCCGGCCTACGACCATGCGGAAATAACTTCGCTCGCGGCCGCGACGATCGCGTTTGAAATGGTGAACCTGGTCGCCTGTCAAAGCTAAGCGCGTATTCAGACCAGTTTCGCTTCTTCCCTGATGGTGTGGTGGGCAAACCAGGCTACCGAAATCAACAGCATACTGCCACCTACAATGGTGTTCAGCGAAGGCGTCTCCTTGATCACCAGCCAGACCCAAAGTGGACCAAGTATGCTCTCCAGCAGGTAAACTAACTGCACTTCTGCCGAATTGGCGTATCGCGGTGCGATCGTAAGGGCAATGAAGGCGCAAGGCACCAATATAAAACCGATGACACCTACATAGACCAGTTGCACCGAGGATATTGCCAGATCCGGCGACCCGGTGAGCGCATAACAGGCGGTAAAGAAGCTGCCGATGATGACTGAAGGCACCAGGTCGATGTCCTTTTTGTAGCGCACCAGTACGGCACTGCAAGCGGTAAACAGGGCGCAGCCCAGTGCAAACAGGTCACCCAGCAGGCTGGTGCTACCGTAGCTACCCCAGCCAATGATGAATATGCTGAGCAGCGATAGCGCGATAATCAGCCACGTGGTGGGACGCTGGTTCTCACGCAACACCAGCAATGACAGGATTGCTGCAAAGATCGGGGCTGACGATAGAAACAGTAAGGTATTGGCAACCGAGGTTTTCTGAATCGCGCTGATAAAGGTGATGTTCACGGCCGCAAACAGGACGCCATTGATTATTCCAGCCCAGCCGATGGCGATAAGCACAGTCAGAAAACGACTCCGATAGTAAAGCCAGAGTATCAGGCTGATTGAAAATATTGGAAACAATCCCCGGTAAAATATCAGGGTGAAATCATCCAGTGCTGCCAGCCGAATCAAAAGACTGTCGGGGCTCAACACGAATACCCCACCAAGCGACATCAGGATTCCTTTGCCACGATCACTTAGTCGCACATAATGGTGTGATTTATACATTAACGGGTGTTCCGATCTAATAGTGCATGATAATGTCACGCTCCAGTTTAATCAGTAATATTCGATTGCCGGAGAAACGCTGTGCCGTTAACCAATCCTGTCAAACGCAAACTGGCACATACTCGTGTCGTAACCTGCCACGGTTATCATCGTGAAGATGGATTATGGGATATCGAGGGGCGCATCGTCGATACCAAGCCTTATCGTTTCAAAAATCGAGATCGCGGTGGCTGGATCGAGGCTGACGAAGCGTTGCATGACATGTCGATTCGTCTGACAATCAATCTTGATCTTAAAATACAGGATGTCGAGGCCGTAATCGACGCATCACCTTACAACTACTGCCATTCTGTTATTACAGTAGCGAAGAACCTGATCGGCCTCAGGATTGCCCCGGGATGGACCGATAAATCGAAAAAGGCAATGGGCAGTAATAGAGGCTGTACCCACCTGACCGAACTATTGGGTCCTATTGCAACGACTGCCATTCAGACCATCGTTAGCGAAAAAATAAAGCGCAGCCAGGGAAAACCGCAAGGCGGCTCGAATGCGTTTCTAAATAGCTGCCACTCCTATGCGGCGGACAGTCCTGTTGTCGAGTTGCACTGGCCCGAGCACTATCAGGCCAGTAACAATAGTTAATCCGCTTACCGCAGCCTCTGTAATCTTCGGTTTAGGCAGTTCTGTCTTAACGAGACACTGATCACATACTTATCACCGGTAAAAACGATATATTTCCTACAACCTGTAATGGAAATGGAGGGGAAGGATGCTGGTGCTTGGCTGTGCAAACCATCAATCTGTCATTATCGATGATGTTATCGAGGTAACTGTACTCAACAACAAACAGGGGCAGGTTGTGCTCGGGATTGATGTTCCCGAAGGTATCGAGATTCGACGTAGGGACAAATTTTCCCTGATTGAAGAAGTCCGGAAATCACAAAGAAGAGACATTTGAATCATGTCCGTTAATCCAGGAATTATCGAAAAAGATATAGGCCAGTTACTGAGACTGTCCGTGGCGCCTGCCGATGACTGGTATGAAGTCATGGGCGGGGCTGGATTGAAAGATATCGACAGAAAACAATTTAATTATGCCTTCGAATCCTTCGTTGACGGATCATACGAAAGTGCGTTTAAAAGATTTGGCAGGCTATCTGCAAAGGGTTCTGCTATCAGCCAGTATCACCTGGGTTTGATGTATTTAAAAGGCCTGGGGGTTTTGCAGGACTTTTGCCGAGCACACTTGTGGCTAAATATTGCATCATCTCAGGGCCATAAAAAGGCCAGAGCACAGCTTGGAAAGCTAACTAAAAGAATGAGCGCACACCAGGTAGCAGAAGCTCAAAAACTCGCCCAGGTATGGGCGGCGAAGAACTGCAAGAGCCGTTAATCCTTTCGCTATGCAGTAATTAGGCTGTTTCAATTTAATAACGTTGCAATACGAAGGCCATCTCAGACGAGGTGGCTTTTTTGTTGGCGTCCAGTTTGCTTCGATAGATACCGCTGATTTACAGAACTTGAGTACCCGCCTTTTCAAAATCAAGCCTGAATAACACTGCCAGTGATTTGAAGTATGGAAAAAATGGATACCAGGCGGGCATAAAAAAAGCCCCGTACTTTTGAAGGTAACGGGGCCAGTATATAAAAAATCACCAGTTCCAAAACGTTTTTGGGAAGCGTGGAATCTGGCAACAGGTAAAGCCTAACTAATAAGTCCGATAAATCGATGTGAAGCAGTCCACACAGCGATAAGTTTTTTGGTAAAAAATTGAATTCCGAATTAATGGTCCGTAGGGATCAGTATCGGGGATTATTATACTAAATGTTCATCTGTGGTTCTGGTTGTATGGGTCGTTAGCTGCTACTGAATGAGGGTTCTGTAAATCCCTGCCTCTACTTAAATAGTTCTGTTTTACTGGACGATTAGACCGTTTAATAAATTAAATATATCTTGCTTGTGCTTAACGGCTACCGCGGTTCCGGTAAACGCAAGTAATTGGGTAGAGCCTTTTGAGTTGGAATGATAATAACCTAAATAAGTAGCCTTAATTCCGTTTACAACTGCTGTTATTTCCATAAATATTAATTTTACTCCATTTACATTTCTGTATTCCCTATTTACAACTCTTACATTAGACCCTGCCTTTTCCATATTTTCTATTGCAATTTCAATTAAGTTTTCGACTTTTATCTCTATCGATTCCGTAATTGCCATCGCGTAAATATCTAGCTTCTTATGCCGAAACTCATATTCAGCCTCCTCATTTATAACTCCTTTTTTTGTGAAGCCCCATTCGGCTGGGTTCATCCTTAGACCAAAACTATTGATTTTACTCTTGACTGGAAAGTTGGATTTTTTGGGTGTCTTGAATTTTTTTGCATTAGTTTTTAATCTTTTAGTAGCCTGTCTAGAGAGCGATTGATTCTCATATTGCCAGGTGCCATCTTCGTTTAATATCACTATCTCACCGGTGCTGGTAAATGCCTTTTCACTCGCGACGACCAGGGACGTGTTGAGTACCAGGAGTAAAGTCGCAAATACCGGGATTAATCGTTTAGTAGGCATATTATTCCGCCGCAGGGAAGTTGCTGGAGAGTTCAAGTCTATATAGTTCAAAAGTCCCGGTATTCCAGACTTAAATACAAAAAGGCCAGGGCCATCGAAGAGGCGATTGAGCGTGAACCCCTGATTGCAGAAGAAGACAAAAAGAAAAACAAAGTAAGGACGGAGCAGACAGAACGGCCCCTACCCCCGGTCTCCCCCCGGACCCTTTCCCAGGCCACGCCCCGGTCCCCCCAATCAAAACTATCAAGCTTGCCGGGTTAAAAACGAAAATTGCTCCGACAGGATTAACCGCCCTTTCTTACCTTGCACGAGACGTAACAGGCGCATGCAGTTGTCTTCCAAACCAGATCAATGTCGGTTGTACCATTAACCAAGAAACTCCGGATCATTGCAGACAGGCGATAATTCTTCCTATACCCTACCTTGAGTGCGGAATGACCCGCATGAACGAACTAAAATCGGGAGAGCCAAATGGCAGTCTATAGAATTACACGTTTTGCAGCATCTGATATGGATAAGGTAGGAGAACTTACGGAAAACATGCGCGATGTATTGGAAGGTGTCGGTGCCGACTTCATTGATCTGGTCTCATATGGAAATGGCAAAGGTGTAGTGATTGCTAAATATCCAGATCAGGCAACAATGGATGCTGCTTCTGAGACAGCCAAGAAAGCCTTTGGTGACATGATTGAAGCGGGGGCGGTCGAAGGGGATTCGGTACATCCACACACTGGCGAGGTGTTTAATTCTTTCTAAGGCCAAGTTAGCAAAACTATCTGCCAGGCGCGCCGAATAATTATTGTTATATAGTAAAAGCAGACACTCAACCCATAAAACCAGGCGACTGCCAACGACCCTTAAGAGACATTTATAAGCTCACAACCTATAGGAGATATAGCTAAGTTATCCGTTAAACGGTTGATGGTTTCTAGCCAGGTTACTCCATCATTTCCTTCCAGTCGTGCTTTCATTTGCAAAAGCGTCACTGCTAAAATTCGCTCCTTGCCTTGACAAAAAACTGGTAATCGTCGATCTCATTTTTTTCATTGAGCGGGAAGGCGATATCGATATGCAGGACCTTGGCGTTGGATTGACGGGTCGATACCAGGCGCAGGCCGGTTCCAATATCGCTAAGCCAGACCGGATTTTCCCCGTTGTCCCAGGCCGAGCCGACTTCGGCAAACATTGCATATCCGAATTTCACCATTTGCCATAGATACACGTTGAAATACGCGCGTCGTTCCACGGAAAGCGTCAACGCTCGCTCCCCATTTTGAAACCGAACTGGATATCCCTTCAAGCCAGAATCACCACCAACCTCAATCCGTTCAAATAGTTCGGGATTTTGCGCCGCTTCTAGCCTGCTGCTGAACACGTAACTGTTATTTTCACCGCGAAAATTGTATAGCTTTCCTTCCATCACAATTCGGCCGGTGTCTTCGATCGTTTTGTTGGATTCCTGATTCAGCCTCAGATCGAAAAGTCCCAGGGTATGCGCTGAAATGAAACTGCCAAAATTATATTCTAATTCCAATACATAGCCTTCTTGAGTCGATTCATAGGCCTCATCCTTCCATCCGACTCTGGTTCTCAAACTGCTTCCCAGCTTGATATCTTCGGTTATGCCCATTACCCGGAAGTTAATTTTTTCTACATATTTAACATTCAAATACTCATGCTCCAAATAGGGATAGTACTTGTCTACATCTACCGGTAGTTCTATATTCGGGTCATCAACCGTATTGTACTTAAGCCTGTTGGCAAACCACCCCAGGCGATATCTTGAAACCGTATCATCGACCAGGCCCTCAGACCATCCGTAAGTCAACAGCAGCGATTCGTTCATCTCGCCCACTTTTCCAATCACGTCGCCCTGTTCATAGATCGGGTTCTCTTGTTCAAGCGAAGAGGCCTCTACCGACCAGGCGTAATTTGAATCCTGTTTTATAAATGGGCGAGTTACGCTCCCTTGGTAGAGGTGACCATCGCTGTTGTCTGCAAGCTCAAGTTTCAATATCTTGAAATTCCCTAACCAGTTGTTGTCCCGGAATACGAAAGCGTTTGAGTCCCTCTCCTCATCGGAGTCCGACAGGATTTTAAGTTCGGATCCCAGGCCCAGCAGGTTAGCCTCTTCGATTTCGAAACTCGTGCGTGTCTCCCCGCCAGAGCGACTGGCCGAGATACTTGGCGTTAAAGTCCAGTTATCCGTGGTTGCAATGGTCAATTCCACACCTTCCCCGCAATCTTCCTCTGCAGTGATTTTTGCGTCGTGGATATAGTTCCGGCTACGCAACAGGCGCTCGGTCTCTTTTATCAGTTGCTCGCTATAACCCGCCTGAGGATCGAACAACAGTTGTTCCTCAATCGTTTTTTTTCGCGTATTAATATGAAGCTTGTTTGCCCACCTGTGAATCAGTAAATTCTGATCTTCATGCTCCAGATCGAAGATGTCTCCGTTATCAATAGTGATATCGAGGATGGGCAATCCTTCGAGGCTCTGGCCATGAGGGATACAGTCCTGAGCCCATAAATGTCCCGGTATCGCCACAAACAAACAGACCACGATACTGGTACGAAGCGGGTGCAGGTACTTGGGAGATTTAGCGAAACCCGGATTCAATCTTTTAACCACAGGAAATCTACAAACATAAAGCGTAGGTAATTAATCACCTGGCTGGCGGAATTGAGCAGGCGCATCCCGCTGCTCCTTGTCCGTTAACGGAAGTCAATATTCTGCGCCCGATACTTCGAGACTGTAAAACAACAATGCCATTCATTACTACTTCACCTGCCCGATAAATATCCAATTTGGAAGTTGTAGAATCTAATGATGGTGCCCGGAGCCGGAGTCGAACCGGCTCGACCGTTAAAGCCGAGGGATTTTAAGTCTTGTTCAGTCAACACAGGACAATACCAATAGCGCCACAAATCAATAGCTTACGCCCTACTCTCCACCATAAATGTTGCTACCTGTTGGCGTTTACTGCCCCTTGGTGGACCAATTTTGGTACTTGCTTCGGAAGCCCCTAGGCACTTCCGTCCGGTTAAATAAAAAGCCGATTTAAATCTACTTTAGATACGCCAAGTATTACTCAATCCATGTAGTATAGGTCGTGTTGCTAGCCTACGCATGCTCCATCTTTTGCGGTTTCAGTGGTTCAAGCACAAAATTTTGATTTTCCCAAAAGCGGACGCCCAGAATTTCAGGATGAGCGGCAGAAACCGACCCTTTTCAGACCTTAAGATCCTCAGTTAAATGTCATGCCGACCTACGAGCCGGCATCCATTTCGCAAGTTAGAAAGATATAAACTGGGTGATGCCCGGCTGATTACGGAGCCGTCTCAAAAATGGATTCTGGCTTTCGCCGGAACGACGGAAGCTGACCGTTTGTCGTCGCTAGTAAGAGACTTACCAGTGTCTGGTATGGAGTAAATAGATCCTGAAGTCCTTTGTATGCTAAAACTCAGGCCAAGTCAGCCTGACGTCTGCGCAAAAACGACACTTTTGAGAACGACCGACGTTGGATAACCGTGGTATCTACGGCGGTCTGGCGTCGCTCGGACTGTCCATCAAGCCAGAGCGCGATTCTTTCAAGTTGCTCGACGTCGGGTCGAACTTGGGATCGCTGCATTTCATGCAAGCCGATTCCCATCTCAGCTGAATCCACGAAATTCTGACTGTCACGAAGCACCCCTATGATGGGGATGCCAAGTGTGTCGAGAAAACGCATAAGCCTCGTGAGGCTTTTGGTATGTTTGCGCGTGCGATTCGCGACGACCGCCAACCTGCGATCATTATGTTCGACATTCGCGACCAACAGCAGATTAGCGATGCAACGCGAGGCTGTGTCAATGTCCATAAACGACGGCAAGACGGGAACCAGTATCGTCGCCGTGTCCTGCGTGATCTCGCGCAGCTGTTCATGGCTGATGCCGGCCGGCGAATCCACGATCACGTTGACTGTGTCATCGGGCACGCGCAACTGCCAGCTGCGGGTAGCCCGCATGGATTTTTTATATGCCGCTATGCCATGAATGGTGGGCAGAGCCCCCGGGCGGCGCTTGAGCCAGGCTATCGCCGAGCCCTGCGGATCGAAGTCCAATATGGCTGGCGTCCTGCCCTGCTGTGCGTAGAAAGCCGCCAGATTGGTTGCGAGCGTTGACTTGCCACAACCCCCTTTGGGATTAAGGATGACGATCTTGTTCGGGATGTCGTGTTGAGGCGATATCAGCATGGGTTCAATGTCACGCACAAGCCGAACGGATTTGATCGATCTCGAATTTATCGCAAGAGGGAGAACTTAACTCGGGTTCTTCGAGTATGTGTGCGTGCAAAATACCTAACGCCCTATCCATAGCTGGTTCCAGAATATCTTTTACTTTACGTAATTCGAATATCGAATCTTGACCAAGTTCAAGATATTGAAGATGCTCTTCCACTGATTTTTTATTTGACAATTTGCCCCCTCGAAAAAAGCAAAAATTATACTCCGGTTAACCCCACTCTCCTTTTCCCTGGAATTAAGATAACGTCATTATTGTTGTAGGCCGTTTTGAATGGGTGTGATTTCTAACTTTAATTATTGGACTCTAAGTTAAAATAGTCAAATTTGTCAAATACTTATGGAATTATTCTAGAATTATTCTAGAGATTTAAGCAGATGATTAGCCGAATTACGGTAATAATTAACTCAAATGGAAGCGCTACTCAGCAATGTATTGAAACAACCAATTTGTGTTTCCATCATCGGTTTTTGAACCGATTTATCGGATCGGGACTCAAGCAGAACGCATCAATGAGAAGAAAGCTGTCTTGATGGATCCTGTTGGTAGTACTACCGCATTCACCCAGGCACCTGGTATAAAGCCGCCCGAGCACAGCAGCACACTCCCCAAAGCCTTCGCTCAGAGCATCTCGAATAATTCCGCTGGTGTACTCGCTGCGCAACAATTGATGCCGATGACCGCTCCAGTACTGTATTATGTGATGAAAAACATCGAAGTCGGCACTGAAGGCCCGAGTCCAAGCGATGGGGTCTATCACCTTTTATCCTTTATTCGGGCCTGGGTTAGTTGGAATTAGCAAGCGCAGGAAACTGGCTTGGTTTCTAACAAGAATTGAATACAAAACGCGGCATCAAGCTGGCCCTTTTTATTTGTGAGTGTGTTGCACCGATCAGTTGAAACCGCAACCCAAAGCAGACGCCCATATTTGAAGTATCAGGGTTCTGAAACCGACCTTTTTGTTTCTTTGTTTATTGTTTCGTGTCGTAAAACGTTGGGCTTCGAGACACCGGCATGAGAGATTTATTGCTTAACATCTCGTGGTAGGTGTATTCTTGGGAACCACAGGAGGGTATTGGAACAGGGCAAAATGAGTAACAGATTGAGCGAGGATTTCGGACTCATAGACGGTCATACTTATATCATAGGCAGAGAAAGTGATGTTTATATAGAAGACCATATCTATATAAATTCCCCCTCTGTCAGCAGACGACATGTCGCAATGAAAATTAAAAATGGCCGAATTTACCTTTGCGACCTGGGTTCAACCAATGGCACCTATTGGATAGAAAATGATAGCCTGGTGCCCTTCAAAGAAGGATATGTGAGTTCATCTCAGCCCATAGCGATAGGCCACGTAAAGTGCACGATTAATAGCCTGCTAGCGATTGCCGGGGTCTATTCTGCTTCAAAAAATACCACTTCTAATTCTGAAGACACGCAACTACTGCCCCCAAATCAATAAGACATGAAAAAGGGAAGGTTAATGCTCAATTACAAGTGAATTACTCGGACTGAAGGGGTATAATTCATTTAAAATATCTGTGAGCTAGTTCACAAATAGCTAATTAATATGAACATTTAACTATTCAGTGTGAATATGGCGCCTTATGTTCTGAATAGGGGGTAAAGACGTGATGAAAAATCTACTAGTGATATCTCTCTTGCTGCTAGCACCGTGGTCGGCCCAAGCAATAATAATATTAGGAGACGATGGAATCCTGGAGAATGATATCTCACGAATTACGGGATTAGGTGGGGGGGACACTAGTATCGGCTCGGTCGGAACCTTATCCTTAAATAATCCAGACGTTGGAAATGTCGATTTCTCCACCCCAGGTGATTCGGTAATCCTTAATTTCGTTGCTAGTAGTCTGGCGGACATCATTCAGATTAATCCGCTTGATTCACTTTTTGATGCGAATGTAGAGGTCCTCACCGGAGCAGGAAATGACACGTTTATGCTCAATGCAATCACAGGTCCGGGTGTCTATCTAATTAATGGCGGTGCGGACGCCGACCTTCTCGACCTTACCGAGCTGGCGGGTATGCTCACTACTAACGGAACCGAGATATTTCCAGACGGCTCGATATTTCAAGACGGCTCGCTCATATTGAACTATTTAAATATCGAAGAGATAAAAGGTTTGGTCTCAGGCCCAGAATCCCCAGAATCCCCAGAATCCCCGTCACCAATCCCCGCCCCGGCAGCCATCTGGCTATTCGGCACAGGACTAATCGGATTAGTTGGATTTAGCAAGCGAAGAAAAGCAGCCTAACCTTTAAACAGATTTAATATGAAGCCCCGCCACTGCGCGGGGTTTTTTTATGACTTCTGAGTGTCCGCTCCTGGCCGTTTCGAGAAGCCCCACAAACCCATCTGAGCGTCAGCTTTGGAGAAAACAGACCCTCAGATTCGATAGATCAGCGGCGATTTACGACCCAACTAAGGCGCTGATCACCTTTAGCCCCAAAGCAGTAGATTTGATCTAAATCAATTGCAATCGATAACGGGGTCAGGCCCATGACTTCATTGGGTTGATCGTCTGCTCCTGCATTAGTAAACAGGGAGTTGCTTGTCATTGGGGACGTGGTGGAAAAGCTATGTTAATGTCAGACATATACCGGTTAACTTATGCATAGCGGGGTTTTCAATGCGCGAGTACAGGGTGAAAGATATGATGGTACTGGCTAAAGATTACGCATCGATATCTATAGACGCATCGATTCGGGATGGCATTTTCGCGTTGGAACAGGCGCAACGGCTAGAATTGCACGAAGACCCGACTA
>Ga0265303_10001316_pt1 | contig 15150 bp, 22 predicted proteins | sample Helome_2_FD_192494 | JGI IMG/M metagenome (GOLD analysis project Ga0265303, IMG submission 192494) | Marine sediment microbial communities from subtidal zone of North Sea - Hel_20160317 (Illumina Assembly) | ecosystem: Environmental > Aquatic > Marine > Subtidal zone > Sediment ... | reverse complement strand
TGCTTTACACATTTTTCGATTTCATCAACTCTACCCTTCGGTACATCAACCAACAGCAGCAGCTGCCCCGCTTCAATTGCTTCTTCAAACTGTTTAATCCGGCTATTATCAGTACTTACGCCTATCATACCCCCTGCCCATGCACCAATTCCTGCACCTGAAAGAGTAGACATCAGTAAAACTCCTCCTGCAAGCATCGTTGCAGAAGCTGGAAGAGTAATTGCAACTAGCCCGGCAAGAATACCTGTTGATCCACCAATCGCCAATCCACGTTCAACCGCAGGAATGAAATCACTTTTCTGAAAGAGATTGGCCTCAGGTAAATCTTTCATTGGTGTTCCATGCTTTGCTATCACATGAATATGCCGTTCTTCTATTCGTGCCAATAGTAATGCGTCTACAACCAATTTAGTAATGGCAACATCGGGAACCAAAAAATATATCCGTCTCATCATAACCCCCTGTATAGCTAACCAATTAAATACTGTATCGCCTGTTGTTCTATTTATATTTAATAACAGTCTTGTCTTTCATGACAATTCTCAAAGCTACGTTGTATAGTAAGATAAGTTATAACAACGATCTGCCAAATACAATCTTGACTGCATGCCGTATTTAGTTTTTTGTTTTATTAAGATACTTCTAAGATTTGCAACTGATTTGCTGACAATAGCCCAGACTGGCCCGGTAGGATCATATTTATCTTCTGAAACAGATTTGCTGTTTAGCATTATTCCCTCCTAACCTATCAGGCGAAACAGGAACATAACAGCGCACACATCTACAATTTATAGATGTGGTTGCTACCAATTAATAGGACAACATTAGCTATAGAAAATTCATCAAAATAACTTTTTTAATTGCCTCTGAATAAGTATTATAATTTTTTAACCCTTTAAACATTTTAATTTGGTATGTTTAGTAAAGCTCTATCTCAGCATTCCTTTCAAACCCGCCGTTATACTTATAACGGCAATCAAGCTGTGTAATAAGGTGTCTGGCATGAGCGAGAAGTTATACCTTAAACCAAATCGGAAACTACAAATCGGAGCGCTATTCTTTATTTTGCTCTGTATAGTGTCTCCTATATTTCTAAAGTTTTTATTACCCCAAATAACTCCAGATCTAAATTCTTCTGTGGAAGAGTTTAAGGAATTTCATAGTTCCTTAAAACTGATTATGAACTGTACTTATTTTACTTTCGTAATCTGTATCATATTTTTAGCAACATCCACTCTTCGCGCGGGTTATCTTGCCCTTAAACTTGGGTGTTTTCCTCCTCCAGATACTCTCATGCCTTTTCGAGCTCGTATGTACAAAGGGAAGCGCGCCATATTTTCAGGTTATATTTCCATATCATTAGGTATCTCGGTCGGGTCTTTAGTTGTAATACAAAGTTTCTATATGATTCCAGCCATTAATTATTCGTTTGGCGGTTACTAGTAAGTCTGGAAATTAACCTAGCACAAAGTAGATACTTGCAACATACAAATATTAATTAATTGCCTCATTTGAACTAAATGGATTGTAAGTTATCTATAGTTTATGTCCCCAAGGAGGGGGCAAGTCCTCCTTTTCCGAACCTTCCCTATATCAGAAGGAGGCCGCCAGGCTTGATTCCCTGGTGCTGCTGACCGGCGACCTCTCCAGTACTAGGTTGCTCCTAATCTAGGCAGCTCACTGGAGGGATTCGCCCTAAAGCTTATCCATAACACATTGATCTTAATTAATAGGATATGTTCAATATTCAAAAAGCATCAAATCTTGAGCTAATAATTGAGCTAATGTTTGACGGAGAATGTCGGATGGTTAAATCTCTCGTGGATGATGAGCCGATTGACACTAGATTAATATGTAAATTACTGGCATCAAGAACCGGGAAATTGCCTATCAATAAAATTGAATACTGGTATGAATGGTTTATTGATGAGGCTACTCTCGAAAAAACTTCTGATAAAAATACATTAAAAAGATTGTACGACTTTAAATGTAATTACGACAAACCTATGTGAAGTGTCTAAGAAAGAATTTCTTAAAGGAATTAGGGTTTTGTTTCACAAAAATCTGTTATTTTGCACGGAGCAGATCCTCATAGGCAGCTCATAGCCTAAGTATTTTCCCAAAAAATCCGTTATATAAGTCATATTAACAAGAAATGCAGAGAGTTCTCCTGCAAAAAAGAAGTAATGACTACTCTTAATCTATCAGATATTTTTTTTATGCGAGCGGTTCTTCCATTATCTGAAGCTCATCGTGAATTACTCAATAGGCTTGTGTCAAAGAATAAGAGGTCAATTCCTGACGAAGTTTCATACGAACTAAGTAATTTGTGTGGAACACGCTTAACTACTCATGGGTTTGATGACTACAACAGTCCGACAGTGGAAGGAATAAAACTGAAAGAGTTATTAGATAAGCTATATAAGTAAGACTAACCTAGTTTAAGCATTAATAATCCTATCGCAATGCAAGGGGGGGTTGGATTCGAATATCCAGCTTTGATGCAAAGCTAGTATTTAAATATTTTTCTTTTACCTAATTTTTTCTTCTGATTATCCGTTAGAAAATAATGAATAATATCATTGAGTTTCCTGAAAGCCGTTCTTTACGGATGGTAAAAGCCCTAAATGCATTTGATGCCATGGATGACTCTCAGTTTTTAGCTGATGAATTCAGGCTATTGGCTGAGTCTGGATTAGCTGAGGCAAACTTCTATCTGGGATACATGTATGAAAATGGAAGTAATGGCCTGCTTAAAGATATTCCGCTTGCATTAGAACAGTATGAGCTGGCAGCAACAAAAATTGGGTTATTGGATGCCTACATGGCGCAGGCAAGACTTTTTTATCATGGAAATGGTGGTATTCAGAAAGATGTATGTAAAGCTAAAAATGTGTATGAGCAGATTAAAGACTATAACCAGAATCCAATCGCTTGTTTCATGCTTGGCCGTATATATCAATATGGGGAAGGGGTTGAGAAAGATCTTAGTAAAGCTGAGAAGTTATATAAAATGGCAATTGAACAAGGTTACGTATATGGCATGCTGAATCTTGGAATGTTATATGCAGAGAAGAAAATGCATTTCTCTAATCTAGTTATGAGAGTACGGGCTGGGCTTCAGACTTTCCAGATTGCTCGCAAGAACCCAAGAGATATACGTTTGCGGGGAGGATAACAGTATAGTTATTATTAATCTTTTGCCTCGTTCAAGACCTCAGTAATTTTTATTTTTTTACTTAACTGTTCAATAGCCATTGAGTCATATTGAGCAAGCATGCGTTTTAATTCTGAAGCTATAGATTCATCACTTGTATCTTTAATACTCTCTCCTAGCCCACAAAAACGCCCTATATCCGCCAGATCTTTCGTGACAGGCCATTCTTTTCCTTCCGGTGTTTTTGATATAACTAATCTTAATGCAGTCGCTATCCAATTATCATATTTGCCTGATGGCGGAGTCGGCTCTGGATTTTCTATTTCGGTGCTACAAAGTCCAAAAGCTTGGTCAAGGCTTTTCTCTTTGCCTTCAATATATGAACGGATACATTCAGCAGCCCAAGATAAGGAGTCCTCTCCTGGCAATAGTGTAGATTGCATACTTAGAAAGGTTCCTACACTAGCTAGGTTTTCTTGAATTTCATCTTTACTTTTGGATTTCATAATTTAATGTTTTTTGCACGGCTGATAGATTCTTCAATAAACCTGATAGCTTCATCTGCATTTTCCCACCCGTCTAGTTTTACCCATTTGCCTGCTTCCAAATCTTTGTAATGTGTAAAGAAATGCGAAATTTGTTCCAGGAGGATTTCTGGTAAATCAGAATATTGCTTGATGCTGGTATAGTACGGATGCAGTGCATCTATAGGGACAGCAAGGATTTTCTCATCGATACCTTTTTCATCTTTCATTTTTAATACGCCAATAGGACGTGAGCGGACAATGGAGCCTGAAATGAACGCCACGTTACTGGCTACTATTACATCAATTGGGTCACCATCCTCTGAAAGCGTATGCGGTATAAAGCCATAGTTACAAGGATAACGCATTGAGGTGTGCATAATACGGTCTACAAAAAGTGCGCCTGATTTTTTATCCATTTCATATTTAACCGGCTCCTTGCCAAGTGGGACCTCTATGATGACATTAATATCCCATGGGGGTGCCGTACCAATCGGTATCTTGCTTATATCCATATCATTTCCTAAAAGCTCTCAATGTAAGGTGTATCCTTATTATTAGAAATACTTTTTTGTGAATATCAAAATATTGACTATTGATTTGACCGGTACGACTTTGAACTGGTGGCATCATTATACATATAACTTAGTCGCTTTAATTGAATGCCAGTTTATAGGATTGTAGTTATAGCTATAGCTTATCTAATTATAAAGGGTATTTTACAAAATAATGGAATTAGTTAATATAAAGTGGGAAATTGCATCATAATAAACCGAAAAATTTTATACTTTGTGGGGAAAAGTAATATTACCAGCATACTTGATGAAGCCTGAACCAGATTCTATATTAGCAAGACATTGAAATAGAACGAGAAAATTTAACTATTGTAGATTGGTCGCCGTTATTTCTCTTGCTGCTTTTGTGGCGCCGGCTGGGCATGTTGTGGTTGTTCGCGCATCAGCTGGTTTTCTCGTTTTATCCTATCTTGTTGTTTATTATACTTTTGTAATTGATCGTAATATCGTTGTTGCTGACGAATGTGATGTTGTTGTTGGTATTGTTGTTGCAACCGGTCCATCTGTGAGCTCATTTGCCCCAGTGAGTTCTGAGATAAAGCCAATAAAAAACAAGCGCTACATAAAGTAAGGCCATTCTTTAAAGTCATATTTAGATTCCTTGTTTTTAACTCAGACACGTATAGACAAAGAAAAGTTTAGATCTGTCCAAATTTTTATTACTAATTAATTATTTTCCACAGGCATATTTCCACAATTTTTGGATTATACGTCTGGACGGAATCGGGGCTGGGGCCATATCGTATTCACGGCTATAAAGCGATCTTCCGCCACCCATATTTTCAGAGTGGGTAATGGAATATAGTATTTTGCTATGTTCTTTCTTACAATTATACTCATCATGAAATTTTGCAGACATATATGGTCTAGGACCGGCAGCCTCCTGGGCCGTATTATAATCGTATAAACTCCACATTTTTACCTTATTAGGAGTTGTTTTTCGGATTGTTTTAGGGTGAGCGTAGATGGTAACAGTTTTATTACTGCCAACCTTAATCCATGCCGCTACTGAGCTGGTACTTATGAGAGCTAATATTAAAATTAGTAGCAGTTTGTGCATTTTTGTTACAAAGAAGATGTGACTTTATAAAATTTTCCATGCAGATAACTCTGCATTCACAGCATCTATATATTTCCAGCAGTCAGCCCGTTCAAGCGGTAATCCACGATGCACTACATTATTTCTAAGCTTTACACCTGCTCTGATTAATTTAAAGTCGCACCAAGGCAACGCTTTTTCACTACACTGGACTAATTCAGCAAGAATATGACTATTACAATCAAAATTCTCCTCACTTTTAAGCTGTTCTAGCACGATATTTAACACTGAAAACGCGTGAATATAAGGTAAGGTGTACGCAGTATTTACAAGTGGAGTCGGGTGGATTCCACCAGTATACCCATTTGATATAAATGTACTGCGCTGGATCTGCTCTCTGAGAGCATCCACACCGGACCACTCCCTTTGAATCTCAGCAAGTGTGACACTATTACGAATCACCGTTTGTTTCCTTTTTTGATAGATCAGTCTGTAAGAGAACAGACTAATTTTACTAAAGAATCAGGCGAGGAGATTTTAGCATGTGTTGCTGAGCCTTGAGTCATACTATGTGGATAATCTAAAAACCAATGGATCATCCATTCTTCTCTGATCTTATGAAATAATGGAAGTGTCATGGCATATTTATAGTATATATTAGGAATTTGTACCGGGTCAGTGTTTATACAGCTCGAGGCCTGCTATAGAGAACAAAAAATAGGTTCCACTGCCTAAAAAACTAATAAAGTAAGTTTTTCTGAAATATTATTATCTTCTGTATCTGCTTCATAAAAGAAAAGTTTTATTTATGCTTACGAATTATTTAAATTATAAGACACCTCTAGTCTCGGAGTTGTCTTTTGAGCCTCCTGAAGTCGAAGTGGTAATTGAGATTCCACGAGGTAGTTTTCTTAAACGTGGATCTACTGGCCATATCGATTTTATTTCACCGTTTCCATGCCCATTTAACTATGGTTCCGTACCAAATTTCTTAGGGCTGGAGGGAGATCTTTTGGATGCACTGATTCTTGGCCCAAGACTGTCACTTGGGACCAGTATAGAAGTTAAGGCATGGGGAGCAGTGACGTTGACTTGACCGCGGAATGATGGATGATAAACTAGTTTGCAGTAATCATCGTCCAAGTTTGATTGAATGTCAGAATGTCCTACGATTTTTTCAAATATATGCAAAATGTAAGGGAATTTTAAATATTTGGAGAAAGCGTCCAGGACGAAACGCTTGTGAAGGATGGTGTGAGGCTACACAAGCAATAGCACGTGCAGTTCCGTTACATGCCGGATCCTTGATAGCGCCATCTGTAAAATTTTAACGCTAAAATTATCCTGAGTAGATTAATTTTGAATGTTGAAATACTCTGATCCAAATCTATTTTTTCCTACAAGGGATAATGTTTGGACTCCACACATCGTTTTCATTCAGATAGGAGACAAATAGATAGTTTCGGGGTGGATAAATATGATATTCCTCTACTTTTACCCAACCATTCTCTTCTGCCATACATTTACTAACCTGTTTTTTCACAAAAGGAGAATTATTTTCAAGGCCAAGATTACAGGCAAGTTTAGTAGTTGCTTGTTTGCAATTGAATAAATCTACTTCCCCTTCACCAGTAAGCTTAGTTTGATGTTTCCAGATGGTGCAGCCACTCATAGCAACTACAAGCATAATCAGTATTATATGCTTATTCATCTTTGCATCCTTATTTTCCTAGAATTTAAAGTGTACGGTTTTAGTAAGGGAAAGCACATGGTTTCGTAAAACCACTAAAGTAAATTCTAGTACATAGGCGTCAGTTTGACTACTGTTTGACGGGAAGCTGGCGGATAAGTAAATTTCTGTTGAAAACAGAGACTCTTAATCAGTAGATATAGAAAGGATTTTTACCAACTAACTAGCAGATGAATTTGTATCTAATTGTTGCTCCATAGAGGGAACTAGCCGTATATTTGTACCAGACTTTTCTGCCCCGTGCTTCAAATAGCTTCTATATTCTTTAATTAATTGTTTACGCTCTTTAATTTCTTTTTGGAGACAATTTGCCTTATTTTGTAGACGTAAAATAGTTCGCTCGTCTTCTTTAAGTGAAATTCCCATTGATTCAATATATTGAGTTTCATTGGCAATTATACGGCGTAATATTTCTTTCGTATCCCTCATCGAGTCCCCTGATATTATTTTGGTTTTATGCTAGCCATAAGCATTTTTCGTGCCACAATCAGGCATTCACTCTGTGGTTCTATATAAAATAAAATGTTACGGAATTTTTCTGCGGAAACATACGACTCACTCAGGTAGGCTGAATACCAGAGTGTAAAAATTTTCGACAAATAATCACTAATCCCAAGCTAGAGATACTAGAAAAAACTTACTTAGGTTTACTGTTTTCTAATATATATTTAGCTAGTCGTTCTGCTGGTTTACCCTTTATATTTGGGAAGGCAGGCATAGTTGTACCACCGGATTGTATTTTTTTTATAATAGCTTCTTTGCTTGTTTTATCTGCACTAAGTCGCATAACAGCACCAATTCCAGGTTTATGGCATTTAGTACAGTTAAGGCTGAATATATCTTCCCCACTAATAGTATCGGGTGGCGTGTAATTATCAGTTTTTGAGCAGCCGGCTAAAGCAATAAATATATATGTAGCTAACATTAAAGATATGGGTTTCATTTTTATGGGCCAGCTTAAATTATAAATAAATCAATTGGTTAAAATGTGTTGTTTGCTGATTCTTACAGACATACGATACACGCTAATTTTATCATATGAACATGTCTGTTGATATATAAACAACGGAATCTAAGTAAAACAATTATAAGATTTAAAATTTTTTAGCCAACAAAAATTATTTACTTGGCTTGTCAGATAGTTCCGGCTTTTTGCCCAGGAAATAAGAACCAGCATGGATTACATTGGCCATCTGATATTTTCCAAGAATAATATCCAGATATTTTATCCAAAAAAGTAGCCATTTGAACAAATCTACATTGATACCGTAAATAACCTTGTTGTTAAACGAGAAAATCATTGCACAGAAATGTACTAATAAATGACACATGCATGAGGCAGGTCCGCGATTGAATCCGTTTTCAATACACTCAAAATCTTCGCATATTATCTTAAGTCCGTCGGAAGTGAATCTGTAACAGTCGTATGGATCTGAGCTAAATGGAAATATGAACGGTACGCTGACATATATAATTCCTCCCGGACGAAGTATCCGTTGTATTTCTTTTATAACTTTATGAGGATAATGTAAATGAATAAGCACACTGACACAGACAACACAGTCTGCTGAGTTATCTTTTACCATAGAAAGGTCATGCGCATCAGCCACAATATCGACTCCGGGACCATCTTCAATATCTACACAAATAACCTGTGAATTATCAGGAGGTTTTCCGAACGCATATTCTCCACCCACAATATCTTTTGAGCCGATATCGTAGATTATTGCATTATCCTGTAGGAATTCGTATGGGCTGTGCTCAAATTCTTTGAATATGAAGTTAGTAGATGGAGGTGTCGGCAGCTTATGATAAAGTTGTCGAAGGAAATTTATAAACATGGAATCTGACATTAGTTTCCTTATTTAAAAATAGTATTTGTATTGAAAGTGCAAACACTATAAGGACCGGGGAACAAAAAGAAAAGACTAGACTAGAGGGATATGCACGGGTATTAGTAGAGATTAGTATGCAAACTTACTTTTCGAGAACTTCTACGATGATTTCTTTAATTATGTTAAAGTTTTCTTTTTTATAAAAATGTGAAAACGAATCATGGATATGTACGAATCTGATCACACTAAGTTTATGCGGGAGCTTTTCGATAAGAACCCGAAATTAGCAGAAAAACAAAAAGAAGCACGTGCTATTTGGTGGGATAAAAAATTAGATAAAGAGGAGCGCAAGCGGTTCAAAGAATCAAATATTCCTCAAAAAGCTTACGTTTATTTCGGGCAGAAATAGTGAGGCAGGCAGATATACTAAAGTACTAAAGCACATATTTCTTAATGACGTAATACAGAAATAGTATCTAATATACCTCATTGCTGAGTCCTGGCCCCGATATATGGTAGATTTTCCAAAGCCCTGCATTCCAACATCGCCAGTTTTATCATTTACTTCGTTCAGTGGTGATAAGCATCAGCATGTTCCTTCAGTGCTTGATGCAGGTAGTGCAGAGTTTGTTACCAGCGGCACTATAGCGATTGCATTAGCATTACAACAAATGAAAATTGGGAAGAATGATAAAGTATTGCTTCCTGCTTATCACTGTATTTCAATGGTAGAACCGGTGGTTCAGGCAAATGCCATCCCAGTATTTTATAAGATTAATGCTGATACCTCTGTAGATCTTGATGACATACAAGCTCGACTTGACCGTTCTACAAAGTTACTTCTTATCACACATTATTTCGGGTTTCCCCAGGACCTTTCAAAATTGCGTAATTTTTGCGATAAACACAATATATTGATGCTGGAAGATTGCGCCCATGCTTTTTTTGGTGAATATAATAAGAGACCGCTAGGGTCATTTGGCGATTATGCTATTGCCAGTACTATGAAATTTTTTCCTACATCTGAAGGAGGGTGTCTAGTTTCTTCGCATCACCCTATTACTTCACTGCATTTAAAATCAGCGGGGGTGGCTTTTGAAGTGAAAGCCGCACTGGACGCTTTGGAAAGAGGGTTTGAATATGGCCGAATGGGATTTCTACATAAATTAATGTATTTGCCAATTTACTTCAAAAAGCTTATCTGGGGACTTGTAAAAAAAGGAGTACGATCTAAGAAAGTGGATTTTGAGCCTAATTTTTCGGAAGAGGAGTTTGAGATTGAAGAGGCGTGGCTTAACAAAGCCTCCTCCTCTTTTTCACAGTATTTAATCAGAAAAATGTCTCAAACGAGAATCGCTGTAAGTAGACGTAAAAACTATACTATTTTATTTGAATCGTTATCAGATTTACCTGGATGTCGCCCTTTATTTGACAAACTGCCTAAGGGGGTTATTCCGTATGTTTTTCCATTGCTTGTAGAGGAACCGGAGAAATTTTTTAGACCTTTAAAAAATCATGGCGTACCAGTGATTCGTTTTGGGGAATTTTTGTGGAAGGGCATGGATGTAAATATTTGTTCTGTAAGTACCAGCCTTTCAAAAAAAGTTTTTCAGTTTCCTTGCCACCAGGAATTGACAGCGGCAGAATTGGACTGGATGATAAAGGAAATAAAAGAAATTATTTTATCAGATAAGATTGCCAGTAAGTGAAGTGGCGTCCATATTATGGAATGATATTCATTAATAAAATGAGCAGGGAAAATGTCATTCTCTTGAGTGCGTTATATTGGAAGCTAGTATTTCACTATTCAAATTAAAATAACAACGGAGTAGTTATGCAGAATCTTGATGAAGTTCGAGAAATTTTATCTGATGTACTCAGTCTTGGGGAGCGGAAAAATTCCCTTAATGCGGACTCAGGTTTGCTGGGAAGTATTCCAGAATTAGATTCGATGGCGGTTGTAAATGTAATCACAGCTTTGGAAGAAAGCTTTGGTATTACGGTGGATGATGATGAAATTAGTGCTAAAACATTTGATACTCTTGGTAGCCTTACTAGCTTTGTTGAGCAAAAACTAGCTGAATGAAGAATTCTCCCAGCACCCCCCCTGCAGAACCTTTTTTCCTGAAAACTGAATTTGGTGATTGTTTTTGCCTTTACCATACTCCCCATCCAGATAAAAAATGTCTCGGTGGATTCATCTATGTTCATCCCTTTGGTGAAGAAATGAATAAATCTAGACGTATGGTTGCTTTACAAGCAAGAGCATTTGCTGCAATGGGATTTGGCGTATTACAGATTGACCTATTTGGTTGTGGGGATAGTCAGGGTGAATTTGTAAATGCGCGTTGGGATATCTGGAAACAAAATTTAGAAGCAGCAAGAAACTGGCTTGAAAAACGTATTACTGCGCCAATTAGTCTTTGGGGGTTGCGTCTAGGCGCATTACTTGCGCTAGACTTTGCCCGTGGTTCCAAAAAAAAATTCGAGAGAATCATTTTATGGCAACCGGTAATTAATGGCGAACTATTTTTAACTCAGTTTTTACGATTAAGAGTGGCCAATGAAATGCTTGGTAGTGCGAATGAGAAAAGCTCTGGAACAAAGGCCTTACGAAGTTCACTTGCTGCTGGTGAGCAGATCGAAGTAGCTGGCTATGAACTTACCTACGAGCTTACGAGTGTAATTGAAAATTTAAAGGCAATAAATTTGACGGTATCTGAAGTTCTTCTTGATTGGTTTGAAATTGTTTCAGATTCGAGTCGCGCTATGTCGCCCGCAAGCACAAAGGTAGTTAAGGAATGGGAGAAGGAAAAAGATGGTAACCTTAATGTACACCTTGTCCCCTGTGCACCTTTCTGGGCAACTCAGGAGATTTCAGAATGTCCTGGGTTAGTCTCAGCTACTGCAGAAATTTTGACTAGATAACAATCATGGATATACAAGAGCACGCTTTTAGTTTTTCCTGTAAGGGGTCCTGGCTTTATGGGGTTTCCAGTTTGCCTAGTGAAGCTACTTCTCGGGGAGTTTTGATAGTTGTGGGTGGGCCACAGTATCGGGTGGGAAGCCATCGGCAATTTACGTTACTTGCTCGGGATCTTGCAGCCCATGGTGTGCCAGTAATGCGGTTTGACTACAGAGGGATGGGAGATAGCGAAGGAGATACCAGAAATTTTGAGGAGATAACGGACGATCTATATTGTGCAATTGATCAGTTTTTTGAGAAAGTTCAGTCTCTGAAAGAGCTGGTGATTTGGGGATTATGCGATGCAGCTTCAGCCGCACTTTTCTATGCGCATCAGGACCGGCGCGTGACTGGCTTGGTATTGCTAAATCCCTGGGTAAGGACAGATGAGGGTATCGCCAAAGCTCGACTAAAACATTATTATCTTGATCGTTTTTTTGAACCAGAGTTTTGGAATAAGATTCTACGAGGGAATTTCAATATTATAAAGTCGGTTCAATCCTTCTCAAGGAATGTCAGTACTGCTTTGTTAAGTAGAAATGAAAATTCTGTTACTAAAAATGAAAAAGCCACAAATGAGTCTTGTAGTTCTAGTCTACTTCCCAAAAGGATGATGGAGGGGCTTACACGTTTTGAAGGCAAAGTACTATTTATTACAAGCGGCAATGATATTACGGCCAGGGAGTTTACAGATTTAGTAAAGGCTTCTCCAGAATGGCAGAAATTATTGAAATCCTCTAATGTTAAGCATTCTAATATTCCTGAAGCTGATCATACATTTTCCCAAAAAAAATGGCGAGACCAGATTTCCACCTGGACAAGAGAGTGGGTTCAGTCATGGTAAAACGGGTTTTGATGATTGCGTTTCACTATCCACCCTTGCGTGGGAGTAGCGGAATTCAGCGTACGCTAAAATTTTCTAAATATTTGCCAGAGTTTGGCTGGGATCCTATAGTTTTAACGGCGCATCAAAGGGCCTACTCAAGCATAGGAAACGATCAGCTTAGCGAAATTTCAAAACAGATATCCTATCGAGCATTTGCTTTGGATACTTCCAGGCATTTGTCGTTTAAGGGACGTTATCCGGGATTTTTGTCATTACCGGATCGTTGGGCTTCCTGGTGGCTTGGTGCAGTTCCTTTAGGCTTATTTTTGATTAAAAAATATAAGCCGGATATTATCTGGTCCACTTATCCAATTGCAACAGCGCATCTAATTGGCCATAGCCTTAGTTGTCTAACAGGAATTCCCTGGATATCAGACTTTAGAGATCCAATGGTTGATGAGGTTTATCCATTTGATCCACTTACCCGTCGTACACATTTATGGATTGAAAGAAAAGCTATCAGCCGATCTTCTCAGATAATTCTTACTACGCCAGGGGCGATTAAAGATTTTGAGAAAAGGTTTCCACAAATTCCTACTTCGCGGTTTTGTCTGATTGAAAACGGATTTGATGAAGAGAGTTTCGCAACAGCTGAAGCAGCGATTAGAGAAAAGCAGGATCAGAACAAACAATTAGTTTTGGTACATAGCGGGATTATTTATCCTTCTGAGCGTGATCCCATTCCATTTTTTGGAGCTTTAGCGGATCTTTCTCAACAAGGTTTGATATCTCCTGCCAGTCTTAAAATAATCTTACGAGCTACAGCACATGATAGCTATCTTTTAGAGCTTATTAATCAGTACGGTATAGGCGAGATTGTTTTTTTAGCTCCACCAGTATCTTATCAGGAAGCCTTGTCAGAAATGTTAGCGGCAGATGGATTGTTAATTCTTCAGGCATCCAATTGTAATAATCAGATACCGGCAAAACTATATGAATGTCTGCGTGCTCGTCGTCCGATTCTAGCTTTAACTGATCCGGTTGGGGACACTGCTGTAGCATTAAAAAAATTAGGAATTGACACAATAGCCCCACTTGATTCGAAGAATCATATTATGAAAAAATTAATTCATTTTATGACAATGGTGAAAGAGAATAATGCGCCTGTTGTATCAATAGAAAAAGTAATGACAAACTCCCGAAAATCTAGATCCAAAGAGTTGGCAGCTATTTTTGACGGCATTGCTGGAGCAAAATAAGTATTTTTATAATCATAGATTTATTGAAATTTCCTATGAATTGCAAAAGATAAGTAATATTGTGATTTTTTCACAGAATTCTGAGCAAAATAGCATTATTCTATGCGAACAAACTATATATGTATTGGTCTACTTAAAGCGGGATCCTATGAAAACTTTATCTAGAATTACCCTGTTATTATTATTGGCAATTACAACAAACCTTCAGGCGGCAAAGACTTTCTGTGGTGAGCTGGATGCCTGGGATCAGTTCGGTCCTTTTGATTATAGAACAGCTTCAAAAGAAAACTTGGAAATTGTAGAAAGTCAGCATTTCAACCAAAATATTAGGAATCTGATACGTGGTGAAGATGCTTTTCTTGGCGATGACATTAGTTATACTTTGGTGCGATTTCCTAATCACTATCCTGCCTTACAGGCAATAGTTAAACTCTCTTTGCGTGAAAAGGATATAAGACCTCTGAGTGCACATTACTCGGTCGAATGTTTTTTTGATCGTGCTATGCGGTTCAGACCTGGGGACGGTATAGTACGGATGTTATATGGTAGCTATTTGCTGAAATTAAAAGGGAGAGCAGAGGATGCCCTGGTGCAATATCAGGAGGCAGTCAGGTTACAGCCGGAAAATGCGAATATTAACTATAATATCGGATTATTGTATCTGAAGAAAAAGAATTATGAAAAATCCGTGACTTATGCAAAGAAAGCATATGGATTGGGCTTTCCGCTGCCCGGACTTAGAAACAGGCTAAAAAGAGTAGGAAAGTGGGACGGCATTCTGGAGGAGAAAGTCGATGAAGAAATAGACGAGAGTGCCGATCAAGATTCACAGGGATAGCTTTCCTATAAGATAGAAAAAACTATCAGTAACCAATTTCTAAAAAGAAAGTGCTTTGTGTTAATGGCATAAATTATTTTGTGTTTTATCGCTGTTAGCTTCCCTGAAAGACCCGCCGGAATTTGCGCATAAGCTCCAAAAAACCAGATAGTTCTGCTTCAAACTCCAATTGAGTAATATTTTCCCCGTCCAGGAAACGATGAAGTGCAAAGCGCTCTGTATCAGAATAGTTAAATCCAGAAAGACAGGTAGTTGCACTTTTAATCCCCAATTTTTGTAGTAAGGGAAACTGTGAAGGATGAAACTTTCCACTAGGATAGCAAAGGTGCTGAAGCGGTCCATGAACAATACCTTCAAGAATCGAACGGTTTTTGACGATTTC
>Ga0265303_10001314_pt1 | contig 15154 bp, 13 predicted proteins | sample Helome_2_FD_192494 | JGI IMG/M metagenome (GOLD analysis project Ga0265303, IMG submission 192494) | Marine sediment microbial communities from subtidal zone of North Sea - Hel_20160317 (Illumina Assembly) | ecosystem: Environmental > Aquatic > Marine > Subtidal zone > Sediment ... | reverse complement strand
CCCTCGTTGCCGGTGCCGGGCTCGACCGGCCGCCAGCCCGGCGCCGGCCAGGTGACGATTTCAATCTCCGCCCGCGCGTAGTCGTCGACCAGCCGGCCATAACCCTCGAGGCTGGCCCGTGTGGCCGCGACGAGCGGCACTTCGAATTCAACAAAGGAACTGCTTTTGGAGGAGGTTGAGGTCATGCTCATGATAAGTCTCGCGCTGGTCGTGGTGGCTCTCAACGGTGAGGCTGCAAGTTTGCGGGTCAAGCGGCCCTTCTGGCAATGCCTTCGTTCCGGCATAGTGGAACAGACGCAGTACTGCGCTTTGATCACAGTCGAATTTGAAGAGAGGTCGATGCCCCTACACCTGCCGAAGTACCTGACCGAGGCCGAGATGGCGACTGTGACCGAGCAACAGGCGATGCAGCAGGAGGCATGGCGCAGTGTTGGTCCGGAGGGCACAGTCGCCACTTGCCAGGGGTGGGATTTTCTGGTCCTGCCGGGGGTCTTCCCGCCGCGCGCCGACAGTGCGTTTCTGGTTGAAGGCCTTGATATCCGGCCGGGGGACGAGGTGCTGGATGTGGGCACAGGCACGGGCGTGCTGGCGGTCTTTGCCGCGCTCAAGGGTGCCGGCAGAGTGGTTGCCGTGGATGTGAATCCCGACGCCGTGGCCAACGCCGCCAGGAACGCCGAGCGGCATGGCTTCGATGGTGTCGTCGAGGCCCACTTGTCGAATGTCTTCGATGGCCTGGCCGGAGAGGCTCGCTTCGACGTGATCATCGCCAACCTGCCGGGCCGTAACAAGACAGCTCTGGACGCGGCGGCCGCCGCGCAATGGGATGCCGGCTTCGAAGCCCACAAGGCCTTCTTTGCCGGCGCGGCTCGTCATCTAAAGCCCGACGGCCGGGTGCTCATGTGCAAGGCGAACTATCCAGAGGTGGAGGCTATGCTGCGCCTGGCGGAGCAGGCGGAGTTTGCCGTCGAAATCACCGGGCAAAAGGCCATGAACGCTAGCGACCCGCGAATCTACACCAGCTTTGTTCTGACACAGAAGTGACCTGCGAGGAGAGCACCATGGCAGCGCAAGCCGTACCCACGGTTCAGAGCGACAACGAACGCGCCCGGGTCACCGAATGGCGCTTTGCGCCCGGTGCGGCGACCGGCTACCACCGTCACGAATACGACTACGTCGTGGTGCCCATGACCACGGGCAAGCTGACCATCGTCGGGCCGGACGGCGCGGTGACCACGGCCGAGCTGGCCGCTGGCGTCTCCTACTTCCGTCAGCTCGGAGTCGAGCACGACGTGATAAACGCCAACGACTTCGAGTTCGTCTTCGTCGAGGTCGAGTTCAAGTAACGCTGGCGCCGGCTCGCCAAGCCATTGGTGGCAGGGCTTCAAGAAGGGCGATGCTCTTGACCTCATCGACAGGGGAGGCGGCCAAGCTCGCAGGGAACCGTGGCCGGGCGACGCTCGGCATCAGCGGTACGGCGCATTTCGTGCACGACGGTTTGACCGACGGGCTCAACGTTCTGCTGCCGCTCTGGGCGCAGGAGTTCGGCCTGTCGCTGACCCAGGTCGGCCTGTTGAAGACGGTCTTTACGGCCATGCTCGCCGGTTTCCAGCTGCCCGCCGCTCTGCTGGCGGAGCGCTTCGGCGAGCGCACTTTGCTGGCGGGCGGTACCGTGGTGATCGGCCTGGGATTTGTCCTGCTGGGCTTCGCCGGCGGCTTTCCGTCGCTCGCCCTGGGCCTTGTGTTCGCCGGGCTGGCGGCGGGCTGTCAGCATCCGCTGGCCTCGTCGCTGGTGTCGAAAGCCTTTGCGGGCGGGCGGCTACGGGCCGCCTTGGGCACCTATAACTTCTCCGGCGATCTCGGCAAGATGGCGATGCCCTTCCTGCTCGCGGCCGGCGCCGCCACGCTCGGCTGGCGCCCCAGCATTGTAATTTGCGGTGGACTGGGGGCAGTTCTCGGTCTGGTCGTCTATGTGGTTCTGCGGCGCTTGCGGGCCGGCGAGGTCGCTGGTTCGTCGGCGCGCATGGCGCTGCCGAGCGCAAGCGGTGGCTGGGGCATTCACAACCGGCGGGGATTCACCCTGCTGTCCGCCATCGGGATTATCGATAGCGCGACCCGCACCGGGTTCCTCACCTTCGTATCGTTCCTGCTGATCGGCAAGGGGGCGGCGGTCGAAACCGTGGGTTTCGCGCTGACCCTGATCTTCGCCGGCGGCGCTGCTGGCAAGCTGGTCTGCGGCCTGCTGGCCGAACGCCTGGGCATCATCCGCACGGTCGTGCTCACCGAACTGGCGACCGGCGCGGGGATCCTGACGCTGCTCGTCCTGCCGCTCGTGCCGGCCTTGGCGCTGCTGCCTTTGGTTGGGCTGGCGCTCAACGGAACTTCTTCAGTGCTCTACGGTACGGTGACCGATTTCGTCACGCCGGAACGGCAATCCCGTGCCTTCGGCCTGTTCTATACCCTGGGGATCGGGGCCAGCGCCGTGGCGCCGGCGGTCTTCGGCGTGGCGAGCGACCTGACCGGCGTGACCACGACACTCGCCATGGTCGGCCTGCTGGCCTTCGCCACCCTGCCGCTCTGTCCGATGCTATTGCTGTCGCTGCGGACTGCGCCCGAGAGCTGAGGCCTTACGTTTCCACTCGCTGGCGCCGCCGACGGCGCTCGCGGCCATCCGAGCTTGTGGCCGAAGGCGCTTTGGGCGCCGGTACTTGCACGACCTTCGACAGCTCAGGGAATGCCGCGGTGGTGTGGGGCAAGCCCATGGCCTCGATAAAATGGGCCTGGAACTTGGGTTCCACCGCGGTTTCGATTTTCTCGACCCTTCGGATCACCCGCTCGATCTCGTCGCGCGCCTGCTGGTTCAGCAGTGCCACGATCGCGCCGGTGCCGGCGGCATTGCCGGCGGCGAAGACCTTGTCCAGGTCGCAGTCGGGGATCATGCCCAGCACCATGGCGTACTTGACGTCGATGTGGCTGCCGAAGGCACCGGCCAGCACGATGCGCTCGACCTTCTCGACGCCCAGATTGTCCATCAGCAGCCGCGCGCCGGCGTAGAGCGCCGCCTTGGCGAGTTGGATGGCACGCACGTCGTTCTGGGTGATGCGCATCTCCGGCTCGCCCTCACGCACCAAGTAGGAAAAGGTGCGGCCATCCGGCTGCACACGCGGGCTCCGGGCGGCCAGGGCGCCGTCGATCGTGCCGTCGCTGGCCAGGATGCCGGCGAGAAACATTTCGGCCAGAGTCTCGATGATGCCGGAGCCGCAGATCCCGGTGACGCCGGTCTTGCGGGTCGCCTCGGCAAAGCCTTCCTCGTCGGACCAGAGATCGCAGCCGATCACCTTGTAGCGTGGCTCCAGGGTCTCCGGGTCGATGCGCAGGCGTTCGATCGCGCCCGGCGCGGCCCGCTGGCCGCAGGAGATTTGCGCGCCCTCGAAGGCCGGCCCGGTCGGCGAGGAGGCGGCCAGCAGCCGAGCCTTGTTGCCCAAAACGAGCTCGGCGTTGGTGCCGACATCGACGACCAGGGTGATCTCCTCGGCCTGGTGCGGAGCTTCGGACAGTATCACACCGGCCGTGTCGGCCCCTACGTGGCCGGCGATGCAGGGCAGGACGTAGACCCGGGCGTCGGGGTTGACGGTCATGTCGAGCTGCGTCGCCCAGAGCGTCATGCCCGAGTTGGCCGCCAAGGCGAAGGGCGCGCCGCCCAGTTCGGTCGGATCGATCCCGAGCAGCAGGTGGTGCATGATCGGGTTGCCGACGAAGGTGGCGTTCATAATCTCCAGCTTGTCGACAGCGGCTTCGGCCGCGACCTCGTCGGTCAGCGTGTTGACGGCTTCGCGCACGGCGGCGGTCATTTCCACGTCGCCGCCCGGGTTCATCATGACGTAGGAAACCCGGCTCATCAGGTCTTCGCCGAAGCGGATCTGCGGGTTCATGATGCCGGAGGAGGCCAGCACCTTGCCGGTCGAGAGGTTGCAGAGGTGCGCGGCGATGGTGGTCGAGCCGACGTCGATCGCCAGGCCGTAGGCCCGGTCGTGGAAGCCCGGCCATATGACGGTGATGACCTGGCCCCGGTGCACCGCCACGGTAACCTTCCAATCGCCCTCGCGCAGGGCCTTCTGCAGGCCCTGGAGCACCCGCAGGTCGCATTCCAGGCCGCTCAGCTCCCACTGCTCCTCGAGCGCCTTCATAAGCCGCTCCAGATCGCCCGTGGGGTTGTGCATGTCGGGTTCTTCGACCTCGACGTAGTGCAGCCGTATTGCCGGATCGATCTGGAAATCGCGGGCCTCGGCGCGCTTGCGCACCACCTGCTTGTGGACCTGGCTGTCGGGCGGGACGTCGATCACCACGTCGCCCCGCAGCAAGGTCTGGCAGGACAGCCGGCGGTCGGGCTTTATGCCCTTCTTCGAATCGTAACGGGTTTCGACCTCGTTGACCGGGGTCAGGTGGCCGGCGCGGCTGACGATGCCGTGCTTGGCGAACTCGCCTTCGCTGAGCTTGATCTGGCAGCGGCCGCAGAGACCGCGGCCGCCGCAAACCGAATCGATATCGACGCCCAGGCTGCGTGCCGCCTCCAGCACCGGCGTGTCGAGCGCAAAGCGCCCGCGCCGGCCCGAAGGCGTAAAGACGACAAGGGCGTCGTTGGTCAAACCGGCTATCCCCTCCGGCGCCGCCGCTCGCGGCGCTCGCGCACTTCGCCGCCGTCGGTAATGGTGGTCGGTGCGGGTGCGCGGAACTTCTTGAGCCAGCGGGCGCAGTTGACATCGACGCCGTTCATGACGTCGGCGCCCATGATACCGGTCATCTCCTCCTCGTGCAGCGGATTGAGGATCGCCGAGGTCATGCCGGCCCCGGCGGCCATTGCTAGGAAGGTGGCGTTGAGCGCATGGCGGTTGGGCAGGCCGAAGCTGACATTGGAGGCGCCGCAAGTGGTGTTGACGCCAAGCTCGTCGCGCAACCGGCGGATCAGGCGGAAAGCCGCCGTGCCGGCATTGCCCAGGGCGCCGATCGGCATGACCAGCGGATCGATAACAACGTCCGCCGCGGGGATGCCGTGGTCGGCCGCCCGGTTGACAATCTTCCGGGCGACCTCAAAGCGCACGTCGGGGTCTTCGGAAATACCGGTCTCGTCGTTCGAGATGCCGACCACCGCCGCGCCGTACTTGGCGATCAAGGGCAGCACCACTTCCAGGCGCTCCTCCTCGCCGGTAACGGAGTTGACCAGGGGCTTGCCCTGATAGGCTGCGAGCCCGCTTTCCAAAGCCTCGACGATCGAGGAGTCGATGGACAGCGGCACGTCGACCAGCGACTGAACCAGCTTGATCGATTCCGCCAGGATCGCCGGTTCGTCGGCCAGTGGAATGCCGGCGTTGACGTCAAGCATGTGCGCGCCGGCCGCGACTTGCGCCAGGGCGTCCGCCTCGACCGTGCTGAAGTCGCCCGCGGCCATTTCGGCGGCCAGTTTTTTACGGCCGGTCGGGTTGATGCGTTCGCCGATCACACAGAACGGCCGGTCGAAACCGATAATCACCTCTTTGTTGGGCGAACTGACGACTGTATGCGTCATGACCTGGCTAGCTCCTTCGGCAAGTTGAGAACGCCGGTTGCGACCGGACGGGCGTTGGATTGGCGGACGCATTTGTACGCCGATGGCTGACCGTGGCTGACCCAGCGACGACCTTCATTAGTCATTCCGCGTAACCTGGTTCGAACAAATCAGGCGATCTCCCGCTTGACCGTGAAGCCCTTGCCGTCGCGCTTCAATGTAAAGTCCCCGTCGGCCACGGCGTAGGTCCAAGCGGCGGAACGCCGCAGGCCGCCCAAGGGATAGAGATGGGCTTTCCGGATGCCGCAATCGGGATCGCTCGCTTTGTATTGGGCAAGGTCAAGCAGCAGCCGGTCCGGCGCGCTGACCGTCATCAGTTTTGCTACGTTGCGGGCCTGCCGGGTGAGGAAGCGCATCGAGGGGCCGATGCCGCAGGCCTTGGCGTGGTTGATCAGCGTCTTGAGCGTTGCCAGGCCCGGCACACCGATATGGATCGGCAGGCGATTGCCGGTGGCGCGGATCGCCTGGTCCCAGGCGATGATGGGCGCCGCCTCGAAACAGAACTGCGTGGCGATATAGAGCTCCGCGTCACTACGCTGGGTAAAGGAGTTCTTCCAATCGAGCGCCTCCTTGAGGGCCTTGTCCGAGATGTCCGGGCTGCCTTCCGGGTGGCCGGCGACGCCGATCTGTTTTATGCCGTACTTGTCGAACAAGCCGGTCTCGAGCAGCTGCATGGAGCTCTCGAACGGGCCGAGCGGCTGATCGACGGCGCCACCCAGAGCGACGACCTGGGTGATACCGACCTCGGCCTGCAAGCGCTTGAGATAGCCCTCGAGGTCGCGGTGGCCGGGGATCGAACGGGCGGCGAAATGGGGTGCCGGGTCGAAACCTTCCGCTTTGAGACGCTTGGCGGTACTGATCGTGTCGGCGAAATCCGAGCCCGGCAGGAAGGTAACGCTGACCGAGGTGCCGGCCCGCAGATGATCGCGGTAGTCCGGTATCTTGGCGGCCGACCCGGGTGTCGTCTCGATCGTGAAGTCCTGCAGGAAGTCGATGACCTGTTGGATTCGCACGTCGGTGATCTCGGCTGTCAGGCTGTCGGCGGTCATCGGGCGTTTCCCGTCAAACAGGTTCGAGGCCGCCGGCGGCGACCAAAGATGCCAAGCGTTCGTCCGCGTAGTCGTTTTCCAGGCGCTCCGAGGCCGCTTGGGCCTCGCTTTCCAGGTCGTCGCTGCAGGGCACCGGGGCCGCGCGGCGCCATTCCGCCAGATAGGAATCGGTGTCGCGCAGCTTGGCTTTCATGGCTGCCCGGTCGATCGCCTTCTCGAAGCGTTCCGTCAACTGCCGCTTGGCTGTCTGGCGGCCTGCTTTGACGATCACCTGCGCCGGAATGTCGCGCCAGTAAACGACGATCAACTGAGCCATCCTCAACCCTCTCCGCTTGCGGCGCGCATAAAGTCACCCAACTCGCCATAGCCGGTATAGCGATAGATATAGGCGAGGCCGAGCCTCGCGGCAGCCGCCTCGGCCCGGCGTTTTAGACCTTCGTCTTCGGTCTGTGCAAGGTAGATCAGCGTCGTATAGTTGCCGAAGTAATCCGGAAGTAGTTCAGGGTGCCGGTCGATGCCCAGACCCTCGATGATCAAGCGGTCGAAATGCCGGGCCAGATAGTCCGTCAGATAAAAACAGGTCGGGTCGGCCTCGGCCAGCTCGGTAAAGTCTTGCAGGCCGGTATAGAAGGCATAGCAATGGGGCCCGTCGATCCGCTCGACGCCTTCCTCCGCCAATACCTGATCCAAAATGCCGCCGCTGCCGCAGTCGCCGTAGAGTACCAGGATCCGCTCGTAGTCGGCTCGGGCCGCGCGGATCTTCTGGCGCACGGCTTCGGGTATCTTGTCCGGCGTGTTGTGCCAGATCGCCGGCAGGCAGGTCACGCTCATGTGGGTCCAGCCGTTGAGGCGGATCAACTCGACCACCTCCTTGGCCAGCGCCCCGCAGGCGATCAGCAAGGTCCGGGGCGCCCCCTCGGTGCCCTGGCGGCCTTTCACGTTGCTACCTTTTGGCCGTGTCGCGGCGCTATTGCGCCGCGGCTTTGTCGCCGCGTTGATTGTGCCGGCGGCTGACGAACTCCTTGGCGGTCTCGACCGCCACCGCGGCGTCGCGGCAATAGGCGTCCGCACCGATTGCATCGGCAAAGGCCTCGTTCAAAGGCGCGCCGCCAACCAGCACGATGTAGTCGTCGCGGATGCCTTTTTCTTTCAAGGTGTCGATGACGACCTTCATGTAAGGCATGGTGGTGGTCAGCAGCGCGGACATGCCCAGGATATCGGGCTTATGTTCTTCGAGCGCATCGAGGTAGTTCTCGACCGGGTTGTTGATGCCTAGGTCGATGACCTCGAAGCCGGCGCCCTCCAGCATCATGCCCACCAGGTTCTTGCCGATGTCGTGGATGTCGCCCTTGACCGTGCCGATCACCATCTTGCCGACCTGTTCGGCGCCGGTCTCGGCCAGCAGCGGCCGCAGGATCGTCATGCCGCCCTTCATGGAATTGGCGGCCAGCAGAACCTCCGGAACGAAAAGTATGCCGTCGCGGAAGTCGATACCGACGATCCGCATGCCTTCGACCAGCACTTCGGTCAGGATCCTGTAGGGCGTCCATCCGCGCTCGAGGAAGATGTTGACGCCCTCCATGACCTCGTCCCTGAGGCCGTCATAGAGATCGTCCTGCATTTGCTTGTTAAGCTCGTCGTCGTCGAGCGACCGTAGGTCCAGATCGTCCATGTCCGACATGGTAGGCTCCACAAAAAAACGCAGGGGAATCTGCGTGCTTAATACACCTTGGTAAGTTCGACATGGGTATGGCGCTTTATCTGGCGCGACGATTCATTGCTGAAACGCGACAGGCCGCTTAAATCACAGTAAACATTGGGCTTTTGCTGACTTTCCGGGTCCTTTTGGGGGCCTATTGAGCTAGCCAAGGCAGTTCAGAATGCCAGGTGCTTCTTCCACACCTTATCGGATGCCGCCAGATCTTCCATTTCACCTTCGACCGCTATAGAGCCGGATTCAATGACATAGGCATAGTCGGCCACCTTGGCGGCGAAATGGAGGTTCTGTTCCGACATCACCACGGTCAGGCCTTCCTGCTTCAGGAAATTGATCGTTTCCGCCATCTCTTCGACGACCAATGGTGCCAGGCCTTCCGTGGGCTCGTCCAACAGGAGCAGGCGGGGGTTGCCCATAAGCGTGCGCGCCAGGGCCAACATCTTTTGCTCGCCGCCGCTGATCTCGCCGCCGCGGCGTTTGACCAAGTCCTCCAGGTTGGGAAACAGCTGAAACAGGCGCTCCCGGTTCCAAATCGGCGCATTGCGGCGTTTGCCTTGCTTGCCGATGTAGAGATTCTGCGCGACCGTAAGCTCGTTGAAGATACGTCGATCCTCGGGCACATAGCCGATGCCGCGCCGGGCGATGCTGTGGGGCGCCCGGCCGCGGATCGATTTCTCCTGAAAGGCGATCTGCCCCCTGGCGACCGGGAGCAAACCCATAATCGCCTTCAACGTGGTCGTCTTGCCGGCGCCGTTGCGTCCCAGCAGGGCAACGACCTGGCCCTCGACCGCTTCCAGGGAAAGCCCGAACAACACTTGGGCGCGACCGTAGAAGACGTCGATTTCAGATATTTGGAGCATGGTACTTCTCCTCCAGATGACTGAAATCGGCGCCCAGGTAGACGTCCCGCACCAGGTGGTCCGCGCGCACCTCGCCGGGACCGCCGTCGGCGATGACTTTGCCTTGGTGAAGCACCACGATTCGGCCGGCATATTGAAACACGACATCCATATCGTGTTCGGTAAAGACAAGTGCGGTGCCGCCGCGTAGCGCGAGTTCGACGCAGGTATCCATGAACTCTATGCGTTCGTCGGGACTCATGCCCGCGGTCGGTTCGTCCATCAGCAGGACCTTGGGGTTGTGCGCCAAGGCGATCGCCAGCTCAACTCGCTTGAGTTCGCCGTAAGCCAACAGTCCGCAAGGCCGGTCGGCCAGGCTGGAGATTCCAACCTCTTCCAGCAGGTCGATCGTGTCGCCGCGGTAGAGTTGCTTTGCCGGCGGTCCGAAGGCGCTCAGCTCATTTTCCGCGGCGATCATGGCCATCTGTACGTTTTCCGCGACGGTCATCGAATGAAAGACCTCGGGTATCTGAAAGGTCCGACCGATACCCAAGCGGCAAATCTTCCGCGACTCGAGGCCGGTGATATCGCGCCCGTTAAAAGAGATTCGACCGCCGTCCGGTTTGATCTGGCCTCCGAGCATATTGAAACAGGTGCTCTTTCCCGCGCCGTTCGGACCAATGATCGCCAGGCTGTCGCTTTTCAACACGCGAAAGCTCACCTGATCGACAGCTCGGAAACGGCCATAGTCCTTGGTCAGATTCTCGATCGTCAACAGGTCGCTCATCGTCGCGATCCTAACAGTCGGCTCAAGCTGCCCAGGATGCCCTGTGGGAACAGAAGCACGATCGCGATAATCACGAGACCAACGATCAGGCGCCAGAATTCCGTGCGGCTGACCAGTTCCGCGCGCAGGCCATCATAGATGACCGCGCCGATGAGCGGCCCGTTCAGCGTGTTGACGCCGCCGAGCAAGACCATGACGAGAGCGTCGACCGAGGTCGGAATGGCCATGACATCCGGAAACACGCTGCCTTTGAGAAACGCATAAAACCCGCCCGCCAGGCCGGCAAAGGCCCCGGCCAGGATAAATGCGGCCCAACGATGTTGGCTGAGATTGATGCCGAGCGCTCCGGCGCGCAGCGGCGAGTCTCTTGTCGCCCGCAGGGTGTAGCCGAACGGTGCGTAGGCGACGCGCCGCAATATCATCAGCGACAACAACACCACGCCGGCGGTCAGGCCGTAGAAAACGACCGGCGCCTTGGCCCATTCGCTAGGCCAGACGCCCAGAATGCCATTGTCCCCGCCGGTGATCTCGACCCATTGAAATGCCACCGACCAACCAATCTGTGCGAAGGCGAGCGTCAGCATCGCCAGGTAAACCCCTGAAAGACGCACGCAGAACCAGCCGAATACAATCGCCCCGAATGCGGCGGCAAAGGGCGCTATGAGCAGGGCCCCTTCCATGGGCAGGGCGAAATGCTTCACGACCAACGCCGAGCCGTAGGCTCCCAACCCGAGATAGGCGGCGTGGCCAAAGGAAATCATGCCGCCGAGGCCCATCAGAAACTGCAGCGAGGCGGCGAAAAGCGCGAAGATCAGAACCTCGGTGGCCAGGTTCAAAACGTAATCTCCCGCCACGAGGGGCAGGAGAGCCAGCGCTCCCAGGCCTGTGGCAAGACCCAGCATCAACACCACCCGCGGCAGCATGACCGGTGGTCCGGTCCCCTGAGGCCGGTCGGTGATGCGTTCCGTCCGGCCGAGCAGACCTTGCGGCCGCAGAATCAAGACGACGGCCATGACCAAGAACAACAGTACCAGAGTGATCTTGGGAAAGATCAGGATGCCAAAGGCATCGAGAATGCCGATCAGCAGCGCGGCCAGGAAGGCGCCGGGCAAACTGCCCATACCGCCGACCACGACGACCACGAAGGCCTCGACGATGACGTTCATATCCATCAGCAGGTTAGCCGGCTCGCGCGGCAGCTGCAGCGCACCGCCGAGCCCGGCGAGGGCGGCGCCGAGAAACACCACGGAAGTGAACAGCATCTTCTGGCGGACGCCCAGCGCCGCCAGCATTTCCCGGTCTTCCGTGGCGGCGCGAACCAGGACTCCCCATCGCGTGGCGTTGAACAGAAACCAAAGGCCGCCCAGCACCAGAGGGCCCACGACAATCAGGAAAATATCGTACTGAGGCAATTGCAGACCGAGGAGTTCTATAGAACCGGCAAAGCCCGGTGCACGGGGACCCAGCAGATCCTCCGGCCCCCAGACTTGAAGCACCAGGTCTTGGATGACAAGGACGATGCCGAAGGTGGCCAGGAGCTGGAACAGTTCGGGCGAGCGATAGAGCCGCCGCAGCAGCGCAAGCTCCATGAGCGCGCCCAGCAAGCCGACCGCGACGGCGGCCAGGAGCACGCCGATCCAGAAACCCAGACCGCCCATGGCGGGCATGAACTTGCCGACCAGGGAGAACGCCAGATAGGCCCCGAGCATGTAGAAAGAACCGTGCGCGAAGTTGACGATCCGCGTGACGCCGAAAATGATCGACAAACCACTGGCCACCAGGAACAGCGACGAGGCGTTGGCCAGGCCCGTCAAGAACTGCGCAACCAGAAAGCTCATGGCGGCGAAACTAGCCAACTATGGTAAACGAAACCGTAACCGAACTCGCGAAAATCGGGCATTTAAGCTGACTATGCGCTCTTTACGACATGGTCTCGCCGCTTTGGCGAGAGCATCATGGCCAATCTTCAATCAGGCCGCTAAATTGAGCCGGGAATTCTCTTACTGACCTCGATCAGGTAGCGTATCAGCCTTGTTCTTCCGTGCCGATTCGGTCAACCCGAAGATCGCGGGCGCATTTTGGCCACGCGGGGGGGTGGTGCCTGGATGTGTGGCCTGCGATCTCGCTGCCAAACAATCTGACCGGCCTTTATTCCGGCCGCAGCTTCTTGGTCTCGGCCGCCGTCGGCAGATAAAGAGCGCCGTCGCGGAAGGTCCAGTCGCGCAGGGCGCCTACACCGCCCTTAACGGTGGTCCGGCCCACGAAGGTACCCATGGTCGATTGCTGGTCGACGGTTCGATAGACGATGGGCCCGAAAGGCGTGTCGATCTTCAGGCCGCGCAGCGCGAGCACCAGCGCTTCACTGTCGGTTGAACCGGCTTTGTCCATGGCGGCGGCTATGGTCTTGAGCGTGACATATCCGACCACCGATCCCATGCGCGGCGGCTCGTCGAACTTGGCCTGATAGGCGGCGAGGAAGCGTTGGTGCGCCGGGTCCTTGATCGCGTCCCAGGGGTAGCCGGTAACGATCCAGCCCTCGGGCACCTCGCCTTTGAGCGGCGCCATCCATTCCGGCTCGCCGGTCAGTACGCTGACCACATCGCGCCCGTGGAACAGGCCGCGCAAGCTGCCCTCGCGCACGAGCTGCACTAGGTCACCGCCGAATGTCACGTTGAAGATCGCGTCCGGTTCCGCGCGCGCGATGGCTTGGGCGGTCGATCCGGCGTCGATCTTGAACAAGGCCGGCCACTGCTCGGCGACGAACTCAACATCCGGACGCTTTTGCTTGAGCAGTGTCTTGAAAGCGCTGACCGCTGATTGGCCGTATTCGTAGTTGGGCGCGATCGTAGCCCAGCGCTTGGCCGGCAGCTTGGCGGCCTCCTCGGCCAGCATTGCCGCCTGAACGTAGGTTCCAGGCCGCAGGCGGAACGTGTAGCGGTTGCCCTTTTCCCAAGCGATGGCGTCGGTCAAGGGCTCGGCGGCCAGGAAAACGATCTGTTTCTGCTTGGCGAAGTCCGATACGGCCAGCCCGACATGGGACAACAGCGTTCCCATCAATACCGCGACCCCTTCGCGGCTGACCAGTTCGTTGGCCGCGGTTATCGCATCGCCCGGCTTGCCGCCGTCATCCCGGCTGATCACCTCGAGCGGTCGGCCAAGCACCCCGCCTGCGGCGTTGAGTTCGTCGAGCGCCAGTTGCCAGCCCTTTTTGTAGGGCAGACTGAAGGCGGGCAGGCGGGTGTAACTGTTGAGGTCGCCGATCTTGATCGGCTCCGCGGCCTGGGACGCTGTCTGCGGTGCGAGAAGCAAGAGCAGTGCCGCCGAAACGGCGAGCAGTTTTTGACGGTAGGTCATCAGGTCGGGTCCCCCTGTTCTCCAGGCCAGGCTCCTGGCGCAAGCAAGCTTGAGCCTTGGGACAGCCAGCGTCAAGCCGGGCCTAGTTCACAAAAGAGATGAAAGACGGTCTATATCCTTCGGCACCAGAACTGATACATGTTGTGGAATGTATCCGGTTCCTCCGCCTCGAAAGCATCCCACAGCCGCAAATCAGTCAGCGTGGGATCTTCCGGGAAACGGGCGGCGTAGGCCTTGCGCACATCCGGATCGACGAGTTCGAATCCCAGGAACTCGAGTTCCAGGTCCGCCAAGGCTTCGGCAACCTCGGGCAGTGTGTACTCACGCTCCTGCACGTTGAACAGGAGGTCGCGGCAACCGCTCAGGCCATAAAAGTCGAGCTCACCCGCCACCTGCCGGGCCGGTGCTGCCGGGTCGAGATCGAGGATCGCCCGCCGGGCCCCGCGAATGCCCATGGCGTCCGCGGAGAAGCCGCCCTGCCTAACCCAGGCGCGCGCCGCCGCGATGACGTGTCGGGCGCGCCGGCTATAGAGCCCGACCTTCATCAAGCCGGCCGGGGCCAGCAGATCGACCAACTGCCGCCAGCCCCGCTGGGGGTCGCCCAGGTGATGCAGCACGCCCACGGATTCGATCAGATCGAACCGCCGGTCCAGTGCGGCAAGCTCCAGGATGTCGGCCTGGGCGAAGTCCAGGTTCGTGAGTCCGGCCTCACAGGCCTTGCGCCGTGCATAGGCCAGGGAGTGCCGGCTCACGTCGACCGCCAGAACCTCCGCGGCGGCGTAGCGGGTCGCGACGTCGATGGCGTGCTTGCCGGTGCCGCAGCCGGCCACAAGGACCCTAAGCGGCCCTTTGGGTTTCGGTGTCCTCGCCAGGTGTGGAAACAGGGAAGAGACGACATCAGCCAGTGGCTTCGCGGCTTTGCTGCCGGTCGACAGCCATCGCGGATAGGGGTTCGCCTCATACTGTTGGCGCACCGCATTTGAAACGGGATCGTCGATCCGCGTCAGGGAAGGAAGGCTCGGCTCCGTGTCGCGTTCGGTCAGCGGCTCCAGGAGTTGAAGCTGTATAAGCCGGCGAAATGGCTCCGGGACCCGCTCCGTTCGGTCGGCAAGAGACTGGCAGCCGGGCAGGTCATGGAGCGGACGGTACATCGAGCGGACGATCAGGTCGCACGACAGCTCTTCGTCGGGGGCCGCATGGTCGGATAGCCGCCGAAGCAGTTCCGTCTCGTCTTGGGTCTCCGCATAGGCGTAATCGGTGATAAAGCACTGGGCGGCAAGCGCGGCAACGAACCCCGGCGATTCCCGGAACAGTGCCGGGGGCGCAGCTTTGGCCTTCACCACCAGCAGCAGGCAACAGCGCCGGATCAGGGTCAGCAGATTCTCAAACGCGGCATCGGGCACCAGCGACTTGGTTAGAATTGCCTGAAACAGCGGGTCGTCCATGAGCGGTTGCAACGCACCTTCCTGGATCTCGGCCACCAACTTTTGCGCGTCGCCCGCGGCCGAAAGCCTGAGCGCCATGTCCGTCACAGGCTTCAGCCTGAGCAGGCTGAGCGCCATGGGGGTGAGCAGTTGATGTTCGATGCCGTTGGCCTGGAAGCAGGATTCGACAGCCCGGGAAACCAGCGGGCTGGCCTTGCTGAAGCGCATGGCGCGGAGCGCGCCGGCCAGGATCTGCAAATGCCCGGATTGGCCGGGCTCGAGGCGAAACGCCTCGAATGCGTGCCTGAGACCTTCCTGGTGATTGCCGAGGCTCAAGAGGGTGCTGGCAAGATTGGCGTGGGCGGCCGGGTAGTCTGGCTTCAAT
>Ga0265303_10001311_pt1 | contig 15167 bp, 11 predicted proteins | sample Helome_2_FD_192494 | JGI IMG/M metagenome (GOLD analysis project Ga0265303, IMG submission 192494) | Marine sediment microbial communities from subtidal zone of North Sea - Hel_20160317 (Illumina Assembly) | ecosystem: Environmental > Aquatic > Marine > Subtidal zone > Sediment ... | reverse complement strand
TGAAATGAAGGGCGACCAGGTCGTGCGTATGACGCCCTGGAAGGACGGCGAGGCAAACCACGGCCATAGCTGCGTCAAGGGGCGTTTCGCCTGGGGCTATGCGTCACACAGGGATCGCGTGCTCGAGCCGATGATTCGCGAAAGCACGGATGATCCGTGGCGCAAGGTCAGCTGGGAAGAAGCGATCGAGTACACGGCGAAGCGCTTCGCGGAGATCCAGGAGAAGCATGGCCGCAAGTCGATCGGCGGCATTACGTCGTCGCGATGCACGAACGAAGAGGTCTTCGTCGTACAGAAACTCGTACGCGCGGCCATGGGTAACAACAATGTCGACACCTGCGCGCGCGTTTGTCACTCGCCCACGGGTTATGGCCTCAAGACGACGTTTGGCACATCGGCCGGCACGCAGCCGTTCGACAGCGTCATGGATGCCGACGTCATCATCGTCATCGGTGCCAACCCGACGACTGGCCACCCCGTGTTTGCGTCGCAGATGAAACGCCGGCTGCGCGAGGGCGCGCAACTGATCGTGGTCGATCCGCGCGAAATTGGTCTCGTGCGCTCGCCGCACATCGAGGCTGCACACCACCTCGCTCTGCTTCCAGGCACGAACGTTCCCATCATCAATGCGTTAGCTCACGTCATCGTTGCCGAAGGCCTGGCCGATGAAGAGTATGTTCGCGATCGCTGCGACCTCGAGTCCTGGGAATCGTGGAAGCAAATGATCCTCAAGCAGGAGAATTCGCCAGAGGCCGTAGCAGAAGTCTCGGGTGTCGATGTCGACGAGATTCGGGCAACGGCGCGTCTGTATGCCAAAGCCGCCAATGGCGCAATCTACTACGGACTCGGTGTGACCGAGCACAGCCAGGGCTCGACGATGGTCATGGGGATGGCGAATCTTGCCATGGCGACTGGCAACATCGGGCGCTCGGGCGTCGGCGTCAATCCATTGCGTGGGCAGAACAACGTGCAGGGTTCCTGCGACATGGGCTCTTTCCCGCACGAGCTGGCGGGCTATCGCCATGTCTCGGGCGAGGAAGTACGCACCCAGTTCGAACAGCACTGGGGCGTCACGATCGACCCCGAACCGGGCTATCGCATTCCCAACATGTTCGATGCGGCCTGCGCGGGCACATTCAAGGGCATGTATATCCAGGGCGAGGATGTGGCGCAGTCCGACCCCGACACCAATCACGTTGAAGCGGCGCTCTCGAGCATGGAATGCATCGTCGTGCAGGATCTGTTCCTGAACGAAACGGCCAAATTCGCTCACGTATTCCTGCCCGGAACCTCATTCCTCGAGAAAAACGGCACGTTCATTAATGCCGAGCGGCGCATCAATCGCGTGCGCAAGGTCATGGAGCCGCAGCAGGGCAAAGACGAATGGCTCATCACGCAGGACTTGGCACAGGCGATGGGCTACCCGATGAACTACAACAACGCTGCCGAAATCATGGACGAGATCGCCGAGCTGACACCGACGTTCAATAACGTCAGTTTCGATTTCCTCGACGAGGTCGGCAGCGTGCAGTGGCCCTGCAATGACTCGGCGCCGATGGGAACGCCCATCATGCATATCGACCAGTTCGTTCGCGGCAAGGGGCTGTTCGTCGAAACCGACTACGTGCCAACCGAAGAACGCACCAACCGCAAGTTCCCATTGCTGCTGACTACGGGGCGCATCCTGTCGCAGTACAACGTTGGCGCGCAGACGCGTCGCACGGCGAACAATGTCTGGTACGGCGAAGACCTGCTCGAGGTCAACCCGCACGATGCCGAAACACGCGGTATACGCGATGGTGAGCTTGTAGCACTTGCCAGCCGCAAGGGCGACATCACGCTGCGCGCGAAAATTACGACGAGGGTAAAACCCGGCGTCGTCTACACGACGTTTCATAACCCGGAAACAGGTGCCAATGTCGTGACGACCGAGTACGGCGACTGGGCAACCGATTGCCCCGAATACAAGGTGACCGCCGTGCAGATTGCGCCGGCATCGCATCGCTCGCAATGGCAGGAGACATTCGCGGCCCGCGCCGCCAGGCAGGGCAAGATCACCGAGACAAACTGATAGGATAAGAGGCGAGCCCTGACGGCTCCCGACAACAAGCGGGGAAAAATTCTGAATTCTCAAAACGCAATATCGATTGCGGGCGCCATCGCGTGCCTTGCCCTCCTGGCGCTCAACTACCCTGCCTTGGCCGATGATGTCTCCGTCGAAGCACCGAAAGTCTTCCTGACCAACGTGGGATTCGACGTCGCCGTCGACGGGCTCGAACCGGGACTGCCTACACAGCTGATCCTGAACGGCGACGAAGTGGCGTCCAGTGTCGGCGAGCGCCTGACGGCAGCCGATGTCCGCGTAGCCGCGAAGGGCACGGCGACCCTCGAAGTCATTCAGAATGGCGAATCCTTATGGCAGAAAGACGTACCGACGATTCCGGGCTGGGTGTCCATCCTGCCACCGCTGATTGCGATCATGCTGGCCTTCCTGTTGCGCTCGGTCATTCCTGCGCTGTTTGTAGGCCTGGTCGTCGGCGCCTGGGCCGTAAATGGCATGACGATGCCCGGCGCGTTCAGGGGTTTCTTTGAAGCCATCACGATCTACATCGTCAATACGGCGATCGACCCCGACCACATGGCGATTATGGTATTTACGTTTCTGATCGGCGGCATGGTCGGCGTCATCTCGCGCAATGGCGGCATGGTCGGCATCGTCGAACGCATCATGCCGTTCGCCAGTAGTCCGCGTCGCGGACAGGGGGTCGTCGCAACACTGGGTGTCGCCATATTTTTTGACGACTATGCGAACACGATGATCGTGGGCAACGCGACCCGACCGATGAGCGACAAGCTGCACATCTCGCGCGAGAAGCTCGCATACCTTGTCGACTCGACAGCCGCTCCCGTATCCACGATTGCCGTGATAACAACCTGGATAGGATTCCAGGTCGGCCTCATCGACTCTGCGATCAAGGGACTCGACGGCATCGACATGACACCATACATGTTGTTCCTGAGCTCGATCCCCTACAGCTTCTACCCGTTCCTCGCGATCTTCTTCGTCTTTCTCATCGTCTATACAGGCAAGGACTTCGGCCCGATGTACAAAGCCGAGACACGCGCGAGGCACAGCGGCGATGTCGTTTGCCCGTCGGCGTCGGTGTCCACGGACAAGTCGGGCGAAGACTTTTATCACAAGGACGACATCCCTTGCCGCGCCATCAATGCCGTCCTGCCTATCGTCACGATGATATTGACCGTAATCGTCGGGCTTTTTGTCAGCGGTGAAGGCGAGTCTATTACTGACATCATTGGCAGTGCGGATGCCTACAGTGTGCTGATCTGGGCATCGCTGCTCGGCTGTGCGATGGCCGTTTCACTGTCTCTGATGCAGGGCATCCTGACGCTGAACGAGACGGTTGAAGCCTGGCTTGCGGGCGGACGCTTTATGCTTACGGGCCTGGTGCTTCTAGTCATGGCCTGGGCCGTTGCCGACGTGGCCGGTGTCCTGCAGACCGCGCCCTACCTGATAACGGTGCTCGGCGAGTCACTGTCGCCGTACACGCTGCCGACCCTCGTTTTCCTGCTTGCGGGTGCGACAGCATTTGCGTCCGGGTCGAGCTGGGGCGTCATGGCGATCCTGATGCCGCTCGTCATCCCGTTGTGCTGGGCTGTATTGCAGGCGAACGGCATCGCCGACGCCGAACACATGCATATTCTCTATTCGTGTATTGCCTGTGTGCTGACTGGTGCCGTCTGGGCCGACCATTGCTCACCCATTTCGGACACGACCGTACTGTCGTCGCTCGCGACGGGTTGTGATCACATGGACCATGTTCGCACGCAGATTCCTTACGCCCTGCTCGGCGGCATGGTCGCGATACTGCTTGGCGTGCTGCCGGCCGGCTTCGGCCTGCCCTGGTTCCTGCTGCTGCCCTGCGGCATCATCACGCTTGTCGTCGTGCACCGCTTCCTGGGCAAGCCCGTCGCTGACGCCGCTAATCTAAGGGGCCCAGGTCAATGAAGCTCGGTATCATACTTATTGCACTGGTCTTTCTGGCCTTCATGCTGTTCAAGCTACAGGCGCGTATGTCGTCGGCAACGACCGGCATCGAATTTACCGGGATCGACTGGCGGCCGACGAGCATCGCCGGCGAGTCAGTGCCAGACGACACCGACCAGCTCGTGCGTTTCGAGGTCGATGGCAGTATCAGCGGTCACGGCGGCTGCAACCGGTTTTTCGGATCACTCAAGAGCGTTGACGGGGGCATTGAAGTCGGGCCGCTCGGTGCAACTCGAATGGCCTGCCCTGAACTAACTATGAGTCGTGAACTCGCATTTCTCGACGCCGTGCAGAAGACTCGGAGCTTCGACTTTCGCAAGGAGCGTTTGCGCCTGCTGGACGAAAAGGGTGACGAACTCGCGGCGCTCGTGCCTGGCGGCTGATCGGTCGTTGGTTTCTCGCAAGTAGGTCAGCTTCAGTTATGCTCTTCAGCATGACCGAATCCGCACGACACCATTAAGTCATGGCAGGCGGCTCGTTCTTTGCCGAACTGCGACAGCGCAAGGTCCTGCAGGTCGCCGCTATTTACGGCGCCGTGGCCTGGGGCGTCGTCGAAATTGTCGTCACGGTCGTCGAGCAGTTGTTCCTACCCCAGTGGGTCTCGACGCTCGCTGTCATAGGCTTCGTTGTCGGCTTCCCCGTAGCGATGTTCCTGTCGTGGACGTTTGACATCACATCGGATGGCATCCAGCGAACCGAAGTCACTAGCCGCCGCGGGACCGCGAGCATCGTATTTTCCATGGCGCTGCTCGTGGCCGGCACCGCCGGCTTGTTCCTGTTGATCAAGCCATCGATACAGGAAACAGACCAGAGGTCAGCGGCGCCGGACATCATGCCCAACAGCATTGCGATCCTGCCCTTCGAGAACGCCAGCCAGGATGAGGCTGATATGTACCTCAGCGAAGGTCTGAGCGATGAACTCCGCGACCGGTTGGGCCGCGTGGCCGAGGTGCGCATCGCCGCGCGTTCGTCCTCTGCTGCGGCAGCTGAGCGCGGCATGGACGCGATTTCAGCGTCCGACAGTCTTCGTGTTGCTCACCTGGTCGAAGGAAGCATACGTCGGCAGGGCCGTCGTCTGAAGGTATCGGTGCAACTGATCGAGGGTCACACCGGCCTCGCAGTCTGGTCGGACACCTACGAACGAGGTACGAATGAGTTGCTCAGCGTACAGCAGACCATCGCTGATGAGATCGTGCAGCGCATTTTGCCAAATGCCGAAGGCATCGTAACCAATCCGGCAACCCGGGATGCCGACGCAAACGAGCTGATGTTGCTGGCCCACTATTACGAGCAGCAGGTTCGAGACCGCCAGGTCGTCAACACCGATACACTGCTCGACGCCGTCCGATTGTACCGCGAGGCGGTGGCAACCGATCCGGAGTCGGCACTGGCCCATAGCCGCCTGGCCGGAGCATTGTTATACCTTGGAGACCTGGAAGCCGCGGAGGCGCCGATCAACAGGGCGTTGTTCCTCGATCCGACACTTTCCGAGGTCCAGAACACGCTGGGCGAGTTTTACTGGGCGCGCGGCATGCCGGAAGCTGGTACCGCCTTTCGAAGAGCGGTGGAACTCAACCCGAACAATGCGGACGCGCTCCAAAACTACGCGGCCGCGACAGCAATATCTGTCGAGGAACATCAAAGCGTAAATTATGCCGAATTGCTACAGCGCGCGCTGGAGCTCGATCCCTTGTCCCTGGAGAGGCACGCTGGTTTCGGCGAATTCCTCGGCAGGCACGGCCGTGCGAGCGAAGTTCCGGCGGTTATCAGCAATATAGAGGCGCTGTTCGATGATGCGGAATCCTTCCGGGTCATCGAATGGCTGTATGAGTTGATCGGCGAGGTTGATCAGTCAATTGCCTGGACTCTGAAAGCCCGCAACCTCGAACCGGACAATCAGGACCACGTCGAAAGACTATCCGACCTGTTCGCGCTCATTGGCGACACGGAGACAGCGTTGAAACTCGATCCCTCGCCGACGCTCGGCGTGCTATTTCGAATGCGCCGTTACGCCGAACTGATTGACCAGGCGGAATTCCGCATGATCGAGGAGCCAGGCGACATCGAGGTTCGTTACCTGCTGGCACTTGCCTATCACTTCACCGGCGCGCACGAATCGGCCATTTACGTACTGAGTTCGACCGGCCTGCCTGACTCTGCTCTCAACGACCAGGCACGATCCGTCTCAGAGATCGAAGCGTTCATGACACTGAGGAACGCTCTGATCGCATCGGGGATTCCTGAGGCGGTCGAACTCGGGCAGTCGTTGGCAGCCTGGAATGATGGTGAAGAAACTCCCCTCTGGTGGGGCGATATCGGCTGGATAGCACTTTACCGGAGCTGCAAGTACGCGGTCCGCGGACAAGAGGAGGAAGCGCTTGAGCTTCTGCCTCGCATCGGCGAAAGCCGACGCCTTACACCGATGCCGGTGCTCCGCGACTCCTGGTGTTTCCAGAACTTTGCCGAGAACCCGGTATATCTCGGCGTCGTGCGCGATCAGGAGCAACGCCGTGCGGAGCTGCGACGAAAGCTGCCCGACACCCTGGCGAGGCACGGCGTCAAGCTCTGATCCGGCTCACGCAGGGCTTAGAGAGTCACACCGAACCTCGCCAATGTCGCAGGCAGTCGCTTGCGAATCGCTGCGCGACGCTGCTCGAAGTGCTCGACGACGGCCTGATATCGGGGATCATCGGCATATGCCTCGAAACACGGCGAATCTTTGAGCACAAATTCGGGCGCCAATCGATGACTACGCAGGGTCTGTTCGAGTTTGTCTATCGCCTCGGCATCACGACCGATAACGGCCAGACAGCAGGCTGTGTAAGTTTCAATCCACCAGTCGGTGTTGTCGTGATGGGTCGGATCATCGACATACCAGCGCGCCAGGCCCTCTGCAGCCTCGAGATCGCCGAGGCCGAAGATCGCGTTCACCAGCGTGAAGTAGCCCTCCCATTCTGAACTCGATCTCGGTAATGTCATCGTGGTCTCGGGGAGGCCGGTCGAACTCAGCACCCGGACCGCGGATTCGTACTGCCCGGCTGTGTTGTAGGCGAACGCCAGCAGGTAACGAACCTCGATGTCGCCTGGCTCCTCGATCATGAGGATTTCTGCAGCATCGATTACTTCGTCGTAGCGGCGCATGATGTGGTAGAGCCCGATGCCGGGCGTCGGGTCGAGTGCCGCTGCCGTTTCGAAATCGCCGATGTCGGCATACAGTTCGGCCAGCCATTCGATGTGATCGTCATTGTCAGGCTCGAGGTCGCGCGCACGAATCGCCCAGGCAATCGCCTGATCGACGTCGCCGGTGAGTTCCATCAGCAGGGATATCAGGCGGTAGGCATCGGCGCTGTCGAAGCGCTTCTCGATTCTACGGACCAGCTCAAGCACTTCCCCGGTCTTGCCCTCAATGCCAAGAATCTGGCCGAGACCGCCATAGCGCGACAGTGAATGCCGGTCGATTTCGAGAGCGCGGCCGTACAGGTCGGCGGCGCCTTCGTCGATACCCTGAATCCAGCGCACGAATCCGTAGTTCTCCAACGCATCGGCATTGTCAGGGTCGAGTGCCACCGCGCGCTCGAAGGCCGTATAGGCTTCCGGCAGTCCACGGGCGAAATAGTAAAGCCCCAGCGTATGTTGAACCTCGGACAGGTTTGGATCGAGTGACAGTGCCTTGAAGATCGGCGCCTCCGCCGCATCGATATCACCGAGATACAGGAGGCCGCCGGCCAGACGACTGTGCGCCAGTGCGGACTCCGGATCGAGATCGACAGCGTCGCGGTAATGACCGATGGCCTTGAGCAGCTGCTGGACATCGACCTCCTCTGTTGCGCGAACCTGTTGCTCGTAGTAACGGCCGCGCCAGAGCGCTTCCGCAGCAGTCGCATTTTGCGTCGCCGGTGCCGGCAGATCTTCGTTCGATTCCGGAAGCAATTGGTGAACGATATTCGCCATGATCTTCTGCTGGAGACTCAGGAGTTCGGCTGGACCGCGCTCGAACGACTCTGACCAAACAGACAGGCCGGAAGACCCGTCGATCAGCTCGACCGAAACACGCAACATGTTGCCCTGCCGCCGCAGGCTGCCTTCGACCAGGTGCGCGACGCCGAGCTTGTCGGAACTCGACACAGCATCTCCGCCGAGTTCGCCAATAGCGATTGACGAGGACCTTGCGGCGATTCGAAGGCCGGACACGCGGCCGAGCTGGTAGCGCAACTCATTACTCAGGCCCGAACTCAGGTAAGTGTCGTCCGGATTACGACTCGCGTTGTCGAATGGCATGACGGCAACACTGTTCGGCAGGATCGGGATGTCTAAATCCGGACCGCCTTGCTGCATTGCCGGTTTGATCAGCAGGAACAATCCACCCGTGCCCACGACGAGTAAGGCGATCGACAATACAATGCTCGCGGTTCCGCGGCGGCTCGTAACCTCCGTTCGGCGAATGCCTTCTGACGTCAAGTCGAAGGTCCAGGCGAGGAACATTGCCACCGGAAATCCGACGACGAATCCGATCACTGCCAGCGTCGAGACCCACTGCGGCAGGAACAGCTGTTGCACAATCGTGACGATGACCTCTGTCAGGCCCCAGGCCACGGCGCCGTAGATCGCGGCCACCTGCACGACTTTCCGTTTCTTTAGTTCAGCAAAGAAGGACTGCTCGGCCATCGCTTACAAGGTTACGCCAATCTCGGCGAGCGTGTCTGGCAGGCGAGAGCGCAGCTCGCCGCGGCGCTCGTCCTGGTCCTGCAATACGTCCCGGTAAACCGGATCGTCCTGGTATTGCTGAAAACACCAGGCGTCGCGTAGCTCGGGATCGCGCCGTAGTCGCACGCTTTCCTTTACGAGGGGCAGGAATTCAAGAGCTTTCTGACGCTCGCCCAGAACCGAGTAATTGCAGGCGCGATAGAGACCGACCCAGCCGACGTCGCCCCACCAGGCAAAGTCTTTCTGCCATTCGGCGAGAGATCGCCCGGCTTCAACGCCGTCGGGCAAGTCAGACCCAATCATTGCATTGATCAATGTCTGAAAGCCCTCGACCTCCGAGGTCGATCGAAACCGATCATCGAGCACAGAGTCCGGCAGGTTCGTCGATCTCAGGATGCGAATAGCCGATTCATACTTGCCGGTCGCGACGTACGCGAAGGCCAACAGGTACCGGGCCTCCATGTCGCTCGGGTCATCGAGCATTCGCTCCTGCCCAACGTCGACGAGCTCATCATAGCGGCGCAGGTGGTACAGCACGCCTACGCTGGGTGAGGGCTCGAGTCGCAGCGCCGTCTCCGCATCGCCGATGAGCGCGTACAATCCGGCCAGTCTCGATGCATGGTCGGGATTGTCTGGCTCGAAATCACGAGCCTTCAAGGTCCAGGCGATAGAGCGGTCCACGTCGCCGATGAGTTCGTACAACCAGCCGATCGCCCGGTAGGCTTCCGCATCCTGGAACAACATCTCTATGTTGCGAATGACCGGGCGGACCTCATCCGCTCGCCCCTGTCGACCGAAAAACTCCCCGAGCGCCGCGTGTCTCGAGAGCGACAGCGTGTCGATTTCCAGCGCACGGCGAAACAACTGCTCGGTTTGTGGCTTGTGGCTCTGCGTGTCGGCCATCTTCATCCACAGAACATACGCGAGATTATGCAGCGCATCGGCATTGTAGGGATTGAGTTCCACTGCTCGCCTGAATGCAGGTATAGCTTCAGGCAGGCCGCGCGCCCAGTAGAACTCGCCAACGGTGTTCTGCACTTCGGACAGGTCCGGGTCGAGTACAAGTGCACTGTTGATTGGAGCTTCGGCAGCCTCGATGTCACCAAGGTACAGCAAGGCACCGGCCAATCGACTGTGGGCAAGCGCAGACTCAGGATCCGCCTCGGTTGCCTCCCGGTAAAGGCGAATGACTTCAAGCAGAGTTCCGGTATCGACTTCCTGGCGAGAATGGACCTGCCGTTCGTAGTGCTGCGCCAGTATCATTAGCTCGTTGGCATCCACGTCCCGAGTCGCCGGAGCCGTCACTATTCCATGGGCATCCGGCAACACCCGCCGCACGATCTCGTCCGCAATAGTCTGTTGCACGACGAGCAGCTCGCTGGCACCTCGTTCGTAGGTATCGGACCAGATGGCGTGCCCCGTGCGACCGTCAATCAGTTGCACTGACACCCTCAACCCCCTGCCCTGGCGGCGAACACTCCCCTCGACCAGGTGTGCCACTCGCAACCTGTCCGACGCCGCAATCGCATCCATGCCGCGTTCCACCGCGGCGACCGAGGACGAGCGGGCAGCGATGCGTAGCTCAGTCACGCGGCCGAGCTGGTCGCGTAGCTCATCGCTCAGGCCCTCGCTGAGGTAGGCATCGTCTTCATGATCGCCTTCATTTACGAAGGGCAAAACCGCAATGCTGTTTGGCAGGATTTCCCGCGCGCCGGATTCCTGAGGCGTGATTACGATTGATGGCTTGATCAGCAGAAACAGCCCAGCCGTACCAGCCACGAGCAGCAGCATCGACAGCGCAATGCTCGCAGCCCCACGACGGCTCGACACTTCGGTTCTCTGGATGCCCTCCGTCGTGATGTCGAAGGTCCACGACAGGAACATGGCCACCGGGAACCCAACGACGAATCCGATCACCGCCAGCGTCGAAACCCACTGGGGCAGGAACAGTTGCTGCACAATCGTGACGACAATTTCTGTCACGCCCCAGGCCACGGCGCCGTAGATCGCTGCAACCTGCACGACCTTGCGCTTTTTTAGTTCGGCGAAAAAGGACGGCATGGCTAGCGAATCGGGGTCAATAGGTCAGGGAGAAATCTGCGCCGCGATGTGAACGTTTGGGCGGGCGCCGGCGTCAGTTTGCTACTATTCGGACCCGCTGAAAAAGCGTGTCACGGCCAGCGTAAATGCGAAGTCGATTTCGTTCGTCGATTCTGCCCAGGTACTGGTATAACCGCTGCCGGATACCTTGTAATTTTCGTCCAGGAAATAGTCGAAGCCCGCACCGACATTCAGGTGACTTGCGGCGTATAGCCGATCGTGGTTGTACCACTCCTCGGTATCGTATTCATCGGGATACGCCGCAGTGAGAGGGTCGTCCTGGAAGTCCGCGAATTCAAGACCTTCCCAGGTATATTTGCCAGCAACGAAGACGTTCACCGAGAGATTCGGCTTGAACCAGTAACCCGCGGATAGATGCAGCACCGAGTAGTCGACATTTTCGTCGAGAGGCTGCTCCGAGAAGACGTACCCAAAGCTGCCTTCAAAATGCCAGTCCGAAAAATACGGGACGTAGGCAAGATTTACGCCGACAGGAACGGTCCAGAGGTTCTTGCCGATGGCGGCCTTGGCGAAGAACGGATAGTCGCTGGCAGGAAACCCGTAGCTTATGAACGGCGAGACCGTCAGCCGGGGGCCATCCGTGAGCACGTACGACATGCCGATTGAAAAGTCCTGCCAGTGGCTATGGTAGTCACCATCGTCCCAGAAGCTCTTGTCCGACGGCACATAGTCGACCCAGTAGGGATCGTTGGGATCGTGCGGGTCGCCACCCCAGTCCACTTGCGAGTTGAAGCGTTTTCGCACGTAAGGCAGCGCTCCAAACACTGTTATGCGATCGGAGATCGCATAGTCGCCAGAGAGTATCGCGACCTGCGTGTCAGTCGTCCAGTAATCAGCCTCACCAAAAAAACTACTTAGATCGAACTCGAATGTTCCGGTGCGAATGTGCTGGTATTCCAGCCGAATGCTGGCGTCGCCCTTCGTCTGGCCCTGCGCCAGAGCCGGATCGGCAAAAAGTCCGCCGACCATGAGCACGACAATGAGCCCACCGGCCCGGAATGCCGGGCCAATACTGGTTGCGGCTGACACCTGCCTGCCTACGATTTTTCTTTCAGCGTCTTGTGGATGGCCTTGAGGTAATGCTTGATCTCGTGTCGATCGGCGACCAGCACTTCCTCGTAGCTCTCATTGGCGATTTCGGCCTCGTCACTGCTGAGCGCGACGGGCAGATACGCGGTCTGGACGCTGCCCGATGCGCTGGCTTCAACTGCACCGTGGTCGCTATAGGGGGCGATTACAACATCGTAGCCTCCCGACTTGAGCTCTACCGCCAACTCGAGTTCGTTCTCTACGAGGCGTACACCGTGACCCGACTGGGCCAGGGCCTGGGCCAGTTGCTTCGCGCCCTCGGAGTGCCCGTACACGAGCACGCTGCCCGGAAGAGGCGCCGTATAGACGCGATAGGAAACACCCTTGCCCACGCGGTAAAGGCTGTCACCGCAAGCCATGGCGCCCGCAGACAGCAGCAGAGCGAATGACGCGACGAGGAATCTCATTCGTGATTGCATGGCGAAATACCCCTCTGGAATCTGAATAATTCTCGTTCTTATTGGTAATACTTATCACACGGCTTAAAGTTGGTCAATTTGAGCGAGCCCTAAGTCATTGATTTTCAAAAAACATTGCCGATTCCGGTATATCTGCAATACTTTCCGTCATGTGGCTAACGACTAAACGTGTCAAATGAGACGGCCGTCGACGACGGCATTCGCCTTCCTGGCCGGTTTGATCCTGGGCCTGTCGGCCTACCATGGCGTCTTGATTATGAGCGGTCAGGCCACCGTCGACCGCGACTTGCTCGACGAGCAACAGGCCCGGCTGGAAGCATTGCAGGAGGAAAACCTCGAACTCACCGAGGAACTCTTCGGACCCAGGGATCCTGAGGGCATCACCTTCAGCCAGGACGATCTGCCATACGACGGAGAGGCGGATGCCGCGTCGATAATCAGCAATACGCGCATGGAGGCGAGAAAGGAAAGCAAATTCCTGATGGTGACATTTGGCGCGAACTGGTGCCTGGATTGCCGAACGCTACACCACCACCTGACCAGCGAACCGGTCGCCAGCTACGCGCGGGACCTGTTTCGCTTCGTCAATGTCGATGTCGGCAAGTTCAATCAGAACCGGGATGTCGCCGAGTCCCTCGGTATATCGCTGTCCAGAGGCATCCCCGTCGCCGTATTCTTCGATCCCGACGGCGACCTTATCGGTACCACCAACGATGGCCAGCTGGAACCGGCAAGGCGCTATTCCTCGAAACAGATCCTGAAATTCGTTCGTGACATTGCCGAGCGAGACCGCATCCTCGCCCCCGACTCGGTGGAATAAACGCCGTGTTTCCGCGATGCAATCGCGGCAATGATCGCTCAACTAGTCGCGAGCAACAGGCTCCTGCACTTCCCCTGAAACTTCTGGTTCACCGTCCGGAAACAGCCATTGCGTGAGCCGCGGCTTTATGTATTTCGGGAATAACGCGAATGCAAGGCCGAGTGCGATCGCACCAAACGGCGGCGCAGTCAGCACGACGTACACAGGCCAGCCGAACGCCCGGATCGTGTTCGTGAACGAGTCGATTATGAATTCAATCAGGAAGCTGATCAGTTGGCCATTGAAGATGCCGCCGATCTGGGCAATGTCTTCCCGCAGCGAACCGATTTCAAAATACAGGAACGCGAGCGCAAAACCGCAAGCGTACAGTCCGCCGCCCCGCACTTCCCAGACCTTGCGGAACCAGTTTTGAAACCAGCCGTGAGACTTGTCGATCAGCTCCTGCACGTCAGGACTTGTCGAGCTTGGCGAAATACGTGCCTTCCAGCGTCAGGTTGTACATCAGGCCTTTGGAGCCGAAGATAAAGCCGACGACCGGGTCCTTGATGTTGTTGGAATCGATGGTCTTGCCGGCGCCGATGTCGATCAGGGCTACCGAGCCGTCGACGCCGACTTTCCATCCGCTGGACTCCCTGAATTTAGTCAGTGCCTCTCGGGTCATGAAAACGATGACGATGGATTTCGCCTGCGCGCCGAGCTGCAGGCCGAAAGACCCCGCCGTGGTGCGGTAATACTCGACCGGCGTACCACCAACACGCAGCACGCCTTCGCCAGTCTCTCCGCCAAAGCCGATGCCAATCTTGATGACGCGCGGAAACACGAGGTAGCCGGCCGCCTGCGAGAGGAAGACCTCCGCGCCGTTGACATCCTCGCGGAAGACCTGCAGCGCCTTATCGGCTTCGCGGTTAATCTTCTCGGCCGTCGCCGCCAGAGCCGACGTCGAGCAGAACATCGCCACTAAAAGGATGAGGGGACGCAGTTTTCTACCGAAGTTCATCATTATTGCAAATCTCCTGGCAGCGGCCCCTGTCGGTCCGCCCTGGTGGCCGCAATGATAGCCCAGGCGCAAGGTATGGCGCGACGCCTTAACGGTCGCTGAACGCAGACAGCATGTGGTGCAGGGTTTCCCTTAGTCGCGCGGCTTTGCTCGCATCGAACACGGTGCTGGTCTCGTCCATATAGGCACGCTGTGCGATCTCGAGCTGCATGGCATGAATCCCGGCGTCGGGGTCTCCGTAGTGCCGCGTGATATGGCCGCCTTTGAAGCGACCGTTGACCGTGACCGAGAACGGCCCGGACTCGGCCGCTTCGATCACACGCGATTGTCGTGTCGTCTCGCAGCTTGACCCGTCATTGGTACCGACATTGAGTTCAGGCAGTTCGCCGTCAAACAGCCGCGGCACGACACTCGGAATCGAGTGCGCATCCCACAGCAGCGCATAACCATGTTGTTCGCGCTTCGCCTGCAGTATTGACGCCAGCTTGTCGTGATAAGGGCGCCAGAATTGCTCGACACGATCTGAACGCTCCTCATCGCTCACGCCGCCTTGTTCATAAATACTGTCTCCCGCGAACGTTTGTTCCGGGCAAAGTCCCGTCGTAACCTGGCCGGGGTACAGCACATCGTCGCTTGCCGACCGGTTCAGGTCGACGACATAGCGCGAATAGTTGGCCACCAGCATTGACGCTCCGAGGTCCCGGGCAAAATCGTAGAGCTCGGCGACGTGCCAGTCGGTATCCGGCACCGCAACTCCGGCCGCCGTCATGCGCGTTCGCAAGTCGTCAGGAATGTGCACGCCATCGTGCGGCACACTGATCAGCAACGGCAACTCGCCATCGTAATGACTATAGACACCAATCACTGGCTGAGGCTCGGCAGTACCGACGAAGCGTAACCACAGTAATTGCCCTCATCGACCGTCGCGGCAACGCGGCGAATATCGGACGA
>Ga0265303_10001309_pt1 | contig 15180 bp, 13 predicted proteins | sample Helome_2_FD_192494 | JGI IMG/M metagenome (GOLD analysis project Ga0265303, IMG submission 192494) | Marine sediment microbial communities from subtidal zone of North Sea - Hel_20160317 (Illumina Assembly) | ecosystem: Environmental > Aquatic > Marine > Subtidal zone > Sediment ... | reverse complement strand
CATTGCGATTGTCGTCGACCATGAGCACGCGGATGGAGCCGGTTGGGGCGGTCGCTGAACGCGAGGTGCCGGCGATCTGGGGAATCGGAAGCGGGGAGGGCAGTGTGGCCGATCCGAGGGGTCCGGCGTTGGGCGGCATCGTTCCGGGGCTGCGCAGCCCATGCGTCAGATCGACCCAATCTCTCGCATCCTCCATCTCGGATTCCCTCAATCGATCCAGGTGAGCGGGTTCGAGAATTTGCAAGGATTTGACCATCTGCGTAGTCTATCGAACATCCATGCAATATGCTTGAGATATCAAGCATCGTGTCCTACGTTCAGGCCTGCCTCCGGCCGCGATCCAGTCGCAGAGAAGGACAATCATCGATGCCTCCGAATGCCGACGACCTGCTTGAGCAGGGAAGGAAGCAGCTTGCCCAGGCTGGCGGGCTGATCATCCCCGCCGTACTCGCGCTGGTGGGCCTCTGTGCCTGGACCAGCTTCTACACCGTTCCGAGCGACTCGGTTGCCGTCGTGCAGCGCTTCGGGCGATATCTCGAGGAGGTTCCGCCCGGGCTGCAGTTCAAGCTCCCCCTAGGTGTCGACGTGGTGACGATTCTGCCCGTGAAGCGTCAGCTCAAGCAGGAGTTTGGCTTCACGACGCCGGGTGCAAGAGATCCCCATCAAGGCGCGCGCCAACACGACGGCAGGCATGAGACCCAGATGGTGACCGGTGACCTGAATGCCGCTCTGGTCGAGTGGGTGGTTCAGTACCGGATCTCTGATCCGGTCAAGTACCTCTTCGAGGTTCGCGAGCCAGCCGAGACTCTCCGTTATGTGTCCGAATCCGTGATGCGTGAGGTCGTCGGCGATCGAACGGTCGATGAGGTGATTACGATCGGACGACAGGAAATCGAGTCAGAAGCGCTGACGAAGATGCAGGCGCTCTCGACCAAGTATGCGATGGGCATCAGCATCGACCAGGTTCAGCTCAAGAACATCAACCCGCCCGAGCCCGTTCAGGAATCCTTCAACGAGGTGAACCAGGCTCAGCAGGAAAAAGAGAAGCTGATCAACGAAGCGCGTCGCGACTACAACAAAGTGATCCCACTGGCTGAGGGCGAGAAGGATCAGCGAATCCGAGAGGCCGACGGCTACCGGCTGAAGCGAATCAACGAGGCCGAGGGAGATGTCGCTCGCTTCACGGACTTGCTGGCGGAATACGAGAAAGCCCCAGAAGTCACGCGTCGCCGTATCTACGTCGAAACCTTGCAGAGTGTTCTGCCCAACATTCGAAACAAGATCATCATCGACGAGCGCACGCACAATCTTCTGCCGCTCCTGAACCTCGAACAACGTCGGGAAGAGAAGTCATGAGGGACGCCAGGCGTATCGCCGCTGCAGTGATCTTTGGATTGCTCGCCTATACGACAATGAACGCGATCTATGTCGTGAGCGAAGTCCAGCAGGTCATCATCACCCAATTCGGTAAGCCCGTTGGAGGTCCGGTCACCGCCGCCGGCTTGAAACTCAAGATTCCGTTCATCCAGGAAGTCAATCCGATCGACAGTCGAGTGCTCGAGTGGGACGGCAGACCGTCGGATATGCCAACGAAGGACAAGCTCTACATCTCGGTCGATCTCTTCGCTCGCTGGCGCATTACGGACCCTCTCCAATATTTCCTGCGGATGCGCGACGAACGCAGCGCCTTGTCGCGTCTGGACGACATACTCGGAAGCGAGACACGCAACGCTGTCGCCAAACACGAGCTGATCGAGATCATTCGGACCACCAAGGATCGGGTGCCGCTCCGCGACACACTGCTCGGAGAAGCGCATCAGGACCAGGACATGGGCTTGCTCGTTCCTATCCAGAAAGGCCGCAAGCGGGTCGAACAAGAGATCTTCGCGGCTGCGGCGGAGAAGGTCCTGGTTTTTGGCATCGAACTCCTCGACATCAGATTCAAGCGAATCAACTACAACGAGAGCGTGCGTCCGAAGATCTACGATCGTATGATCAGTGAACGGCGACAGATTGCGGAGCGGTTCCTCTCGGAAGGCAACGGCGAAGCAGCTCGAATCCGGGGCAATCGGGTGCGGGAATTGAATAAGATCCAGTCGGAGGCATACCGAGAGGTGGAAGAGATTCGCGGCATGGCTGATGCGAAGGCCGCGGAAGTCTACTCTGCAGCCTACAGCCAGAGTCCGGCAGCGATTGAATTCTACGAATTTACACGCACGATGCAGTCCTACAAATCCATCCTCTCCGACGAAACAACGCTGGTCCTCTCGACGAATAGCGATCTCTTCAAGTTTCTGACGGGGATGTCTCCGGGTGCGAATTGATGGCTGTGCGCAGAAAGACGGCGAGCGGGAAAGCCGAGGGATCTGCATTCGTGGGAAAACCCAGCGAACTTGGCGTGGTCCTGTCGGATCTACGCAAGGCCAAGGGCTTCTCTCTTCGGGAGGTCGAGCAGGCTACGGGAAACGCAGTTTCGAACGCTTACCTGAGTCAGCTCGAGAATGGGAAGATCAAGAAGCCCTCACCCAATGTGCTGCACAGATTGGCTGAGGTCTACGCTGTTCCTTATGAAACGCTCATGGAGAAGGCGGGGTATTTGCTGCCTTCGGAGGGCAAGAACCCCGGCCGACGCAGGAGGTTGGCGGCCTTTGCGATCGATGATCTCACGGCCGAAGAGGAGGAAGAGCTGTTGAAATATCTGGCCTTTCTTCGGACCCGAAGAGCTCCTTCATGACTCGAACGCGCATATACGTCAGCTTTGATCGGGAGAACGACTCGGATCTCAGGGAGTTGCTCGACACCCAATCGCACAGGCCCGGTTCGACCTTCGAGGTCATGAAGATCCAACATCGCAAGACTGCTCATCCAGGTTGGGACACAGATACCCGCACCCAGATCCGGGCGGCCGACGAGATACTCGTGATCTGCGGCGAGCACACACACGAATCAATGCTCGTTTCTCTCGAACTGTCGATCGCACAGGAGGAAGACAGGCCGTACATGCTGCTCTGGGGCCGACGAGACAAGATGTGCATGAAACCCGACGGCGCGCGAAGGCTTGATGCGATGTACAGCTGGACGCGAGAGATCCTGGAGAGTCAGATCAGCGCGACCCTTCGCGATTCGAAACCCCTGGTCGTCCCCGAAAATTGCAAGCGCCTTCAGCCGCGTGCGGGCTTGGAATCATCGACACCCGACGGCCAGTCCAGTTAGGTCGTTCTCGGTATTGCCGACGTCTTCCGAAATCTCCCTCGCGACGAAGGGGGACGTCATGGCTCGCAGCAGCGCACTGTAGTTGAGCTGGAACCTGACTTCAGATCCGATCGCAGGGGTGCTTTGGCCGGTGTCGAGGACGAGGTGATCACTGCTGCCACCGAGGAACTTCATTCCAGTGGGGGCCTCGAGTCCATCGAGATCGACGTCCTGCCGACCGACCGCCAGAATGGCTTGCGAGATGATTCCCCGATCTATTCGCGGTTCGACCGGACCAAACGCAGACTCGCCGAGTTCTCCCCACGGCTTGGTGGGCTTGCGCTTTCGTTCGATGACCTCAGCCACGAGCGTGAACGCATCTGTGTATAGACCGCGAATTGCGTTTCTTCGCAGCGGATCACGTCCGAGCAAGATCGCTTCACCGAGTCTCAGCGTGGTCACCCTTCCGATGTCCTCCGCGCCGAGTGCCCAACCCAAGTTCGCTGAGTTGCCCCCGGACACGGTCTCCACCACGACTCCGAAGGTCGATTCCAATGAGTCGGCCAGCGACGACAAGACGCCCATATTCTTTCGATCGGGTGAGACTCCGCATTGGCAGGCCAGATTGGTCCCGATGCCACGGAAGGTGATATTAGGCAGGCGGAGCATCTGGTCGACGAATGACGGCAACTCGGTAGGCAGAATGCCCTCCCGCAGATCTCCCAACTCGACCATCAATAGAATCCCGTGGGTGCGCCCTTGACTCTGTGCGCAGGCGGAGAGCCGCTCGACCACCTCGATCTCCGTGTTGTGGCTGATATCCGTCGATGCAACGACGCGGTCTGCTTGGCTGATCATGGGAGACCGAAGGAGAGTGAACTCGCAAGTCAATCCAGCCCGTCGCATCACCTCGATGTTTTCGATGCGGGCGTCGCCAATCGAAGTCACACCCGCTCTGAGCATCGTGCGTGCGATCTCGGGTAGGCCGAGGGCGGCTTTCGTCACTCCAGTCACACCGATCCCGCGTAGAGCGAGGCGGTCCACGAGTGTCTTGGCGTTGTGATGGATCCGATCGAGGCGAATCTCCAACCTCGGCGCACTCACGCGGCGCCCGCGATCAGTTTCTTTTCGAGCTCGGGGAAGGCCCGTACCACCATCTCTGCCAGCAATCCGGGAGGCCGCGTCAGCGCGTCCGTCACGGGAATGCCCAGGTCGCGTTCGTACTCGACGATCGCCGCCGAAATCTCGGCGTCCGTCATGTCTTCGTGGTTGATCGTCAGGCCGATGACCTGAGTCTGGGCGAAGGTCTGAATGAGGTTGATCTCACTTGCGGCCGTGGGCATCGCCACCTGATCGAAGTCACACAAGGTCCGTCGGTGTGGTGCGTGCTGCAAGATGACGCCGTTGGGTTGGGCGCCGCGCAGGATGAACGTCGACGTCAAGTATGCGGGGTGGCTGAGCGCGCCCTGACCCTCGATGATGATGACGTCAGGGCGCTCGCGCTCGAACGCCTCGACGACCGTTGCTTCCAACTCGCCCGAGCAGAACTGACACGGGATGGCGTCCAGTGCCACGCCGTAGCGCGCGCCCTGAATGATGCCCGTCTGTCCCGTTCCTATCAGAATGGCATTGATTCCGCGGGCGCGCAGCGCGGCGGTGAGGATCGTCGAAGTGGTCCGTTTGCCGATCGCGCCATCGGTTCCAAGAACAGCGATGCGCGGGCACGTGACGTCCGAGATGCGGCCGCTGAACATCCGCAGGTCCTTTTTGTCGCGCGGACGCCTGACATCCAGGATCGTCACCTGATGCAGCGCGCTCGCCGCGGCAAACTCGGGATCGTCATTGAGAAACTCATGCAGCCCGTTCACGAGGCCCATCCCGCGACTCATGGCCTCGAGCATGAGCCGCCGCTCAGCGGAGGACAGCATGCCTGTGGAAGGGGCCATGCCGAAGATGAGGAAATCGGGGACCCGATCCGCACGTGCGATTGCGTCGTCCAGACTTGCGGAAACGAGAATTCCGTTAGGCACATCGTCGAGCACCTCTCCGGCGTCGAGACCAGCCTTCGCGCTATCGATCACGGATAGGATTTCGTACTTCTCGGAATGCCGAACGAGGCCATTAGCGGTCTTCCCGTCGATGGCGCCGAAATTGCCTTCGCAGTAGACAACGGCCGTCGCTCGACTCGAAGACGAAGCGTGCGCTTCCGCGGGTTTCGAGAAAGCGGGTGCGACCTTGGAATCATCGTGTCTGACGACTGAACTGTGTTTCGGTGAAGGGAAATCGGTGACGTTTGTGCTCATGGCACTCTCCTCGAGTTGACTCTCAGAGGAGGCGACCCGCATGCTCCCGGTCAGAACTGACCGAATGTCAACGAAAGGTCCCCGCTAAGTTGCGGTTATAGAACGAGAGGTTAGCACGTCTGTCTGCCGAGTGCGCCCAGGAAAGGATTTCGGGTCATTGCAGGCTGACGTGGGTGGTCCAACGCGCGCGCGTTGACGTCGTGAATCGCAGAATTGTGTTCCCCGACGTAGGACGCTGTGGGCAAGCTCTTGACGCCACGGTTCTGAGATGAGAGCGTTCCGCGCCACGATAGCCTCTGCATGTGCCAGCCCACGAACCACAGAACGATACTGGAAGAAAATGGAACTCTTGCTGCTGTCCAACTCGACCAATTATGGGCAGACGATGTTTGCCCACGCAGCCCGCGCCTTCGCGGAGGTGGCCGCAGGTCGGGAGGTCACGTTCATTCCCTTCGCCTTGGCCGACTGGGACGACTACGCGGATCGCGCCATCGCAGCCATGGGCGCATTCGGGGTAGTGGCTCACTCCGCGCACCGTTCCTCGGCTCCCGCCCGAGCGATCCTCGAGGCCGAAGTCGTGATGATGGGTGGTGGCAACACGTTTCGACTCCTGGATACGCTGTATCACTTGAACGTAGTGGAAGGCCTCAGAAAACGAGTGCTCGCGGGCGACACTCGCTACATCGGCGCCTCCGCGGGCACCAACGTGGCCTGCCCGAGCATTCGGACGACAAACGACATGCCGATCTGCTGCCCTCCAGTCTTCGACGCGTTGCGACTCGTGCCCTTTCAGATCAACCTCCACTACGTCGACGCGGATCCTATGTCTACTTTCATGGGTGAGACTCGGGACACGCGCATCGAGGAGTTCCTCGAGGAAAACGACTGCCCAGTACTCGCCATGTACGAGGGCTCCTGGCTGCGGATACGCGGCGGAGCCGCAACCGCCACCGGTCCCGCGCGGTTGTTCGAAAGGGAAGGGTGTCACTCATTCGATGACGGAGTCGACTTCTCACATCTTATGAAGCTGACGCCCACATTTGGCGTTGGACGTCGACCGCGATCCGAGGCACAAGTCGGCCCGTCGTGAGCTTCGAGCGCGCCTAACTGCGCGTCGTCGACGAGCGAATAGGCAGAGAATGTTCTGCTGAGGGCTACTTTTCAGAAGTCTACTTGGCGGCGGTGGCGAAAAGAGAGCTTGTCAGAGCACCGAGGCTAGGAATAGTGACACCGCGAAGAAATGGAACAGGTCGTGACCGACGACCGTGTGGGTGGCCATGCCGATGCCGACGAATCCCCAGCCAAAGTCCCCGGTCTCGAGCACTACGCAAGCCGGAACGGCGAACAGGAAGTAGCTGACATAGATCCAGAGCAGGTGTGCAGCCATGACGGCCCTCGCACGTGAGTGCGATCGACGCATCGGCCGGACGAGCGCCGAACTAGAAATCAGGCAGCGGCGCCACGGCAGGTCGTCATCCCAGATCAGCTCCGCCACGACGTGTTCGTGTAGGTCGTCGCCAAACTTGCCCTAAGTGTCCGTCACGCATCGGCGGTCGTCGCAATGGATTCGTCATACCCGGAGCCGACGATCCAGAACGAACGTCGGACGGACTTTGCCCGCTGACCGTTGTCTCTTCCCCTGGGCGCTCTTTCCCAAAGGGAAGAGATCTCGAACTCCTTTGCGGGCGAGGCCTATGCGCCTTGTGGCTCTGTCCAGAGCGGGATCGACTTGCCGAGCCTCATCGACCCGAATCGCCTAATGTCGAGGATGTGACGTCGACCTCAGCGTGTTCGCAGCGTCATCCTTGATGCGGAGCACAGAACGCGGGAGCCCCCATGAACGAGACTGAACGCTCGAGCCGGAACGAGTCTGGCCCCGTGATTCCCCCGATCTTTCCGACCTTCCATTGGATCCGCATACAGATGCCGATCGTCGCTGGCGAGAAAACGATCTGGCCGGGTCCCAAGGAGACGCGTTGGGAGTGGGTCAAGGGCTTTCCCCTCGAGCTCCATCCCTTCGCTTGGGATTACCTGTGGATTTGTTGCGATGGCTACCAGGTGCGGATCGAGCCTCACTACCTGGAGTCCACGTGGGACACGTTCTGGACCAATGGCAGCGGTCACGTCAAGGCGGACGCGCTGCGGGGCTTGTTCCCATTCACGCTTGGAAAACAGGTCGACCTGCTCAAAGGAATCGTCGCGACGCTCGAAGCCCTGCCGCCCCTCATCGCGAACCGCAGCCCGGACGACGCCACGAAGATCCAGCAGATTCACGGCATCTTGAAGACGAGGGAGGCATCGAAGGCGATCGGTCCCGACCCGGCCGAAGGCATTTCCTCGCTGCGCCGCTCTGCATCCGAATTCGTCTGGCGGCGCAAACTGAAGCGTCTCTCCTTCGATTCCGAAGATGGAGCATCTCCGCAGCGGTGAGTGGAGGCACGCCCCGATGGCGACTCGCGGCGATTCTGTGCGTGGACGTCGTTGGAGATACGAAGCATCCGCGGAAAGCGACTGCAGGGCACTGTCGACGAAATCGAAGCCGTCCGCATCCTTGATCAGGAGATCAGTATGCCTGTCCGCGAAGTGATTCTTGCGACGGCGATTGTTTTGTGCGCTTGTACGCCGCCATCAGATAACGATACGAACGCACATACGGCAGAGCCAAGTCCACCGACACAGGAAGCGGCCTTTCTTCCAAGCGACCCGAAGCCGACTTGCGCGGTCCCGAGCACGACATTTCAGTCATGGTTCGAGAGCCAGAACGTGACGGAGAACGGCCTCGTCAATCCCGCCGATAGTGTCGGCTTCTCGATGACGAGTACGTCCTGTGACTTCTACCGCTGGTCGGAGCAGATGTTTCTATGGTTGACGTCGCCGGCATCCTCGACCCATGGCGGAAATGGTTTCGTCTTCTCGTCGCCCGTCTTCTTCAATGTCTCGCCCCCAGACGCGCGTGGGAAGCGACAACTGGTACCGAACGCATCCGATCATCTGCACATTTTCCCTTTCACCGTTCGGACTCAGAAGCCTGAGGAGATCGGCGAGACGGGACAAGCGGGCGGTTCGGGCGTCTTGCTTTCTCAAGGTGGCTCTCTCGTTTACTACGGAATTCACGTGAACGACGTGTACGCCTACTTTCTAACGGGACTCGCAGGAAATCAGATCGATTCTCCTCTTCACCAATTTCCCACTACCAAAGCCGATCTCGAGAAGATCACGGCCTATGTCGATCGATTAGGCCTTCCTCAGCTCCCAGACGCGCCCGCCTTGACACTTGAACTCAAGACGGCCTGGATCGAGGCTTCAACGGTCGGCGACTCGAGTCGGTTCGTCACGATCAATGCATCCGTTCCCGAATACGACCGAAGTAATCCCATCGAGTGGATACCGACTGGTGAGACCGAGTTGCTAGAACTCGCTCTCGTCGGGATGCACGTCGTTGGAACCGTGCTTGATCATCCCGAGATGATTTGGGCAACGTTCGAGCACGCGACCAATTCACCCAATAACGCCTACTACTACACGAACGACCAGGACACCCTCAATCTCATGAAATTCGACTCATCGGGTGATTGGCTCTTCATGCCGACCAATGGACCGAAACCAAAGGATCATGATGCGCCCGTGAAATTGGGTCAGAAAGGAAATATCGTCAGCGTCTCGAAAGATCCGATTGGGCCTGTGCCGGTCTATCGCGACAATCCCTGGGGCTCTGCTCATTCGAGCGAGGCTTCCGAAAAGAACAATACAGAGATCATTTCGATCAACCAGAGCGTGATCGGGCAACTCGTCGGAAAGGATGTTCGCCAGAACTATGTGTTCACCGGAGGCATCTGGACTCGAAAAGGAAAGATCCCCACTCAACAGAAGGCGACGCTCGATGGATCACTCCGCCTCGCGAATACTACGATGGAAACCTTTCATCAAGACAAGCACTGCTTCAGTTGCCACGCGACCGACGCCCAGCATCCGCGCGGTCTCGATATCTCGCATATCTTCGGGGATCTCGAGCCGCTTGATGTGAAGTAGCGTCGGCGGCTACTGATTGCCCACGGAGCGGCGATGGTGGTGTCCGGGCAGCTCGACGACATAACTGGAGAGAACAGAGGTGCAACACCTCACGATTGTTTAGACTGATCACATGGAGTGTCCGTCCTGCCAACATGCGTGTGAAGAATCCGCTCGGTTCTGCCCATCCTGTGGGTCTACACTCGGTTCGGCTTGTAGCGGATGCGGGGCTCCCTGGGCCGTCGGCGCGAAGTTCTGCAGCCGATGTGGCGCGCCGGAAGGCTCCGCGCGGCCGGAAGCCGGAGAGCCCGCGCCGTCCCGGGCGGATCGATACACGCCTCGGCATCTCCAAAACGACGTTGGCAAACGCGCTGCAACCGAGGGCGAGCGGAAGTTTGTCACCGTGATGTTTGTCGATATTCAGGGGTCGGTCGCAGCGACTTCGAAGGTCGACTCCGAAGAGTGGCATGGCGTCATGGACCGCTTTTTTTCCGTGGCCGGAGAAGCCATTCATCGTTTTGACGGGACGATCAATCAGTATACGGGCGACGGCGTGATGGCACTATTCGGGGCGCCGCTCTCACTCGAAGACCATGCTCAGTGTGCCTGCGATGCGGCGCTACGTATTCAAGACGGCATGAGCGAACTCGCAGAGGCCATCGAACAGGAATTCGATGTGCAGATCGGCGCCCGAATTGGGCTTCATTCGGGCGACGTCGTCGTGGCCTCGATCGGCGTCGAGCTACGTCGTGACTATACGGCGCAAGGCATCATCGTTGGAATCGCGGCACGCATGGAGGCGATGGCAGGGAAGGGGGAGATCTTCGTCACGGCGGAGACCGCGTCCCTGGCTGGCTCCCGGTTCCACTTCGAATCCCAGGGAAACCGCGAAGTCAAGGGAGTCGATGCGCTGGTCCACGTCCACGCACTTCGCGGCACTGCCGTCGGCGGGCGTCGACCGGAGGCGCCGGCCTCGGCCTTCGTGGGTCGCGAACACGAAATGAGCCTCCTTGTGCGAGAGCTAGGTCGCGTACGCGAGGGTGTCGGGCGCGTGATCGGTCTGGTTGGTGAGGCGGGCCTCGGCAAGAGTCGACTCGTTCAGCAGTTCATCGAAACCAGCCGTCGTGAAGGTTTTACCTGCTACAGCGCAAGCGCGAGCGGTCATCGAGGTGCGCCCGCCTTCGAGGTGATCACCGCGCTCAGCCGCGAACTTTTTGGAATCGCACCGGACGAAGAGCAAAGCCGAACCCGCGAAATCGTTCTGTCGCGCCTTGAAGGACTGGGTCTCGAATTCGCGGAACTCGCCACTCTGGTTTACGACTTCCTGGGCGTTGGCGACCTTCGCGACAAAACGCCGAGACTCGATCCAGCGGCACGACGGCGGCGGCTGGCTAGCATCCTGCATGGATTACTCGAGGACGTCGCCTCGCATGCGCCGACGCTCATCGTCATCGAAGATACGCATTGGATTGACTCATCGAGTCTTGACGTCCTCCCCATCCTCGTTGACCACGCGGCCGCGCAGCGTCTGCTCTTTGTGTTCACGGCGCGCCCCGGCTTCAGCGCACCCTGGATGGGCAGTTCGAACTATCAGCAGATCCCATTGGACCCGCTTCCCCATGACGACTGCGACAGCATGATTCGAAATATCGTAGGCAGCGACGCCACGACGCAGAAGCTCCAACACGAAATCTGCGTGCGGGCCGCAGGAAATCCCCTATTCGTCGAGCATTCGGTGCTCTCCCTTGTTGGTGATGGGATCCTCTCTGGAACACCCGGTGCTTATCGATTGGAGCGCGATCCTGTAGGGCTCCAGATCCCGCCGAGCGTCCGAGCCCTGCTCTCTGCGCGGGTCGATCAACTTGGCGAAAGCGCAAAGCGCGTTCTCCACGTGGCATCGCTACTGGGCGTAGAATTCGACCGCGACCTTCTCGAGGATGTAGCGGACGTCGAGGACGTGGGGGCGGCCCTCGACGAACTCGTCAAACTTCGCATGATCGAAGCAAAAGCGATGTTGCCGGTCGAACGTTACGCCTTTCATCATCCTCTCGTCCGCGAAACCGCAGAACAGACTCAGCTACGGGAGCGGAAGCGTGAGCTTCATGGCCGAATCGCCGCAAGTATGATCGAACGTCACGGCAATGGACCGTCGATCCACATGGCTGGAATCGCGTCTCATCTGGAACGGGGCGGGCGGAAAATGGAATCCGCGGAAACGCTGATGCGGTACGGCGCCTGGGTCTATCGACTCGATGCAAGCCGATCCCTGGCTGCCTTCCGTCAAGCCAAGGAACTCGCGGACAGCGTTGCCAATGAGCCCGGGGCTGCTGAACTGCGCATCAAGTCTCGTGTCTCACTTGCGGGACTTGGCTATCAGAGCGAGCTAGGCCCAGCGGAGTTGAGCCAGCTCAAGGATGAAGTTCGGGAAATGGCCGAAGGCGTCGCCAACGCTCCGCGCCCTCTCGCGCGAATCTACGACTACTACGGCCAGTCGCTACTGCATGATGGGCGCGGCGCGGAAGGCGCAGAATGGCTGATTCGAGCGCAGGAGATTACTAGAGAGAGCGGTGACGACGAGATCTATTTCTGTCTCGCGAGCTCGGCCGCGTTTCTATGGCGCTCGATCGGTCAATCGGGCCGTGCACGCGAAGCCGCCGCGGAAGCCCTCGCCATGCCGAACATTCTGCCTACTTGGGGTGTCGGCCATCATGCCTCGCGCGTCCCCATCACCCTGCGACATCATCATGCTTGTACGTTGTGTGACCTCGGCGAAGTCGAACAGGGGCTCGCGGAGATGGAGATCGCTCTCGAACAATCATTAGAGGCGAAAGAAGGGCAGAGTCGCTGCTGGCAGGTCGCCGACCGCGTTTGGCTTGCGGAGAACGTGGGTGGCCGAGCTGGGCTCGAGGAAATCACCACTGCTGCCGCGGACTGGGCCGAGGATTGCGGCAGTGACGTGGTGCGTTGTCAAATGATGGCGGCGTGGGGAATGCTCTATCGTTGGACGGGTCGATTCCACGAGGCGATCGCCGCATTCGAGGGCGCCATCGCGATGTCGATCGAGGTGCATGGAAACCTCCACCAGACGCCTCAATGCTATTCGTGTCTCGCAGAAGCGCATATGGCGACCGGAAATCGAGAGGCTGCCTACACGGCGTTGGCAGAAGCCGACGCGTCTTGTCGGAGCGTTGGCGCGCCGAATCAGGATCTCCGGGTTCAGGTGGCCCACGCGCGAGTGCAACTCGCCGACCCGAACGGAGACCTCTCGCTCGCGGACGAGGCGATTTCCGCGGCTGAAATACTCATGGAGCGGCTCGAACTGGCTGTCTGGCGCCCGAGTCTCCTGGAATTACGCGCGGCCTGGGCCGATGCCGCCGACGAGCCTGCTATGCGCGAGCGTATGCTCGATGACGCGCGCTCCGCTTATCTCTCTTTCGGCGACGATTTGCGTGCAAGCACGGTCTCCGCGAATCCGCTCCCGATCTTGCCCCCGTTGATGGGCTAGGCGAACGACAGAGATCCCGAAGTCTTCCTCGAGACGAAAGATAGGCGGCATCGAAAGACCGGTTAGAGGGCAGAATCGAACAATGCGTTGGTTTGCGTTTCGAGGACGCCACCGCGCACCGCGACGTCGTAGGGCGCCGCCGCCGCAACGGCCGTTGCGCGAAGATCGATTTGCGCAAAGTCTGTGTGCTTCGCGATGTAGGGAATGGATGAGCCGTAGATCATTTCGGCAAACCCACACCAGATAATGGCGCTCATGCACATCGGGCAGGACTCCCCGGTTGTGTAGAGACTCATGTGGCGCAGCTTCCCAAGTCCGGCCTCGATATGCGTGATCGGGCCCGCTGCGCTCATCAACTCGTCGATCGCCATGATCTCTCCGTGGTCAGTCGGATTCACAAAGGTCTCGTTGACCCCGACTGCGACGGTCTTCATCTTCTTTTTGTCCACGATGACGGCAGCGAAGGGAATGAGCGGTTGGTCCTGTTTCGCGAGATCGATCGCAATCTGCATGAAATCCTCGTCGCTCTTCCCTTTGAGACCTAGCCAAGGCGACGGATCGATCCGTGAACACGTCGCGGCGAGAGACGGCGCCGTCGCAGCGGCAAGCGTCGCAGCGGCCGTCCCTTTGAGAAAACGGCGTCGTGCGGGATCATGTGCTCGAGTGTGGAAATGGCGTTGGTCTCTCATCCTGTCCTCCAGCGAATGAGATGTGGACTGTAGCCCGTCAGCAGGACCCAGCTCTCGACCTTCCACAGGGTCGGCTCGCAAGACGCACTTCCCCGTTCGCCGCGTTTGGCTACGCTGCACCGGTCTCAATCGTCTGAGTTGATGTGACGTGCGATGCGTTGCTCCAGCGAAGACACAGTCGCCACAAGAAGCCGTCCAGACGGCGGACGGCGAAGGGGAAAGTTGTGTTCAGTCATGTGATGCTCGGTGTGAACGATCTCGAGGTTTCCAAGAAGTTTTACGACGCGGTCCTCGGCACTATGGGCGTCGGGCCGGGCGTGGCGAACAAGAACCGTTATTTCTACATCTGCCCGACGGGCAACTTCGCGATTTCGACGCCCATCAACGGGGAGCCCGCGACGAACGGGAATGGCAGCACGATTGGGTTCGCCGTGGAGTCGGCGGAGCAAGGAGACGCTTGGCATGCCGCGGGCGTTGCGAATGGCGGCACCACGTGTGAAGACCCGCCGGGACTTCGCGACGGCGCGATCTACCTGGCTTATCTCCGTGATCCCGATGGCAACAAGCTCTGCGCGCTCCATCGCCCGGGCTGATCGGGCAAAAGGCCGAGCCGCCCGCTTTCACCTCGACGCGGCCTGGTCTGAATCGCTACACCGATTTCCGGGAACAATAGAGGACTCAGCCGAGAGCGGCGGCGGCGCTCGATCCCCGCCGCCGCTCTTGGCAAGAAACTCGCACTGGACACGAATGCGGCGCTCCTTCGCGGCCGACCAGGCCGTAGCGGATTGCCTGGACCCTGTGGCCGCACACTCCGCGTGGTGGACCGAGATTCAAAGCTTCGAAATCACGTGCTCGCTGAACTCGTCGATCAGATCGCGCGCCATGCCCGGAATGACCTGGAGCGCCAGGTTGTCGACCCCGGCCTCGGCGTACTGCCGCGCCCGCTCCAACACCTGCTCAGGAGACCCTACGAGCGAGAGCACCGGAAGCGCTGCTGTCGGTACGAAGGCCTCCTCGCCCGGCTTGAGGTAGATCATGTGGCCCTCGTGCACGTCGAGGTAGCGACGGTCTCGCGGTGACCCGCGCTCGGCGGCGAGCTTCTCGATGTATTCGTCGTAGGCCTTCGCCGCCTCTGTGTTCTCGAGCCCGAGGCTCGAGCCCTTGCCGTACGCACTCTCCCACGCTGCGTGCACGCCGACGACCGAGATCGCCCCCACGCGATCCGTCACCCGCTTCGAATCGAGCGCCTCGCCGTCCCGCAGAATGCAGCCCGTGCTGAGCGCGGTGGTGAAGGGCAGGCCGTCCGAGGTCTCGAAGCTTCTTCCCGCTGCGAGCGCGGCCGCCCGTACCGCCTCCCCACCCGGTGCGACCGTTTCGGGCAGCCCGCCCGCTGTGATCCAGCCGTCGCCGATTTCGCCGACGAGCTTCCTCGCCTTCGGCCCGTTCGCCGCGACGTGAATCTCGATCGGGTCGTCGAGGTTGA
>Ga0265303_10001308_pt1 | contig 15180 bp, 12 predicted proteins | sample Helome_2_FD_192494 | JGI IMG/M metagenome (GOLD analysis project Ga0265303, IMG submission 192494) | Marine sediment microbial communities from subtidal zone of North Sea - Hel_20160317 (Illumina Assembly) | ecosystem: Environmental > Aquatic > Marine > Subtidal zone > Sediment ... | reverse complement strand
ATGTTGATAAAGCTCTATCAGAGAAACCTCCAAGTATTGTATCTGTTATGTTAGCTAATAATGAAACTGGAGTAATTCAGGAAGTAGCGACTATTGCAGAAAAAGCCAGAAAACTAAATGCCCTGATACATACTGATGCGATTCAAGCCTTTGGAAAAATACCAGTTAGTTTTTCTTCTCTCAACGTACATGCTATGACAATTTCTTCTCATAAGATATATGGGCCGAAAGGCGCTGCAGCATTGATTATAGATAAAGAGCTTATACTTAAACCCCAGATATTGGGTGGTGGTCATGAAAATGGATTGCGTTCAGGAACAGAAAATGTACCAGCCATAGTTGGCTTTGGTAAAGCTTGTGAGCTATCTAAAATACGAATAGAAAAAACCACTACACATGTTACAAAGTTGCGCACATACCTAGAGAAAAAATTGGTTGAAATGGATGCTATAATCTTTGGTATGCATGCCAACCGTTTACCAAATACTTGTTATTTTGCACTACAAAATATTGAGGGCGAGACCTTGGTAACTAGCCTAGAGAGAGCAGGTTTTGCGGTCGCAAGTGGCGCCGCCTGCTCAAGTGCGACTCCTGGTAAGAGTCATGTACTGGAAGCCATGGGAGTTGAACCAACATTAGCGCGTTGTGCAGTACGAATAAGTTTAGGCAGTAACAACACACTTGAACAAGTTAATGAGTTCCTTAAAGCATTAACAACTATTGTCAAAGAGTTGAAACGGATAAGCTCAGTAATAGCTTAGAGCTGGAGTGTTTTGAAGAAAATAAGATCTATTTGGGTTCTAAAATTATTAAAAATTTTTCCTTTCTACCTTTCCCTATAACCAGATAATAGCAGGAATAATAGTTGCAACTAATATATAAACCAACCATTGTAGATTATTCCTAGCTAACACACCGACATAATGTAGGATGATGATAATGACTGAGATGAGCGCGTATACAAAGAACCACATCTTTATCCTCCCGTTTTAACTCAATTTATATTTTCTAAATAGTAATAACCATACCTAATATACTTATATAAACTCTATAATTATATTAATAATAGCGGAAAATCTGTGTGTATGTTTAGATAATTTTCTTATTTCCGCGTAAAATAATATAAAGCAAAGTACAAACTTTCTTCTATTTCTTTAAAATATATCTTAAGGAGCAATAAATTGGCACGACCTAATTTTCAATATGAAAAACGTCAACGAGATCTGGCAAAAAAGAAAAAGCAAGAAGAGAAGAGACAACGCAAACTGGACAAATCAAAATCACAGCCCAGTGATAATATTGAACAATCAACTGAACTGACCGATACAAATAATACAGGATAAATTACTATAGTTTAAAAAGTTTAATACTAATATATTTATACAGAACTAAATAAAAACATAAAATGAAAATTGTTAGTATTTGATTTATCTAAATATCCTATCTTTACAATTTCTCAGGGCCATAGAGGTAAATCATGTCAGAACGTCTTGTACCAACTATTCCTCAAGATAATTTAGTTCTACTGACGCATATAATTTATGCGCTCCATGCTCTAAGTGTCATTATGGGCCTAATTGGATCGGCGTTTGTTATTACAGCTTTCCTGACTAGCTGGCCCTCAATCATTGCTATTATCATCAACTACGTAAAGCGTGATGCTGTACGATACACGTATCTTGACTCTCATTTTAGCTGGCAGATACGTACCTTTTGGTTTGCATTGTTGTGGGTGATAATCGCAGTGATCTTATTCATGACAGTGTTTGGCATTCCGCTCGCCTGGATCATTACAATTAGTGCTGGCATATGGGTATCCTACCGTATCATTCGTGGCTGGATTGCGCTTTGTGACGGTAAACCTATGCCAACTGATAATCAAATAAATTCTATAAAATGACATTTGGAAGCAACTACCACATGAAAAACAAGTAACTAAATTGTTGATCAGTATTTAAACTCTAACAAAAAAAAGCACACCCAGATTTACCAGGTGTACTTTTTAAAATGATTAAAAATATTTATAGCAATGGAACAATTAAAAGTGCAACAATATTCATAATTTTAATTAGAGGGTTAATAGCAGGGCCGGCAGTATCTTTATAAGGATCGCCAACCGTATCACCTGTCACAGCTGCCTTATGTGCCTCAGAACCTTTGCCGCCAAAATTACCATCCTCAATATATTTCTTGGCATTGTCCCAAGCGCCACCACCAGCAGTCATCGAAATCGCTACAAAAATTCCGGTAATAATAGCCCCAATCAATACACCACCCAAAGCCACGGGTCCAAGCAAAACACCAACAATCAGCGGTATTGCTACTGGTAAAAGAGAAGGAACAATCATCTCTTTTATAGCTGCTCTGGTTACCATATCTACGGCCCTGGAATAATCTGGCTTACCAGTGCCTTCCATGATTCCCGGTATTTCCTTAAACTGACGGCGGACTTCTATAACTACTGACCCGGCCGCCCGACCAACGGCTTCCATTGCCATTGCACCAAACAGATATGGCACCATACCTCCAATAAATAAACCAATGATAACCATGTGATTGGACAGATCAAAGGTAACAAGTTTACCTCCGACAGAAAGTGCGTGGGTGTAATCAGCAAATAAAACTAATGCAGCTAAACCTGCAGAACCTATAGCATAACCTTTCGTCACAGCTTTTGTAGTATTGCCAACTGCATCAAGCGGATCAGTAATATCACGAATCTCTTTTGGCAAGCCAGCCATTTCAGCTATACCGCCGGCGTTATCAGTAATCGGTCCGTAAGCATCAAGCGCAACAATAATACCAGCCATAGATAACATTGAAGTTGCGGCAATTGCTATGCCATATAATCCAGCTAGCCCATATGCACACCAGATAGCAAGACACACAACTATTACCGGCCAAGCTGTAGATCTCATAGAAACACCTAAGCCTGCTATGACGTTAGTTCCGTGGCCTGTACTAGATGCCTCAGCGATATGCTGAACTGGTTTAAATTCTGTTGATGTGTAATATTCGGTAATCCAAACCATTGCTGCTGTCAACAAAAGACCAACCAGCCCAGCAAGGTATACACTGAACCATGAAGTCTCTTCACCTCCAATAACAATTCCACCACTCATCATTACAGCCGTAATAGGTAAATAGAGAACTGCCGCCAAACCACCTGCAACACCTAACCCGCGGTACAACGCGTTCATAATCTTTCCACCATCACGTGCTTTAACGAAATAACAACCTATTATTGAGGCAATTATTGAAAAGCCGCCCAGAACCAGCGGATAGAGTATGGCACTCGTACCAGCATTCTCAATTAAAAGTCCGCCTAGTAGCATGGTTGCGATAATAGTCACAGCATAGGTCTCAAACAAATCAGCTGCCATACCAGCACAATCACCTACATTATCCCCTACATTATCTGCAATAACTGCAGGGTTTCTAGGATCATCTTCAGGAATACCAGCTTCAACTTTACCCACTAAATCAGCACCTACATCGGCACCCTTAGTAAAAATACCACCACCAAGACGGGCAAAAATAGAAATTAGCGAACTACCAAAAGCTAGTCCCACTAGTGCATGTATAGCATCTGATGAGGCAACACCTATTGCAGTAAGAAAAGCAAAATACCCAGCCACCCCCAGAAGACCGAGGCCGACAACCAGCATTCCGGTAATTGCCCCTCCCCTAAAAGCCACATCCAGTGCCGGACTGATTCCTCCCTTTGCAGCCTCTGCAGTTCGTGAATTAGCCTTAACAGATACATTCATTCCGATAAAGCCAGCAAGACCTGACAAGAATGCGCCGATAGCAAAACCTATAGCAGTCTCCCAACCTAAGGTGGCAAAAATAACTACCAGCAAAACTACACCTACAATGCCAATTGTTCTGTATTGCCGATTCAGATAAGCAGAGGCACCTTGTTCAATTGCCGTAGCAATCTCACGCATACGCTCATTTCCGCTTGGTAAGGCTAAAATCCATTTGATCGATGACGCTCCATATACACATGCGGCTATCGCGCAACCAATAGCAATGATTAAACCAAAAACCATTTGAATCTCCAATAAAAGTCAGACCATCTGTAAATATATGAAGGATATCGGTCTAGTAATCCCACATTAGGAATAGCTTCCATTTCTCAAAAAAATAATTTTAACACCATCTAAATTACTACTTAATTTAAATCTTAAAATTACCTAATTTTCTCTTAACCCCAATATTTTTAAGTCGTACATATTTAGGCAAACCATCCTTATAAGGAGGATAATCTTCACCCTTAATCAGCGGTACCAAATATGTGCGACATTTTTCCGTGATACCAAATCCGTCCTTCGTAATAAAATTAGCAGGCATCATTTTTTCTACGTTTGCAACCTTAGAAAGCTGCGCCATCCCTATCTTCCATTTATAAGATTTATTCGACAAACGATTAATCGTAGGCATCACCGCATTATGTCCCTTGATAGCAAATTCTACGGCAGCCTTACCCACTGCATATGCCTGATCTACATCAGTTTTGGATGCAATGTGACGGGCCGCACGCTGCAAATAATCTGCCACACCCCAATGATATTTGAGTCCTAATCCATCTTTAATAATATTTGCAACTACCGGTGCAACACCTCCTAGTTGTGCATGACCAAAGGCATCACGTAATCCTTGATCAGAGAGGAAATTTCCTTTCGCATCCTTGACTCCCTCTGAAACTACTACAGAGCAATAGCCAAATTCGTTAACATATTTTTTTACCTTTGCAAGAAATCTCTTCTTGTTAAAAGTAACTTCTGGAAACAAAATGACTATGGGAATTTCACAATCTTTGTCAGATGCAAGTCCGCCTGCTGCCGCAATCCATCCAGCATGCCGCCCCATTACCTCCAATACAAAAACCTTAGTTGATGTTTTTGACATACTAGCCACATCAAAACTTGCTTCCCGCGTAGATACAGCAATATATTTTGCTACCGAACCAAAACCAGGACAACAATCAGTAATTGGCAGATCATTATCCACGGTCTTTGGAACGTGGATTGCTTGTACTGGATAACCCAATTTTTTAGCTATCTGTGACACCTTCAGACAAGTATCAGCAGAATCACCACCACCATTATAAAAGAAATAGCCAATATTATGGGCCTTGAATACTTCAATCAGGCGTTCATACTCACGTCGATTTTGATCAAGACTTTTTAGTTTGTATCTGCAAGAACCAAATGCACCAGATGGTGTATTACATAACGCCCTGATAGCCGCATTACTATCTTTACCAGTATCAATCAAATCTTCAGTCAGAGCGCCAATAATCCCGTTTCTTCCAGCATAAATCTTTCCAATTTTTCCTTTATTTTTCCGCGCGGTTTCAATAACACCACTAGCAGACGCATTGATAACAGCAGTTACCCCACCAGACTGAGCATAAAATGCATTTTTTACTGCCATGTTTCTCCCCTATTTGTTTGAACCCATACTATCTTACCCAAACTTTTGCTAATGCCTATCTTCACATACTACTAGTTAACTAAGTACTGAAAAAATCCGGCTACGAATACTCTCAACAGACCCAACTCCATCTATTTTTACATACTCAGGAGCACCTTTCTCGCCACTAACTGCCCATCTGGAGTAATATTCTACTAATGGTTTTGTCTGTTTATGATAAACCTCAAGTCTTTTCTTTACAGTCTCTTCACTATCATCATCGCGTTGTATTAATGGTTCTCCTGTAACATCATCTATCCCTTCAGTCTTCGGCATATTGAATATAACATGATAAGTACGACCCGATGATGGATGTACTCTTCGGCCTGTCATGCGCTTAACAATTTCTGAATCAGCCACATTGATTTCGATTACATAGTCTACCCGTACACCAGCAACTTTCATTGCATCTGCCTGCGGGATAGTACGAGGAAAGCCATCTAATAAGAAACCCTTTTTACAATCAGCTTGTGATATACGCTCTTTTACCAAATTAATGATAATGTCATCAGGAACCAACTCTCCCGTATCCATAATTTTCTTTGCAGCAAGCCCTAGCTCAGTACCCTTATTAACCGCGGCGCGTAACATATCACCGGTTGAAATCTGTGGAATTTCAAATCGCTCCTTTATGTAATTTGCTTGCGTACCTTTTCCCGCACCAGGTCCGCCTAATAAAATGATTCGTATGATTATTCTCCACTTCTAAATAAAATTTCCCCACTGTAACAGCTGGGGAACAAATAGCATTTATTTTTGTAATACCTATGAATTATAACGCAAACTAGTTAAATTCTCGAATTTTTAATCCCTAAAAGCTCTCTCACCTTACTATTTTGCTAACCAACTACAATACCTGCACTTTTGAACTCGTACGAATTATTAAAGGGTTGTATTTTTTGAATCATTATTAATAATGTAATACAACAGAGATGGTCTACTTTAGCTGCATTACTGCTTACTTTAATTAAATACCGCCAAATAAAACAAAGTAATACTTAATTTAGCTAAAGTACTCTCTTTCCAAAAGATACCAATCATTTATACCTAAGAAACTTTGTTTAATAATGACATAGAATAATTTTTACTACAGATCTTAAAGTTAATTCTTACCTAAGCAAAAATATAATTTTTTTGCCTTATTTCCTTGTCCACAGTTACTGTGGATAAGTTTGTGGATTATTTGCGTTTACAGTTGTTAAGGTACCCTTTCATAAGGATATTTCTTAATTAGATTAAATTTTAAACTCAGAATTTATTCTTTTAAAACATATAGTTACCTTTATAATCAAGGCCCATGCGGGTTTCCGCTATATGTTTATACGGTTAGGACAACAAATGTGGATTACTACGTGAAATCAACGCAAACTTACTACAAAAAGTCAAGCTAAATATTGACGTAAAACCAAATTTTTTAGTGAAATAATTTGTGATATTACAATCATCAGCTTATATAGATTAATCTCAGATTTCTAAATCCTGCCATGCCAGTCAGTGAAAAGATCAAATAGGTTATGATCTAGATTTTTCTATCTGATGCAACAACTTTATCTGCTGGCTAATTTTCCTGTAACCATACCTTGGTTCTTCTTACTTACATTATTTTTAATATCTTCGCGATCCTTAGAGAAATACTCTGGAGAATTCTTGAGTAGCTTTACATCACTATTTACGCTTCCAAGTTTCCATAATATATGTGCTTTAATGAGGTCTTGTTTAACACCGAGTCCCTCATAGTACATAATACTTAAATTATCTTGTGCCATGGCATACCCCTGATCAGCAGCCTTATGATACCACTTTACTGCTTGGTAATAATCCTGCTTAACGCCGTGGCCTTTGTCGTACATAACTCCTAAATTTGACTGTGCTTTTGCATATCCCTGATTTGCTGCCATACGATACCAGGTTACGGCCTGCTCATAATCCTGTTCAACTCCACGCCCCTTTGCGTACATAAGGCCCAAATTTGATTGAGCTTCTGCGTTTCCTAACTCAGCAGCCCTACGCCACCAGATCACTGCCTGTTGATGGTCCTGCTCACATCCCTGACCTTTAGCATACATGAGACCTAAATTTGATTGTGCCTTTGCATCTCCTTGACCCGCCGCCTTGCGCCACCATACACCAGCTTGCTGAAAATCTTGCACAACTCCTTGACCTGTTGCATACATATCACCTAAATTTGATTGTGCTTTTGGATATCCTTCTTCAGCCGCATTACGCCACCAAATAGCATCCTGCTTGAAGTCTACTAGTGTGATTCCTAGATCCTTTGCATACATAAGTCCCAGGGCATGTCTTTGCATAGCTGCTTTGCGAAACCATTTTGCAGCCTTCTGAAAATCCTGTGTAATTCCTTGGCCTTTTACATACATAGCACCTAAATTTGATTGTGCTTTTGCATACCCTTGTTTTGCTGCTTTGTGCCACCAATTTGAAGCCGCCCGGATGTCTTGTCTGACTCCTTCGCCATTAGCGTACATAACACCTAAATTTGACTGTGCTCTAGCAATTCTTTGACTAGCTGCCTTATGATACCAATTTGCTGCCTGGTGAAAACTCTGTTTAACCCCTAAACCTTTGTCAAACATGATACCTAAATTTAATTGTGCTTTTGCATGTCCCTGTTTAGCCGCTCTGTGATACCAATTTGCTGCCTGACGATAGTCCTGGGCAACTCCCTGGCCACTGGTGTATATTAATCCTAGACTGTATTGTGCATTAGCAACCCCCTGCACGGCTGCGTTGTGATACCAAAATGCTGCCCGACGATAATCCTGAGTAACTCCCTGACCATTGGCATATATAAGCCCCAAGTTGTATTGAGCACTCGCATTCCCCTGCTTTGCTGCTTTGTAATAACACTTCACAGCTTCCCAGTAATCCTGTGCTACTCCTTGGCCATTAGCATGTACAAGTCCTAAATTGTACTGCGCCTTAGCATGCCCTTGATCAGCTGCCTTTTCATACCAAGCTGCAGCCTGCTGATAGTCCTGGTTAACCCCTTGACCATTAGCATATATCAGCCCTAAGTTATATTGTGAATGCGCATGTCCTTGATCAGCTGCCTTATAGTACCAATTTGCAGCCTCTTGATAATCCTGATCAACACCTTGACCATAGGTGTACATGATTGCTAGGTTGTATTGTGCTTCTGCCACTCCCTGTTCAGCAGATCTCTTAAAAAGGTTTGCAGCGCCTATATAATCCTTACCTGAATAAAGTCTCATCCCATCTTCAAAATTTCCGGAAAAAACGGGGGTTGTTAGTAAAGATAAGCACAGTAATGTAATATTGATAATTATTTTCATAACGTCTTTTTGCCTTTTTGTCCTTGTTCACCCAATAACAATTCAAGTCATTATTTAGGAGATATCTAGATAGTTATCGGACAAATTTATCGAATGGTTAAATAGTAAAGTAGCTCACACTATTTAAATTACTGAAGAACGGTCGTTTTCTACCTCAGTTCTTTATCAGACACTTTAAGGATTTGTAAATTAAGAATTATTTGTTACGGATTATAAGGATTACAACTGAATTTCAACTTATAGGACCTATACCATTGGTCCTATAAGAATATTTAGCTCTTTGGATGTAGAGGAACAGAGTGTCTGTTTTAAGAAGAATATAACGTACAAAGAATCTAGATTAGTCTTTCCATACTCTGGTAGGAACGAAAAAAAAACGGCAATTAAAATTTTTCTTAATATATGAAGAAAAAAATACCGTTTCTCAGAAATTATATTGAAGCAGAAGAAATGAGGATTACAGAATATAGGTTGTACAAACTACAGCTCAATTAATATTTGAGTTTTATTTTAATGACTTTTGCTTGGAAAATGGCCTTTAGACTCTAAGACAGACAACCTGACTGATCGACAAGCCCAGCATAACTATATGACTGACAAGCTACTTACAAACAATCAACTCTTATCAGCAGCACCCATCAGTTGTGCTTTCGATTTTCTACCAGGTGCTGCAGGAGGAATATATCCTGCTATCCGGCAACTAATTCCCTCTATTGTCTTCCCCTTCTCATGCCTAATTAAATGACATGTCATTATCTCTCCCTTGGTGGCAAGTTCAGACAAGTGAAGACGAACATTAGCAAGTGAAATGCCTGTAGCTACAGCAATTTCCATATCAAGCTTTTCACCATGTTTTTTCAAGTATTGCAGAATTTCATTCATAAGTTTATCACTAAAACATTTTGGGTGGATAGGGCTTCAAATTGTATCTATCATTTAGTATTAACTACTTTACTCGTTGTTAGCCCCCTTTCACATGGGCCTGATACGATACATATGCATGATACTACCAATATTTCTATGTTTAAAAAGTTAAATACTACCAATTAACCAATATATCAACTTTAAGGTTCTATCCTGACACTTAATGGCACCTGGATGACTCCCTTAACGCTTATAATTAAACAAGAAAAATTGGGAACCTACAATTCTACCATATTTTTTATATATCTGAGAAATATGTTCCTTATCCTGCAGTAAAAATTAGGTCACTTCATTACTACTGTCATCACACTTGTAATATAGTAAATAATAATTAACTTGTATTGCATCTTGCTATCTTTTAATGTTCTTTTAAATACTATTCCATATTTATATTGATACTAGTTTTCTAGGCGATATGTAATTATGTGAATAAGCCTATAATTAGGAATATCGATTAGTCTATGAAAGATCAAATAAGGAATGCTTCTATGAACAGAAATCACATTAGCATACTAAAAAATAATTGGCTTATCATCTTTGCTGTACTCTTATTTATATCAGGTTACCAAAGTGCAAGTGCCAATCTAGAGATTTTTACCAAGGATTCAAATGGAAATATAACTGCTCTGACAAGCCATCCAGATGAGTCTCTTCCATTAGCTTCAATACCAGTATTATTTGTGCATGGGCATTTTCGTAATTTTCAAGAGACCTGGCTCGAATCTGTTAACGGCTTTACTTCGTTTGGAGCCGCACTTACAGCAAATAGCCATCTGGGGATCAAACCTTATTTCATAAATTTCCAAAATAACAACCGGTCAATTGTAGAGGATGCATTAGAAATTAGCCAAGCCGTTGATATCATCCTTGGCAGGCATAACTCTAATTATAATGTGGACGACCCTGACAGCATTACCCAAAAAGTAGTTATTATTGCTTACAGTAAAGGAACAATTAGTACACGCTTGTATCTTAAAACTCTGTATCCATTAGAAGATAAATTTTTTCCAGATGTACTGGGCGGGCCTACAATCTTACCTGATCGTGATGCTAACTTTAGGCCTGTGTCTGAATTTATCGCTATTTCACCACCCAACCATGGGCTGAAACAGCTTGTTACAAGTAGCTCTCCATTATCAGTTAAACAGCTCAACAATGGTTATGGTATTTTCTGTCAGTCATTAAACGACTATGCTGCAACAGATTTTATTGCCAAATTAAATGGACACCCAATACAAGATACACATGTTAATGCAAGCCTCATCGGACAGGACTATCCAAATGAAGCACCTGGTAGCCGTTCAATCGAACAATCTTCAGATAAAGGGATACTTTATGTAACATTTTATTCTGAGCAGAACCGAGATCTTGTTGGTGGTGATACTCCTTCTGAGGTCGAATATCCTTTACTCTCTAACTGCCCTAATACTGAAGGTCGAAAGCTAGCAAGGAATCTTGCTAATAATACAGAGAACTTTCCTATTAGCGCAGAAAGTATTCCTATCAGCACAAATATACCCGGTTCGAATGAAATTATAGTACACAGAAATACTGTTCATTCCTGCGAGGTAATTTATCGGTCACTATATACAGCCGCTCACCATCGACCACCATCATCTATTAATGATAACATATGTATTAGCGAAAATAGTGTCCCGGAAATTTCAGGATCTTATACATTTTTGTATAGAATACTTACAGACTGGCGGAATTGGTTTCGGCTGAATCTATTCTAGACTTACTAAAGAACAATTTTGAAATGATAAAGCTTTATTATTGATATAGAGTGGATATATTAAATACTCAGTTTCTAGATGAACTATGTATTATCATTTCTTGAATTGCTGATCATTGTATATAAACGATTCGATTCATCTTCAAGGTCATTATTTGGCATATCAACACCAATACGGCTGTACCAGTATTTTGCGTTATCCATATTTCCTTCTATCCGATGCAAATATGCGTGAATAAGACAAGTCAACTTATCATCAGTACATTGCTGTACTAATTTATGAGCCTCGTCCCAGTTTCCATCACGAGCAAGATCCAATATTTTTATATGATCACATTTCATACCATATCCTGATAATCTTAAAATGTAGGGCCTAATTTACTATCCTTTTATTCTACCTGATATAGTTGTAAAACTTGTGGTGAGAAATGATATTAGGGAACTGGCAATTGATCTTTTGCAAGACCACAGGCAGCACGATTCCGGCATATCTTGTTGTTAAGATTAAAATCAGCAATTGCACTCTTATTGGTGTTATTTTCTGACCATTTATTCATATTAACAATATAATTATCTTTCAACTCCAGTACAGCATGAGGTGTATACCAGTTAAAGAGAGTATTGTTTCCATCACGGTCACTTAAGATCCAGTTCTTTGTAATAAAAACTCTTAAAGGGCTTATTTCACAGTTGTCAGGCTCAGCCCCCAAAGCCATTACATCATTATTCTCACTATTTATACCGTGCTGAATTACTGATTTTGTTATACGGAGCACGCCTCCACATGGCATGTCGATGGAGCGACTATGAAATCCCTGCTCTCCCAGTAAATAAACGTTTTCTAAAATAGTTTCTTTCGCACGGCTCTTTAGAATATGACCCGAACTATTCACATTACGAATGGTCGAACGGCGCATAATCAAAGAATCTATACTGCCAGCATAAAGACCATGTCCAAGAGTGTCTGTTTTGTTATTTGAAATAGTATTCTCTATTAGACTATCTTCGACAATTAACTGGCCACCTCGGTCATCTGTCAGAATACCCATAATACTATTGCCTAAATGGGCGCGCTTGACAGTCAGATGAAAATTCCTACCTTCAGCTTTAATGCTTGCGCAATTATCATCGAAGCAGCCCGCTCGGCTTCCCTCACCATAAAAATCTTCAATAACCACTGTACACCCATCACAATCAACATTTATGATCCCTTTATCATCAGCTACTCCCAAAAGTTTCACATCCTTGAGATTTACAGTGAGCGATTTGTTTATATAAAGTCCCTTACCATAAAATCCAGGTGGAATTGACACTAGCGAACCTGTCTTAGCATTTCCAATTAATCTATCCAGATTGGTTTTAGAAAGCTCCACGCCGGGCATAGCTGCAGGGTGTTTATAAACCCAGACACCTGTAGTATGAAGTGAAAGTCCAACGAAAATATCGTGCTTAGTAAGATATTGCCACTTTGAATAGACATTCTTATTTCCTGAACGAGGACCAGCACCTGTCCAGTCATAGAGAGTCCATTTCAACCCTGGCGTACGCATGTCAATTGCTAGGATCCTTTCCTTACCATCCCATGAAAATGTTCTTCCTCTATTGTCAACAGCCAGAGATTTACCATGAAGTCTCTCATGTGGCGCCTCTATCATCTTAGACGCCATAGTTTTTAGATTACTAATTATTAAAGTATCATGATACATCGACATGACTAGTCCCATTGGGTGAAATTCAGCCAAGCCGTCACCTAAATCCTCCTCTTCCCAAAGGCGTTTACCTATGGTTCCACTGGTTGGATCAAAGGAATAAAGGTCTGTAGAATTTCCAATCATCATCATTCCATCCGGTAGTTCCAATGATCTTGGATAATTTAGATCAAGTGCACTGGGTATTGTAAGACGACGCCAAGTCAGAGGAGCCAGGCCGTTTCTTCTTTCTTGGCGTGAAGGATTGAACTCGTAAATACCACTGTATTCGGATAGTGATAGTAGCCGCGGGTCTCCTTGAAGATGCCCTTTTTTGCTATCAAAACATGAACCATCTGCTGCAGAGTCTGCTATTAAAAAAACCGTTCCAGTTTTTTTACTGAATTGTATGCCATCATACGTATGAGGAGCGCCAGGGACTCTACGTAAATCAGGCATCCAACATTTGATTGTTGATACTTCGTCTTCATCGCGAGTTTGGATAAAGAAAGAAAGTGGAGAAGGATCAGTAAGCCGCGCCCAGTGTCCACTCTTTAAATTGAACTCATATACTTCATTACCTCCATAATCAGTATGTCCACCGCCCATGAAATAAAATAATAAATTTTTCTCATCGAAAGCAGCTCCGTTCCATGCATTCAGCACTGAGCTTGGCCCGCTGGCCATAAAAGTTCTATCATTTAGATTTGGCGGCCAAACTGCAGAGATAGATGGGTGCTTCCCTGGTAAACGAATTTCGCACCAACCACCACCTTGGTTTTCAAGCCTGGCTTTACAATCAAAAAGGTTAGTCCCACTTTGAACTGCAGGAAACTCAAAGGTTGCTGCTATAGCGGAAGTTAGAAATAAAGTAGATGCAAGACATATCAATAACAAGATAATTATAGTGGTATTTACGCGGATCATAGCAAAAATTAAACTCCCAATTAATTGGATCAGTCCGGTAACAGTATCATTTTATTATTTCTACCACACTTTTATTCTTAGTGACCACCAATAGACTTTTTTCATAGTTATCAATAGAAATTTCCCTCATTGGTTAATTTGAACTAATCCTCCAAAGATCAATCTTATAGTTTAAGTAATAATAGTATTAATATATCATTATTTAAATAATAATTAATTGGACTTATCAATCTATTAGGTACATCCTTGTAGGTGTACAAATTTTAATTAAGGAGAAAGAAAATGGAATTTATATGGGAATATATTGCTATATCTGTTCCTAACCAGATCGAACAAAGCTGGAAACAACGTCGAGAGGTTGCAAGGTTAATTGCTGAGCAGATACAGTCTAAAACTTCAATAGTGGATAAGATCAAATGATAAGCCTCTTAAAACTATTTTACTTTCAACAAAATTAAATGTGGAGAATGCAAAGAACAATGGATACTACTACTGCCGATCTCACTTTAGTCAGACGTACCAAGTTAGGCGACCGTCACGCCTTTGATATGTTAATGCTTAAACATCAGCAGAAACTTGCACGTGTTGTCTCCCGATATCACAAATTACCTCAGCAAATTGAAGATATAGTTCAGGAGGCCTTTATCAAGGCATACCTTGGAATCATGTCTTTTCGTGAAGACAGTCGGTTTTCTACCTGGTTGCATCGAATTGGAGTAAATACAGCCATAGATTTTCTGGCAGCTGAGCGCAGGCGCATTCCGCTTGATCAACCCCCGATAAGAGTAGACACCAATGAACCAATAGCCTTAGAAATTGTAGATGAAAATAATCCTGAACAGCTTTTAGCAACTCAACAAATTAATGCAACGGTTACTAAAGCGTTGAGAGAATTACCAAAAGAATTACGTTTAGCAATTACTTTAAGAGAATTTGATGGGCTAAGCTATGAAGAAATTGCAGAGATTATGGGTTGCCCTATTGGAACAGTACGTTCTAGAATATTTCGTGCACGGGAGAATATATCAGCTATACTGCGTCCACAATCAGACTGAACCTAGCCTAAAATAATAACAATTTTTAAATTCCACCAACAATCATAGATATTTCC
>Ga0265303_10001306_pt1 | contig 15194 bp, 10 predicted proteins | sample Helome_2_FD_192494 | JGI IMG/M metagenome (GOLD analysis project Ga0265303, IMG submission 192494) | Marine sediment microbial communities from subtidal zone of North Sea - Hel_20160317 (Illumina Assembly) | ecosystem: Environmental > Aquatic > Marine > Subtidal zone > Sediment ... | reverse complement strand
AAATCAACGTCTCGGCAACCAGGTCTTGCGCACACTGAATGAGCTGTTGCGTTTTGAGACCAAGGACCCCCGGCTGGAAGGCGTCTCACTTTCGGCCGTTGATTTGTCTCGCGACCTGAGCGTGGCAGAGGTGTATTTCAGCCTACTGGACCCGAACGCCGATCCGGCGCCGGCCAAACAGGGCCTGGAAAAGGCCAAGGGGTTCTTGCGTGCCAAATTAGGACAGGCGATCAAGGTACGGCACGTTCCTGAACTGCGCTTCGAGCATGATGACAGCGCGGCTGAAGGACAGCGAATCGCCGATTTGATCGAAGGTGCGCTCAACTCCGATGCGTCACGGTGACAGCGAACGTACAGGTGGCAAGGCGCCGCAGGGAAGCGGTGGACGGACTGCTGCTATTGAACAAGCCCTCCGGTATGACGTCCAATCGCGCGCTGCAGATCGTCAAGCGACTGTTGAACGCGAAAAAGGCAGGGCACACCGGCAGCCTGGACCCGTCAGCGACCGGCATGCTGCCTTTGTGCTTTGGTGAGGCGACCAAGGTATGTGCCTACCTGCTGGACGCGGATAAGACATACCGGGTGACCGCAAGACTCGGCACAGCAACCGACACCGGTGACGGGGAAGGCGAGGTGACTGATACCGCCGCAATTCCCGAGATGTCTGCCGATGACTGGGACGTGATCCTGCAGGGATTTATCGGCGCCTCTATGCAGGTGCCGCCGATGTACTCGGCGCTGAAGAAAGACGGCAAGCGACTTTATGAACTCGCCAGGAAGGGTGAGACCGTGGAGCGGGAGGCGCGCCCGATCAACGTCCGCGAGATCGAGCTGCTTGAGTTGGCGGGTTCAAGGCTCGTGTTCCGCGTAGCTTGCTCCAAAGGCACCTATGTCAGAACGCTGGTCGAGGATATTGCCCGTCGAGGCGGTACTGTTGCGCATACGGCCCGCTTGCACCGGGAGTCCGTCGGGCAGTTTGGCGGCGAGGACATGCTCGATATGTCGGCGGTCGAGAAACTGGCAGCGGACAATCAGGACGCCCTGAGAGGGTGCTTGTTGCCGGCGGACACGGCGTTGCAGGCGTTTCCGGCCGTCAGTATTGCGGAAGATGCCGGCGTACGATTTTGCGGCGGACAGGTGGTCGACGTCAGCACGGATAACGAGGCTGGGCTTGCTCGTGTCTACGCTGCGGGACGACAGTTTCTGGGTGTGGGCGAGCTCGCCGGAAATGGTCGTCTGGCACCACGAAGGGTATTTCAGAAACAGGCAAAAAACCCCGTAGATATTTGATTTTGGGGTGTCAATGGGCCCGCACAGGCGCTAGAATACCGCGCTCTAAAAAAGGGCAAAAGCACAGAGTAGATTGGAGTATTTGAAAGATGTCACTTTCCAGTGAAGCAAAGCAGGGCATTGTCGCGGATTTCGCAAGAAGCGAGGGCGACACCGGCTCCCCCGAGGTTCAGGTAGCACTGCTGTCGAAGAGAATTGCCGAGCTTACCGAGCACTTCGGCGAACACAAGAAAGATCACCACAGCCGTCAGGGCCTTCTCAAAATGGTAAACAAGCGCCGCAAGCTGCTTGACTACCTCAAGTCCAAGGACCAGGACCGCTACCGCGAGCTGATTTCCCGGCTCGGTCTGCGCCGCTGATTCAGCGAGCGAAACTGGCACCGTAACTAATCGACGTGTCGTTCCCCTTGAGGGTGCGCCGCCGATTATCGTTGCCTACATTTTTTCTTATTGAGTAATCATCGTGAAATCGACAACAAAGACGTTCCAGTATGGCGAACACAAGGTAACTATTGAGACGGGTGCAATCGCCCGACAGGCTGACGGTGCGGTCATCGTCGATATGGCGGAGACGACCGTTCTGGTGACAGCCGTCGGCAGGAAGGTCGCCGACCCGGGCAGGGATTTCTTCCCGCTCACGGTGAACTACCAGGAGAAGACCTACGCCGCCGGCAAGATCCCGGGTGGCTTTTTCAAACGTGAAGGCAGGCCGAGTGAGAAGGAAGTTTTGACCTGCCGCCTGATCGATCGACCGGTACGCCCCTTGTTTCCCAAGGGCTTTACCAACGAAGTACAGATCATCGCGACCGTCATGTCCCTGAACCCGGACGTCGACCCTGATATTCCTGCCCTGATCGGTGCGTCGGCCGCGCTGGCGATTTCCGGCATGCCATTTGCCGGGCCTATTGCGGCAACCAAGGTCGGTTACAAGAATGGCGAATACCTCCTGAATCCGGGCCTGGCCGCTGTTGCAGAGTCCGATCTCGAACTGGTTGTCGCCGGTACCCGCGACGCGGTTCTCATGGTCGAATCGGAAGCCTCGGGCCTGTCCGAAGAAGTCATGCTCGGCGCGGTCATGTTTGGCCACGAGCAAATGCAGGTGGCGATCGATTCGATTAACGAACTGGCGGCCGAGGTAGGCAAGCCGGCCTGGGACTGGTCCGCACCAGAAGCAGACGATGATCTGGCGGCCGCCGTGGCCGGGCAGGCCGAGAGTGCCCTGGCCGATGCCTATCGTATTACCGACAAGCAGGATCGCCAGGTGGCGGTTGGTGAGGCCAAAGCGGCTGCAACCGAGGCTCTGGCCGGCGGTGAAGATAGCCGTTGGCCCAGCGAAGACGTGAAAGGTGCTCTGTCCAAACTCGAGAAGAACATTGTTCGTCAGCGGGTTATCCGGGGTGAGCCTCGGATCGACGGCCGCGACCAGACGACGGTGCGTCCGATTGACGTGTCAGTCGGCTCTCTGCCTCGTGCGCACGGTTCGGCGGTATTCACACGCGGTGAAACGCAGGCAATCGTGGTCACGACGCTGGGCACCGGCCGCGACGCCCAGATCATCGACGCGATTGAAGGTGAGCGCAAAGAGCCGTTCATGTTGCACTACAACTTCCCGCCGTTCTGTGTCGGTGAAACCGGGTTTGTCGGTTCCCCGAAGCGGCGTGAAATCGGTCATGGCAAGTTGGCCCGCCGCGGTATCCAGGCTGTCATGCCGAATATGGACGATTTTGGCTACATTATCCGTGTCGTCTCCGAGATCACGGAGTCCAATGGTTCCAGCTCCATGGCCTCGGTCTGCGGGACGAGCCTGTCGCTCATGGATGCCGGTGTTCCGGTCAAAGCACCGGTAGCCGGCGTTGCCATGGGCCTCGTGAAGGAAGGCGACGATTTCGCTGTCCTGACGGATATCCTGGGTGACGAAGATCATCTCGGCGACATGGACTTCAAGGTGGCCGGTACCGACGATGGCATCACGGCGCTGCAGATGGACATCAAGATCCAGGGCATCACTCGTGAAATCATGAGCAAGGCGCTGGACCAGGCACGTGATGCGCGTCTGCATATTCTGGGTGAGATGAACAAGGTCATCGCTCAGCCGCGTGAGCAGATGTCAGAGTGGGCGCCGACGATCATGACCATGAAGATCGATCCCGACAAGATCCGTGACGTCATTGGCAAAGGCGGTGCTGTCATCCGCGCCATTACCGAAGAGACCGGCGCCTCCGTCGATATCGATAATGATGGCACGATTCGCATCGCCTCGGTTGATGGTGCCTCCGGCAAGGAAGCACGCCGTCGCATCGAACTGATCACGGCAGATGTTGAAGTGGGCCGTATCTACGAGGGCAAGGTCGCTCGCCTGATGGACTTTGGCGCATTCGTGACTATTCTTCCCGGCAAGGACGGCCTGGTTCACATCTCACAGATATCGAACGAACGCGTTGAGAAGGTTAGTGACAAGCTGGCCGAAGGCGATGTCGTGCAGGTCAAGGTCCTCGAGGTCGATCGGCAAGGCCGTGTCCGTCTGTCGATGAAGGAAGTCGACGCGGCCTGAGTCGCGTCGCGGCAAGATGCCGCTCCCACGGCATAGTGGGAGCGGTCTCGAGTACTCGTGGGAGCGGCATCTTGCCGCGATTGATCCCGCAAGAACGGCGCTCCTACAGCCCTGCGGCCTTTTTTATAGCCCGGGCCTCGCCGCGTAAGGCTCGAGGAATCCCAGGATACGGTCGGGTAAATAGAATGTCGGGCGCCAGGGCGAGCCCCCATCGATGAATCCAACGTGCCCGCCAGTCTGCGCAACTTCCAGGGTGACCTGCTCGGACAAGCGGTCGGCCGCCGGAATGACACCGGGCGTCATGAACGGGTCATCCAGTGCGTTAATAATGAGTGTCGGTTTCTCAATGCCATTGAGGTAATGCACCGAGCTACAGCGATCGTAATAGTCCTGTTTGCCGTCGAAGCCATGCAGGGGTGCCGTGACGATGTCGTCGAATTCGGCGAAGGTGCTGGCGTTCATTGCGCTGGTCCAGTCAAACGCCGCTGTATGACGATCGAATTTCCGGGCCACGGACTGCTTCATGCGTTTTAAGAGGTATCGCTGATAAGTCTTAGAAAAACCTTGGTTTAATGCCTCAGCACACTCGTGCAGATCGAGCGGTACCGACACGGCCGTCGCTGCCTTTAATGGCGTCTCAAGTCCGGACTCCCCGAGGTATTTGAGCAGCACGTTGCCGCCGAGGGAGTAGCCGACGGCGAGCAACGGACCCGGGTTCTGCGACCGGTCACGCTGTGCCTGGAGTTGGTTCAGGAAGAACCGCAAATCGTTGGTTTCCCCGGCGTGATAGCGGCGTGGCAGGCGATTCCGGTAGTCACCACAATCGCGAAAATGCAGTACGCAGGATCGCCATCCGCGGTCCAGGCAGACTTCCATGAGCATGCGCGCGTAGGACGATTCGGCTGAGCCCTCGAGGCCGTGCAAAATGACCAGCAATGGCGCCGCATCGTGTAGTGCATCGGCATCGGCGTGCCAGTCTACGGCCGTAATATCCCCATCCGGCAGATCGAGGGCCTCACGGCGCAGTGCCGGCTTCGAGCGCCAGGCCCAGGGCATGCTCGCGTACATGGTTTGAGCGTGGCGGTTGCGGAGCCAGGGAGCTGGTTGGAAGGCGCTTTCGATGATGCTGATATTGGGGATTTCTGACGTCATTGCCGGAATTTTGTCACGTTCGCGACACATTGTAAGAGAGGCAAAAAAAATGGCCCCCCGCTTGCGCGGGGGGCCCGCCATGGAGTCGTTAAACCCCTTCAGGCTTTGCAACAGGGGGCGGGGGAGCGTATCCCCGTTGCAAGGGTGAAGCTAGGGCATTGGAGGGGCTGCTGTCAAGGTGATTCGTGACAAATTGCCTGGAGTCCCTGCATTGCCTCGAGGCGCCAGTTTTCGGTGGCCCAATGCCAGATACTGGACAGGCTTTCGGCGTGCAGCTTCGGGGGCGGCTTTTGCTGAAGCACGCTCAGAGCGTGAACGAGCGTCACCGCGACATCCTTGAGCCCGATCCCCGGTGCGCCGGTGAGTTTGCTTAGTTTGTCGCCGTTAGGGTGCGTGACGACGGGAATATGGACATAGCCCGGGGTTCCGTAGCCCAGGAGCCGCTGTAGCCAGATTTGACGGGGTGTGGAGTCAATAATGTCGATGCCGCGAACGATCTCGGTGACCCCTTCGAGCTCATCGTCAACCACCACAGCCAGCTGATAGGCGATCAAGCCGTCGCGACGCCGGATAACGAAATCGCCGGATTCGCCCTCCAGGCACTGGGTTTGTCGGCCTTGTAGGCTGTCCTCGAAAGAGATTGGCTGGTTGTTGGTGCGCAGGCGGATTGCGGTTTCTGTCGCATCGCAGCCCTCGCGGCAGGTACCCGGATAGATGACGCCCAGGGGTCCACGTGGCAGATCCGCGAGATCGCGCCGGGAACAGCCGCAGGGATAGGCGAGATCCCGCTCCAGGAGGCGCTGCAGAGCCTCCTCATGGACCGGCTGGCTGTCGCTCTGAAAAATGACGTCACCGTCCCACTCGAATCCGTAGCACTCCAGCGCCTTCAGGATGGCATCGGTTGCCCCTGCCTGTTCACGGGGAGGATCGATGTCTTCGATTCGGAGCAGCCACAGGCCGTCGTGACATCTGGCTTGCAGGTAACTCGCGACGGCCGCAACCAGCGAACCGAAGTGCAGGGGGCCGGTGGGGGACGGCGCGAACCGGCCGATGTAGGGGGCGGGCTCGCGCTTCAACATCGGCAATCCGGCTTAGCGGTACCGATCGTCCCGATCGCGGAATTGTCGCTCGGCCAGCTCGCGACGTTCCTGCGCTTCCAGGCAAAGTGTCGCTACCGGCCGTGCTTCGAGCCGTTTCAACCCGATTTCCTCGCCGGTTTCATCACAGAAGCCGTAGCTGCCTTCATCCAGTCGCACGAGAGCGGAGTCGATCTTGCGAAGCAGCTTTCGCTCGCGATCACGGGTTCTGAGTTCGAGTCCGAACGCGGATTCCTGGGTGGCACGATCGTTGGGATCCGGGAAGTTGGCCGCCTCGTCCTGCATGTGGTGGACCGTTCGATCAACCTCAAAGATCAATTCGCGTTTCCACGCCGCCAGGATGTCGCGAAAATGCTCGATTTGGCCTTCGCTCATGTACTCCTCACCGCGCTTGGGCTTGTACGGTGCGATGCCATGAATCGGCCCGGTCAGTAAGTTGCTCCTCGCTTTGGCGTGTCGTACAGGCGGCTTGCGAGTTGCTGCCGTACGCCTCGCCGTCGGTACTTTCTTCTTGACCGCCGGCTTTCTCTTGTTAAAGGTTTTCTTGCGAGGCGCCGCCTTCTTTTTGCTGATTTTCTTCGCGACTTTCTTACGCGTCGCAGGCTTCTTCTTGCTGGCTTTTTTGGCCGCTTTCTTCCGGGGCACGGGCTTTTTCTTGCTGGCTTTCCTGGCCGCTTTCTTCCGGGACGCAGGCTTTTTCCTACTGGCTTTCCTGGCGGCTTTTTTCCGGGACGCAGGCTTTTTCTTGCTGGCTTTCCTGGCCGCTTTCTTCCGGGCAGGCGCTTTCTTCTTGCGGGCTGGTTTCTTCTTGCTTACAGCCTTCTTCTTGCCGGCTTTCTTCGTGGCCTTTTTCCTGGTAGCAGCCTTCTTCCGCGCGGGAGCCTTCTTCTTGCTCGCGGTCTTCTTCCGGGCGACTTTCTTCCGGGCGACTTTCTTCCGGGCGACTTTCTTCCTTGCCGAGGTCTTTCGGGTGACGGCTCTCTTGCGAGAGGTTGTCTTTTTCCGCTTCTTACTTGCGGCTTTCTTTGCGGGCATTATTGGCTCCTGCCGGGGAAAGAAAAGGCCGGGATTATACATGGCTTGTCGCGCCATGGAAGCCCTATTTTTGCGGTGATTTCGCAAGCCCCGTGAAACGCCGAGAGACGGCGAATTTGCTCGGTTTCGCGCCGGATTGTCTTTTTTAGGCGACAATCGTTTTATTGCCGGAATTACATTACACTTACCGACTTTTACGGGATACCGGCCTAGACCACCAATGCGATTAAGCAAGATCAAGCTCGCTGGCTTCAAATCCTTCGTCGACCCTACCACCATTACCTTTCCGAGCAGCCTCGTCGGCGTGGTCGGGCCGAACGGGTGTGGCAAGTCGAACGTTATCGACGCCGTGCGATGGGTAATGGGCGAGAGCTCGGCCAGCCGCCTTCGTGGCGACTCCATCACCGACGTCATCTTCAACGGCTCGAGCTCACGCAAGCCGATCGGATCGGCGTCTGTCGAGTTGCTGTTTGATAACAGCGAGACAACGCTGGAAGGCCAATATGCCAAATACGCGGAAATCTCGATTCGCCGGGAGGTAAGCCGCGACGGCATCTCCAACTATTTCCTGAACGGTACTCGTTGCCGACGCAAGGACATCACCGGCGTCTTCCTCGGGACGGGCCTTGGCCCACGCAGCTACTCGATCATCGAACAGGGCATGATTTCGCGCCTGATCGAGGCCAAGCCCGAAGAGATGCGGGTCTTCCTTGAAGAAGCGGCGGGGATTTCGAAGTACAAAGAGCGCCGGCGTGAGACGTCCAATCGGATTAAGCACACCAAGGAAAACCTGGATCGCTTGCTTGACGTGCTCGATGAAGTCGAAAAGCAGATTAAGCACCTCGATCGACAGGCGAAGACCGCGGAGCGTTATGGCCGTTACAAGGACGAAGAACGCAGAACGTCTGCGGAACTGCTGGCACTCAGAACCCGGGACCTCGATGATCGTGCGGCTGAGGCCAAAGCACGGCTGTCTGAACGCAAGACGCGACTGGAAGCCGCGATTGCCGAGCAACGTCGCCTGGAAGCGGCACTGGAAGAGACTCGCGTCATTCAGGGTGAGCGGACTGATGAATTCAACGTTGTGCAGGGCCGTTACTACAAAGTAGGTTCCGAGATTGCCCGGCTGGAGCAATCAATAGAGCACGCACGTGAATTGCGGGAACGCCAGAAGACGGATCTGGAGCAGGCGATTCTCGGTGCCAGGGAAATTACCGGTCACATCGACCAGGACCAGAGCGAGATTCAACAGCTTGATTTGACGCTAAGCGAGCTGGTGCCCGGATTGGAACAGGCGCGCCAAAGTGCTGACCTGTCTTCCGAGTCATTGCAAAGCGCGGAAGACGCGCTGGCCGACTGGCAGAAGCAGTGGGACACTCATGCCCTGAAATACAATGCGGCCTTGCAGCAGGAGAGCGTTGAGAATACGCGTGCGGAGCAGATTCAGTCGCGCTTGCAGAGCTATTTTGAGCGTCGTAAGAAACTCGAAGACGCGCAATCGACGGCTAGCCCTGAAGAACTACAAGTCAAGCACGATCAAATTGTCGAGCAGGAACTTCGCAAACGCCAGGCGCGTGATGAGTTTGAGCGGCATCTCGCCGACATGGCGGAAAAAATACGCAAGTTGCGGGAGCAAGACCAGAAGCTGACCCGGTTGGTCGACGAACGACGCGCGAATTTGCAGGATGCCGAGGGCAAGTATGCGTCTCTGGACGCAATACAGAATGCCGCACTCAATGCAGGCGATGAAGGCATCAAGCACTGGCTTGCAGGAGCGGGCCTTCAAGACAATCGTCGTGTCGCACAATCGCTGGATGTCGCCAGCGGTTGGGAGAAAGCGGTCGAGGTTGTGCTGGGCGATTATCTTCAGGCGGTCTGCGTTTCCGACATTACGCCAGTGACCGAAACCATCTCGAAGTTGCAGACGGGCAATGTCACCGTATTTCGCGAGCAGCCGAAAGGTGAGGCTGTGCAGGTGGCGTCGAACTCACTGGCTGGCAAGGTCACCGGGGCTCCGGCCGCCGTGGTAGAGATCTTGTCGAACGTGCGCATTGCCACCTCGCTTGGAAATGCGCTGGCGATACGTGAGTCGCTGTCTGGCAGTGAGTCGGTTGTGACTGAAGACGGTGTTTGGCTCGGTCGTAACTGGTTGCGGGTTGCGCGCAGTAAGGAAGGTAAATCTGGCGTACTGGCACGCGAACACGAAATGCGGCACATGAAGTCGGACATCCGCGAAATGCAGGCGCGTTTTGAGAGCGCACGTAAACTGCAAACCGATGGCCGTGCCAGGCTGACACAGCTCGAAGAGCGACGTGAGGCATTGCAACGGGATGCATCCGCACTGCTCAGCGAATATTCGGAGATAAAAGCGGCGCTGGAATCGGCCCGGTACCAGATGGACCAGGCCAATGCTCGCAAGGCCGCCCTGGACGAGGAGGCCGGTGAACTCGACGGCGAGAAGATATCGGCCGAAGAGCAACTACGAGAGTCGCGCAGGGTGCATGGCCAGGCAGTTGAGTCCATGGAAAGACTGAACGCCGAAAAGGCCGACCTCGAGGCTCGGCGCGAGGAATTGCGAGCGGAGCTGCAACGAGTGCGTGCCCAGGCGGAAGAAAACAGGCAGGCAGTGCAACACATTACGATTCAATTTGAGAGTCGCAGGACAAGCAAGGAATCGGCGGCACAGAATCTCGCACGCATGCAAGCTCAGCTCGAACAGTTTCGCCGTCGCGAGAAAGAGATCGAGGATCAGTTGCAGCACAGTCAAACGCCAATGGCCGCTAACAAGCGATTGCTCGAAGAACAGCTTGCAGCGCGCATCGGTGTTGAAGAGGAGCTTGCTGGCGCGCGCCAGAAGGTTGAAAAGGTCGAAAACGAATTGCGAACCCTGGATCAATCGCGAATGCAGGTCGACCAGGCGGTAGACGCGGCACGAACAAAGGTCAATGAAGCAGAAATGGCGGCGCAGGAGCTGCGAGTACGCCGCGAGGGCTTTGCCGAGCAATTGTCGCAGACCGACTTTGAACTTGATGCGTTGCTTGACCAGATCGACGAAGTGGCGGCGATCGACACGTGGGAAGAGAAGCTCGAGAAACTTCGCAAGCGTATCGATCGATTAGGTCCTATCAATCTCGCGGCCATTGACGAGTTCAAGGAGCAAACCGAGCGCAAAGAGTACCTGGATTCTCAGTTGGCTGACCTGAACGACGCGTTGGAAACGCTCGAAGGTGCAATTCGCAAGATTGACCGAGAGACACGTACGCGCTTCCGCGAAACATTCAATAACGTCAACGATGGCTTCAAGCGCTTGTTCCCGAAGTTGTTTGGTGGCGGGCATGCGTACCTGGAGCTTACGGGTGAGGATCTGCTATCGGCCGGTGTCACGGTAATGGCACGACCGCCCGGCAAGCGCAACAGCACGATTCACTTGTTGTCGGGTGGTGAAAAAGCGTTGGCGGCCGTAGCGCTGGTCTTCGCTATTTTCGAACTGAATCCGGCACCGTTCTGTATGCTCGATGAGGTTGATGCGCCGCTTGATGACGCCAACGTTGGGCGATATTGTGACATCGTCAAAGAGATGTCCGACAAGGTGCAATTCGTATTCATCACGCATAACAAGGTCACCATGGAATTGGCGCGACAACTTTCTGGCGTGACGATGCAGGAACCCGGAGTATCGCGGTTGGTTTCTGTCGATATTGACGCAGCGGTGAAAATGGCGGCAAGTTAGCCGTCAAATGCGAGTCTGAGTAATGGACGGATTGCGTTGGTTGCTGTTGTTCTTTGGAATACTGGTAATCGCCGGTGTCTATCTCTACAGCCGCCGTGACAAAGGCGATCCCGAAGAAACCGTCAGAAATGAGCAGCGCGTTGAGCCTACCCTGGAACACGAAGCGGTAGTTCCCGTCGGGGAGCCAGGCTCGCACGACACTGTTGAGCCCGCGGAGACGGCATCAGCAGCGGGCGAAGTGGCTGACGATGCGCCGAAAAAAATCGTTACCTTACGCCTTGTCGCGCGCGAAAAGCAGGCTTTCAAAGGTGATGATCTCATCTTAAGTATGCGTGGCATCGGTTTGCGGCACGGCAAGTTCGGCATTTTTCATCGCTATGACGGCAATGATGAAACGCGGACCGTGTTCAGTGCGGCGAGCCTTGTTGAACCGGGCAGTTTCGACCTCGCGAACATCAAAGACCAGCAAATTCCGGGCATCAGCTTGTTCCTGGTCTTGCCGGCGCCGATTGATAGCGTCGAGGCATTTGACCTGATGATGTCGACAGCGCGAGCATTGGCTCAATCCCTGGAGGGTGAACTGCTGGATGAGTCGGGGAGTACGCTAAGCATCCAGCGTGAGCGCTACCTGCGAGAAGAGATTATTCAGTACCAGCACAGCATACTGGTCGCCTGACCGCGGTCATGACCGCGTCGAGCGCTGTTCGCAAGAAAATAGAGTCTCTGCGCGAAGAGATTCGATACCACAATTACCGTTACCACACGCTGGACGAGATCGAGATTCCCGATGCGGAGTATGACCGTCTGCTGCGCGAACTGCAGTCCCTGGAGAAGGAATACCCGGAGCTTGTAACGTCGGACTCGCCGACGCAGAGAGTGGGGGCGGAGCCCAGTGGCGCGTTGAAATCAGTGCAGCATCGTTTGCCCATGCTGTCATTGGATAATGCGTTCGCCGAAGAGGAGTTGCGCGAATTTCACGCGCGCGTCGCCGACAAGCTTGAATTCGACGACGGCGCACCGGAGTTGCCTTACTCAGCGGAACCGAAGCTGGACGGCGCAGCCGTAAGCCTGCTTTATGAAGGCGGTGTGCTGGTACGTGGCGCGACGCGCGGTGACGGTACGACCGGCGAAGACATGACTCACAACGTCCGCACGATCCAGTCCATTCCGCTGCGGCTGATTGGCAAGGGCTTTCCCGAGACGCTTGAAGTGCGCGGCGAAGTGTTCATGCCCAGGGCCGGCTTTGAGGCCTACAACAAGAAAGCGCGGGAAGCGGGTGAGAAGACCTTCGTCAACCCGAGAAATGCGGCAGCCGGCAGCCTGCGGCAACTGGATCCGCAGCTCACTGCCGCCCGCCCGCTGGATATGTACGTCTATTCAGTCGGATTGGTCGAAGGTGGCACATTACCGGGTCGGCACAGTGAAGTGATTGCCAGACTGCGAACGTGGGGACTGAAAACCTGTCCGGAGAGTGCGGTTGTGAAAGGCGTTGAGGGCTGCCTCGCCTATTACGATGAAATCGGGCGCCGACGTGACTCATTGAGCTACGACATTGATGGTGTCGTCTACAAAGTAGACAGCCTTGCCATGCAAAGAGAACTGGGATTCGTCTCGCGTGCGCCACGCTGGGCGATTGCACACAAGTTTCCCGCGCAGGAAGAGTTGACGATTGTAGAAGGGGTCGAGTTTCAGGTGGGACGTACAGGCGCGGTAACGCCCGTGGCACGGCTGACCCCCGTCTTTGTGGGCGGCGTCACGGTGAGCAATGCGACGCTGCACAACATCGACGAACTGCATCGAAAGGACGTTCGTGTTGGCGATACGGTTATTGTGCGAAGAGCGGGAGACGTAATTCCTGAAGTAGTGAGCGTCGTTACGAGCCGCCGACCGAAAAAAACAAGGCGTGTGCACTTGCCGAAACTATGCCCGGTTTGCAGATCGCATGTTCGAAGGGAAGAGGGGGAGGCGGTTGCGCGCTGCACTGGCGGACTGTATTGCAAGGCACAACGTTCCGAAGCATTGAAGCATTTTGTATCGCGCAGGGCGATGGACATTGATGGGCTTGGCGCCAAACTGATTGAGCAGCTGGTAGCGGAAGACAGCCTGTCCAATCCCTCGGATCTGTATCAACTGAGCAAGGAAGAGCTCAGCAGTCGTGAACGCATGGGTGACAAGTCTGCCGAGAACCTGGTACGCGCTATCGAGGCCAGCAAGTCGACGACGCTCGCGCGTTTTCTGTATGCATTGGGAATTCGTGAGGTTGGTGAGGCGACGGCGGCCGGCCTGGCGTCGTTCTTTGGTTCCTTGCCGGCGATAAAGAACGCTTCGGTTGACGAGCTGATCAAGGTGCCGGATGTTGGTCCTGTTGTTGCCAAGCGGGTTCGTAGTTTTTTCGAGGAACCGCACAATATTGAAGTGATCGATCAACTGCAGAATCTGGGTGTCCATTGGGTTGATGCTGAGCCAATGAAAGTTGCGGAGGAAGGGCCGCTATCGGGCAAGACCTTCGTGATCACCGGGACACTGCCGACGATGACGCGCGACGAAGCGAAGAGTCTCATTCAGACAGAAGGCGGCAAGGTCACCGGCAGCGTGTCAAAGAAGACGGACTTCCTCGTTGCCGGAGAGAAGGCGGGCTCCAAACTCGCAAAAGCACAGGGCCTGGAGGTCTCTGTATTGGACGAAGACGGCCTACTGAAGCTCATTGCCAGCTAGCAGCTCTGTCCTAGCCTGTGCAGGCCGTTTCGAACCAGGTGCATTTCTAGGCAATTTGCCCAATTTGCGCTCTATCGTTCCTATTCGACCATATTGGATACTTGGGCGATTTTTCCCATCGCCATGATTTGTGTGGAAATTCAAGCATTTGATAAATATATTGCGTCGCGATGCAAGCAAGCGTGAAACAACAAGTTCTGGATGCCTTCCTTCTGGTGATGCGGCCCATCGTCCGAATTTTGTTGCGGTATGGGATCGGTTACCGGGAATTTGCAGAGGTCGTAAAAACCGCGTTTGTGGATGTTTCATCATCGGATTTTGGCATTCGTGGACGACCAACCAACATATCTCGTGTCGCGGTCATGACAGGTTTGACGCGCAAGGAAGTCAGACGTCTGCGTGACACGATAGCGAAGGGTGATGCGAACATTTCGGTGAAGACGACTCCGATGTCAGACGTACTGCATCATTGGCATGGCGATCCTGAGTTCACAGACTCAGCGGGGAGGCCAATGTCGCTGCCATTTTCTGGTGCGGATATATCCTTCGCAAATCTTGTCAAGAAATATGGTGGTGATATTCCAGCCGGTGCTATGCGCACAGAAATGAAGAGGGTCGGCATTGTTAGGGACGAAGACAGAGTACTGACGGTAGTTGGAAGAGGTTTCAAACCTGAAAGCGACCACGATAAATTGATTGTAATGCTTGTGCACGGAGTTTATTCGCATCTTTCCAATGTAGCGCACAATTCGGATGCTGAGAGGCCCGACGCGACTTGGGCAAATCGAATTGCCTACACCCAATCAATGCGAACCACTGATACGAAGCAGTTACGTAGAATTACTAAGGACAGAATTGTAGATTTCGCCGAGTCGATAGACGACATCTTCATGGCGTACGAGTCTTTGCAGGAACGCGGTGACAAAGACTCAAAAGATGATGCAGTTGCGGTAGGAGTCTATTATTTCGAAGAGCAAGATGAGAACGCTGACTATGATTGGTAACAATTATGGCTGCGCAGATCAAGCCAGGCACAAAGCTTCCCAGATTGACCACTAACCACGCCAAAACTTAAGAATAACCAGCTGCAAATTCCCTTCCCGACCCGCCGTACGTTTCCTAATTCTCCTTGCAGTCTAATGCCGGGTTCGCCGTCGTACACGATCGATCTCGCGCGAAATGCTGGTTTTGCCTTTCCTGGCATGCATTCGGTTTTCCGAAACAGTGTCAAAAAAATGTCGTTTTCGACCATATAGGGCATATCGTGACGCCGCCTTTTTCCCCAGGCTGTTTCGAAAAAGAACTAATGAAATCAGAATATTACATAATGTGTTTTTGGAGGTTTCGGATGCGCCGCCAGCCACAAGTTGACATAATAGAGGCCTATCCACGCTCTGGCGCGGGCTCACCAATTGTGAGCGCAATCAATTGCTTGCATAGGAAAGCTGTCCAAGATACTTTACATATTGCGCAGGAGGCGTGGCGTTAAATGGGGCACGACGTAAAAGACCACTTAAGGCGCGCCATCTCTTTGATGCTCAAGCCGCTGATTCGCTTGTTGATAGCTCAAGGCGTTACGCATGCGGAGTTTTCGGAGACAGCGAAAGATGTCTACGTTGAAACGG
>Ga0265303_10001305_pt1 | contig 15199 bp, 17 predicted proteins | sample Helome_2_FD_192494 | JGI IMG/M metagenome (GOLD analysis project Ga0265303, IMG submission 192494) | Marine sediment microbial communities from subtidal zone of North Sea - Hel_20160317 (Illumina Assembly) | ecosystem: Environmental > Aquatic > Marine > Subtidal zone > Sediment ... | reverse complement strand
TGGCGCTCCCGCTCGCCCACAAGCAGGACGTCGATGTGATGCGCCACGACGACGAGCTGTATGTCACGGTCGACACCTACCGCAGGAGCCTCGTCCTCCCAGACTCGTTGAAGCGACGATCGATCCGGAGGGCGAAGCTCGAGGACGGTGAGCTCCGGGTCGTGTTCACATTGGAGAACTCATGAATGAATCACCGTTGGATCCACTGGTGAAGGGAACGAAGGTTGCAACGTTCCACTTCGCCAAGGCAGCGTTCGAGGTCGCCTCGGGAGTCGGAGCTCTCATCGTGGGAGTCTCTCGTACCGTGCGGCCGGAGCCGGAACAGGACGACGATGAGTCTGGTCCCCAGCACGTGACCGTGGAGTGAGTGCCCCAATCTGCTGATACGCTCCACCAGCCATGAGTGCCATAGGAATCGACATCGGGGGGACAAAGTCCTACGCCGTGCGTTGGGGGACGTCGGGCATCGAGCAGGAATCCAGGGTTGAGCATGAGCCAGTCATGGACACCATCGATGCCATTGTCGAGGCAATTGAACGCGTCGCAGACGGTACCCAGACCGCTATTGGAGTGGGTGTGGCCGGACTCGTCGATGCAGCGGGTAGACGCTTCGTATGGGGGCCCCATGTCCGCGGCGCGGGTCTTGCGATCGGCGACGCCGTCGAGGAACGGTTCAACGTTGCGGTGTTCGTCGACAATGACGCGAACACGGCCCTTCACGGCGAACTCCGCACGGGGGTGGCGGAGGGTTACGACGATGTGCTCCTCGTCACGCTCGGGACCGGGATCGGCGGCGCCATAGCGATTGATGGCCGCATCTATCGCGGTGGCGGCTTCGCAGGTGAGTGGGGCCACATGAAGGTGATGAACGATGGACTGTTGTGTGACTGCGGTAAACGTGGATGCTGGGAGACGGTTGCATCGGGGCCTGCACTCGAACGGCTGGCGAGAGAAGTGGTCTCAGCAAACCCAAGCTCATCGCTGGCAGTCTCGCTCGACGGCAAGTTGCCAACCGGGGCGTCGGTCGTTGCGGCGGCCGATCGCGGTGAGGAGACGGCACGTGCGCTGGTGGCAGAGGTCGGTCGAAGCTTCGGGCTCGGCCTAGCGGACCTCGCTGCGATCTTCGACCCCCAACTGATTGTTGTGGGTGGAGGGCTCGGGTCCGTCGGAGAGTCGATCCTCGGTCCTGCTCGTCGTACCCTCGTCGATTCCCTCCATGGCGGGAGCCACAGGGTTGCGCCTACGGTCCAGGTTGCACACCTCGGCCAGGCGGCAGGGGCTGTGGGAGCTGCGATACTCGCAGCGGAAGGGGGAACGCATGTCGTTTGAATTCGAGGACACACCGATCGTGGACGATACGGTGCCTGCTCCACGCCGTACGTGGAGAGACATGTCCTTTGAGGCTGCCCTGCTGCTTCCCAACGTGACAAAGCTGCTCGCGCGCCTGATCGTCGATCCTCGGGTCTCGACACGAAGGAAGGTTCTGGTTGGCGCAGTCCTCGTATACATCGTTTCACCAGTCGATCTCATCCCGGACTTCGTGATCGGTGTGGGCCACCTCGACGACATCGTCCTTGCGTCGCTCGCCCTCGATCACCTGATGGCTGGGACGGACGAGGCGATCATCCTCGAGCACTGGGACGGTTCGATCGATGGACTCGACCTCGTGCGCAGCGTGTTCGCCTGGGGGGCGGACATCGTGCCGGCGGTGTTCTCGAGGGTGCTTCCGAGATAGGCCGTACGGGCCTGAATGCGCTCTATCGTTGGCGTATGCAATTCCGACGCATCGACAATCTTCCCCCGTACGTGTTCGCTGAGGTCAATGAACGGAAGCTCGCTGCCAGGCGAGCAGGAGTTGACGTCATCGACCTCGGGTTCGGGAACCCCGACATTCCTTCGCCAGATGGCGTGGTGGACAAGCTCGTTGAGGCTGCCAAGCAGGGCAAGAACCACCGATACTCATCCTCGCGGGGCATTCCGAACCTCCGTAAGGCCGTTGCCGACCGATACCAACGCGCCTACGGCGTCACGCTCGACCCTGACACGGAGGTCATCAACACGATTGGGGCCAAGGAAGGGCTGTCGCACCTGATGTGGACGCTCGTGCAACCAGGCGACGTAGCCCTCGTACCGGAGCCCTCCTATCCGATCCACATCTACGCGCCTGTGCTTGCAGGTGCGGAGGTGCGGCGAGTGCACCTGTCGACGGATGCTGACTTCTTCGACCGCCTCACAGCGGCGTTCCGCACGTCGTGGCCAAAGCCGCGGGTCATCGTCACGTCCTTCCCGCACAACCCGACCACAGTGACCGTCGACAAGTCCTTCTTCGAACGCCTTGTGGAATTCGCCCACCGCAACGATGTAGTGCTCGTGCATGACTTCGCTTACGCTGATATCAGTTACGGCGGCTACCAACCGCCGTCCCTCCTCTCCGTCGATGGCGCCAAGGACGTAGCGGTGGAGTTGTACACGTTGTCGAAGTCCCATTCAATGGCTGGCTGGAGAGTCGGCTTCGTGGTTGGCAACAGCGAGATCGTTGGCGCACTGGCCCAACTCAAGTCCTACCTCGACTACGGAACGTTCCAACCCATCCAGATCGCCTCGATCATTGCTCTGAATGAATACGACGAATACATCGACGTCGTTGTCGATGAGTACGAGCGGCGCAGGGACGTGCTCGTCGAAGGGCTCGCCAGGGCAGGGTGGGAGGTCGCCATTCCCGAGGCCACGATGTTTGTCTGGGCGCGCATTCCCGACCGGTTCCAGCCGATGGGAAGCCTCAAGTTCGCGCTTGACCTTCTCGACAATGCCGCCGTGGCAGTGAGCCCCGGAATCGGTTTCGGGCCTTCTGGGGATGAACACGTTCGCTTCGCTCTTGTTGAGAACGAGCAGCGCATCGCGCAGGCGACGCGCAACATCAAGAAGTACTTCGCAGAACAAGGCGAATGAATTCCTTGCGACATCTGAAACCTCTGACCTCTGGCGCAGGTCAGAGACAGGATCTGCGACCAACCCGACCTCGCGACAGGATCGTGAGTGAGGAAGCCATGTGTGACCAAACCAGCCCCATCCGCGCTGAATCAGATCGGCCTCTCGCGACATGACCTACGCCGTCCTCTTTCCAGGGCAGGGAAGCCAGTACGTCGGCATGTGCCCAGATATCCGTGCCGATCGGCCAGGGCTGTTCTCAGAGGCGAGTGAAGTACTCGGGTGGAACCTCGATGCGTTGATTGCGCACGGCCCTGAGGACGAACTCACCGCAACCCAGATCGCGCAGCCGGCACTGTACGTGACATCGTATGCCTTGTGGAAGGAATTCAGCTCCACGGTCGATGAAGGCCCCGTTGCGTTCGCCGGTCACTCACTCGGTGAGTACACAGCGCTGGCAGCGGCCGGGGCGATCACCTACGAGGACGGACTCGAGCTCGTCGCAGAGCGAGGCCTGGCGATGGCGCAAGCCGCGGCAGAGAGCGAGTCTGGCATGGCCGCCCTGCTTGGTGTCGACGCAGACGTTGCCGAAGACGTCGCCGTAGCACGACGAGCGGATGGAGGAGCGTTGTTTGTCGCCAATGTCAATGCCCCAGGACAGGTTGTGGTTGCCGGTGGCAGCGATGACATCGCGTGGATCGTCGAGAACGCACGGTCGCTCGGGATCCGACGCGCCGTGGCCCTCAAGGTTGCAGGCGGCTTCCATTCGCCATTCATGCAATCGGCAGCGGACCGGCTCAAGGTTGCGCTCGATGAAACAGCATTCGCCGTGCCGGACGGGGCGGTGTTCGCGAACGCGACTGGCGTCGTCACGCAAGACCCGCGTGCGACGTTGTCCGAGCAACTCACAGCTCCCGTACGATTCTCCGAGACCCTCCAGAACATGACCGCGGCAGGCGTAGACACCTTCGTGCACATCGGACCTGGCGATGTTACGGCCGGTCTTGCGAAGCGGTCCGTCCCCGACGCAACCGTGTACACGATCTCGTCGTTGGTCGATGCGCGCACCATCGGTGGAGAGCTCTCCGTAGTATGACCCCAGTACGGGAAGGTTTCAGATGAAGAATGCCAAGATCACTGGCTGGGGGATGAGCGTTCCCCAGTCCGTAATGACCAACGAAGACCTCGCCACCGTCGTCGACACCACAGATGAGTGGATCACCTCACGATCCGGTATCAAGGAACGAAGGGTCTCGCACGTCACGAACTCGGATGTGGCGACGCTCGCAGCCAAACGGGCACTGGCGGCAGCCGGAAGAACTGCGGACGAGATCGACTACATCATCGTCGCGACCTGCACCCCCGACCGTCAAATCCCAGCGATGGCCTGCATCGTCCAGGCGAAGCTGGATGCCATGAATGCAGCCGCAACGGACATCAACGCCGGATGTACCGGCTTCATCTACGGACTGTCCCTCGCCCACGGCCTTGTTGCCGCCGGCACCGCGGACAGGATCCTGTTGATCGGATCGGAACAGATCTCGTCCTACCTGAGCCTCAACGAGCGCTCGACGGCAGTCCTGTTCGGTGACGGTGCCGGAGCAGTGATCGTCGAGGCAACGGATGAGGACACAGGCCTGCGGTCCATCCATCTTGGAGCTGATGGCAACGGTGCGCCAGCGCTCACGGCAACCGGCTTGGGAACCGAGTTCGTTGGCAGCGGCGAGATGCCACGCGTTGTGATGGACGGTGCCGAGATCTTCAGGAACGCCGTCGTGAAGATGGGCGAGGAAACCGTCGACGTCGCCACGAAGGCAGGCTGGGACCTCGAAGACATCGATCTCCTGATCCCCCACCAGGCGAACATCCGGATCATCGATGCCGTGAGGCGGAGGTTGGGTGTGCCCGAGGACAAAGTCTTCATCAACATTGACAAGTACGGGAACACCTCTGCGGCAACCATTCCGATGGCACTGGCAGAGGCCGTCGACCAAGGCATGGTGAAGCCAGGGTCCAAAGTCATCTTCGTTGCGTTCGGCGCCGGACTCACGTGGGGAGCCGCTGCGTACGAGTGGGGCGACCGGGCCCACCCTGTCGAAACGATCGATGACGAACTTGAGGAACCAGACCGTTCTGCCCTTGACATCGTCCTTTCGAAGCAGGACGCGCTCGCCTGATGACCTCTGTTGCGCTTGTTACTGGGGCATCTCGGGGTATCGGTCGGGCCATCGCCCTCCAGCTCGCTGAGGACGGATATGCCGTTGCCGTGAACTACGCGAGCAATCAGGAGAAGGCCGCCAAGGTGGTCGATGAGATCACGTCGGCGGGCGGGACCGCCGTCGCTGTGCGAGCTGACGTCGGGGATGAAGAAGCCGTGCGTGCAATGTTTGCCGAGGTCGAGGAAGCGCTCGGACAGGTAGCGGTCCTGGTCAACAACGCTGGCATCACAGATGACGGGTTGATGCTGCGGATGGGATCCGAGCAGTGGGACCGGGTGATCACAACAAACCTGCGGTCCGTGTTCCTGTGCAGCAGAACGGCATTGCGGGGCATGATCCGCGCCCGGACTGGTCGCATCATCAATATCAGCTCAGTGTCCGGAGTAGCCGGAAACCCAGGTCAGGCGAACTATGCGGCTTCCAAGGCTGGTGTGATCGGATTCACGAAGTCCCTTGCCAAGGAAGTCGGCTCCCGCTCCATAACCGTGAATGCCGTCGCCCCGGGATTCATCGCAACGGACATGACCGACGCGCTTGGTGACGAGGTCACCGGACGCGCAGCAGAACAGATCTCCCTCGGCAGGCTCGGCACGCCGGAGGAAGTGGCATCCGTCGTTGGCTATCTTGCCTCGGACGGGGCGTCGTACATCACAGGTCAGGCGATCGTCGTTGACGGTGGCCTGGCTCTCTGAACAGCAGGAGGCGAAAGCCATGGAAAAGTCAGAAATCCAAGCGAAGATGAGCGAGCTGCTCGTCGAAGAGCTCGGCCTCGATGCCGACAAGATCACCATGGACTCGCGCTTTGAAGAGGATCTTGAGGTCGACTCGTTGGGTGTCGTAGAGCTCCTGATGGCGCTCGAGGACAACTTCGGAGTACAGATCCCCGATGAGGAGGCCGAGCAGCTGACCACTGTTGGTGAGGCTGTGGACCTGGTCGATTCGAAGCTCAGCGGATAGGAATCATTGTGAACGAACGTCGCGTGGTGGCGACGGGTCTCGGGGCGATTACATCGCTCGGGAACGGCGTCAATACATTCTGGTCCAACATCCTCGCCGGGAAGAGCGGCGTGTCGCTCATCGAGAAGGTGGACGTCTCTGACATCTCTACGAAGATCGCTGCGGAGATCAAGGACTTCGACGTCGAGGAGTACATGCCTCGACGTCATGCAAGGCGAATGGACACGAGCTCCCAGTACTTCTGGGTTGCCACCCAGCAGGCACTCGACGATGCAGGAATCCACTATGAGGAGGACGATCCTGCCGCACTCAGGGCTGGCGTCGTAGCCGGAACAGGCATCGGTGGTGTTGAGACGTTCGAGTCACAATTCGAAGTCTTGAAGGAACGCGGGCCGCATCGGATGTCCCCAACAGGCATCGCCATGATCATCTCGAATATGGCGGGTGGCCTCGCGTCTATCGATTTCAACCTCTATGGCCCGAATACGACCGTGGTGACCGCATGCGCTGCATCTGCAAATGCCATCGGTGATGCAGCCGAGATCATCAAGCGCGGAGCTGCCGACGTCATGGTGGCCGGTGGCGGTGAGGCGAGCATCACGAGGTTTGCGGTTGGTGGATTTGCCCAGGCACGTGCGCTCAGTACCCGAAATGATGATCCTGAAGGTGCGTCGCGCCCCTTTGATGCGACTCGCGACGGTTTTGTGATGGGTGAGGGTGCGGCGGTGCTCGTCCTTGAGGAGTATGGGCATGCCAAGGCCAGGGGCGCTCACATGTACGGCGAGGTTCTCGGGTACGGCATGTCTGCTGACGGGTACCACATCACGCTGCCGCGGCCAGGCGGCGGTGGTGCTGCCAGAGCGATGACGGCGGCGCTCGAGGACGCAGGCATGCAGCCTGGCGACCTCGACTACATCAACGCGCACGGCACGTCGACACCCGCAAATGACAAGACAGAAACCTCAGCGATCAAGTTGGCGTTCGAGGACTCGGCTTACGGATTGCCGATCTCGTCGACCAAGTCGATGACCGGTCACCTCTTGGGTGCGGCTGGCGCCATCGAGTCACTTGCTTGCCTGCTGTCGATCCGTGACGGCATTCTGCCACCGACGATCAACTACGCGGAGTCAGACCCCGAGTGCGATCTTGACTACGTCCCGAACGAAGCCCGCAAGGTGCCTATCCGCACGGCGATGACGAACAGTTTCGGATTTGGCGGGCACAACGTCTCGCTGATCTTCGGAGCAGTGGACGCGGACGCCTAGCGCGGTCCGCGCCGTGCGGGCAGTGGTCTTGGTCAGGTTTGGTCGGTTGGTTCGGCCTCGCACCCTGGACCCGGTGGCTCCTGGCCCGCGGCGACGTGCTCGTTGTATTCGTCAAACGACCTGGTGACGAGGGCGGCAACCAGGCCGACGCCGACGAAGGCCGCAATGGCCGTTACACCAGCTGCCGTCATTTCGAGCGCAACGCACGACCCCGGTAGGCAAATCGTTTCCACGATGCTCGCGCCCACGAGGGCACCAGCCATGGCGCCGACGAACACGGTCATCGTTATGGCGGGTCGCACGTTGGCCCTGGCGGCCAGGACGCCAACCGCGCCACCTCCGATGCCGATCAGAACTGCGAGGACCGTGCTGCCGAGCATCCAGCCCGTGAGCGCACCAAAGATGCTGCATACCACTGTTGCTGCCACGTCCGATGGTCTCATCGCTGTGCAGTTCTCCTCACCGGCGGAGGGAGGGGAGGTGTGATCACTGTTGTGGTCCGCTTCGCTGCTGGCAGCCAACCCAATACCGTGACGGAGGCAACGCCGGCAATCAGGAAGACCACACCAGGCGCGGTCGTGTGCATTGCGGTAAGGATGCCGATCACCGGGACCGCGATGCGGAAAGCCCAGATCCCTGCCACCGCACCCTGGGCATACGCCACAGACGAGCCGATCGCAGCGACGGCCAGGAGCCAGTGCGTCCAATCGGCCTGCTCAACAGCGCACAGACCGACGAAGAGTGCCGCGATGGCAGCAACGCTCATCAGGCTTACCGCCACGGGCCCCGGTGCATCGGTGATCCGATGGTGTCTGGTCCACAGCCGGAGCCACGGACCGAAGAGGCCAACGAGCGCAACAGCCCCGAGGCCATAGGCAATCCACATCAAGGGGCTTGAACTCACAGAACCGACGAGGAGCGCGATGACGACCGTTCCTGCGAGACCCCAACGTCCCCATGGGGCCCTGGCGAGGGCAAGGCCTGCGAGGGTTGTCGTTCCGGCGATCATGAGGCCCACAGCGATCAGTGAACCGGCAACAGTGTCGATTGGATCCGGTCCGAACGCGAGAGCGATTGAACTGACCGCGATCGCAGCCATGGCCGTCATCCCGATGGCGATGTGCAGGGTGCGCACGGAAGGTGGCTACTGCTCCGGCCGGGTGTCGACCGAGCCTGGGATCCGCTGGAACCCGACAAGCGCGTTGTAGCGGTGGATCGCCGGATCGAGGGTTGAGAAGTCGAACTCGAAGGTGTCTCCCTGGTTCATGGGCGGAGATTCGAACGTCCCCCCAGAGCCGACGAGAACGTACTCACGGTCGTCCTCGTTGATCCACTGCACGATCTGGATCGCGTCGAGATCGATCGCAAGGTTCGATGGCCTGAACACACCGTTGTTGAGCCTGACCACCACAACGCCCTCTGGAGCGGGCTCAGTCGTTGTCGTGGTGGTCGGCACTCGTCCGGCCTCTTCGGTGGCACTCGAAGGCCCACTGCTGATCACGGTACCGACGGCAAGGAGGACGACGAACACGGCGGCGACAAGCACGGTGCTCTGGATCACTGTACGTCTGCCCACAAACGTTCCTCTCGTGCGGCTGACGGGAGTGTAGTGAATTCCAGTCGCCTCGGCAGGGGATCGTATCAGTTCGAAGGTGGCGCCCAGACAGCATGTTCGACCCACGGCCCGCTGTTGTTGACCAAGGTGGTGATTGAAGCATGCTCGGGTGGGTCGAGGAGCAGCTCAGAGAGGCTGCGACGGGTCAGGAGGAGGCGCGCCGCCTGCGTTGGATCCTGATGGCCGACCACGACAATCGAGTCTGCACCGTCGGCCAGGGCACGCTCAACGACCGCAACAACGCGGGCAGCAACGGTGGAAATCGTCTCGTGGACATCATCGAGCACCGATGCGTCTGAGAGGTAGCCGTCGACCTGCCCAGGGAACAGTGCGTCGAGGTCGTCCCACTTCTGACCGGTCCAGCCGGGATACTGACGGGTTTCCGTCAGGTTGGCAGCGACCGTCGGCTCGATGCCATGGTGCCTGCTGATCGATGTCGCCGTTTGGCGCGCCCGAGCGAGGGGCGACGTCAACACGGCATCGACAGACCGATTCGAGAGGTGCTTACCGGTTGCGTGTGCCTGGAGGACTCCGGTCGGCGACAGGTTGAATCCATCGAGGTCCGCGTAGACCACGTGGTTGGGGTTGAAGACCTCCCCATGACGGACGAGATGAACCGTGGGCACCGACGGGAAGATAGCTCGATCTACTGCAGCTGCGGGACCCTGCGGCTCTGGATGTGGAGGTGTTCATTGTTCCGACAGCGTTCCTGTGTCGTCTCCCCGGCAGGAGAGACGCGAGCGCAGCGGGCAGAGAGGGGGAGTCGCATGCTCCAGGGCTCGGAAGTCACAAGCCCCTTCGCTCGAGGGTCTTCTGACTAGTTCCTTTGCTTGTTCAAGAAGCGGCGTAGCGGGTCCGATGTCGATAGGTATACTGTCGGCAGGAAACCTCCTGTCGAAACCGCGGGAACGATATGCCTTTGAATGAGCACGAGCAGAAGATCCTCGACGAGATCGAGCGTCAGCTCTATGAGGACGATCCCAAGCTCGCCGAAATGGTCGCCAAGGCCGTCAGGAGCGGGCGTGACCGCTGGAAGATGCGTTTGGCAGCGGTGTTGTTCGTCGTGGGCGGCGTTGTGATGTTCGCATCGTTCACCCAGTCGTTGGTTATCGCGGGAGCCGGTTTTCTTCTCATGGTTGCATCGGCTGGATGGCTTGCATTGACTGCCAGGGCCAACCGGCCGCAGCAGTCCGGAGGCTCGAGCGAGGTAATTGAGCGTCTTCAGCGACGTTGGCGCAGAGAGGGCTAACATGGCCGTCTCCCGCCCCTCCACACGGTACGTCTGGGCGGCGGGACGGAAATGCAAAGCGGACAGCTTCACCACATCCGCTCGGAGAACAGAGGGAGATCGGTCTTGGAGGGTTACACCGCCGCACAGGCGTGCCAGTTGACCTCGTGTACACCGCACCAACTCCGATACTGGGACAAGGTCGGGCTCATCAAGCCGAGCATCCAAACCACGGACGGGCGACCAGGACGACGCAGGATCTACAGCTTTCGTGACCTCGTGGGGTTGCGGGTCGTGAAGAGCCTGCTCGACAATGGTTTGTCCATCCAGAGGGTTCGTAGGGCGTGGGACTATCTCCGTCGTGCGGGCGACATGGATGAGCACCTTGCCGAGGTCCGCCTCGTCACCGATGGTCAAACGATCTTCGCAGTGGCGAGGGATGACAACGAGTTGCTGGATGCACTCCGGCAGGGTCAGCTCGCCTTCTTCGTGAAGATCGACGAGATTGCTCAGGATGTCGAGGACGACATCACGAAGTTCGAGCTCGATCGTGAGGGCTTTCGTGACATGCTGCGCAGGGTCGAGGACGATGTCCGCTCCGAGACCGACGAATCACAGACAGGCTGAGCAGGCCCCATCTCGGCGAGCTCGGGATCACTCACTAGCGTGACGTTGTTGGCCCGTGCCTACTTGCCGGGGGTGAGTCGCTGGCGCAGAGCCCGCCACCGACGAGTGAGCCTCGACGGCCGATATGTTGCCACGATCCGTTCACCCCGTGAGTAGCGCGTCGTCAGGTGTGACTGTGCTCGGTCGTGGTCCTCGGTTGCGATTGTGACGAGTGCAGCTGCCTGCTCCTCATCTCCGTAGAGGGAGCGGCTGTAGGTTGCAGCGAGGGGAACGAACGCAGCGTCGATGGCTTCGGCAGCTTCAAGGGGGGTGGCCGCAGGGTCGATAGGTTCGTTGAGGTCTACGAGGCGGTCCACGATGTCTTCCCACGCCGCAGAGATGTCTCCGTCAGAAAGTCGCTTTCGGAGGCTACGGCGACGCCACCACTGCGTCGCAGGTGCGGCCAACGCCGCGATCGCAAGGACGCCAAGGATCGCCAGAACCGGGAGCGCCCAGTCGGGGGGAGTGAATCCTGTATCTGAGGTCCCTCCGCCACCAGCGCCGGCGCCAAGCGGGTTTGTGACCGGGTCACGATCCCCGAAACGGCCGGAGTCTGGTCCGATGTCGTCTTCCGTACCGAGGTCCAGGAGTGCGAGTGCAGGGATCTCCTCGATGTACGCGGCGGGGGAGAAGCCGAGGCTCGCCTCGAGGGTCTCGTTGGCCGTCGGTGCGGCATAGTTGGCTCTGGGCGTTGGGTCGAATGCCATCCACCCATAGCTCGGGACCCACAACTCCACCCAGCTGTGAGCGTTCTTGTCATATACCTGGACGGTGTCGTCGTTGATCGGCTCGCCCGGGGTGAATCCAAGGACTACTCGGCTGGGCACACCCACGGCCCGTGCCATCAGCGCCATGGACGTTGCGAACTGCTCGCAGTACCCATTGCGCGCATAGGGGTTCTCGTCGTCCGTCAACCAGTCGTTCACGTCGCCCGTGACCCACTCTGCTGGCACCTGATCGTTGTAGGTGAATTCACCTGAGTCCCTGAAGTAGTTCTCGAGGGCGAGGGCTTTCTCGAAGTTCGTCTCGAGGCCTTCGACGAGTGATTCCGATAGAGCCACGAACTGGGTTCCCAACTCGTCCTCCGGGTAATCGAGCCAGAACTCCTCATCCTGTAGCTCGAGCGCTTCAGGGAGCGGTTTGAGGTCGGGGAGAACTTCCTGATTGAGCTCAGCTATCTCGAAGAGCGGGCTCAGGCTTCCGTCCTCCGCCAGTGCGAGGGCGGCAACGGTCGGGCCGTCATAGCGCGGAACATTTGACGCGACCTGGTATTGCATGCCCTGATACGTGATGTCTCCGGGGATCATCACGGTCCCATCGAGCCTGCGCACCCTCATCGCGTTGGTGTCGTCCTTGCGAATCCCAACGACGTCTACGGGGGTGTCCGGTGCAGGGAGCCATGGCTGCGCCAGGTTGTCGATCTCAATGGTCGACACCACGGGAAGGGTCAAGCCGCGATACTCCTGCGCTGGGTCGATCCACGGCTCTTCATCAAGGGGGAACACCTGCACTCGCTGTGTTCGCCAGCGTCCGCCCTCGTACACATCGAGAGTGACCGTGCGGAATCGAACGAGCGCAGGGTCGACCCCCTCGATCCTGGCACGGAACAGAGGATTATTCGTACGGCTGATCAGCCCTGCCTTGATATCCGTATATGGGTTGTAGGCCACGGAACCCGAGTACTCGTCAGAGAACCCCGCAGGTGATCGCCACGTCACGAGACCGTCGCTCGGCACCTGGTTTCCGGCGACGCCAACCGCAACGAGTGCGAGCACAACCGTCGCGAGCACAAGCGCCCCGATGGCCGGGGACGGGCGCTTCGATGGCCTCGTCGTCGCGGAGACGCGCCTGAGCCTTCCAGCGCCGTTGTCTCGCTCATCGATTCGGATGGCAAGGAGTCCGAATGCCACGACAGAGACGAAGACTGCGAGGTGGGCAATGCTCTTGGGCCGCCTATCGATGATGACGAACTGGAGAGCCACGATGAGGGGGGTGAGGAGGGCAACGAACGGTCGTGAGTTGAGCAACCCGCCCACGAGGAGGAATCCGAACGTCCAGAACAGCGCCGCGAGCAGCATGACCAACCCTGGCACGGGGCGGACAGGTTCGACACCGAAGCGGATGATCTCAAGTGCCCGCGACAGCTCGAACCACACGGCGTCCCATGTCTCGATGGTCGGGAAGATCGTCCACAACGTGTCTGGGGCAATCAGCCACGCGACCGTGAGTGTGAAGGCGACGACATTGGCGACAAGCGTGATTGCTGCGTGGGCACGATAGGCAATGGCAATCCAGGTGATGCCTGCTCCGAGCAGCGTGGCCACGAGAATCGCAACCGGCCACGGGGTTCCGTCTGCGGAGTCGCGCATCAGGAACGACAGCTCCCAGAATGCGAGAGCGATTGCAGCGACGCCGGCTATCCAGCTGTAGCGGTAGACCATCCGTGCTCCATTGCCTCGCGCCATGATTCCGACCAGGTGCCTTCAGGGCGTGCCCGCACCACGATGGCTCCGAGCCTCGCGAATCCGGCCACGGCTTCATTGTCACCGTTGGATACCGACAGCACAACGGTTCTGTAGAAATCCTGACCGAGCAGTTGGAACGATGCGAGGTCGGCATCGTCTGGGCGACCGGTCACCATCACGAGTACACCGCCAGCCATCCCGGACCGCCGTAGCCGTCCGATGAGTCCTCGCAGATCAACCGATCGGGCTGGCGCAATGGTCGCTAGCTCCTCCATAGCTTTTCGATATGCCTCGGTGTTGGAGACAAGTGTGCCGTCGCCATGGCCAGCCCATACGGTCGGGGTGTATCCCTTTCGGTACAGGTGCCTCAGTGTCGACGCTGCGCCGCGCACTGCCTGCTCGAAACTCTCGGCCGACTCGTGGGGTTCAACGCGGGGATCGAGAACGATGAAGGCTCGCGATTGCCACGGCATTTCGAGTTGCTTGATCATCAGCTCATCTCGTTTGGCCGACGACGGCCAGTGCACCTTCCGAAGGTCGTCACCCTGGTGGTACTCGCGGAGCGTGAAGAAGTCCTCACCACCGCTGTGCCAGAACGCAGCCCTCGAGCTGTTGATCGTCTGATCCTGGCCGCGCCCCGTCGGAACGCCCTCGAGCTGCTCGACCCGTGGATAGACCACAAGGCGACCTGCGGTTCCGAAGTTCGAGGTCGACTCCGTGAATCCGAGCGGATCCCCGATCGAAACCTTGGCAGGACCAACCTTGTAGACGCCCCGCGGCCTGCACAGGACCTCGTATCGTCCGGCCAGGGTCTCCCCATCCGAAATCCTGTCTGCGACAAAGCGAGCTGATCCGAGGCCATGGACCCGATCCTCGACCGTTACGCGATACACCTTGCGTCGGGATCCGAGAGATAGATCGACGAGTGCGCGTTCACCATCGTGGAGCTGCTCAGGATTTATCGTGCGCGACAACGAAAGACGCGGTCCGGCGAGGCGCACGTACGTGGATCCCCCAACGACCGCTGCAAGGAGGAACACCGCGAGGGCGAGGAGAAGGTCCTCGCCGAAGGCCGCCCACAGGATGCCGAGCGCACAGGCTGCGCCGAAGGCGGCCCAGCCTCGCGTCGTTGGCATCAGCTGCTGACCCGCGTCCCCGGAACAGGCACCGTCGAGGCGACCTCTTCGATGATTTCCGAAGCAGTGATACCCCGCATCTGCGCGTCCGGGCGAACAATGATCCTGTGATTGAGGACAGGATCGAGGATGCTCTTGATGTCATCGGGGGCTGCGTAATCCCGCCCGTCCGCAGCGGCGATGGCCCTGGAGGCACGCTGGAGGTAGAGGGTCGCCCGTGGGGAGGCGCCGAGGAGCAGGTCGGGATGCTCGCGGGTGGCCTCGGCGATATCGATCAGGTATCCGCGGAGGACGTCTGCGACGTGCACCGACCTGGCGATCGACGACATCTTCACGATGTCCTCTGCGTGAACGACCGACTTGAGGTCGTCAAAGGTTGACCTTGCCCCGTGCGTCTGGAGCATTTCGAGCTCCTTTGCCCGCTCGGGGTATCCCATTGTGACGCGCATCATGAATCGGTCGAGCTGGGCCTCGGGTAGGGGATAGGTGCCCTCGTGCTCGATGGGGTTCTGCGTTGCGATAACGATGAACGGTTCGGCAAGGATATGTGTCTCCGCATCCACGGTGATCTGGCGCTCTTCCATGGCTTCGAGGAGCGCGGCCTGCGTCTTGGGACTTGCGCGGTTGATCTCGTCCCCGAGCACGACGTTGCCGAATACCGGACCGGGGCGGAACGTGAAGGTCCCCAGCTCGCGATCCCACACTGAGACACCGGTCACA